>ERZ795045.1749-NODE-1749-length-23203-cov-154.777346_pt1 | contig 23203 bp, 25 predicted proteins | sample MGYA00375129_ERZ795045 | MGnify/ENA primary metagenome ERZ795045 (study PRJEB30174, sample SAMN05720166) | activated sludge metagenome | isolation source: anaerobic digester from wastewater treatment plant | place: Japan | collected 2015-05-15 ...
CCCCATCCCTCACAAACCGCGAAACCGCCTCCCGAGCCGTCATAACCTTGCCGTTCGGATTGTTTGCCATAGCGTGTACCTCCATTCTTGATTGATAAAGCTTCCCCCATCCTCACGTACGGCGAGGATGGGGGAGATAGGGGAGTTAGTGGCTCATTTTGCAGCCAGTTTTTTCTAAGGGAACTTCAACTTCTTTTGCCGGAATCATACCGGCATAAACCTCGAAGGCATGCTTGAAGAATTTGTTCTTCTTTGACATTTCAACGAACCAGAAGGGAACATGAGCTTGGTGATCACCTGCCCTCATGTACCAGGTGCCAGCGGGCCCGTCGTATGAAAGTCCTTCCCAGGCCGCAATGACTTTGGCCGGATCAAGGGAGTTCGCTTTCTTCACCGCTTCTGCCCAGAACATAGTGGCGGTGTAGGCTCTTCCTCGCAGCCCCGTAGGATAGTATCCTTTTTCTTTGTAAAACTGGGCAATGAAGGCACTATTTTTCTTGTTCGGTATAGATAGCGCGTACACTTCGGCCCCCATATCGCCGACAATGAGGTTATCATCCCCGAGGGATTGGACCACCACTTCGTCGTTCAGATAGTAGCCAAATATTTTCTGCTTCATCCCCATGGGTCGCCCTTGTTTAATGAGGAGAGTAAGGTCGTTACCCCAATTGGGGGTAAAGATGGCATCCGGCTTCGCGGCTATGATCTGGCTTACGTAAGGGGCGTAATCTTTTGTGCCGGCAGGATGGTATAGTTCGGCTACGATTTTCGTCTGCGGGCTTATCTCGGCCAACTTATCCTTGAAGGCGGAGACGGCTTCTTTACCGAAAGAGTAATCCTGGGCGATGATGGCAATGTTTTTATATCCTTTATTGGCCATCATAATTGCGATGGCGTAAGAACGGGTATCGGTGTTGCTCGTCACACGGAAGAAGTTCCGATTGCACTTATTCCCCGTCAAGCTCGCCGCTTCCATGCCATAGGTGAAAAAGATTACGTTTTCCCGTTTGGCCAATTCAGACATGGCGCCTCCAACAGAACTGCCAGTTCCACCGCAAAAGAACTTAACGCCTTCTTTTAGAATGAGATTTTGGGCCTTTCTCGAGGCGACATCGGGCTTAAGCTCGGAGTCGATAGGAATTACTTCTATCTTTTTTCCCAGCAAACCGCCCGCTTTATTGATTTGATTTGCCGCATAGCTAACCCCATCCAGGTAGCGCTCCCCTACATCTTTAAAGGTTCCCGAGAGGGGTTCCGTTACCCCAATCTTGATGGTGTCCGCGCCAAGAGCGAAGACTGGCCATAGAACGATTAATGTTACACCTACCCACAACCGCCAATAACCCTTTTTTTTCATGTTCAATACCTCCCTTTTTTTACCTGGTTAGACTTCCAGGTAGTTTTTTCTGATGTCATGGGCGTTGAGAAGGGCTTCGGTGTTACCCTCGAAAACAATCTTCCCCTTACCCATAACGTAAAACCGGTCCGCGATCTTGAGCGCTGCCTTGAAGTTCTGCTCTACCAATAGAATAGTTACGCCGGAATCACGCACTGAAGCCAGCATTTCCAGCACGTCTTTAACTATAAGGGGAGCAAGCCCCTCGGTAGGCTCATCTACGAGGATGAGACGAGGATTTCCCACCAGGGTGCGGGCCACGGTCAGCATTTGCTGCTCTCCACCGGAAAGGTATCCACCCTTGTTACCTTTTCTTTCTGCCAGGCGGGGAAAGCGTTCGTAAATTTTTTCTATGGTCCACACGTTTTTTGCGTCTTCGTTCTTCTGGCCCGGTTTTAGACCCATGATGAGATTTTCGTGAACGGTCAAACTGCGGAAAATGCGGCGATCTTCTGGGACGTATCCTACACCTAGGCGGGCAATCTCATGGGGTGTTTTCCCTACGAGTTCTTGGTCTTGGAAGATAATCGACCCCTCTTTGGGCCTAACGATGCCCATGATGCTTTTCAAGGTCGTCGATTTACCGACCCCGTTTCTTCCCAGTAAACAAACCACTTCTCCTTCTTTCAACTCCAAATTTACCCCGTGAAGAATGTGGCTTTTCCCATAATAGGTATGGATTTCTTTCACTTGTAGCATGGTTCCTTAACCTTCCCCGAGATAGGCATCTTTTACCTTCTGATCTGTTCGAATCTTTTCCGGCACATCCGACGCGATGATGGTTCCATAATGAAGGACAGAAATAATGTCCGCCAGTGAAAAAACCACGTCCATGTCGTGTTCTATTATTAAAAGTGTGCGTCCGGCCGTGACGCGGTCTATTAATTTGATCGCCTGCTCCGTCTCTTCCCTCGTCATGCCGGCGGTAGGTTCGTCTAAAAGGATCAACTCTGGCTCGGTGGAAAGGGCGATGCCGAGCTCGAGAGCCCTTTGCTGCCCGTAGGAAAGGGCGCTCGCTGGAATATCCTTCACCTCGGAAAGCCCCACATTTTCCAAGATGGCTTCGGTCTTTTCCACCAACTCACGGTTTCTTTCTGGGCGCTTAAAAAAATTGTAGCGAAGTCCGAAGCGCGACCTAACACCGGTCATAACGTTTTCGAAGACCGTAAGCTCATGGAACACATTGGTTATTTGAAAAGATCTGGCCATTCCCATCCGGTTCAGAATATGGGGCGCTTTTCCTGCTATGTTTTCGCCGCGAAACATTATACTGCCCGAGGAGGGCTTGTATTTACCGCTTATTATGTTGAAGAGGGTGGTTTTCCCGGCGCCGTTGGGCCCAATCAAGGCGTGACGTTCTTTCTCTTTAATTGTTAGATTGACCCCCGATAGCACCTGGAGACCAGAAAAGTCTTTGTGAATATCAATTAATTCCAAATATCCCGTCATGATTCACTTCCCTCCACCACCACGGACCGATTTTTAGCAAGTCGCTCCCTAATATCCATGATCAGACCTGACAATCCTCCGGGAATAAACAGCACCATGAAGATGAAGATGAGACCCATAAATAGGGGCCATCGATCTGTAATATCACTTAGATAGTTCTGCAGAATTATATAAACGAAGGTGCCCAGTATAGGTCCCCAGAAGGTTTTTGTGCCTCCTACGAAGGTCATGAGCAGAATGATCGTGGTCATTTCCACGCTGATGGCCGAAATGGAGACAAAGCGAAAGTGTAAGGTGTAAAAAGAACCCGCCAGACCGGCCAGGGTGCCGGTAAATATGAACAGGATCAACCGGGATAGGTTCGTGCTGTAGCCGACAAACTTCATCCTCTCCTCGTTTTCCCGCATGAGCAAAACCGTTTTCCCCATCGCGGTCTTGGTAAAGAACCAGGAAAAGAGAATGGCCACCCCAATCACGATGAGGGTTAGGTAGTAGAACGTCTGGACTGATTCCACCGGAATTTTGGCGATGATGACGTTGAGTACCGGCCTTGGCACGCTGAGACCATCGTCGCCCCCGGTGATAGAGTGCCATTTTGTAGCGACGGCATAAAAAAGGGCATTGAAGGCCAAGGTAAGAAGGGCAAAGTAAGATCCCTTATGCCTAAGGAGCAGGCTTCCTATGATGGCGCTGGCCAAAAAGGCGGAGAAGACGCCCATGACCACCGCCGTCAATAACCCGATTCCCTCCAGATGAATGATGGCAATGCCCGTAACGAAAGCGGCCAACCCGAAAAACATGGCATGGCCGAAGGAAAGAAGCCCGGCGTATCCTAAAAGGAGATTGTAACTAACCGCATAAAGGGCAAAAATTACGATCTCCGTTACCATGTTCAAATGATACTTTTTCAAAATGAAGGGCAAGATGAGAAGTACCAATACCACCAAAATATTTGTAATCAAACGTTTCGCATTATTCATCACTGTTCCTCACCAAAAAGTCCTGAAGGTTTAACTATGAGAACTATCACCATAAGTAAGTATACTAACGCGATGGATAGTTTTGGGATGAGGAGCACTCCGAACGATTGAAGTTCTCCAATGAGCAAGGAAGCTATGACTGCCCCCGCGAGGCTTCCAAACCCCCCCACGACTATCACTACGAAGGCATCAACCAAGATATCATTGGCCATGCCTGGGTAGGTTGAGAGCAGAGGGCCGGCAATTACACCGGCAAATCCAGAAAGGGCGGTCCCGAAAGCAAAGACCCCCATGAAAACGAGAGGCACATTGATGCCGAGGGCATCCACCATCTCATTATCGTTTACGGCGGCCCGGATTACGATGCCCAACCTGGTTTTCTGGAGGATTAAGGCCAAGATAATGGCGACCAGGGCGCCGCAGGCAAAAACGAAGATCCGGTATACCGGATAGGTGATGCCTAAGAGCTGAACTGTTTCTCCCAGGAAACCGCTTATATTTACCGACAGAGGGTAATTCCCCCAGTACCACTTGACGAGCTCGGTTATGACGTAGGCCAGACCGAAGGTGAGGAGGAGTTCAGAAACGTGGCCGTATACATGCACCCGGCGGAGAAGGAATCTTTCCGTTAAGGCCCCGATCACGAAAAGGGCAAGAGGGCACAGAATCATGGGCAGCCATAGTTGGCCACCCGTGTGCAGCATTAAGGTATATGAGAAGTAAGCGCCTAACATGTACATGGCCGCGTGAGCAAAGTTGAGAACATTCATCATACCGAAGACGAGTGTAAGACCGGCCGAAACGAGGAATAGGAGACCTGCATAGGCAAGCCCGTGAAGAAAGAAGACCGAAATTTCAGACATGTATTTACCCTCCGCCTGTAATTTACGCCGTTTTAGTTTACCGAGGACTGTATATAACCATGAAACACTTAACTGCCCTGTTTCCCATCGATTCTCCATAGTGGGGGATATTCGAGTCGAAATAGATGCAATCGCCTTCTTCCAATATAAATTCGCTATCTCCAAAATAAAATCTCATGGTGCCTTCTAAGACGTATAGAAGCTCCTCTCCTTCATGCTGGAAAAGGCCTCTTTTTTTTCTCTTGGGGGGGAGCGTTAATATAAAAGGCTCCATGGCCTTGTCTGGAAAATTGTAAGCTACCGCTTCGTAAGAGTAGCCGAAAGCTATTCCGTCACGGGCAATCAAGGGCCTTTCGTTTTTTCTTACAATACTGAAGGATTTCTTTTCTAACTTGTTTTCCCCCAAAAGTTCTGAAATGGTGGTGCCCAACACCCGGGCAACCCTTCCCAAAGTGGAGACGGGGGGGGCTTTCTCCGATTTCTCCACCCGGGAAAGATACCCTTTAGAGAACCCGGTCATAGATGAGAGCTCATCCAGGGTTATCCCTTTTTCCGTCCGAAGCTTCTTTATTCTTCGGCCTATTTCCGCTTCATTGAAATTTGGCTCTCCAGGCATGTGGATCCCTTTATTTCCTGTTGGGAAACAATGTTTCATAAAAGGAAACTATTGTCAAGCTATTTTTTTATTTCCTTGATTGCATGGGTAAAGATTGATAATCAAAAAGGCTGTGAGGGTTTATTGATGAAATTGTCTATTAGAGCAAAGTTGCTTTTGGCTTACTTCTTCGGGGCCTTGCTCATGGTATCCACGAGCGGGTACGCCGTATACCGTCTGTACGATCTCACTCGGAAGGCCGACTTTATAATCAACAACTATTTTGAGATCGTGGAAACTTCGAGAAATATGATGGATACGCTGCTAAGCATGGAGGGGTCGGCCAAAAAGTATTTCGTTCTCAAAGATTCTGAGATAGCCGGCCTTTACTGGGCAAGCAGCAGGGAATTTGACCGATATCTTGAGTCCCTAAATTTCACCGATGGGGAGAGAAAAGATGAAATCGCAGAGTTAAAGAAGGAAAAGGAGGGTTACGATCATTTGTTTTCGAACCTAACGGGTAAGTTAGGAGAAAACAAGGACTTGGATGTTAGGCGCGCCTTTTCCCAGGAGGCAGATCCCATCATGGATGAGATGGTGGGGATTTTAAAGCGGTGGGAAAAGCGGGGAGAAGTGGCAATTAATCGAGGTCTGAGGGAAATTAATCGAAAAAGTGCCGAATCCATGCGCATAACGGCCGCCATCTCCGCCTTTAGCTTGTTATTGGGCTTGTCCTTTGCCATCGCCATTATCATTAACATTTCCCGGCCGGTTAAGACATTGAAGGGGGCGGCACTCAAAATAGGAGAGGGCATCTTCGATACTCGAGTGGATATGGATCGGAGCGATGAAATCGGTCATTTGGCCAAAGCCTTCAATTTCATGGCGGAACGATTGAAGGAGTTAGAGTCTCTATATTTAGATGCCAGTCCCCTTACAGGACTGCCGGGGAATTTGGCCATCGAGCGGGAAATCAATCGAAGATTGAGGATGGGAATAAAATTTTCCTTGTGCCATGTGGATCTGGACAATTTCAAACCTTTTGCCGATTCTTACGGTTATGCTTGGGGGAGCGAAGTGATCAAGGAAACGGCTTCGATTATACAAGATGCAAAGAAAGTGGAAGGGAAGCCGGAAGACTTTATCGGCCACATCGGGGGAGATGATTTTGTCCTCGTAGCCGATCCGGACCGGGCATTGCGAATGAGTGATTATATCGTGCGCTGCTTTGCCGAGAGGACTTATCGTTTTTATTCGGAGGAAGAAAGGGCCAGGGGTTATATATTAGCCCGGGATAGGAAAGGGGAGGTGCAGAAATTTCCCTTGGTTACGATCACTATTTCGATCGTGACAGACGACGGAACTTTATACAAAAATGCCGTGGAGATGGCACGGGCAGTGGCGAGGGTTAAGGAATTTGGCAAGACCATGCCGGGTAGCAACTTTGTCACGAAGGAGGAGATGTTGAAGTGCGGATGGGAAGATGGACGGTAATGGCTTTGGTTGTTTTCATGTTTTCCTGTGCCTCGCCAACGAAGGCACCTATCGAAGGCCCTCGGGAAGAGGGAAAAAGCGCAGGGGCCTTTTTTAGGCGAGGGGTAGAGGAATTGCGAAGCGGTGATTACCTCCATGGACGTGTAACGCTTGATAAATTCTTGCACGAACATGCCACGAGCGAGCTTGCGCCTTACGTGGAAGTCTATCTAAAGCTCCTCAATGAAATAGACGCCATGAAGGCCATCAACGAGCAGGATCAAAGGGAAATAGAACGGCTTCGGCGGGAACTTCAGGAGGCCAAACTGGATCTAAAGCGAAGTCAGGAAAAGTATCAAAAAGAAATCGACGAGTTAAAACGCGATTTGGAATACTTAAGGGAGCTCGATATCGAACTTCAGCGCCGGAATAGATCTATTAGGTAACGCGATGTAAATGGTCCAAGGCCAGGGCAATCCCTAAGGCGGTTTTGCTATCCTTAATCGTCCCGTTTTTGATGAGGGCCCATGCCTCGTCCGGTGCCAAGCGGATGGTACGGATGACCTCATCGGCATCCGGCTTGAGGGGGGCGTAAGTGAGATGGGAAGCGAGAAAATAATGCATGAACTCGTTTCCGTAACCGGGGATGAGATAACCGGCAAACAATTTTATGAGGTTTCCGGCCCGGAAACCGGTTTCTTCCCGAAGTTCCCGCTGCATGCATTCTTCCGGTGTTTCGTCAGGATGGTCCATCGTCCCCGCCGGGATTTCGATGAGCTCCTCTTTGACGGCATGGCGATACTGACGCAGGAGAAGAAAATTGCCCTTCTCATCGATCGGTACCGCGGCCACGCAGGGTTTATGATCTATCCAGCTTAGGCGTGTCGTCCTCCCGTTGGGTAGAACTACCTCGTCCTCGTGGACGGAAAAAATGCGGCACCGGTAGAGTTTGTTTTTACTCATATACGCTTCATGATGGAAAGCAGGCGCTCTTCGATGAGCTCCTTGGGCTGGACACCGATTAAACGATCCACCAGTTTCCCGTCCCGGAAGATAAGGATGGTGGGGATGCTCCGAATATCGTATTGGGAGGCAGTAAGGGGATTTTCCTCCACGTTTAATTTGAAGAAATGGGCGCAACCCGCATATCGGACGGCAAGTTCGGCAAAGATGGGTTCCATCATGCGGCACGGCATGCACCAGTTAGCCCAGCAATCCACTACGGCTATTTGCTGGGAATGAATCACTTCCCGCAGGAAAGAAAGATCCGTTACTTCTGTGGGTTTTGCCGCCTTACCTTCGATGACGAGAGGTACCCCGCACTTTCCACATTTTGGCCGCTCGTGAATGCGACTTTCGGGTATCCTGTTTTTGACACCACAGGCCAGGCAGGCGATGATTATCTCGTCCAGATAGGCACCACACCTACCACAGGAAGGCTTGGATTGGAGATGATCCCGGGGGATCCTATTTTTCGTGCCGCAATGAAGGCAGCGGACTATTATTTCTTTCGCATCCATAAGGCGTGTTTCCTTGCCGTTTCCCTGTAGTTTATTATAGGTACCATCCCGTTTATGTCAACGTTAAAGCCCTTCGGGGCTCACTATCTTACCTGCCACTGCCGAAGCAGCCGCTACCGCGGGATTGGCAAGATAGACTTCGCTTTCCGGATGCCCCATCCGTCCGATAAAGTTTCGGTTGGTGGTAGCGATGGCCCGCTCTCCCCGGGCCAGGATGCCCATATGCCCACCCAGACAGGCCCCACAGGTTGGGGGGCTTACTATTGCCCCTGCCTCAAGGAAGATCTCTATTAGGCCTTCTTTCAGGGCCGCTCGGTATACTCGCGGGGTGGCCGGTACAATGATCAGGCGCACGTAGGGATGGGCCTTCCTGCCCTTGAGTACTTCCGCTGCCTGTCGTAGGTCTTCGATGCGCCCATTAGTACAGGAACCGATGTAAGCCTGGTCGATGGTAATAGAATCCAATTCGCCCACCCTTTTTACATTGGAGGGTAAATGGGGGAGCGCGACCTGGGGTTCCAGGCGGGAGACGTCTATTTCCATGACCGACACGTAAGTGGCATCGGCATCGGATTCATAGAATCGATAAGGCCTTTTCGCCCGTCCCTTCACGTAATTCTGGGTTTTTTCGTCGGGGGCAAAAATACCGTTTTTTCCCCCTGCCTCGATGGCCATGTTGGCCATGGTGAATCTATCTGCCATGGGCAGGTCCCTTACGGCTTCGCCGGTGAACTCCATGGCCTGGTAAAGGGCCCCGTCTACCCCGATCTGGCCGATGATGTGGAGTATAAAATCCTTCCCTCCCACCCATTTCTGTCTTTTGCCGTAAAGGATGAATTTAATCGTCGCAGGGACCTTGAACCACAATTCGCCGGTCAGCATGGCGGCGGCCAAGTCTGTACTTCCAACCCCCGTGGCAAAGGCGCCTAAGGCGCCGTAAGTGCAAGTGTGACTATCGGCGCCGACGACGAGATCTCCCGGCAAGACGAGCCCCTCTTCCGGCAGGAGGGCATGTTCGACTCCACAATGGCCGCCTTCATAGTAATGAGTGAGGTTCTGCTTCCGGGCAAATTCCCTTATGTATTTGCATTGCTCCGCCGAAGCGATATCCTTGTTGGGCGTGAAATGGTCGAGAACGAAGATAACCCGGTCTTTGTGGAACACCTCTTTTCCCCCGGCGTTGAGGAATTCGCGAATGGCAATGGGGGCGGTGATATCGTTGGCCAGGGCGACGTCTATCTTTGCATTGATCAACATGCCGGCATGGATTTCCGTCAGGCCCGTATGGTCTTTTAAGATCTTTTCCGTGATGGTCATTCCCATGTTCTCTTCCCCCCTTTTAATCCCTGATGGATACTTTTTTAATGTTGCCCTTTAGCCATTCCAGGCGGTTTAAGGCATTTATGTATGCCAGGGCGGAAGCCACGAGCACATCGGGATGGGCACCCCGTCCGACGACGGAATGGTCATTGTATCTCAATTGAACCGTCGCTTCTCCTAAGGCATCTGTTCCTTTCGTTACCGCATCTACGGCATACCTGACAAGGGGGTAATCGGTTTTCGTAATTTTCCGGATGGCGGCAAAGGTGGCATCCACCGGTCCGACGCCGAATCCCGCGTCGAGGATCTCTTCTTGATCGATTTGCATCCGAATTACGGCCGTCGGGACGGCTACATTGCCGCTCACCACATTGAGGTACAGGAGTTTATACTTGTCCTTCGCCCTGAAGACCTCTTCGAAGAGAATGGCTTCCAGGTCCTCGTCGAATATCTCCTTTTTTACATCGGCAAGCTCTTTGAACCGGGTCATAACCTTGTTCAATTCATCGGGTGTGAGTTTGTAGCCCATTTTCTTCAAATGTTCGGACACGGCATGCCGCCCTGAATGTTTGCCCAGCACAAGCTGCGTATCGGAGATACCCACTTTCTCCGGTTTTATGATCTCGTAGGTTATTTTTTCCTTGAGCAAGCCGTCTTGATGAATACCCGATTCATGGGCAAAGGCGTTGGCACCGACGATGGCTTTGTTCGGTTGCACTTGCAGTCCCGTAATCTGGGTGAGGAGTTTAGAGGTCTGAAATATCCTTTCGGTGTGGATCCCTGTTTTTACGCCGTAGATATCCTTTCTCGTCTCCAGCGCCATAACCACTTCTTCCAGCGCGGCATTTCCCGCCCTTTCCCCGATACCGTTGACGGTGCATTCTACTTGACGCGCCCCGTTTTGAATCGCCATGAGAGAATTTGCCACGGCCAGTCCTAAATCGTTGTGGCAGTGCACGGAGACAATGGCCTTTGATATGTTCTTTACGTGGGAGATTATGTAGGCAATGAGACGCCCGTATTCATCGGGTGTTGCATAGCCAACAGTATCGGGTATATTCACGGTGGTAGCACCGGCTTCGATTACCGCTTCGAGAATCTGGCAGAGATAGTCCCAATCCGTGCGTGTCGCATCCATGGGAGAAAATTCCACATTGTCCGTATATCTACGGGCGTATGCTACCATCTTCCTCGCCTCTTCCAATACCTCTTCCCTCGTTTTGCGGAGCTGGTACTTCAGATGGATGTCGGAAGAAGAGAGAAATACGTGCAGGCGTGGATGGGCAGCGGAAGATATAGCTTCCCAGGCGCGGTCAATATCCTCGTAATTGGCCCTGGCTAAGGCGGCGATTTGAGGTCCTCTTATTTCCCTCGCGATCTGTTGAACGGATTGGAAGTCGCCATCCGAGGCTATGGGGAAACCTGCCTCGATGATATCCACCCCCAGGGCTTCCAGTTGACGGGCAAATCTTAATTTCTCGTCGGGGTTCATGCTGGCGCCAGGCGATTGTTCCCCGTCCCTTAAAGTAGTATCGAAGATGTAGATGCGATCCTCCTTCTTTTTCATTTCCCTTTTCTCTCCTTTCTTTCAAAAATAAAAAGGCCATGGGTTTTTCGCCCATGGCCTTCAAGTAAAGTTCTTTTTCCTTTGCTCAAGAACTGCCTGAAGACAACGGGCGGCAGTTACCGTTAAGCAAGCTAAGCAACAAGGAAATGGTGTAAATATGCCCGTTCGCCTTCATTCTGGTCACCTTTTAAAAAACCCATATTAGATTGGCTCTTTCTTGTCAAGAACTTTCTTCCATTATTTCCTTGACGCTGGTTGATTTAAGTGTTTATTGAAAGTTGTTTTCCCTGGAAAAGGGGCTCAAAATTTTTCGTCTACTATTTTTAAACGGAGGGACGTTATGAACATAGGACGCTTAATAGAAGATAACATCAAAAGGTTTGGCGAATACGATTTCATCTGCCATGAGGACCGGTGGTATACCAATGTGACGATTAACAAGCAGGTAAATCGCTTGGGTAATGCATTGAAAAAGTTGGGTATTAAAAAGGGGGACCGCGTTGGTGTTCAATTGCCCAATTGCCCGGAGCTCGTTCAGACCTTCTATGCGACCTTTAAAATCGGGGGTATCCTCGTCCCCCTCAACCCGGCTCTGAAGACGGAAGATTTATCCTACATTTACCGGGATGCGGGTCTTGCGGCCCTCATCAGTGCCCCCGATTACTGGGAGACGATAAAGCAAGCCCGCGAGGGGGCCCAAGAGTTGAAGTATGTAATTATGGTAGGGGAAAACATCCCGGCGGGCACCCTCGCCCTGAAGGAAATCACGGCTTTAGCATCGGAGGAGTTGTCCCTCGAGGAAACGGATAACGACGATACGGCGGTGATGATTTACACGGCCGGCACTACCGGTGTTCCGAAAGGGGTGATGCTCACCCACTATAATTGGTACAGCCACGTCTCCGGTTATTATGAAACGGTGCTGCTCGATGCGTGGGGGGTGAGGGTAAAGGCGATGGTGAATGGGAAGGAGACCGAGGTCTTCGGTATCGACCGCAACCGGGTCTCCCTCATTACGTTACCGCTCTTTCATGGTTATGGGGTCTTTGCCCTGAACCTCGAATTCTTGACGGGTGGAAAGCTCGTGTTAGTGCCGAGGTGGAATCCCGAAGAGGCCATGGCCTGTATTGAAAAGTATAAGGTTACCGATTTCCGAGGTGTGCCTACCATGTACATTCAGATTCTCAACCATCCGGCGGCGCCGAAGTACGATTTGAGTTCCCTTAAGATGTGCATTTGTGGTGCCGCTCCCATGCCGCTGGAAGTGGCGCGCCTATGGAAGGAGCGTTACGGAGTCGATATCTGGGAGGGCTACGGCCTGAGCGAGGCAACCACTGTGAATTGCGGCAATGCGGCGGAAAACCGGCCTCCCAAATATGGATCGATAGGGAAATGCTATCAAAAAGCCAACACCATCCAGATACTTGATGATGATGGCAACATACTGCCTCCCGGTCAGGTGGGGGAGATTTGTATTAAAGGCCCCGCCGTGATGAAGGGCTACTGGAACAAACCGAAAGAGACGGCCGAGGCGATCAGGGATGGGTGGCTCCATACGGGAGATGTGGGATACATGGATGAGGACGGTTACCTTTACATTACGGACAGAAAAAAAGACCTCATCATCAGGGGGGGAGAAAACATTTATCCCAAAGAGATCGAAAATATCCTCCATACCCATCCCGCCGTCCTGGAGGCGGGGGTAGTGGGTATGCCGGATCCCGTTTACGGGGAGGCGGTAAAGGCATTTGTCGTTCTTAAGACGCCGGGGGCAGTCACGGTGGAAGAACTGATGGATTTCTGCCGGGAGAAACTGCCTGCTTATAAGAGACCTAAGGTGATACGCATCTTGGATGCGCTGCCCAAAAGCGCCGTGGGGAAAATCCTGCGAAGGGAGTTGAGAAACATCGATTGAGGGAGGTTAGTCCTCGATCGCGGGCAGGTAGAGTTGAAAAACGGTTCCTTCGCCGGGGGTGGAGGTGACAGCAATGTGGCCTTCATGGTTTTTCAGGATCGAATAAGTCACCGCTAGGCCCAGCCCCACCCCCCGGCCGCGACTACCTTTGGTGGTGAAATAAGGGTCAAAGATCCGGGGTAGGTCTTCTTCCTTTATCCCCGTGCCTGAGTCGCGAAACGAAACCCTTACGTATCTTCCCGGTTTTAGGATGCCCGTTTCCTCTTCCTCGGTGGTATTTTCCGCCTTAACTTCTACCCGTCCCCCGTCGGGCATGGCATCAAGGGCATTCTGCAGAATGTTTTCAAATACCTGATAGATCTGTTTGGCATCCACATTCACCGTCCACAGGTCGGGGGGGATAGAGATACGATACTCGACCCCATCTTTCGTTTTCGCCTTTAGCGCCCTCATAAGGATAGGTTCGAGCTTTTCCGGATGGCGCACGGGATATCCACCCTTGGCGAAGGTGATAAGCTTATGGGCGAGCTCTTTGGCCTGCAGACCCGCCTTTTCTGCAATGGCCAAGCCTTCTTCCAGGATCTTGTCTTCCTCATCGGCCGATAATTTGGCGAGGAATATGTTGCGGAGGATGGCGGTAAGGAGGGCGTCGAAATCCTGGGCCACACCGCGGGCAAAGGTGCCTAAGGATTCAAGCTTCTTCATGCGAATAAGCTCATCTTCCGCCCGTTTTCTGTCGGTTATATCTTCCAGCGTCTCGATGGCCCCCGCCATCCTTCCCCGGGAGTCCCTTATCGCGGCAGCCGTTATGTGTACCCATCTGCCATGGGCACCAAATCCCGGGAAAAATTCCGTCGCCTCGTAGGCTTCCTTTAAGGGGATGGAGGGGGTAATGCGGTCGGAATACCACTTTTCACCTTCCGATAGCTTTTCGTCCACAATAAGATCGGCCAGGCAAGGGCGGGGGGCACGATAGAAGGCTTGCCAATGGTTACTCGTTCCAATTATCTGTTTTGTCTTAACGCCGCTCAATAATTCCAGCGCCTTGTTCCAGTATAAAACCCGGTGTTTGTGGTCAATGACAAAGGTCGGAATGGGCAAGCCCTGGATGATGCTGCGCATCATCCGCTCCTGTTCCGCTCGTTGCCAGAGGGCATACCCCAAACTTAAGAAAGCCGTGATGGCAGCGCCAAGAAGGAAGGCGATTAGGATATTCATGCTCACGCCCAAAGGGGTACCCCTCAGGGGGGGGTATTCCCGCTCAGCGTTTGCTATAGCACATCAAACTTTACTTGGAAACTACGGGGTGGGAAATTTTTTGGCGAGGTAGGCTTCTTTAACAATTTTTACCGCCTCATCCACACTTATGTCACCCGTATTGAGGACGAGATCGTAGTGGGCGGGGTTCGTTACATCTTCGTGAAAATACTTCATGATGAAGGCACTTCGGTCGTTATCCGTTTTGATGATATAGGCCTTCGCCTCATCGTAACTTAAGCCCCTGTTCTGCATGACGTGGGCGATCCTCTTTTCCAAGGGGGCAATGAACCGGATGCGGAAGATCTTTTCCGGTGGCAGGATGAATTGGGCCCCACGTCCCATAATGATGGCATTGCCATACTCCCCCGCCCCGGCCCGGATGACTTTGATGAGGTGTTGGAGATAGACATCCGGCCAGAGGTGGCGGGCGGTGAAGAAAGACTGGATCCAACTGTCGAGCATGGAAATCTTCTTTTCATCGAGCATACTTACCACTTTCTCGCTCATGTTCACGCTTTCGGCGATGCGGGCGATAATCTGTGAGCCGATGAGGTCCATCTTCAATTCTTCGGCGAGTTTTCGGCAGATTTCGCTTGCCCCCGCCCCCGCTTCCCGGGAAACGGTGATGCAAGGTCGGTATTTTTTGTCCTTTCTCTCACGGCGCCATTTTTCCAACTGGTTTTCCAATGCCTTGCGGTCCGCCTCGAGGTCCTTAATGGTATAATCTCTCGTGAAATCGGGGCAATTCATGCTAATTCTGTCAAATGTGGCAGAATATCTCTTTTGGCAGTATTGCCGCCAGGCACAGATCACGCATAAACGTTTATCCATGGCCATAAACAGTCACCTCCTTTTTTTCCGCCCCCTTTAAGGCTTCGAAGCCGGCAACGATATCGAGTAATTCTTCCGTGATGGTCATCTGTCGTTGCCGGTGAAACATAACGGTAAGTTCCTGAATCCTTTCCTCGATGTTTTTCTCCGCATTCTGCATGGCCGCCAGGCGGCTTGCGTTCTCGCTGGCCAATGACTCGGCAAAGGCGCGGTAGAGAGAAACGAAGAGATATTCCTTGACGAGGCTGGTAAAGAGGGTATCCCATTTTATCGTATAAATGGGCAGCACCCGCGAAGGCCATTTCGCCTTTTCCATTTTTTTGAGCCATCTCTGATCGATGGGTAGGAGGGTCAGGGTGCGGGGGCGATACGTGGCACCGGATTGGTATTCGTTGTAGAAAAGGTAAATGTGATCGATCTGGCGGCGAAAGTACCAATCTTCGATGATCATGATGAGGTCCTGAACCATGGGGGTAATGCCACCCACGGAGTTGGGCATGGAGAGGGTTTCTATGATCTCCTGTCCTCCGTCTAAGAGATAGCCTTCTATTCTCATTCCCAGGGCGATGACGTACCTGTCCTCTGCCGGTACCCCCGTTGAAGCCATTTCCTCGAGGGCATGATGGGCTATGTTTTCGTTCAAGGGGCCGCAGAGCCCCTGGTCGGAACCAAATACGATCGCGCCGATGCGTTGGGGCGGTCCACTGAGGCGGGCACTAATCTCCGGGGGGTGATATTTGAGGACTACATGGAATCCCATTTCCACCGAGCGGTTGTAATCGGCAAGCGATTCCACGGCCCGCTGGTACTGTCGTATGCTTACCGCCGCCAGGGCCTTCATGGTTTTCACCACGGAGTGCAGATCTTGGGCGCTCTTGATTTTTCTCTTCAGGGCTTCCATCGTCTGCATAAGATCACACCACTTTCTCGGCAATTTTCAGGATGGCTTCCATATCTGTCGTGGTCATCTTTTCGCCCCTTTCAATGCGCTGGCATACATCCGCCGCTTCTTCCCTCACGGCCATTCTTACCTTTGCTTCCGCTTCGAGGACCTTTTCGATGGGTATTTTGTCCATTGCCCCACCGGTTACGGCGATAAGGGACGCAATTTGTTCGGACGCCGGCATGGGCTTGTATTGGGGTTGCTTTAAAATTTCCCTGATTCGCCAACCCCTTTCAAGGACCCTTCGGGTGGCTTCGTCCAGGCGCGTACCGAAACGGGAGAAAGACTCAAGTTCTTCGAACTGTGAATATGAGAGCCTCAAATCTCCTGCCACGAGGCGATACGCCGGAAGCTGGGCTTTTCCGCCCACTCTGGATACCGATTTCCCCACATCCACGGCCGGAAGGATGCCTTTCTGGAAGAGGCGGGGGGTGAGGTAGATTTGACCGTCCGTAATGGAGATGAGATTAGTGGGGATATAGGATGAGATATCTTGGGCTTCCGTCTCTACGATGGGGAGGGCTGTGAGGGAGCCGCCGCCCCTTTCTTCCCGTAGGTGGGTGGAACGTTCGAGTAAGCGGGAATGGATGTAGAAGATATCTCCGGGGAAGGCCTCCCTTCCAGGTGGGCGACGTAAAAGCAAAGAAAGCTCGCGATAAGCGCGGGCGTGACAGGTGAGGTCGTCGTAAACGACAAGGACATCCCTTCCCCTTTCCATGAAGTATTCGCCCATGGAAGTGGCGGCATAAGGTGCGATAAACTGCAATCCCGGTACGTCTTCCGCCGTGGCGGCTACGACGATACAATAAGGCATGGCCCCGTGTTCCCTTAGGTCTGCCACGACCTTGGCTACGTCCGAGGCTTTTTTCCCGATGGCCGTGTAAATGCAGATAACATCCTTATCCCGCTGATTGATGATAGTATCGATGGCAATGGCCGTTTTCCCCGTTTGCCTGTCTCCCAAGATGAGTTCTCTTTGCCCTCGACCGATGGGGATCAGGGCATCGACCACCTTGAGCCCCGTCTGAAGCGGCACGGTAACAGGGGCGCGGACCATGACGGGTGGCGCCTCTCTTTCCGCAGGATACCTACGGATGGATCTGACATCCCCCAACCCGTCTAAGGGCCGACCCAAGGCATCCACTACCCGGCCCAGAAGATCCTCGCCCACGGGGACATCGAGGACCCGTCCCGTTCTACGCACCTCTACCCCGGCCCTTAAGTGCTCAGTCGGTCCTAAAAGAATGAGGCCTATTTCATCTGGATCAATGTTGAAAACGTAACCCAAGGTGTTTCCCGGGAAGCGTACAATCTCCTCCGCCTTGACATGGGGCAGCCCCCAGGCACGGACGATACCTTGCCCGATAAAGTGTACGACTCCTACTTCTCGTTGGTTTACCCGAGGGTATTCTTCTTCGATGAGACGATCCATGAGATTGAAGGTGTCTTCGAGGGTGGTATACAGAACCTTCTCGTCCGTCAGCTCTACCTTCATAAGCGATCCCCTTTTCGGTCAGGCCCTGACCCTGGCTTCCTCCAGCAGGGCCCGGGTAAAAGTTTCTTCCAGATTTTCCAAATAATCCCCTATACTCCAAGCGAGCTTGTAGCCATGCGTTCTCAATTCGATGCCGGCGATGGCCTCCTCGAGTGTTTCAAATCTTACCTCTGGCAAGATGCCCCCTTCCCCATCTGAAAAAGCCGCCCGAATCTCTGCCTGAATGGCAGGAGAAAGGGGGAAGGCGCTTTGCACCACGATTCGGCCACCCGACTGTTGGATTGCTTCTTTGAGCTTTTTTCTTTCGTCTTCGCTCAAGTCCTGGAGGCGACGAAGGAAAACCTTCGCCATCTTTTCTTCCAGCTCTGCGTCGGCCATGGCGGACAAAATGCGGCGTGCCAGGGTGTAGGTTTGCCTTCCCACGCGCTGGCTTAAGTCCTGGAGAAAAGACTCCTTTTCCTTTTTCAAGGTTTCCTGCCAGCGTGACCGGATGGCGTCTACATCGGCCCGCGCTTTTTCGAGGAGCTCCTTCTTTTTTGCCTCTGCCGCCTGGACCATCTGATTTAATAGCTCTTCCTGTTTTTCTGCCAGCAGGCGGTTCTTCTCTTCGTAATGGGCGGCCAGGGTTTCCGCTTCCTTTCTCAATCGCTCAGCCTCCTCAAAACGGGAGACGATCATATTTTCTCGTCGGTCCATGGCTTGGATGATGCGACCATAGAGAAATCGTTTGAGGAGATAGACAAGGATGAGAAAGTTCACAATCTGGGCCAGAAAGACGAACCAATCGATGTGCATGGTTTATCCCCCCATTTTTTTGACGACAAAGTTCCAGAATGGATTGGCAAAGACGAGAATCATGGAAATGACGAAGCAGTAAATGGCAATGGATTCAATCATCGCCAGGCCCACAAACAGGGTACGAGTGATGGAGTTCCTCTCATCGGGTTGTTGGGCAATGGAGCTCAGCGCGGAATGAACGGAACGCCCCTGGCCCAGGGCAGGTCCGATGGAACCTACGGCCATGCAAAGGGCCGCCGCAATGATGGAGGCAATGGCTACATTGATGTTTTCCATAAGCTTTCCTTCCTTTCTCTTTATTTTTCTGCCTTCTCGTGACCCTCTTCATGCGTCTGCGTCGCCGAGGCGATATAGACCATGGCGAGGATCGAGAAGATATACGCTTGGATCAAGCCGATAAGCAGACCTAAGGCCTGCATGACAATGGGGAAGAAAAACGGTGTTACCGAAAGGAGGATGGCGATGACCTTCTCGTGACTCATGATATTGCCGAAGAGACGAACGGTAAGGGCGAGGGTTCTCGAAAGCTCGCCCATGACGTGAAAGGGAAAGAAAATGAACGTGGGACGAAAATATTCCTTCACGTATTCCTTGACGCCCTGCTTGGTGATGCCAAAGATAGGCACGGCGATAAAAACACAGATGGCCAGGGCGGCGGTGGTGGTAAGTGATGAGGTAGGGGGCACATAACCGGGCACGACGGCCAGCAGATTGGCAAGCGCAATAAAGAGAAAGAGGGTGCCGACAAAGGGCAGGTAATGTTCTGCCTCCCCTTTACTTATTTCGTTAATCTCGGATCTGATGGAAGAAACCACCACTTCGAGGAAGTTTTGCCACCGGGTACAGTGGATGGTAGGCGATAATTTTCGTGTGACGAGCCAGGAGCCGATGACGAGAAGGAGCATAACCAACCAGGTGTAAACGATGGTAGCATTCAAGGTGATGAATTTCCACTGCCAGAAAATGACCTGATCGGGGCTAATCTGGGAAATATTCATGATTTCCATTTTTTTTCTTCCTCCCTTTAAGGACAAGACTTAAGTGTTTTTACGCCTCCCAGTTGCCGTTTTAAGAATTCACGGGCGATGAGAAAACCCACGACGGCGAAAGAAAGTCGCATCTGATGGCCGCCACTTACAGCCAGGTAAAAAACAACCATCGCCACCCCCGCCCGCGCAGCGAAACTCATGGCCATAAGGCGGAAGGGGTGTTGGTGCCCGGGCATCCTTCTTACGGTAAGCCAAAGTAGGTAAAAGTACCCGCTTCCCACCATGACACCCATAGCGAGGCCGGAGATTACTTCATCCGGGATCATTCTTCCTCTTCCTCCTCCGACTTTCTGATCCCCGCCTTTTTTACCCAATACCAGGCATTGAGAGAACCCAGCATAACGCCTCCGATGAGCAGGGTAAGGGTCCAAGAGTATTGGGAAGGCCAGGTTTTATCGATCCAGAGGCCCAGGGCGACACCGATCAAGGTGGGGATGGCCACCGACCATCCAACCACACCGAATACCCCCAAACCGAACCAAATCGTCTCATCCCCCTCACGGCGAATGCGAATTTTCATCTTTTCTTTCTTGGCAATTTGGTGGACGAAGGATTCGGCCCGTTTGCGTTGCCTCGATTTGTAATCGTCTCTGTTTTCCATAGTTTTTCCTTTTCTAGGACCTTATATTCATTTCCATGAAGCGGCGTACAATATCTATTTCCAGTTTTACCGCCGCGGCCCGGGCGATTTTTTCCCTCTCATCCAGGGCAAGAAAACTCTCTTCTACCGTTTTCTTGAGAGAGCCCAGATCGGGGCCCCGAACGGCGTTTCTTGCGGACACTAATACCTCGGGTCCGCATTTAATGAGGATTCCCTCGTCCATGGCGAACATTTCCTCCGTCCCTTCCGGCGTGGTAAAAGAGAATATGCCCGGCACCAGGGCGGCCACAAAATCTATGTGGCGAGGCAGAAGACAGAAGGAACCGTTTATGGCCTCGGCGATCACCTTGGTCACGGGTTGGTCAACAAGGATATGGGAGGGTAAGAGAATTTTCAGATTCACGGCTTTTTCGCCTCCTCGATGGAGCCTATCATGTAGAGGCTGCTTTCCGGGTAATCGGCAAATTCGTCGTTTAGGATTCTCTCACAACCCGCGAGTGCCTCTTCGAGAGAGACCATGCGACCTTCCTTGCCCGTGAACTGCTCGGTGGTGAAGAAGGGCTGGGTAAAGAATCTCTCCAAACGCCTGGCCCGGTTGACAAGTCGCTGGTCTTCTCGAGAAAGTTCGGATATGCCGAGCATGGCAATGATATCTTTTAAGTCTTCATACGTGCTCAACGTTTTCTGGATTTCCTGAGCGATGCGGTAGTGCCGTTCACCGGCAATGGAAGGCATGAGCATCTTGGAGCCCGATTGAAGAAGGTCGATGGCCGGGTAGAAGCCTTCTGAGGCCCGTTTGCGGGAGAGGGAAATGAAAGCGGTCAAATGGCCGAAGGTATGGACGGCGGATGGATCGGTAAAATCGTCGGCGGGGACGTATACGGCCTGAATCGAGGTAATGGCCCCCGTCGTGGTGTTGCAGATCCTTTCTTCCAATTCGGCCAGGTCGGTGGCGAGGGTAGGCTGATACCCCAGACGGGAAGGGAGAAGACCGAGAAGCCCCGATACTTCCTGTCCCGCTTGGATGAACCGGAAGATGTTGTCGATGAGAAGGAGCACATCCTGGCGTGCATCATCCCGAAAATACTCGGCCATCGTTAATCCTGCATGCCCTACCCGGAATCTTGCACCGGGCGGTTCGTTCATTTGACCGAAAATCATGACCGTATGGGGCATAACCCCTGCCTCGGTCATTTCTCTATAGAGTTCTTCTCCCTCCCTGCATCTTTCCCCTATGCCGCAGAAGATGCTGATCCCTTCGTGACGTCCCACCATATTGTGAATCATCTCCGTAATGAGCACCGTTTTGCCCACCCCGGCCCCACCGAACAGGCCGGCCTTTCCCCCTCTTTCAAGGGGCGAAAGGACGTCGATGGCCTTAATCCCCGTCTCGAAAATCTCCGAGACGGTGGATTGCTCAGTGATGGGCACCGGGGTGCCGTGAATGGGTCTTGCTTCCATCTCCGGGAGGGGTTCTTTAAAATCGATCGTTTCACCGAAAACATTGAACACCCTTCCTAACAGTTCTTTTCCCACGGGTACGGTAAAGGGTTTCCCTACATTTATGACCGCCTCACCCCGGGAGAGTCCCTGGGTGGGGGTAAGAGAGATGCCCCTCACGGTATGGGCATCCAGCTGGGTGGTAACTTCGATTCTAATGCGTCCGTTTTCCCCCGTCCTCAACACGTGCCTTATTTCTGGAATCTTTCCGGGGAAGTAGACGTCCACGACACTACCCCGGATGGATACGACCCGTCCTACGTTTTCCATCGTTTCTGCATCGGTCATGGTTGATCAACCCCCTTTACCAGGCTGCGTTTCAGTATTTCTTCCGCTGCGACGAGACCCCGTCCCAGCCAGGTTACCACGAGGGAAATGGCGATGAAGATCACACTCCTAATCAGGTCCGTATAAAGAGGAACGCTGGAAAGAAAGAGGGCGTGACTCAAAATTAAGTAAATGCTGAGGAGGATGGCAAGATAGATGCCTGCCCTTTTCCACCAAATAGCGCCCAATACGATGGGGATGTAGTAAAGATGGGTAAAGAGGATATCCGATTGGAGCGCGCTATGAGCATAAGTGGTTAGGGCCATCATGAGTAAGGTGAGAATCATGACGATCGATGACCGGTGGGCGCGCATTTTTTGGGCCCATTTGCCCTCGGAAAAGATGCGCCGCAGGCGGCCCATTTTTCTTTCGATCTCCCCCCGGATGAGTTCTTCGTATCGCTGGGAAATGAAAATAATGGCGTAATCGAACATGAGAATGGTCCTTACGAGGGAATCCACCGCCTGTTTTTGTTCGACCGCAGAAATGAAAATGGTTTGGAATTCCGCGTAAAGCCAGATGTGCCGGCGCATCAAGATAAGGGCATAAAGGGATTCGCTTAAGGGTATATTGTGCCGGAAGTGTTCTTCCGCATATTGGTGAAAATAGGGGCGAGAAATCTCGGCCGGTTTTTCTGTATAGAACATCTGGCTGAAGTTGTCGTAGAAACGAGTGGCCATGGTCAGGAGCGTTTCATCGGAAAGGGAATGGTAAGAAGGGGTTCGGGCGTTTTTCTTCACATCCTTGGCCCACTGCTCGGCGATGGCCTCGGCGTGGGTTTCTATGAGGGTTACGAGTTTAAGGGATCCCGCCGTCATAAGATGCCTCCTTTCTTCCCTAAGAAAAAGCAAATTACCCTTCTTTTTCCATCCAGCCTTCCTGCATCATCTCGTAGTATTTCTTGGTGATGAAATACATGGCATAGTCAAAGACGAGGATGGTACGGTTCAGACTATCCACGGCCTGGTGCTTTTCCATGGCCGTGGTAAAAACGGCCTGAAATTCCGCATACAGCCATAGTTGACGACGCATAAGGATGAGTGCGTAAACGGCTTCGTGAAGCGGCACACCGTCCTGGTAGCGTTCGATGGCGTAGCGAGTGAAGAACTCTCGGCCGGCCTCGATGGGTTTGGGCTCGGTAAAGATCTTTCGAAAGTTTTTGTAGAATCTCACAGCCTGCGGGATGAGTTTTTCTGGTGGCCGGTTGTGGTAGTAAGGTGTCATGGCATTTTTTTGTACGTTGACCACCCACTGCCTGGCGATTTCTTCGGCCTTCGTTTCGGCCAGATCGGCCAGTTTCATTGACGGAAGCATGGCCTTC
>ERZ795045.1760-NODE-1760-length-23118-cov-5.239258_pt1 | contig 23118 bp, 19 predicted proteins | sample MGYA00375129_ERZ795045 | MGnify/ENA primary metagenome ERZ795045 (study PRJEB30174, sample SAMN05720166) | activated sludge metagenome | isolation source: anaerobic digester from wastewater treatment plant | place: Japan | collected 2015-05-15 ...
ACACCGCAAGCACACCCAGGGGGGTTCCATGGCCAAGCACAACTCGGGTTTCCCTCTCTTTAAATCCAGGGCCTTCTCGTACCAGGCGCTCAGGACCATGGGCCATGCCTGCGCATTCGGCGCGACCCTCGGCGAGTGTCTCGGCGCCGTGCGAACCATCAGGGAAAACGACGGGGAAAGCTGGTTCGCCGCTTGGGGCAAGGCCGCCGTTATGTGCGAGAAGCTCTCGGTATCGGAGGGCGACCGGATAAGCAGGGGCAAGGCCCTCCTCAGGGCAGCGAACTATTACCGCGCGAGCGAGTTCTTCCTGCCCGCTTCCGACCCGCGTAGGCGTGAGACGTACACGCGCGAGACGGACGCCTTCAACCGCGCACTCAAGGCACTGGGCATACCCTACCATGCGTGGAACGTCCCCTACGAGCGCGTCTCCATGAGGGCGTACTACTTCCCCGGCGACCCTTCCCTGCCCGTGATCATGGCATGCGGCGGTTTCGACTCCTCCCTCGAGGAGCTGTTCTTCTGGATCGGGCACGCATCCATCGAAAGGCGGCACCCGTGCATCCTGTTCGAGGGCCCGGGGCAGTCGTCCATGATAAGGGAATACGGGCTCACCTTCATCCCCGAGTGGGAAAAGCCCCTCATGATCCTCCTGGACCACGCACAGTGGGTGGCGCCCGAGATCTCGCAGGGCCAGAAGATCATCGCCGGCGTGAGCATGGGCGGCATGCTCGCGCTCAGGGCCGCTTCCAGGGACAAGAGGATCCACGCCGCCGCCTGCCTCGGGGGGTTCTTCTCCATGGAGACCGCGGCATTCGAGAGGCTCCCCCGTGCGGCCCGGTGGGCGTACCGTCTGGGCATGAAGAATACGTTCGACAACCTTGCCCACTTCGCGGCCTCGAGGGACATGGAGAGGAAGTGGGCCCTCGAGCATGGGATGTGGGTGCTGGGCGCATCGTCCCCTTCGGATCTCCTGGAGAAGACCGCGGACTTTTCTCTCGCACCCGCGGCGAAAGACATCACCTGCCACGTGCTGGTCGTGCTCGGCCAGAACGACCATCTCGTGCCGGCCACGGAAGGCAGGGTCTTCCAGAAGCACCTCACGCAGGCAAAGAGCCTGAAGGTGGTCACCCTTGATACATCCACAGGGGCGGGCGAACACTGCCAGGCGGGCGCCACGGAAAGACTCCACCAGGTGTTCTTCGGGTGGGCCGAGGGCATCTCGGGCAGGTAGGGGCATACCGCAGGATCACCGAGACACTGCCTCGGACTGGTCCGGGCCGGTGCGGCCGCGCGCATCGCCGCGTCCTTGACCGCTGCTGGAACGGTACCGGGGGTTTCGTCTCGATGCTCCCCCATCGACACCTCGCACCCCGCCTCCCTTCCCTCCCTCGGGCGTCCTCGCCAAGACACCATCCTCGTTCACAGCCCAGATACCGGGCCAAGGCCTGCTTGTTTACCCTGAACCTTTAGCGTCATCGCCAAGACACCATCCTCGTTCCCTTCGGCACGTGCCCGGTGTCGGCTCGGCCGTGCGCCGCCTGGATCGAGCATGGCCGCTCACTCCCCGCAGGGCATGGCGCGAGCAGCCTGAGGCCGGACGCGACAGGCACTCTCGATCCCTCAGGCCGCGCTCCCGTCGCCCCCCATGAGGCCCGCCGCCGTGGCACGCAGTCCGTCTCACGGCGGGAAATCTCCTGTTGACACCCTGGCTTGTTGCCTGTATCAACCCTGCAGATTCCAGACCATAGAGCGGAGGAGGCCCATGGTATCCGAAGAACGCGAAAACAGTCTCGTGCTCATCAAGCCCGACGCAATGAAGAATTCCCTCACCGGGTACATCCTCTCCATGCTCTCCGAGTTCCACACGGGGCTGCGTTTCGCAGGCGCCAAGATCGTCTCCGTGAACAGGATACTTGCCGAGGAACACTACGACGAACATAGGGGCAAGTTCTTCTTTGAGCCGCTCCTCGAGTACATCACCGGCAAACTCCACTACCCGGACGAGCCATGGAAGCGCAGGGTCATCGCGTTCGTGTACCAGGGGCCGGAGGCGATCAGGAAGATCAGGGACATCGCCGGCCCGACCAACCCGCACGAGGCCAGGGTCAAGAAGCCCGGTTGCATACGCGCCCTCGGCACCGTGGTGCCCGTGAAGAACGACAAGGGAGAGGTCATCGGGGAGCGGGTCGACAACCTCATACACGCCTCTGCGAACACGGCGGACGCCGAGAGGGAGATCAAGCTGTGGTTCAAGCCCACCGACATCCCTCCACACATGCGGGACTACGAGACCGAGATATGCGACACCCATTACTACTACCAAGACGGCGGGCTCTCGTCCACCTACTCGCCGGGGGGCATCGGCTTCTTGTCTCCTGGAGACCTGGCCTGGAAGTCCGACCTCGAGTCCTTGAGATCACACCTGGCAGGCGCAAAGGCTGCATGCTCTGTCAACGCGGTCGCCGCCAAGTACCTCATCAACATGGAGAACGTGCTGTAGACCCCATACCACATGGCCCTGCCTCACACCAGGAAAGGTCTCTCACGTAACCGCGCAGCACGGGAGGAGGGCCGAAGGTAACGGGCACGGGAGGCTGTCGTGGCTCAAGGCAAGGTCACCAGGCGCCAGAAGGACATATCCCGCCTCATCAAGGAACGCGGCAGGTCTGCGAAGGAAAGGGCCCGGCAGGAAAGGGGCAAGAGGCCGGTCAAGCCTGAAAGGCCATGACAAAGCCGTGTGCAGGAAAGACCGACCTCTCCTGCACGACACGGGACGACCCGTTACGGCCGAGAGGTCATGACCCCGGTTGTCCCTGGTTTCCGCGCCCTGGCACGCATCCCGCCCAATGGCGCCCTACCCGCTGCAGCACGTTCACGACGATCGAGGGCCACGGCACCGACACCCATGGGAGTCCTCCATGGCGGCCTGAAAGGGGCGCCCCCTTCCTGTCCTCTGAGAGGGACTCTGCACTTGCAACCTCGCCGCAATGATCTTATCATGTGAACACGACTGGGCCCGGCATACAGGCGCCACGGCGCACCGGGCAGGACAGGGCATTCGACACGGAGGAAACGGCATGTCACGGTGGTTGGCTCTCATGGCAGCGGTCCTCGTTCCGCTGACCAGCCACGGCATGACCTTGCTGAACGATTCCGCGCTCGATCTCGTCTATTCCCAGGCCGGCATTTCCATCAACCCAGACGTCACGTTGAGCATACACGTCGACGTGATCGCCTGGGGTGACGAGGACGGGCTCGAGCCCGGGCCGTACAACCCCTGGGGGATCGACACAGGACCGGGGTACATAGGCGTGAAGGACCTGAGGATCGAGAACGTCCGGGTACGACTCAGAACTGACCCGAACGACCACTACGGCGGATACGACGCCGCCACCATGTGCAAGCCCATGACCATCGACGTGGGAACCCGCACGGCGGGGGACACCTCCCAGACCTTCGTGCGCCTCGCGCCTGGGGCCCTCCAGGTCACCGCCGAGGAGGCCGGGTTCACCGTGACCCTGGGCAGTCAGCCCTGAACTGCCCCAAGCTCGTCCCCTTCACGCGTGCGGGACGACACCCCGAGACAAGCCTTGGGGCGTGGATACAGAGACGGCCGATGCGTATATCTCCCCCGTCAAAGGCGTCTTTGGATTCTTCCGCCTTCCTGATGGAAGCTGGATACCAAGACAGCTGGGGAATATATCTTGTCCGCCCTCTTTCTTCCCCGTTCCCCCCCGAGCGCATCCACGCCGGGGGTGCCTGAGGCCGTGCCCCTGGCCCCGTCTCGATCACCCATCTCCCGTCTTGGGGAAGACCCGCTTCTCCGGGCAACCACCTGAAGTGTTCAGTGCTTGGGAGGCATCGGGCGTCCCCTTCGAGACGTGACCGCGGGTGACTCCCTGGAAACCTCCGGCATCGTGACGCAGAGAAGGCCCAAGGCTGCACCGGAGGGTCCTCTGTGCCTGGATGCGGGGTGTCAGTCCCTGCTCCTCGCCTTTCCCAGGGACAGGGGGGGCGCCTGTGCGAGACCTCTCGTGAGGATCCTCAGGAGAGGGTGCCTCTCGGCAAGCATCTTCGCCTCCTCGCTGTGGACGAGGGTCGAGACGGCGAGGAGGAAGATCATGAGGGGAAACGGCGCCACCTGGAACACCTGGGCCGGCACGTCCGGGAACCACGACTGGAAGTGGATGCTCATGACCTGGAGGAACGCGAACAGGTAGGCGCCGAGCGCCGCCCTCACAGGGTGCCACGCCCCGAAGATCACGAGCGCGAGCGCGATCCAGCCTGACCCCTCGCAGCCCTGCGGCTGGCCCCAGCCCGGCTTCGTGCACAGGGAGAACGCCGCCCCGGAGAGCCCCACCAGGGCGCCCCCGGCGACCGTGTAGACGACGCGGACCAGGTCCGGGTCGATCCCCCTGGCGTAGGCCGCCTCCATGTTTTCCCCCACGCACCTGAGACGAAGCCCCCAGGAAGTACGGTAGAGGTACCACCAGGCAAATGCCACCATGATCATGCTCAGGTAGACCGGCACGCTGTGGTTGAACAACACCTGTCCGAGAACAGGCATGCCCGAGAGGACCGGCACGGGCGCAGACCCAGAAATGGGGCCTTCGGTCCTGGCGTACTGGCTCCCGAGGAAATATGCGAGATCCCTGGTCATGAGCGTGAGGACGAACCCCACGGCCACCTGCGACATCCCCAGGCGCACCGAGAACAGGGCGACGAGCGCGGCCACACAGGCCCCCACGGCGGCCGAGACGGCGAACCCCGCAAGCAGGCTCCCGGAGAGAGATGCGACCACGAACGCGGCCATGGCGCTGAGCACGATGGTCCCATCGAGCGACAAGTTGACGACCCCGGCCCTCTCGGTCAGGGTCTCGCCGAGGGTTGCCATCACCAGCGGCGTGGCGCCAGCGATCACGGCCGATGCCACGAGGAGCATGTCGAAGCCGTCCATCATCACCCCCTGGACCTCCTCGAGCGGGTGCTCACCGAGTGTACGGCGAGGGCCGCGATCACCATGGACCCCTGGATCACCCCGCTCAGGGACGAGTCGAGGGAGAGCAACATGGGGAGCTGGATGGCCCCGGTGTTCAGGCACGCGAAGAAGAAGGCCACCACCGGCGCGGCCCAGACGTTGTAATAGGCGAGCAGCACGACGAGCAGGGCGAGGTAGCCGTAACCGCTCGAGATGGCGGGTATGAGGCGGTGGTACACGCCTGAGACCTGGAAGGCGCCGGCGAGCCCTGCAAGACCGCCGGCGCAGAGCATCGCCGCGGTCATCACGGCATGGGGTTTCAGTCCGAACAGGACGGCAGCCTTCTCGTTCCCGCCCACGGCGCGCAAATACAGCCCCAGCCGGGTGGAGGACAGCAGGTAGGCGGTCACGATCACCGCGGCGACGGCCATGCCCAGGGCTGCGGGCGAGAGGTTGAGGGCCTCGATGGAAGGTATCCAGAGCCTTTCGTCGAACGTCTCCGTCCCGCTCATGGAGGCGATACCAGGCTGCTTCCACGGACCGAAGATGAGCCACAGCACCAGGCCCTGTGAGACGAAGTTGAGGCCGAGCCCGGCGAAGATCTCGTGCACCCCTGCCTTCGTCTTCAGGAACCCGGCGCACAGCGCCCACAGCGCCCCGCCGGCCATACCCGCCACGAGAGCCAGCGCCGTGACCATGCCTGCAAGCGGCGATGGGCCGCCCATTCTCATCGCCAGGGTCGTGGCGACCGCCCCCATCATGACCTGTCCTTCGACCCCGATGTTCCAGAGCCCCGCCTTGAACGTGAAGAGAAGCCCGCACGACGCCAGCGTGAGAGGGATCCACACCTTGATCACGTGCGACAGCTTGGACCACGACCCCAGAGAACCCTTGACGAGCACGGCGAAGGTGTCCAGCGGCGGGGCGCCCGCCACGAGGAGCACGAGCGTGGTGAACGCGACGACGACCAGCACGCTCGCCGCGATCTCCGCGACACCTGCAAGGGCCGTCTTCAGGCCCATCTCGAGGGGACGACCCATCCTTGCAAACACCGTCCTCACACCCTCCCCGCGATGGCCTTCCCGAGCATGAGGGCGTCGGTGTCCTCGGGACGGACGTCGTGTATGATCCTCCCCTCGAAGAAGACGAGCACCCTGTCGGACACCATGAGGATCTCGTCGATCTCGGAAGACGAGAAGACGATCGCCGCGCCGTTGGAGGCGATCGCGTCGAGTCGTTCCCAGACCCACCTGACAGACTCTCTGTCGAGACCCCGCGTCGGGTTCTCGAGGAGCAGGAGCACGGGGTCGTCAGGGAGGAAGGAGAGGAGGAGTCTCTGCTGGTTGCCGCCTGAGAGCGACTCCACGGGGCTCTCGGGCCTGGCCGCCACCTGGAAGCTCTGGATCCTTTCTTGCGCCAGGGACGCGGATGCATCCAGGTCAAGGGAGAACGAAGACCTTTCCAGGATCGCGCAGTGCTCCGCCACGCTGAGCCCCGCGATCAGCCCCTCCTCCAGCCTGGCCGCGGGCTGGAAAGCCACGCCCATCGTCTTGAAGGCATGGTGATCCCTTCCCGTCATGTCCTTTCTCGAGACGTGGACCCTGCCCCTGGTCGGCCGCGTCAGCCCGGCTGCCACCCGGAGGAACACGTCCTGCCCGCTTCCCTCGAGACCCGCAAGTCCCACCACCTCGCCCCTGTTCACCTTCACCGTGCATTGGGCAAGGCCGGTCCTGCCCCCGTGAGCATGGACCCCCTCGAGAAAGAGGGCCTGCGCCCCCGGCTCGTGCCCCTTGCGCAGGGGGGGCGCCGGTTCCCTGCCGAACATCATCTCCAGCAGTGCACCCGTGGAGAAGGGTCGAACCGCAGAGCCTGAAACCCTGCCCTTCTTGAGCACGGTCACCTCGTCGCACAGGGTCTCCACGTCCTCGAGCTTGTGCGACACGAGCACCACGGTCGCCCCTCCCGAGGAGAGCCTCCTGAGCGCCGAGAACAGCACATCCTTCTGGAGCGAGGAGATCCCCGTGGTCGGTTCGTCGAGGATCAAGACCCTCCTGCCCGCCGCCAGGTGCCTGGCGAGCTCCAGCTGCTGCCTCTCCCCCACGGTCAGCCTGACCACGGGTGTCTCGGGGTCGAGGTCGAAGCCCATCTCGCGGCACAGGCCGGCAAGCCTCTTCCTGAACAGTGACCTGTCAGGCCAGGCCTTCATGCGCTGCCCTGCCATGAAGTTCTCGAGCACGGTCAACGGGGGAAAGTCCAGCGGGTCCTGGTAGAGCATGCCGATGCCGTGGGATGCGGCTTCAGCCGGGTTCTTGAAGTCCACCTCCTCGGAGTCCACGAGGATGGTCCCGCTCGTCTTGCGTACGTAGCCGGACAGGATCTTCATGAGCGTGCTCTTGCCGGCGCCGTTCTCGCCGAGGATGCCGTGTACGGTCGAGGGCCTGAGGACGAGGTCGATCCCGTCGTTCGCGCGGATGTCTCCGTAGTGCTTGTGTATCGATCTCAGTGCTATCGTCATGTGGACAACCGTGCGCGGGCGGCCCGCCACACCCCCGGCGGGGGCCCGGCCGCCCTCGCCGTCGGACGCGCCGCCGTGTTCCCGAGCATGGCCCCATGAGGGAAGCGTCCGCGCATGACCCACGCGGTGCGGGTCGCGGCAAGTGGTCCTCCCACGGTTCGCGGGCGCCTACTTTGCCTGGCTGCTCGCCCCCTTCATGCCCTGGAGGAGCATGGGCAGATACCAGATCTGCCTGTCGGTGGCCACCTCGCCCTTCTTGAGGAAGACCCTGCCGTCCTGGAAGTTGAGCGGCCCCTTGAACAGCTGCACCTTGCCGGAAGCCAGGCCTGCGATAAAGTCTTTGAGCGCCTTTCTCGCCTCCTGCGACAGGGCGTCGCCGACCATGAAGCCCACCGTCGAGGTCGCTGGGTTGTTGATGTCCTTCCAGTCGGGACCGAGCCATATCCACTCCGGCTTCCAGTGGCCGGACATCGATTTCTTCACGAGGCTCGCATACCCGGGTCCCCAATTGAAGTACGGCACGCCGAGGCATACCGACGACCCGCCCTCACATGCGCCGACGTAATCGTAGGGGATCGCCCAGACCTTCTTGCCCTCGTTCACCTTCTGCTTGGCGACCATCACCGCCTCGGTGGTGTCGATGCCGGAGATCACGACGTCGAAGCCGGAGTCGTAGAAGTTCTTGGCCACCTGCGAGGGATCCGCGGTGACGCCTGGTATGTTGAACCAGAACCCGATCCAGGTCACCTGGAAGGTGAGGTCGTTCGGGTTGCGCTTGATCACCTTCTCCCAGGCGTACCGGGCTCCCAGGTACGCGGCGGAGGCGAGCCGCCTCGTCTCCTCGTTGATGAGGGGGCCGAGGTAGCCGATCTTGCCGGTCTTCGTGGTGAGGGCCGCGGCGAACCCGGCCATCATCTTCCCGTACTCCATCCTGCCGAAGATGTTGACCAGGTTCGACGGGGCCTTGCCCGTCAGCACGTCGTCGCCGGAGACGTGCACGAAGTGGATGTTCGGGTGCTTCCTCGCCGCCTCCCTGATCCCGTCCTTCATGTCGTCGGAATTGGCTATGACGAGCCTGGCGCCCTTCTCCACCATGTCGTCTACGAGCTGCACGATGGTCACGCCGGGCCTGTCGGACGGGTTCACCTTGTCGATGTAGATCATCTTCGTTCCCGGGACGGTCTTTTCCACGTAACGCCCGCCCTCGTAGTGAGCCTGTGAGTACCCTTTGTCGTTGTACGGTCCCACCAGCAGCAGGCCGAACACGTAAGGTTTCGTCGCTGCGACTGCAAGCCGTGGGACAAAGGGCGACAAAACGATCAGCACCAGTGCGGAAACGAAGACCAGCCTCTTGTTCATGGTGACCATCCCCCTCTGCAAGGTTTGTGGATGAACCTGTGTCGTCGACCTGCAAGTATGGTGCAGAGTATATGGGGAAACGCCCCGGAGGGCAAGGTGCAAGGATGCCCTGGGTGACGCGGGGGGTACGAGTCTTGGAGTATGGGGGTTGCCCCCCATGGAAAGCGGGCCCCACGACGGTCGACGGGGCCCGCAGACGTCCTGTTCGGGCAAAGTGACCGACTACCCGGCCACCCGCTTGATCGTCCTGTCCGCGATGAGGTCGTTGAGCTCCTGGAGGAGGACCTTCTCGTGGGCGTCGATCACGTTGTCGGCGTGCGCCAGTTCCATGATCTCCTCGTACTCGGAGTTCGTGATGACATGGTCGTCGATGGCCTTCTTGATCAGCTCTTCGAGGCTCTTTCCGCTCTTGGTCAGCATGTGTCGTCCTCCCATTACATGGTGTATTTTCTGGATTCGAGAGCATGTATCATAGAGCGTTCGCACGTGTCCAGGATCATGGATGACGGGGCCCGGCCCTGGATGGTATGGTGGGCGTGCAGGGGGCCGGCAGCACGCAGGGCTTCTCATGCGCCGGGGCCTCGTGGGCATCGAGGCGCGTGGCGCCCGCCGGTCGGCACCAACCGTGCGCACCCATGACACACGAGAAAGGAGGACCCCATGGACGTGTTCATCGATTACCCCAAACGCCTCGAGAAGATCCGCGGCCAGATGCGCGCAAGCGGCATAGACCTCCTCATCGGCACGCGCACCGTGAGCCTGAGCTACGTGGCCGGGGCCTTCGTCCCCTGGAGGAGCACCGTGCTCGTCTCGACGGACGGGTACGCGTCGCTCACCACGCTGCTCATCGACCTGGAACGGATGAAACACGAGTCCTGGCTCTCAAACATCCACGGCTACGCCCCGCTGCCGGGCATGGACCTCTGGGACGTCACCGTGCACCAGATCAGGAGCCTGAACCTCGATAAAGCCAGGATAGGGGTGGAGGTCGGTCACTCGCCCCGCGGCAACACGGGCTACCTCTTCTCCACGGAGTTCGACCTGCTCAGGCAGGCCCTGCCAGACGCCGCCCTCGTCCCGGCCAACCACGTGATGGACAGGGCCTCGTACGTCAAGGAGCCGGGCGAGATAGCGCTCATGCGTCAGGCCGCCGCCATGGCGGACAGCGCGGTCGAGCGGGTGAAGGAGGCACTGTGCGTGGGCATGACCGAGGCCGAGATCGCCGGCATCGGCGAGATGGAGCTCAGGCGCCTGGGGAGTTCATACCACTGGGCCGTGACCGGGTCCTCGGAGGTGGCATCCGGCGAACGCGCCTGCTGGGCCATGAACGGCACCACCCCGCCCAGCACCAAGCTCGTCCAGAAAGGCGAGAACATCATCGTGGACTTTCATCCCTGCTGCAACCTCTACTACTCGGACCTGGCGCACAACTTCATCATCGGGAAGCCGAACGCAGAGCAGGCGAGGCTGGCCGATGCCTTCGCACGGACGGCCGAGACCCTCGTCAACGCCCTGAAGGCCGGCAGCACGGTGGGGCAGGTCTTCCGGGCGGTGCACGACACGGTGAGCGGGCTCGGGTATGCAGGGTTCACGATCCCGTCCTTCGGCCACGGGCTGGGCGTCATGGGCCACGAGTGGTACCCGGCCATCGTGGACAACGACGAGTTTCGGGACGTGGTCCTGGAGGAGAACGCGGTGGAGGTGGCCTTCCTCGCCATGGCCGTGCCCGGGGTGTGCGGCATGCGCCTGGAGACCCCGGTGCGCGTCACCGTTCACGGCGGCGAGATGCTCTGCGCCACAGAGCCGGTCCTCACGGTCATCGACGGGTGAGGATCCCGCCGCCGGGTCTGTCTCGAGCTGTTCGTAACGAACGCTCGCAACCCGACCGGCGGGACCCTTATGCAGGGAACCTCATATACGTGAAGAGACAGGGCCGTGTACCGGGCGCGTTACGGTGGTCATGGCTTCGTGCGTACCCAGTGCGTTCGCAACGTGCTCGTCATGATGAACAATCTTGTTCACATCGATGATGAGGGCCACGGTACCGTCTCCCAGGATGGTCGCTCCCGATATCCCCTCGATACGCTTCAGCATCGACCCCATGGACTTGATGACGGTCTGGTGTTGGCCGATCACCTTGTCCACCACGAACCCGACACGCTTGCCCGCGATCTCGGTTATGACCACCTGTTCGATGTCGGGCGGCGTGGAGTCCAGGCGGAACGTCTTTCTCAGCGGGATATAGGGGATGATCTCGTTTCTCACTTTGACGAGATGGCGTCCGGGGATCGACTCCTGGTCGTGGCGGGTGATCTCCACGCACTCCACCACGACGCTCAGCGGCAGGATGTAGGACTCCTCGTCTATCCTGACCAGCAGGCCGTCTATAATGGCAAGAGTCAGGGGCAGCTTGAGGGTTACCGTGGTACCACGGCCGGGCATGCTCTCGACCTCGACGGTTCCGCCCAGGGAGTCGACGGTGCTCCGGACCACATCCATCCCGACGCCCCTGCCTGATACGCTGGAGACCTCGGTGACCGTGCTGAATCCCGGCTCGAAGATCAGAGAGTAGAGTTCCTTCTCGCTGAGGGCCTGGTCGGGCGCGATGATCCCCTTGGCGAGGGCCTTCGCCCTGATGGCCTCCGCATCGAGGCCCCTCCCGTCGTCGCTGACGGAGATGAAGACATACGCCCCTGAATGTATGGCAGAGAGTTTGATCGTCCCGGCCCTGGCCTTCTCGTTCTGTTCGCGTGTCCCGGGCGGCTCGATGCCGTGGTCCATGCTGTTGCGGATGAGATGCACAAGGGGTTCGGAGAGCTTGTCGATGATGGTCTTGTCGAGCTCTGTTTCCTCCCCTTCCATGACGAAGCGGGTTTCCTTCCCCAGTTCCGTCGAGAGATCCCTGACGAGGCGTCTGAACTTGGCGAAGCTCGTACCGATGGGCAGCATCCTTATCCCCATGGTGATGTCCCTGAGCTCGGAGCTCAACCGCTCGACTTCCTCTGCGACGCCTATCAACTCCGCCTCGTTTCTCCGGGAGGAAATCTGGCTCAGCCGGGCCTGGACGGTGACGAGCTCGCCCACGAGGTTCACCAGGGCATCGAGTTTGGCAGAGGGGACCCTGACACTCGTCGTGTCGTCACCTGCCATGCGCTTCCTGCGCGCCGCCCTCACTTGTTCCTGTTCGACCAGGGCAGCCTGTACGGCCGATGGATGGATCGCTTTCGTCTCGACGAGGATCTCGCCAAGCCTCTTCTGCGACCTGAGGGCCTCCATCACCGCCTCGGTCGTGATGTCGCCGCGCTCCAGGAGGATCTCCCCGATCCTCTTGTATAGGGGGTTCTCGTCGTCTGTCTCGCCGGGCGCGTCGATGACCTCTATGGTGAGCTCGCAGAGGTCTTCAACGAAGATGAAGACGTCCCTGATCGCATTGTAATCCGCCGTCGTGGTGAGCACCACGTCCCACCAGACATAGCACGACTCGGGATCCATCAGGCTGAGGTCCGGGAGGTCTTCGAGATGGCTCACGATCGAACATGTTCCCAGGCTTCCGAGTTCTCTGAGCAGCAGTGCTGGGTTCGTCCCGTTGGAGAAGATGTTTCGGTGCGGTTTGAACCGTATTCTCCACGTCCGCTCCACAAGGTCCCCGACCTGCTGTCTCTCGATGCCCGGCTGGGAACCGGCCTGCCGGTCGGTGTCGGCCTCGCTGCTGTCCGGGAGATACCCCATGAAGGCGCTCGTGAGCAGCGTCGCCTTCTCTACGGAAGGTGTCGTCCCGTCACGCGATGCGTCCAACATCTCCCGTATGACGTCGCAGGATGCGGGGGTCAGGCTGATGAGGTGCTGATCGACCGTGATCTTCCCGTCCCTGACAAGGTCGTAGACCGCTTCTATGGTATGGGTGAACGAGGCGATGTCGTTGAACCCGAACATGGCGCCCGATCCCTTGATGGTGTGCATCGCCCTGAAAACCCGGCCGACGACGTCCAGGTCCTTCGGGTTCTTCTCGAGCTCCATCAAGGATTCCTCGAGACCATCCAGCAGCTCGTACGCCTCTTCCCGGTAGAGTTCCTTCTGTCTGTCCATGTCCATTCTCCTCGCGGGTGCCATCGGCCCTCAGGCGGCGCCGTCTCCCGGCACGCCCACACCGCCTCTTCCCGCACACCCTCACCCTATCAGACGCTTCACCACCGCGATGAGCTGTTCCGGCTTGAACGGCTTCACGATCCATCCCGTCGCACCGGCGTTCTTTCCCGCGTCCTTCTTCTCGAGGGCGCTCTCCGTCGTGAGCATGACGATGGGGGTGAACCGGTAGTCCGGGTCGGATCTCAGAGACCTGATGAGCTCGATACCGTCCACGTTGGGCATGTTGAGGTCGGTTATGACCATGTCCGCATGCTTTCCCTTCGCCTTCTGTATCGCGTCCCTGCCGTCGACGGCGGACACGACCTCGTACCCCTCCTTCTCGAGGGTGAACTGAACCAGCTGCCTGATGCTCGTCGAGTCATCCACGCTCAGGATTCGTTTGCCCATTCCCCTCACCTCCTGTTCCGCTGGTATGGAAGGGATCTATGGCCATATCGCTCAGGCACCGTGCGACCCCTTCGGATGGATCTCCCGTGACGCACAACTTCCGGCCTCTGCCTTCGAGGCTCTTCGCGGCGCTCGCGAGGACCTGCGCGCAGGCGACATCGAGAGACTCCCCGCCGGAAAGGTCGATGCTGACGTCGCTTCCCGATGAGGCGGCCTCGATGAGAAGCTCTCTCATCCGCACGGCGTCCTGTATTGTCAGCCTGCCGCCCAGGACGAGGATCTTCCCCCCGTCTTTCTCTTTCCATTCAACGATTTGAGTTTCCATGCTCGCGATCCCCTCCCGTGTCTCAGAATAGTTCCACGTTGTCCCCCAGATCCCCTTCCTGTGACGTCGCCGCCGTCGTATCCGAAACGGGCGGTGCGGCCTGGGATGCCTCGAGGTGCATCTGGTGGACGCGCCTCTCGCTCTCCATGGTGTAGAGCTTCTTGAACTCAGCGAGAAAGGCCGGCGAGGAGACTGTGCGCCCAGTCGGGTTGATCTCGTGCGCCTCCTCGATGAGCCCGGCCAGAACTGATGTGACCTCGTCGAGGACGAGCCCTGTCTCCTCGTGCAGCGAGATCCCGGACGTCGTCTCCCTGAGGTCGTGCATGAGCGACTCTCCCATCGACTCGACCTCGCCCATGGATGCCCGTATCGAGGAATCGATCTCGTTGAGCAGGGACACGAGTTCGCGGATGCTTGCCATGAGTCGCTCGCCGGTCTGTCGCTTCTGGGTCTGCACGGTGGAGAACTCGTCGCGGAATGCGCCTGAAACGTGGACCAGGCGCTCCAGCATCGTCGAGATCTCCTGCGTGACCCCCCTCGCGTTCTTCGAGAGCTCGTAGATGCTGCCGGATATGGTATCGAGCGCCGCCCCCTCACTGCCGATAGTGGCGGCTTTGATGCGGGCGTTGAGCGCGATGAGCTGGAGCCTCAGGCCGAGGAGCTCGATGTCCTTCACGAAAGAGGACATGTGGGTCGCCGTCTCGCTTGCGGACTCCACTGTCGTGGCGAATCGCTCCTGGTCGGCCGAGGACTCGGTTATGGAGTGTATGACGGACATAATGCCGGACTCGAGGTCTTCGAGGAAGGTCATCCCCGAGGCATCTGACGCCATGGTGGAGCTGCGTGCCTGGTACAGGATGCCCTTCACGTTCTCGGCGATCCTCTCGAGTCGCAGGATGACGTTCGAAACCGCGCTCACGAGCTCGTCCTTGCTCTTGACGATCTGGGCACGCTGAAGATCCAGGGCTTGGCTTACGAAGACCGCAGTGTCCTCCAGAGAATGCCCGTTCTGCCGGATCGTGGACGACACATGGGTGAGCACCTCCATGACGTGCTCTATCTGCTGGCGCGTTATGTCATGGAACTGCAGCGACATGACGATGTCTGTGATGGCCGAGGCGTTGGAGCGGATCTCCTCCTCCATGTGCCGGGAGGCCTGCACGAGGCCGTCATGCTTTGCCTGGAGCGCCCTCTGGTTGTCCATGGCCTGGGAGAGCATGCCCCGGGCGTGCGTGTTCGCGCGTTTCCCGAACTGGGAGACCGTCTCGAGAGTGTCTGCGAGGTGCTTCTGGATGTCCTCGACCCGTGACCGGATCGCCGAGGTGCGGTCCCTGATGTTCACGGCAAGCGCCTTCACGTCGTGTGCGAGGCTCAGGAAACCCGTGTCCATTGTCGAGAGATGCGCGTTTTCCACCTGGGTGAGGAGGCCCAGCATCGAGAGGTTGACCACGAGTTGGGAGAGGTCGTCCAGCGTGGAACTCAAGCGCCTCATCGTGGACTGTTGATCCGTGATGACGGCCCTGGTTCGTTCCGTGTGTGTCTCGGGGTTGGCGAAATGATCGTCGAGGCTGCGCAGGATCCTCTCGAGATCCACGGTCGTACGCTCGACGACCTCGCCGATCATGATCTCGACCACACTGCGGGATCTTTGTCCCATCTCATCGGCACGTGCGTGAAACTCCCTGAGCTTCTCCACCAGCTCCACGAAACCGCCCTCTGAAGACCTGATGACGTCTTCGAGCCGTGAAACAAGGTGCTCGATGGTCTCCGCCCATCGGATGGCGCGATCGCTTCCCTCCGGAACATGGCGGCAATCGCCTTTGCCAAGCGCCGCCCTGAATCTCTCGATGATCGTGCCGAGCCTCATGGCCTCACCCTGTCTTCGTCAGGTGTCGTCGATAGACACTCATGATCTCGGAAGGAATGGCCTCGAGGGGGAGGATCCTGTCCACGGCGCCCAGCTTGACAGCCTCCTGCGGCATGCCGTAGACGACGCAGGTCGCCTCGTTCTGGGCTATGGTGTAGGCCCCCGACTCCTTCATCTCGAGCAGCCCCTTTGCCCCGTCGTCGCCCATGCCTGTCATGATGACACCGATGGCGTTGCTTCCGGCGTACCTCGCGGCCGACCGGAAGAGGACATCCACCGATGGACGGTGACGAGATACGAGAGGGCCGTCCATGATCTCGACGTAGTACCTCGCCCCGCTCCTCTTGAGAAGCATGTGGCGGTTCCCGGGTGCGATGAGGGCGTGCCCGGGCAGGACGGTGTCGTTGTTCGACGCCTCCTTCACGGTGATGGAACACAGCGAGTCGAGCCTCTTGGAGAACGCCGTGGTGAACCCTTCGGGCATGTGCTGGACGATGACGATCCCCGGGCAGTCGCGCGGCATCGCACACAAGAATTCCTTGAGAGCCTCGGTTCCCCCCGTGGATGCGCCCACGGCGACCACCTTCTCCGTGGTCTCGAGATGGGTCACCGGCTTGCCCCTGGAGAGGATGACATCCGCGCTGAGCTTGGGTTGGAAGAGGCCGCTCTCGGGCGAGAGTCTTTGCCTCCTCGCCTGCGCGGCCGCCGCCACCGCGTCGCAGATGAGGGTGCGCGACTCCTCGATCATCTGCTTCGTGGCCATGGCCGGTTTGTGGATGATATCCACGGCACCGTACTCGAGCGCCCTCAGGGCTGTCTCGCCGCCCTTGACGGCCAGAGACGAGCAGACGACCACGGGTATGGGATGCTGAGACATCACCTTCTTCAGGAACGTGAGCCCGTCCATGCGCGGCATCTCGATGTCGAGGGTGATCACATCCGGCACCTCTCGGCCGATCTTCTCCACCGCTATGAACGGGTCTCCGGCCGTCCCCATCACCTCGATCCGGGGGTCCGAGGAGAGGATGTCGGAAAGCGTCTGCCGCACCAAAGCGGAATCATCGACGATGAGCACCTTGATCTTTTTCATGACCCCTTGCCCGTTTTTCTGTTCCCCATGATGACGTCATTCCGGGAGTTCACGAATTTCGTGAACACATCCCCGGTATCCGTGTAGAAGACCACTTTCCGACCCTTGGTGCCCCCCACATTCCACGCCGTCGGTGAAATCCCGTGTTGTTGGAGGACCCTCAGGGCGGTCATCACGTTCTTCTTGCCGACCGCCAGCGCTTCGTTCCCCTTTCTGGCGTCCTGGAACATGTCAGAACCGCCGAAGATCTTCACCTCGAGGTCTTTCTTGTCGATGCCCATGCGGGAGAACTGTTCGAGCATCCACGCGATCGAGGAGTCCACGAAGACGAACGCGTCGCCGGCCACGGCCCTCTTCCTCGAACAACTTCGCTCGGGCATGAGGGCGTGAGACATGGAGCTCGTGGATGTGGGCCTGTGGTACATCACGATGGATATGCACGAGCCCAGCACGGTGACGACCCGTGCGGGGTCTGTGCCGAAGTACATCTCCCCCGGCCTCAGGTAGACCGTCTCGAGCTTGCGTAGCGGCAAGATCCTTGCACGCACCTCAGGTCCTCCTCGATACCGTGCCGGAAACGCTTCTCAGGGGCAGGTTCATGCCGGAGATCGTCTCCGAGTGCCCGGTGAACATGTACCCGCCGTGGGCGAGGTGCTCGCAGAGATGCCGGAGAACCTTTTCCTGCGTGGCCCTCTCGAAGTAGATGAGGACGTTCCTGCAGAAGATCACGTCCATCTTTTCCCTGAGCTGGTAGTCCTCCTCGAGGAAGTTCAGCCTCCTGAACCTCACGACCGAACGGATCTCCGGCGCGATACGGACGAGCTTCTTCGACCGGTCCTTGCTCTTGAGGAGATACTTCTCCCGCAAGTGCAAAGGGATGGGCTCCGCGCGGGTGTCCTGGTAAATGGCAAGGCGGGCGGTTTCGATCATCCGGTTCGAGACGTCTGTGCCGAGAACCATGAAGCGGAAGCCCGGGTGATGCGTTGCGTACTCCTTGAGAACCATGGCGAGGGTGTACGCCTCTTCCCCCGACGAACACGCCGCCGACCAGACCATGAGAGGCCTCCTCATGCCTGCGCCGGTGGATGCGACGAGGGTCGGCACCGCGTGCTCGGCGAGATACGTGAAGTGCTGAGGCTCTCTGAAGAAATCCGTCTTGTTGGTGGTGACCGCGTCCAGCATGTGCGGCAGTTCCCGGCTCGTCCCCTCGGGTGTGAAGAGAAAACGGACATACTCGCCCAGGTCGTCGATGTTGAGATCGCGCATCCTCTTTGCGAGGCGCGCCTCGAGCATGGTCTTCTTGCTGGGCGGCATCTTGATGCCGAGCTCGCTCATGATGAGCGAGCTCAGCCTCTCGAACACGTCGAGTGAAACCGTACCTGTCGTGCACGTGGTTCGTGGAAGCGCGTTCATCTTCGTCCTTCGGGTCGAGCGCGGTCACCTCGAGGGCTTCATGCACAGGCGTCAAGCGTTTGTTCGCCGGAGACCGCGCTGTTTTTCGCCATCATGGAGAGCTCTTCGGCCGAAAAGACCCTGTCGATATCCAGGATCATGATGAACTCGTCGTCCTTCTTGCCCATGCCCTTGATGAAATCGGTGTTCAGGCGCATGCCGATCTTGGGAGCGGGCTCGATGTTCTCGGGCTCCATCTCCATGACCTCGTGCACCGAGTCCGCAAGGACGCCGAGCACCGTATCCTCGCCGTCAACGGCCACTTCGCCGATGATGATCCTCGTGTTCACGGTGGACTCGGTATCCTTGATGCCGAACTTCTTGTTGAGGTCCACGACGGGTACCACGGATCCCCTCAGGTTGATCACGCCCTTCATGAACGCGGGGGCCTGCGGCACCCTGGTGATCCTCGTCATGTCGAGCACTTCCCTCACCTTCGATATGTCGAGGGCGTACTCTTCGTTGTCCAGCTTGAAAGAGAGGTACTGCCTCGTTTCTGTGATTCCCTCAACGCTCATGTGTTCCCCCTTGTCGTATGCTTCAGCACTGGTCTGGCATGCCGTGGCATCAGTACCTTTCGAAGTCCGCGTCGTGGGCGTCGCCGCTCGATTCGTTCTCGCCGAGGTCGATGATCACACCCGAGCCCGCTGCAGGACTCTTGACGGCGCCTGTTGCAGTCTTGAGCTTGTCGTTATGAAGACCTTTGAGCGTCTTGGTCTTCGCGTTGGCCTGCGGTCTGCCGACATGCTGGGAGGAATAGGCGTTCCTGCCCGAGCCGTTTCTGTCTATCTTGAAGAAGGCAATGGTTTCCTGGAGCTGCACGGCCTGGCTCGACAGTTCTTCGGAAGTCGACGACATCTCCTCGGCGGCTGAAGCGTTCTGCTGCACAACGCTGTTGAGCTGCTGGATCGCCGCGTTGATCTGCTCGGCGCCCGTGTTCTGCTCATTGCTGGCCGCGGTTATCTCCTGGACGAGCTGGGCCGTCCTGCCGATGTCAGGGACGATCTGGGCGAGAAGCCTGCCTGCCCGCTCGGCCACCTCGACGCTCCCGACGGAGAGCTTGCTGATCTCGCCGGCCGCCTCTGCCGAACGCTCGGCCAGCCTGCGGACCGCCGCCGCCACCACGGCGAACCCCTTGCCGTGTTCGCCCGCACGTGCCGCCTCGATGGCGGCGTTCAGCGCGAGAAGGTCCGTCTGGCGTGCGATCTCTTCCACGATGGCGATCTTCTCCGCGATGGTCTTCATCGCCGACACCGTCTCCTCCACGGCCCTGCCGCCTTCCCGAGCGTCCTCCGCGGACTTGACCGCGATCTTCTCCGTCTGGAGGGCATTGTCCGCATTCTGCCTGATGTTCGCCGCCATCTGTTCCATGGAGGACGAGGCCTCCTCAGCGGCGGCCGCCTGCTCCGTCGCGCCCTGCGACATCTGTTCGGCCGTGGAGCTCATCTGTTCCGCTCCCGCAGCGACGTTGTCAGCGGCGTTGTGCACATCGGTGACGATGTTCCTGAGCTTGGCGATCATGTTCCTCAAGGCGTCGGCAAGTTGCCCGATCTCGTCGTTCTGGTGAATGTCGATGTCGGAGGTCAGGTCTCCCTCGGACACGCTGACCGCCAGATCCACCCCTTTCCGGATGGCCGAGGAAATGGTCCGTGCGAAGAGGTAGAACACCGCGAACACCGCCGCAAACGCCACGACCGCGACGACGAGAACGATGTTCCGCACGGTTCGCGCGGGCGCCAGGAACTCTTCGTCGGGCAGGGACAACCCGATGCTCCATCCCGTCATCTTGACCGGCGCAAACCCGCCTGTCTTGGCCACTCCCTTGAAGACGTAGCGTTCCACGCCGCTCTGTCCCGCGAGCATCTTCTTGGTGATCGATTCCATGCCCTCGAGCTCAGCCAAGTTGAGCTTCATGATGTTCTCCTTGACCGGGTGCGCTATGGTGAGGCCGTTGCCGTCCACCATGAAGGCGTATCCTGTCTTTCCCGTCTTGGTGTTGGAGACGAGGTCGGTCAAGAAGCCGATGTCGAGAATGTTGGCGATGACGCCCACGACGCCGCCCGAATCGCCGTAGATCGGCTGCGCGACAGGAACGAATGGCGTCCCCGTCGCCTTGTTCAGGTTCGGCTCGCCGATGTTGCCCTTGCCCGAGAGGGCGTCCTTGAAATACTGCCTGTCGGAGATCGAGATGCCGATGTACGTGGGCGAGCTGGCCGCGTAGATGGAGCCTTTCGTGTCGGCGACCACCACCACCTGGGAGTTGTCCTTGAGCCCCTCCGTCTCGGCGAACTTCTTCAGCTTGTGGTTGAGTTCCGCGATCTCGGCCGAAGCCCCCTGGATGCCGGACCGCGCCACCGCGCTCGCGGCCTTGATGGTGGAGTTGCCCACGGCGAGGTCTTTCACGAGCTTGAGCTCGCCGGTAAGCGCGTGCTCCACCGTCTGCGACAGCGAGGTCGCAACCGCCACGAGCTGCTCGTCCTCGAGTTCTGCAAGACCCTTGGACGAGGTCTTGACCGCCAGGTACCCCACGACCGCAATGGGCACGATGAGGAGGATGGACCCCACGGCTATCAGTTTCGTCGCGATTCTCAGGTTTTTGAAGAACGTCATCTTTCCCTCCTTGGATGCGTTATGGATTGCTTCCCCCCTGACCGTCAGCAGGGCGGAGACTTGCCTGCGGCGACCCGGTGGACTGTCTCATATCGTCTTGCAGAATGACCCCATTGCTGCCCGTCCGCCTCATCCCACTCGTTCTCATGGTGAAAAAACGCCCCCTCTCCGGGCAGGAGAGAGGGCATACAACGGGTTGGGCCATGATCTGCTTGTGGGTTGCGTGAAGGGCGATCATGGGTTGTTCGTCCTCTCGTGTTGGCTGTTCGTCAGGGCACCTCGCGCAAGGCCTGTCGAGACGAAACGAAGGATCTGGAGTGTCGTCGCCTTGCCAAGCAGCCGGTCCACCAGGCGCCCCTTGTGGATGAGCAGGAATGTCGGGGTCCCCACGATGCAGAAGCGGTCCTTCACACAAGAGAAGAGCTCCTCGGTGATGTAGCATACACGAACGACTTCACCAGCCTGCGAGGCGACCGACCCCAGAGACTGAACGATGTCATGCCCCGGCTGGTCGTCCCTGATGCACGCCAAGAGTATGGGCGAGTCCTCTGTCTCGAGAGCCTCCTTGAGCAGATAGCCGTCCAGGTGCATGACCAGGCCTGTGCCTGCCATCGTTTCTCCTTACAAGTCAGCAGTATGGTGGAACGTGCGGGACAGGAACAAACATCATGCCAGAAGCCACGGATCTGGCCAGTGCGGTAAATATCTATTTCTATCAATATGTTGCGGGCTTGCCGGCGGTATCGAAATGGTGATCGGGGCAGGATGCATGTAACATGTTACATGCAGGGTGTACCACGGAACTGTCACATGGTACATGTGTTCCGTTTCTGTTTCCGTATTACGGAATGCCGAATTCCTTCATCTTGCGGTAGAGCGTCTGGCGGCTCACCCCGAGATGCCGGGCCGCCCGCGCCCGGTTCCCGCCGCAGGTCTTGAGCGCGTTCAGGATGTCATCCCGCTCGAGGTGCGAGCGGCTCGCCGCGTCGAGCTGCACGCCGGGGCCCGAGCGGAACGTCCGGATCTCGGGCGGGAGGTCCCGGGTATCGATGACATGCGACCGGCACATGACGAAGGCATGTTCCATGCAGTGAACGAGCTCCCGCACATTCCCTGGCCATGGGTACTCCATGAACAGGTGCATGGTCTCCTGGCTCACGCCCGAGATATCCTTGCGGAATCGTTCCCTGAAGAGGGCCAGAAAGTGATCCACGAGAAGGGGGATGTCTTCCCTGCGCTCGGTGAGCGCGGGGAGGTGCACCTCCACGACCTTGAGGCGGTAGTAGAGGTCTTCCCGGAACAGGCCACGGTGCACGAGATCCTTGAGGTCTCGGTTCGTGGCCGTGATGACCTGGACGTCCACCTGTATGGGCGTGGCGTCCCCCACCCTCTCGATCTGTTTCGTCTCGAGGACGCGCAGCAGCTTGAGCTGGATATGGGGCGGGATATCCCCGATCTCGTCGAGGAAGAGCGTGCCGTTGTGGGCCAGCTCGAACCTGCCGGCCTTGTCCCGTATGGCGCCTGTGAAGGCCCCCTTGACATGGCCGAAGAGCTCGCTTTCCAGGAGGTTCTCAGCCAGGGCGGAACAGTTGACGGCGATGAACGGGCCCGAAGACCGAGCGCCCCCGTAATGGATGGCACGCGCCACGAGCTCCTTGCCCGTGCCGCTCTTCCCGGTCACAAGGACCGTGGTCTCGATATCCCTGAGATTCTCGAGCAATCGGAACACTTCCTGCATCCTGGGGCTCTTGCCGATGATGTTGTGGTACTGGTGGCGTCCCTTGAGTTCCCGCTCGAGGGTCATGATCCTCGTGACATCCCTGAGAACCATGACCGCCCCCGATGGGAGGCCGTCGACCGCCCTGATGGGGGAAACGCTCATGACGATCGCCCTGTCGGTGCCGTCTGGCCCCTTGCACTCGATGCGGTATTCGTTGATGCCGACGTTCTTGGCGAATGCGTCCGCGAGCACCTGCCTGCACGCGCCCCCGCACGCCGATGCGGGTTCGATGAGCGAGCGCGGGTTTTCCGACGATATGCCGCACAACCGGGATGCGGCGTGGTTCGCCTCGATGACGCGAAGCTCGGTATCCACCATGATGATGGCTTCCTCTACGCTGTTGAATATGCACTCGAGGTGCATCCTGTAGCGTTCCTTCTCCTGTTCGAGGAAGCGTTTCTCGTCCTGGAGAACCTTGTGCTGAAGGGCGTTCTTCGTCACCCTGAGCAGGGTCTCACTGCGGATGGGCTTGACGATATAGTCGAAGGCCCCGTACCTGAGGGAAGCGGAGGCGTTCTCGAGGTCCGGCCTGCCCGTGATCATGATGATGGGTGCGTACACCCCTTTGAGCTTGAGTTCCCTCAGCAGGTCGATGCCGCTGTGCTCGCC
>ERZ795045.1764-NODE-1764-length-23089-cov-5.235348_pt1 | contig 23089 bp, 20 predicted proteins | sample MGYA00375129_ERZ795045 | MGnify/ENA primary metagenome ERZ795045 (study PRJEB30174, sample SAMN05720166) | activated sludge metagenome | isolation source: anaerobic digester from wastewater treatment plant | place: Japan | collected 2015-05-15 ...
CCCCTCGAGGCACGAACCCCACATTCTTCAAGCAATGTCAATGCCATGACATAACGCAAAGAAAAAACATTCTTATCGTGGGAAAGGTTCCGGGAAGGAGAGGGTGGACGGAATCCGTTTTTCCCCTATGGGGAAAAGAATTGCTCATGCCCCCCCTCTGGCGGTCATAATATATTGGATTATCAGGCAATTATAAGGGACTGGCATGGCAGTGACATTGCATGTTCAATGCTCCATCCACTACGTTTTCGGAAGCTCCAGGCATGCACGATCACTCGCATGCCGGGGAGATGAAGGTGAGCGGACGCCGCCTGAGATATGGTCACGATGGGGGAGTGCAAGGACCCTTTCCCAGGGTATCGTATGTCAAAACGGTGAGCCCTCGGTCGTTTTTCGACATGCTCGAACGGTGTGTGAGTTTTCCTGAGATGGGAGGCCTCGATGTGATCCTCGGAGAGGACGTTTTTCCCTCGCCCTTGACTCAGGGGGATTCTCGCGGGACCCCAGGTCGCGAAGTGATCCGCCGGCACAAGCCGGGACCGCTCTGGGGTCTCTCGTATACATACACTGCACACAAGAAGACCATGGCGTATTGATTTCGTGAAGACAGGGAGGTGAATTATGAAAAAGGCACGTTGGATGATGCTGCTGGCTTGTGTCGGGCTCGTGCTGTCGAGCAGCGCCTGCCCGCTGGGCAACATCACCGTCACGATCCTGCAGACCTCTGACCTGCACCACCACGCGAGCGGGTACGGCCCGTACGCCGACTATACGCCCCTCGCTTCAGACGGTGACATCGTCCTTGGGGGGTATGCGCGTCTTGCCGCCCTCATCAAAGGGATCAAGGAAAGGCAGAACAGGAGGGGCATGCCCACGCTCCTTTTCGACTCCGGCGATTTTCTCATGGGCACCGTCTATGACCTCGCCAACGAGAACCCCCCGGCGTTCGCCTTCTTCCAGTCCATGGGGTACGATGCCGTGACCTTGGGCAATCACGAGTTCGACTGGTCGCCCTCGGGTCTCGCGCTCCTTCTGGCGAACGCGGCAGCCAACGGGTTCAACGTCCCGGTGGTGGCGACCAACATGGACGTGCCTGAGGGCTGCGCCCTCAAGGGGCTCGTGGATTCCGGTGTCATTTCGAGGGTCAAGGTCCTCTCGCACCCCTGCGGCGTGAAGATAGGCATCATAGGTCTCATGGGCAGGGATGCGGACTCGAAGGCCCCTGTTGCCAGGCCCGTGAGCTTCAATCACGATTATGCCTTCATCCAAAGCCAGGTGGACTACCTGAGGAAGGTGGAGAAGGTGAGAGTGGTCATCGCGTTGTCCCACGGGGGGGTCAACGAGGACGGCAGCGGCGATGACGTGGATCTCGCCAACAACGTCAAGGGGATAGACATCATCGCGTCGGGCCACTACCACACCGCCACATCCCGGCCGATAGTCGCCGGACCGAGTCGTACCATCATCTTCTCTCCCGGCGAATACGGCAAGTACCTCAGCAGGCTCGACGTGACGTACAACGTGTTCACCAGGAAGCTCGTGGACTACACGTTCGACCTGATACCGGTCGATGACGGTATCGTCGGGGATGCCGGTATGGACGGGCTCGTGAAGGCCTACGACGCAGGCATCAGCGCGGTGCTCGTGAGCAAGGGGCTTCCCGCCCTCAAGGACCCGGTCTCGAGCACGACTTTCCCCCTCGAGATGGTACCTTGTTCAGTTACAGGCCTCGGTGCACTGGCAGCGGACTCGCTGAGGGCTGTCGCCAATTCCCTGGCCCCATACAACGGGGGTGACCCGTTCGACGTGGGCATCGTGGCGAGCGGCGTCATCAGGGACGAGATCCTTGGGGGCGTGAGCGGCATCATCACGTTCGCGGATGCGTACAACGTCCTGCCTCTCGGGATCTCCCCGTACGACCAGTCTGTGCCAGGGTACCCGCTCATGTCGGCATATGCATCCGGAGAAGACATCTACACCATATGCGAGGTCTCCCTCAGCCTGGCCCCCCTCATGGGATCCGATTACTACCTCAACTTCTCGGGACTCAGGATCGACTACGACCCATCGGGTGCACCAACCTTCAGTGGGGTCCAGAGCGTGGAGGTCTACGATCCTTCTGACGTCTTCTGCCTGGGGCCGACAGAGCCCGTCGATCCTGACGGGACATACCGCATCGTCGTGGACCTCTATGCACTCCAGATGCTCTCGGTGGTGAACGAATATCTCATCTACTATGGTCTTCCGCCCATAAGCCCTCAGAATCCGTCGAGGATCGACCGAGATCCACTCACGTCGGACGTGCAGGAGCTCAAGGAATGGATGGCGCTCATGTCCTTCCTGCCTTCTCTCGGCACCTCCATACCCGAGGCTGTCTACGGTCCCGGTGGTGTCGTGTACGGGAGGGTGTACTGAGCTCGCCTGAAACGGCATGAATCGGGGCGGGGGCCGGGCTGTTTGTGCCTGCCCCCGCCCCTGGTATTCCAAGCTGTTTTACGCTGTCCGTCTGGTGTTCACCGCTGTATTTCTCTTGAAGGCGACTCCAAGAATGCTCGTTCCAAGCTGTTTCTGCTTACGAGCTGGTGTTCGACAGGGGAAGATCGGTGCGAGCAGGCGCGCCCGAAGACCAGGGGCTGCCGGGTCGAGCATGGAGGTCAACCGGGATAGAGGTTTGGTGTGCCTGGTGTCGACACGGCGGGTGAAAGGGCGGGCGCTCCAGGGGGGTAACGCTCGCTTACCTGGGCTTGATGTCGACCCAGCTTCCCGGGGATATCTCTGCACCCCTTTGCTGGATGAACGTATCCCTCATCTCCGTATCGCCGGACTTGATGATGAACCGGTATGCATCGCCCCATTCCATCCGTGAACCGTCCGGATGCTCTATGCTATAGGATTGCTTGTTGATTTTCCTGACATCGTGCTCGGTCTCGGACACGTCCTCAGGCATCGCTATGGCCTCGATATCCTTTTCCTGGATTGGTTCTTCCCGCTGTCTCTTGAGAGAGCCTGCCCTGGTGGTTGCCTGCGTCTGAGCTTGTGCACCTTCCACCTTCAGGCTTTCCTGGACGGTCTCCGGTGACCGGATGATGTTCAACGAGGCAGGGGTCGATACGTCGGCGAGTTCTCTCTCGTCGACCTCCGATAACGGCCATGCACAGAGGGGGACGAGCAACACCAGAATGATCGGTACCAGCCTCATACTCAGGGTGGACAGTGTCATCCTCCGCCTCTTACACTATATTTCAGAAAAAGTTAAACATATTCTGGAGATTATCTGCAAGATGAATGCCAGTGGTAAGTTGCTGTAATTCAACATCTCGTCTGTTGAGGCCTCGATCATGGAGAAAAATGTTGTCGTGGTGATGAGAAAGAGATTACCATTTGGCTCCATGATAAAGAAAGGTATCTGGGGTGTCCTCTGGCGCCTGGTGACAACAACATCAAGGAACGGGAACGGGCGGGGCGCCGGAGGAGAGAGGTCGGTATGGTCTGTCTGCCGGGACTCGGAATCGTAGCAGTTTTTCCGGTGGTTTTCGTCTTCCACCTCCCCGGTCCAGAGATCGTGTTCGCATCTGCATGCACTGAAGAGATCATGGATGCGGCCTGTTACCTCGAGTCGAGGGGTGGAGAAGTCTCCTTCAAGAACCTGGATGTGTCGCGGCTCATCCCGTCTGCGCACGATACGGCGAACCCGTCCCTTCACGTGATGCGGCCCCAGGAAAGGCACCTGGCAGCAAGGCTCGTAAGCGAGTGGGAGAGGGCAAGGAATGCGGGAGGCGAACCGATCTTCTGATAATCCTGCGTGAGAGGTTGTTGAGGATGACCAGGGACAGAAGCAAGTTACCGAAGACACAGAAGGATCCCCTCGATCCCAAGGAGCTCGAGCTGTTCGCCGAGCGTGCGAGAAGGCTCAACGAAGAACGCATGGCCGGGTATCGGGAGCAATCGCTCAGGATACATCCATGGGTATGCGCCAGGTGCGGGAGACACTTCACCCTGAAGAACCTCAGGGAACTCACGGTTCACCACAAGGATCACAACCACAACAACAATCCTCCTGACGGCAGCAACTGGGAACACCTCTGCATCTATTGCCATGACGCCGAGCACGGGAGGCTTGAGGACGACCTTGCCCCCAGTCGAGACGACCCTGGTGATCGCACGCAATCCCTCACCCACAACACCTTTGACAGGCTCAAGGACCTCCTCGACGGAAAGAAGGGCGGGAAGTGACGTAACACGGGTTACGATTGTGAAGTCTTGTCCTGCCTCGCTATTCTCCGGGCGCCATCGAGCCGAAAAAGATCTTGCATGCAGGAAAACGATGATATATGAGGGCGCCAAGAAAACCGACCCGTCGGGGGAGACAAGGCGATGAGGACACTCTTTACCGTAAGCATCCTGGTGTTTTCACTCCTGATCTTCGTATCGTGGATGTGACCGCGGCCGCGATGGCCCGCGGCCTTCTTTAGGCCTTCCCGGCAGAGGCCGCATCTTTATCTTTCACCTTTCTTTCCCTTCCGTTCGCTCCTCATCCCATCCACACATCCCCACCCGCCGACCACCGTGCATGCTCGATGGCGCATCCGAAGGCGTCACGTCATGTGGGTTTACGGTTCGGAAACATCGATGGTCCATCTCACCGACCCCTGGGTCGAGCGAGTATCTCGAGCACCTCGAGTTTCCCGAAACGTTTCGAGGGCTTCGATCGTACGAGCAGGACCGTGTCCGCGCCGTAGCCCGTCCCGCCCACACCGAGAACCTCTTCGTCTTCCGGGATGAGCCCTGCGTCGCATGCCTCCATGATGACCTCCACCGCGACCTTCGTGCCCTCGCCGAATCGCCTCAAGGTGGTCGCTATGATGTATCCCGGGTACGTGCCGTGAAAGTCGTCCATGAGAGATTTCTCGAGAGAATGGGTGAGGATGGTGCCCGTGTGCACGGGTATGCCCTCCTGTGACAGGATGCGCCTCGCCTCGGGCTCGAACTCATCCTTGTTGGGTTCCTTGAACCCTACGCTGTGGGTGACCACCACGAGACGGGCAGGCGAATTCTTGAGTGCGCGGCAGAAGGCGAGGGCTGTCCTCCCGGTGGTCGACGCCACGACCACGTGGGTCTGGCCGCGCTCGGTGACGTACCGCCTCACGACATCGATACAGTGATCGGTGTTGTGCTTCCCGGGCGTCTCGAAGAGCATCTGTTTGACCTCTCTCATCTTCATGACCAGTAACCTCCTCGGGTAACCTTCTCATGCATGTGCGCCGGCGCGCAGGTCGTGTCTCTTCCATGCAGGAAACTGTTGCCTCATGCAAGATCAAGGGGTGTCACACGAATGATGGCAGAGCGGCATCTGGATGCCCAGTCCTTGAGAAGGGATAACCTTTGTCCCCGTTGATCACCCGCAACGCCCTCGTGTGGAAGCGCCTCACGAGCATGCCGGAGACGGACCTGGGGAGCACCTCGAGGGCTGTGTAGACAAGGGGTTGCAACCTCGCGGCACCTTCGAGCAGGCCCAGCAGGCGCCTGTCAATCAACCTGCGGTAGATCGCCCCAAGAGACCCGCCGTACCTGAGGGCACGGATGACGGCCGCCGATGCCGCTTCGGAACTGAGGTGGGCGGAGTACACCCCTTCGCCTGTTATGGGGTCTGCAAGGCCTGCTGCGTCGCCGACCAGGACCAGAGACCCCACGGCCAGACGATCTCCCGGCCTTCCGAAGGGAATGGGGTGGCCTTTGGGCTCGGTCTCCCCAAGTCTCTTCACGCCGATGTCCTCGCAGATGTCGTTCAACAACTCCTTGAATGTCTTCTTGTTCTTCCTCTGCAAACCACCCAGGCCCAAGGTGACGGACCTCCCGGAGGGGAAGGCCCATGCATACCCCCAATCGACGTAACCCAGCAAGATCTCGGGGCAGAAGACGGGTCTTCCCAGCTTCTCGACAGGCAGGGTCACATCGAGCGAACCCGCGAGGATCCGTCGGTCTCTTTCCCGGGCCAGGGCGTTGGCTGCGCATCGTGCAGTCACACCCAGGGCGCCGTCCGCGCCGATGATGAACCGGCCGTAATGCCGAGCGCCTGAGGCTGTCTCGATGAACGTCCCGTATGGATCGACCCTCTCTACCTTTTGGCCCTCGTGGATCTCGACACCTTGTGTTCTCGCCAGCTCGAGGAGGAACGAATCATAGGCCGCCCTATCGACAAGGGTGAAAGGACGGGGTGAACGACCTTCCACGAGGAGCCTGCCCCCGGAATAGATGCGGTAGGTGTTCGACGTGTGCACGATCACCCCCTTGTCTTGAAGGGAGGACCTGTGGATCCCGAACAGCCTCTCAACGACCCTGACGGTCTTGTCCGGCAGGAGCCCGCCGCAGAGCTTCTGTCTTGGGAACACGCACTTGTCGAACATGGCCACTGAAAGGCCGGCTCTAGCAAGCAGGAAGGCCGCAGTCGAGCCCGCCGGTCCGCAACCTATGATGAGAACGTCATGCAGTCTCATGTCACGTAATGGGGACGTATGTTCACAAAATGGCTCCGGCGATCGTGCTGGATGCAGCCGGGAGCGTCATCCCCCCTTGATTTCTCGCGCATTCTATTCGATAACTGCCTCATCTGCAACGGGTGTGACTCTCTCAATGAACGGGTGATAAGGCATGTCGTTCCTCGAGATCAAGGACTTGCACGTAGAGGCGGAGGGCCGGGAAATCCTCAAGGGGGTCAATCTCTCGGTCGATGCAGGCCGCACGGCGATCATCTTCGGACCGAACGGATCAGGCAAAAGCACCCTGCTCGGAGCCATTGCGGGCTTGCCCGGCTTCAGGGTCACACGGGGCGATATACTCTTCAAGGGAAAGAGCATCCTGGACATGGATATCGACGAGAGGGCGCGTTTCGGTATAGGGATGGCCTTCCAATACCCGCCGGCTGTCAAGGGGGTACGGCTCGGGGTGCTCCTCAAGCACGTGAATAGCGATGGAAACTGGGTGCAAACAAGCGCAGAGATGCTCAACATGACGTCATATGTGGACCGGGACCTCAACGTGGGATTCTCCGGGGGCGAGCGGAAGCGATCGGAGATCCTCCAGCTCATGGTCCAGATGCCCGACCTCGCCCTCCTGGACGAGCCCGAGTCGGGAGTGGACATAGAGAACATATCGCTCATCGCGCAGGGCCTGCGTGTCATGCTCGAGAAGGACAAGCCCATATCCAGGCGACAGAGGTCCGCGATCGTGATCACGCACACAGGGCTCATCCTTGATTACATTAAGGCTGACATCGCCTACGTGATCATGGACGGGCACGTGCTGGGGTGCGGGGCGCCGGGCGAGATATTCGACGAGATCAGGCAGCATGGATACAAGAAGTGCACGATGTGCTTCGCAGAGAAATACCGTGACATGAACACCCAAGACCTGGAGAAGTGATGGACATCGCACCTGAACGACTGGTCTCCATGGGGTATGACTCCTGCGCGGCGAGCTGCGGCCGCTTCATGGTGCTGGATCGGGACATCCTCGAGTTTTCGTGTGGGATCAGCGGCCTTCACGTGATGCCCCTCAAGACGGCTTTCGAGGTCTATCCACACGTGAGAGAAAACCTCCTGTTCGGCTTGATCCCCAAAGACAAGAACGATTTCACGAAGATGGCGTCTCGGGTGGATCCGGTGGGCTACTACGTGCGGGTGGAGAAGGGCGTCAAGATCGCCGACCCCATGCAGGCGGCGTTTCTCTTCGGTGGGGCTCACCAAGACCAACTCATCCACAACATCATAGAGCTCGAAGAAGGGGCCTCGCTCGACATCGTGAACGGGTGCGCGAACACCCATGCCGGGACATCGGGCAGGCACATAGGCATAACAGAAACCTATCTGGGAAAAGGTTCATCCCTCGGGTACACGATGATACACAACTGGGGACCCGACATGGAGGTCTACCCCGTGGGGGCCGTGCAGGTAGGGGAGGGGGCAAGGTACCTTTCAAACTACGTCTCCACCTCGCCAGTGAAGAGGATCGAGACGTATCCCAAGGCCACGGTTGGACCGCATGCATCTGCTCGATATTACTCCATTATTTACGCCAGGCAGTCCTCGTATTTCGACACCGGCGCCTTTGTGGCCCTCGAGGGTGAAGGTTCGTCCGGGGAGATCATAAGCAGGGTGGTTTCCGAGGGTGGTACCGTGATATCGAGGCAGACGATCTCCGGAGAGACAAAAGGCTGCATAGGGCACATGGAGTGCAGCGGTCTCCTCCTTGCCGAGAACGGCGTGATCCACTCCATACCGGAGCTCAGGGGCAAGCACCCTGATATCGACCTGTCCCACGAGGCCTCGATAGGGAGGATATCGGACGAGGAAGTGAGCTACCTCATGACCAGGGGGCTCGGCAAGGAAGAGGCCCGTTCGCTTATCATCAGGGGATTCCTCGACGTGAAGATCGCGGGCCTGCCGGACAGGGTCAAAGTGATCGTGGACGAGGTCATCGAACAGGCCATGTCGGGAAAGATCTGACCCCCGCGAGGATCATCACGGGTTCTGGGATCGCCAGGTTGCCCACAAACAGGCCCCGGAAGCTGTTTCACAGGTTTTTCTCTTTATTTGCGCCAGGATGCGTTTCATGAGCAAGGTCAATGGTTTCCCATGGGTTGAATGAACCTGGCAGGGCGCGATAAACTGTCTAGGAGTTCTCGACACCGATTATGGTGTAGATATCTTTTTCGCATGATTTCGAAATGGGCCGCTTTTCTGAATAGAAAGATGCGAAGTAAAACCATGGTCGATATGTCTCTGCATGCCTTCATCGATGATGGTCGTCGTGTCGCCAAGGAGATCTGGGTGGACACGATCGGCACATGATCATCGCATCTCTCGCGTATCCTTTGAGATATACATACGAAGCGGTGCATACCTCATGCAAAGGTCCAGCGTGATGAGGGAATCCTCGGTGTGCAAGACCCTTTCCATGGTCACCATGTCGTCCCTTTCTGCCTGCTGGGTCCCCTTAGACGATCTGTGAAGAGGAAGGAAGATGTTCCCGGTCTCTAATTTAACATAACATATATTATCGGTCAAAAAGGTATCCACAGGCAGGCGCTCCTTGTCGCTCCGTGTAGGCGTGCTTCCCGCGGCAGGGGCGCCCCACTTTCGTGAGGGCGAGCTCAACCAGCCTCAGGTTCGGTACGATGCGTTGATCTCGATATACTTGTGGGAGAGATCCGTGGTCCACACGGTAAACCGTCCCATGCCGCCGCCCACGGTGATCTCGATGGTGATGTCGTGCTGTTGCAGGGCTTCTTTCAAGTCCTCTTCCCTGAAAGACCTGTCCTGCACGCCCGAGGTCACCACGTCGAGACCCTGGATCCTCACCGATATCCTGTCCGGATCTATGTTCACTCCCGCGTATCCCACTGCGGCGACGATCCTCCCCCAGTTGGGGTCCGCCCCGAACAGGGCGGTCTTGACCAGCAGGGAATCGGCGACCGCTCTTGCTATAAGCCTTGCATCCCTGTCGTTGGCGCACCCCATGACCTTGACGGTGACGAACTTGGTGGCGCCCTCGCCGTCCTTGACGATCATGTGGGCAAGCTCGGTTACCACCTCGTCGAATGCGTAGGCGAACTCTTCCGGGTCTGCATCCACCTGGGACGACGCACACGCGAGGATGGTGTCGTTCGTGGACATGTCCCCGTCTATGCTGATGGCGTTGAAGGTGTGGGCCACCACCCCCTTGAGCACCTTGTCGAGCGTGTCCTTGTCCATGACGGCGTCTGTGAGGACGATCGCGAGCGTGGTGGCCATGTCCGGGGCTATCATCCCGGCCCCTTTCGCGATCCCGAGGATGCACGCCTGGCCCACCCGCCTCCTCGACACCTTCAGGGTGGTGTCAGTGGTCATGATGCATCGCGCGAAAGGTTCAGGGTCGTCGGATAGTTTCTGTACGAGCTCAGGCACCTTGTGCACGATGCGCTCGGTAGGCAGGTATACCCCTATGGTCCCCGTCGACATGGGAACGACCTCGTCGGGTCTTATATCGAGCTCTTTGGCGACCGCCTGCATGACCGACCTGGCGTCCGCAAGGCCTGTGGCACCGGTACACGCGTTCGCGTTGCCCGAGTTGGCGATGATCGCACGCGCACTCCCCCTCTTGGCCTGTTCCATGGCGATGATCACCGGGGCCGCTTTCACGATGTTCCTCGTGAACATGCCGGACAGGACAAACGGTGACTCGGCGTAGATGAGGCCGAGGTCAAGGCTCTTCACATCGGGGGCTTTCACCCCAGCGTTGACCGCAGAGAAGCGGAACCCCCTGGGGGTCATGCGTCAACCCCGCAACATTGCTTGTATTTTTTGCCTGAACCACATGGGCAGGGATCGTTCCTGCCCACCTTCTTGCCCGTCCTCCTGACGGTGGACGGCCTTTCCTGAGCGGACCTCCCCATCTGGATCCTCTGCCTTCTTTCCTGCCTCGATACCTTCTCGACGTCCTCCTGTCTCTGGATCTGGACCTTGAACAGCCGCTCGAGGGAGAGTTCCCTGACCCTGTCCAGGGTGTTCAGGAACATGTCGAAGCCCTCCCGCTGGTACTCCCTGAGCGGGTTTTTCTGCCCGTATCCCCTCAACCCTATGCCGTCCTTGAGGTGATCCATCGACAAGAGGTGATCCTTCCACAGGGTATCCAGGGTGAGCAGGAGGAAGTGACGTTCCACCATCCGCATGACCTCGGGGGTGAACTCCTGTTCCCGCTTCTCGTAGGTGTCCATGAGGGCAGACTTTATGATATCGAAGACCGCCTCATGGTCGGTGACCTTGTCGCGCGGTATCTCGACGCTCACGTCGAAGATGTTCTTCACCCACGTCACGAGGCCCTCTAGGTCCCTGTCCTCCTTGGAACCCTTTCTCGGGAGATAGGTTTCGATTGCGTCTCGAACGGTTTCTTCCACCATCTCCTCGACGAGCGGCTTGAGATTCTCCTCGGAGAGGATCCTCTTCCTCTGCGTGTACACCACCTCGCGCTGCTTGTTCATGACGTCATCGTACTCGAGGAGGTGCTTCCTTATCTCGAAGTTCCTTCCCTCGACCTTCTTCTGTGCGCCCTCGATGCTCTTGCTCACGAGCCTGTGTTCTATGGGCTCGTCCTCGGCGACCCCGAGTCGGTCCATGATCGAGGCGATACGTTCCGAGCCGAAGATCCTCATGAGGTTGTCCTCGAGGCTCAAGTAGAAGCGGGACTCGCCAGGGTCTCCCTGCCTGCCGGATCGCCCCCTGAGCTGGTTGTCGATGCGCCTGCTCTCGTGACGCTCGGTGCCGAGGATGAAAAGCCCTCCGGCCGCCACCACCTCTTCGTGTTCGCGGGCGCACTGTTCGGTGAAGTGAGCGAGGATCTCCGGATAGGTGGGATCGTCGGGAAGGACGCGCTGTTTCGCCAGGAACTCGGGGTTTCCGCCGAGCTTGATGTCCGTACCCCTGCCGGCCATGTTGGTCGCTATGGTGACCGCCTTCTTCCTCCCCGCCTGCGCGACGATCTCGGCCTCGCGCTCATGGTGCTTGGCATTGAGCACGTTGTGGGGTACCCCACGTTTCTTGAGCAGGTTCGAGACCTTCTCGGAGTTTTCTATGGAGCTCGTACCCACGAGCACGGGCTGGCCCTTCTCGTAGCAGGCCAGGATCTGGTCGATCACTGCGCGGTACTTCTCCTTTTCCGTCTTGTATATGACGTCGGGGTGATCCACGCGGATCATCCTGAGATTCGTCGGGATCACGATAACGTCCAGTCCGTAGATGTTCTTGAACTCGAGCGCCTCGGTCTCCGCAGTGCCTGTCATGCCGGCGAGCTTCTCGTACATGCGGAAGTAATTCTGGAAGGTGATGGAGGCGAGCGTCTGGTTCTCGTTGGCCACCTTCACCCCCTCCTTCGCCTCCAAGGCCTGGTGAAGACCCTCGGAGTACCGCCTGCCCGGCATGAGCCTGCCGGTGAACTCGTCCACGATGACGACCTCGCCGTCCTTGACGACGTAATGCACATCCTTGGAGAACAAAAGGTGGGCCCTCAGGGCCTGGTTGAGGTGGTGAACGGTCTCGAACTCGGCCGGGTCGTAGAGGTTCGCCTTGCCGAGCCTTCTCTGCAGGAACTCGATCCCCTCCTCGGTGAGCATGACCGTGTTGGCCTTTTCGTCCTTGACGTAGAGCGTCTCGGCATCCTTTCGGCGGAGCATGTCCAAGACCGCGGCGTTGGCTTCGTAGTACTTCGAGGTGGACTCTTCCGCGGGGCCGGATATGATGAGGGGCGTGCGCGCCTCGTCGATGAGAATGGAGTCCACCTCGTCGACGATGGCATAGTAGAAGTCCCGCTGGACGTAGTCCTCGAGGGAGAACTTCATGTTGTCCCTCAGGTAGTCGAAACCGAACTCGTTGTTGGTGCCGTAGGTGATGTCCGCGTGGTAGCTCTTCCTCCGCTGGGGGTCGTCCAGGCCATGCACGATGACCCCCACGTCCATGCCGAGGAACCTGTAGATGGCCCCCATCCACTCCGCGTCCCTGCGGGCGAGGTAGTCATTGACCGTCACCACGTGGACACCCCGGCCCAGCAGGGCGTTCAGATATACCGGCATGGTGGCGACGAGCGTCTTGCCCTCGCCTGTCTTCATCTCGGCGATCTTGCCCTCGTGGAGCACGATGCCGCCTATGAGCTGCACGTCGAAGGGGCGCATGCCCAGCGTGCGGCGCGACACCTCCCTCACCGTGGCGAAGGCCTCGGGCAGGATGTCATCGAGGGATGCACCCGCATCCACCATCTCCTTGAACCGTGGGGTCTGGGCCTTGAGCTCGGCGTCGCTCTTTGCGCGCATCGTGTCTTCCAAGGCGTTGATCGCCTCCACGATGGGCCTCATCCTCTTCAGCTCGCGATCGTTCTTGCTCCCGAACAGCTTGATGAGCCAGTTGATCATGTATGCGCTTCCCGCGTTTCCTTTCGTGTCACAATGCTTCCCCGTGAGGATGCCGGAGCATACCTCATGACGAACCCTGTGCGGCCTGGTCGGTCTTGTGAGGATACATAGAACACGGATCTGTGCATTTCAACACGTATCTTCCCGTCACTGCGGAGAAGGAGGCCGGGCCCTGTCTACTGCGCGCCAACGTCCACCGAGTCGACGAGTATGGACGGGCAGAGCACGTGCCCGAAGGCGCGCGCATCGTCCCCGACGGCGATCACCCGGCCGAGCATGTCGAAGATGTTGCCGGCGATGGCCGCCTCCCTCACCGGGTGGACAGGCTCCCCATGCTCCAGGAGGATACCGTTGATGCCCACCGACATCTCGCCGGTGATGGGGTTTGCCGTGTGCATGCCCATGATGTCCATCACCTTGAGCACGGCGGGTATCCCCGAGAGGACTTCCCGGAGGGGGACCGTCCCGGGCACGACGGAGATGTGCCTGCTCGCAAGCGTCGGCCACGCGCGGTAGCTCGACCTGACGGAGTTCCCCGTCGAGGAGAGGCCTGAGCGCCTTGCCCAGTACGCGTCGTAGAGAAAGGCGCTGACCGTGCCGCGGTCGACGAGGACCGTGCGCATGGAGGGCATCCCCTCGCCGTCGAAGGGGCAGCAGTCCGCCGCATGCACGTCCAGGGGGTCGTCCACGATCGTCAGGCAGGCGGAGAAGCGATCCATGCCCAGGGAATCCTTCAGGAAGGATTTCCCCTTGAGCACGTTCTCGCCGAGGAAGGACTCGGAGATGAAGTCGAAGATCTCCGAGGCGCTCGAACTGTCGAAGAGCACCGGCATGCGCCTCGTGGCGACGCGCCTGGCGCCGAGGAGGGCGGCCGCGCGCTCAACGGCGCGCCTCCCCACCGCCTCCACGTCGAATCCGGAGACAAAGTGGCTGAAGTCGAAGTCGTAGCCCGACTGAACGTCTTCGCCCCGCCTCACCGTGCACATCACGGAGGCGGAAACCGAGGTCACGGGGAATCTGCAGGCCACGCCGCACGAGTTCACGATGCGTATCTCGGTCATGGACCTGGTGAAGGCCGCCTTCCTGACGTGCTCCACGCCACTGTGTGCGTTTCTCGCCGCCGCTTCCAGTCTCAACGCCGCGTCTATGCATGCATCCGCATCCAGGGTGACCGCCTCTGGATCGAAGGCCGTGACCCCGTCCGGGTACGGCACCGAGGGACACGGTACGTGGTGACAATCGTCCCTGGTCTGGTGCCGCGCCGAGGTCACGGCCGCATCCACGAGGGCGTCATCCGGCTCGTCACCGTAGGCGAAACCCATCCCGTCGGACGTGAGCACCCGTATCGCCAAGCCTGTCTCGCGATGCCGGTTGAGCGTCTCGACGGCCTGATGCTTGGCCTCGACCCTCGTCGTGTCCGTACTCGAGCAGAAGACCTCGAAGGCCTCCACAGAACGCCTCCCGAGAAGGTCGACGGCCTTTTCCATCAGGAGATCGATATCCATCAGCCCTCCAGTTCGTACACCAGGGCGACCTCCTTGCACTCCGGGAAGTATTGGCAATGGATGCAGTCGGCCCATATCTTGTTCGGCAGCGCAGCCTTGTCGATCTCGACAAACCCCAGCTTCTTGAAGAATTCGGGAACGAAGGTGAGCGTGAAGACGCGTCTCACCCCAAGCCCGATCGCCTCGTTCAGGCAGGCCTTGACGAGCTCCCTGCCCCCTCCCCTGCCCTGGTATTCCCTCTTGACCGCGAGCGTCCTGATCTCAGCAAGGTCCAGCCAGGTCACGTGAAGGGCGCAGCATCCGACGATCTCCCCAGAGTCACCGGACCCGCAGGAAACCCAGAAATCCCGTATGCCGGTATAGATCGAGTGGAGCGATCTCGGCAGGATGAGGCCGTCCTTCACGAAGGGCTGGATGAGAGACTTGATCTGCTCCGCCTCTTTGATGAGCGGCTTTCGTATCATGGAAGGTGGTTGTCCCGATTGCATTTTCCCTCACTAGATCGCCTCAACAAGGCTCGAAAGTCAAACACAAAACTCGCCTCCTCGGTGACCACCGGGTGGGAGTCTCGTACCGGCGAGGGCATGAAGTCAAACATAAGTGCTCGCGATCTCCCGCTCACGTGGCATGAAGCGGGGCCTCGTTCCCCTGCCAGGCGACCTCGACCTCGGTCTCCCGTTCACGAGGCGTGAAGACGCTCGCGCGAGGTCGGGAAGGCGTGCCGGCCGCTCAACTCGGTCTTGGTCATGGACGCTGAAAAAACCATCATCGCACGGTTCAGGTGGCCGGCGCACCCTTGTGCCTGAACGCCGGGTTCATCACGAGTTCCCTTGCGTGCTCTATCACGGTGGGGCTGGGATCGTCCCCTCCCATCATGCGGGCGAGTTCCATGACCCGATCGTGGCCGTGCAGCCGTTTGAGTAGGGAGGTCGTCTTCCCTCCCCTGGTCTCCTTGGAGATGTGGAAGTGGACGTCTGCGAGGGATGCAACCTGGTGGAGGTGGGTGACCACGAGGGCCTGGCAACGGGAGGCTATCTCCTTCAGCCTCGAGGCGACGGCGATGGCGCTCTGGCCGCTTGTGCCCGCATCGACCTCGTCGAACACGAGGGTCGAGGTCTGCACCTTGTTCTGGTGCGCCTTGATGGCGAGCATGATCCTGCTGAGCTCGCCTCCGGATGCCACCCTCGCAAGGGGGAGCACCCTCTGTCCGATATTGGTGGAGACGAGGAACTCTCCCCTGAAGATCTGGGCGGGAGACTTCGCTTCGGATGCATCGTCGAGCATGTAACTGCCGAGCTCTTGCGGGCGAACCTGGTCCACCTCGAGGACGCACCCCTTCATCCCGAGCCCTTCCAGGTCTTCGGAGACCGCCCTGCAGAAGGCCGCCGCCGCATCCCACCGTTTGGAGAGAAACGCATGCAGCGTGTCCCTGTACTTCTCGAGGGCCCTTGCCACCTCTTTCTGGGCGGAATCGAGGGCGACCGAGGGATCGTCGATGAGGGAGAGCCTGCGGTCGAATTCCCGTTCGAGCGCAATCAGCCCGGCCTCGTCGGTCTTGTGCTTGCGCATCAGCGACCTGAGCCTGTCCAGCCGTTGGGCGATGTCGTCGATGCGTTGCGGGTCGGCCTCGTATCTCTCGATCCTCGTGCGCAGGAGTTCATAGGCGTCCGCGAGGGCGGCGCCTATGTCACCCATGCGCTCGGCCAGGTCCTCCATGAGAGGGTCGTCCTTCGAGATGCGCTGAAGGATCTGGCGCACCCTGGATGCCATGTCCGCGAGAGAAGGGCTGCCGCTGTAAAGGAGTTCTTCCGCAGCCTGGGCCGACTCCCTGAGGGAAGCCGCCTTCCTTGCGAGGTGCAGCTCGCGCTCCAGAGACTCCTCGAGCCCCTCCTCGATGCCAGCCGAACGGATCTCCGCCAGGCAGTGTTCAAGGTACGAACGGTCTTCCGAGGCGGACCTGATCCTTTCCCTCAGTTCCATCAGGGACTCCAGCGCATCCCTGTACTCACGGTACGCGGTTTCGGCCTCCAGCCTCGACAGGCCGGCCGCCTCCTCGAGGATGGCCATCTGCTGCCTGGGAAGCAGGAGGTCCTGGTAGTCGTGCTGGCCGTATATGTGGACGAGCTCAGATGCCTTCCCGGCGAGCTGGGCCAGCGTCGCGAGCCTGCCGTCGATGTAGCACCTGCTCTGGCCGGAGGCGGTCACCTCGCGCCTGAGCACCGTCTCGCCGTCCTCGGTCGCAAAGAGCGCCTCGACCGCGCACCTGTCGCGACCCGGGCGGACGAGGTCCCGTCCCGCACGGGCGCCCATGAGAAGGGTCAACGCGTTCAGGACGAGGGATTTCCCGGCCCCGGTCTCGCCGGTGATGCAGTTGAGCCCTTCTTCGAGCTCGAGCTCCACCTCGTCGAAGATCGCGAGAGAAGAGATCCTGAGAACCTCGATCATCGCTCCTGCCACTTGAGTTTGCTGCGAAGGACCTCGAAGTAGTTTCTCCGCCCTCCGAGGCGGACCATGGACGCCCCCGTCGAGGCCCTCCTCACCCTTATCCTGTCCTCGGCGACGAGGGAGTGGCCGATCTGCCCGTCGAGCGTGAGGTAGATATTGTCGGACGCCTTGCCCGACTTCACCGCGATCACGATCTCCTGGGTGTCGGGCAGGACGATGCTCCTGTTGGACAGCACATGCGGGCAGATGGGCGTCAGCACCAGGGCGCAGACGTCCGGGTGGACGATGGGGCCGCCCGATGCCAGGTTGTACGCGGTGGAGCCGGTGGGCGTGGCCACGATCAGGCCGTCACCCCAGATGCTCGTGACGAAGACCTCGTCGGTGAGCACCTCTATGTGAATGATCCTGGCCAGGGCCCCCTTGTTGATGACCATGTCGTTTATGACGAGATGGTGTGCCAGGATCGTCCCTGAGCGATCCAGCGTCACCTCCAGCATGGTCCTCCTCTCGATGGTGTATCTGCCTTCGAGGAGCTCATCGAGGGCTTGCACGACCTCCTCGTTCGTCACCTCGGTGAGGAAACCGAGGTAGCCCATGTGTACGCCGAGGATGGGGACCTCCCGGGGCAGGGACATGCGGATCGCCCTGAGGATCGTGCCGTCCCCCCCGATCACCACGAGAAGGTCGGAGTCCGACCAGACGCGCCCGGTCGGCGCCAGATTGCAAGAAGAGGCGACGTGGTCTTCGTAGAGGCACTTCACGCCGCGTTCGGACAGACGGCGTATCACCTCCGAGGAAAGGGAGAGGGCCTCGGGATTGTCCTCCTTGCAGACGATACCCACCACCATCGTGCTTGATATACCCGCGTATCCCGAAGATTGTCCAGACGAAACTCAGGACTTGAGAACCGTGAGGGACTCGATGTGATGCGTGTGTGGGAACATGTCGTAGAGCCTCGTGGATTCCAGCCTGAACCCTCTCCTCGTGAGCAGGGAGACGTCCCTGGCCAGGGTCGACGGGTTGCAGGAGACATAGATGACGAGGGGGGCGACACCCGGGTCGAGGACCTCGGCTATGTCCCGTGCGCCCTTGCGTGGGGGATCGAGAATCACCGCATCGAACCTGCGGCCTTCCCGCTTCAGGCGTGTCAGCGTACGCAGGGCGTCCCCGCGGACGAACGTCACGTTGCTGCACTTGTTTTCGCTCGAGGCCGCCCTCCCCGCCCGTACGAGCGTCTCGTCGTGTTCGACGGCGACCACGCTCGATGCGTGGGGCCCGAGCGGGACGGCGAAGTTGCCGGACCCGGAAAACAGATCCAGCACCTCGCGAGAACCGGAGACCTTCGCGACGACGTCCTCGACCAGCAGGGTGTTCACGGGTGGGTTCGCCTGGACGAACCCGCCGATGCCGAAAGCCATCGTGAAGCGTTCGCGGCCCGTCTCCAGGCTGTACCATGCGTGGGGACTCCCGATGATCCAGGTCTTTTTCGATTGCGTGAACCTGAGGCTGAGCCCCTCGATCCCGAGGGCACGCCTGAGGTTGTCTGCACGTGAGATCGCCGCCTTTTCCGGTGCGCCGTCGATGGTGACAGCCACCAGGGCCTGTCGGGAAGGTGCGGCGACATCCACGCTCACGGCACGGCCTTGCGTTACGGCCCCAAGCTCCCTCTCGAGGGAAGCGACGATCTCCCGTACCCTGTCGGACAGGAGGGGGCAGCTCCTGATGCGGACCACCTCGTGCGAACGTCTTGCAAAGAACCCGAGACCGCCGCTCGCTCCCAGGACGACCCTGAGGGTCGCCCTGCACCTGTAGTTCCTGTCCTGGGGTGAGGGGACGTCCGGTTCTGTTTCGAACGGGGTCTTGACAGCCCTCGTCAACGCGTCCTCGAGGATGCCGCGCTTGAACTCCACCTGGTGTCGGTACAGGGCATGCTGCCAGTCGCACCCGCCGCAGAGGCCGAACGATTCGCAGAAAGGCTCGGTCCTGAGGGGGGATCTCTCCATGACCTGGACGACGCACGCCTCCGCGAAATCCCTCCTGTCGCTCGTCACCCGGGCCATCACGGTCTCCCCGGGCAAGGCGCCGTCAACGAAGACGACCTTCCCGTCAGGGCGTCTCGCGAGCCCCCTGCCGCCGTAGGTCATGCACTCGACGTGGAGGAGAAGATCCTCGCTTGGGGTATGCATGATCACGAGAGCCTCGCCGTGCCTTGACCGTGGCGGATGTCACTCAAGCTGCACCCTCGATGGGGAATCTCTCTCGACATCCCGTCTCCTGGGAGAGTCATGTAACCCTGTCGGCCGGAGATTGCAATCCAAGACGCGTTCCTTTACAATCTCGAAGATGGAAGACTTCGTATACTGGCTCGTGGAGACGATAGGCAGGCTGGGCTACCCCGGCGTGCTCGTGCTCATGTTCCTCGAGAGCACCTTCTTCCCTGTGCCCAGCGAGATCGTCATCCCTCCTGCCGGGTACCTGGCCGCCCGAGGAGAGATGAACCTCGTGCTGGTGATCATGTGCGGGGTGGCGGGGAGCATCCTGGGCGCCCTGTTCAACTACTGGCTGGCCGTCCTCTTGGGCAGGCCCCTCATCCTGCGCTACGGCAAGTACTTCCTGCTCCCACCCAAGCGCTTCGAGAGGGTGAACGCCTTCTTCACGGCGCACGGGGAGATCAGTACGTTCACGGGAAGGCTCGTGCCCGGACTCCGTCACTTCATATCGTTCCCTGCAGGCCTCGCCCGGATGAAGATGACGACGTTCTTGGGATACACCGCACTCGGGTCCGCAGTGTGGGTCACGATCCTCGCCTACATCGGCAAGGTCGTGGGCGACAACATGGATCTCGTGAAGAAGTATTCCCACCAGGCCCTCCTCATAACGCTCGCCGTCATGGCGCTCGTGTTCGTCGTGTATGTCATGCAGTACAGGAAGAGATCTCTTATCAAGATCTTGGATGACAAGGCGCGGAGAACTGAATGAATCCTCAATGTGTGCAATATAATTTCAAGGCGTTCCATTGAACGTGGTTCAATGATCTGATTTCATACAAATAATATCGTATGGCACCCATGTTGTTTTTGGGCTTGACAAATGTGAAAGTTAGTGCGCACATTTGATCATCTCCTTTTCTGGAGGGTCTATGGGGAGCCGTTATCCTTCTTCTGATTTCGAGAACTACACCCGTCGGATCAGGGACTATCCCCTCCTTTCCCCCGAGGAAGAGATCGCCTGCGCCCGGAGGTACAAAGAAGGCGATATCGAGTCGGGCAAAAGGATCATCACGGCGAACCTCAGGTTCGTGGTGAAGATCTCTCAACCGTACTTCAAGCTCGGGTACTCACCGCTCGAGATCGTACAGGAGGGGAACATGGGCCTGGTGAAGGCCCTCACCCGTTTCAACCCGGACATGGGGGTGCGGTTCATCTGCTATGCCATCTGGTGGATCAAGGCCTACATCAAGAACTTCATCAACAAGAGCTACCAGGTCCATACCGGCAGGCTCACGCATGCAAAAGGGCTCGTGTCTCTGGACAGCGCCCTGCCCGGTGACGGCAACTGCGAGGACTGCCTCCTCGACCACCTGCTCTACGAGGGCCCCGACCAGGACGACTTCTACTCCCACAAGGAAAGGCACCGCTACCTCCTGGGCCTGCTGCACTGCGACCCGCCCATCCTGAGCGAGCGCGAAGCCCTCATCATCGAGAAGCGCTTCTTCAGCGACCCGCCTCTCACCCTCAAGGATATCGCCGGCATCATAGGCGTGACCAGAGAGCGGGTCAGACAGATAGAGGTCCGCTCCCTCCAGCGGATGCGCGAGGCCATACACCGGGAACATTCCATCCTCGTCGAAGACCTCCACATCGGCCACGAGTATCCCATGAGGAGGAAGAAGATCTAGCACTCACCCGAGACGGCCCCACGTCCAGGGTGGAGCGACCATCGGGCGCACGCGGATGCCCCATGCCCGGGCGTCGAAGCCCTCCATGACCGTGCAGCTTTGCGCCCGGGGGGTGGGTGTACGTACCCCATGTCCATGCTGACGCCGAAACCCCGGACATGCAGCTATGCGCCTTGGTGGTGGGATCTGATGCCGTGAGAACCAGTGGCCGGGCCGAGATACAGCCTTGCGCCATGGGGGTGGGTACAAGGACCTGGCTGCCGCCGCAAGGAGGGAAGATCACCTTCCTCCCGGAACGAGGCCGCTCGATGCGGCCGTACCAGGTCATGGCGGGATTCCCACGCACGGGGCGGCAAGGACGACCATGGCCGGTGACGGCTGCCTGAGGGCAAAAAAAAGCCAGAAGAATCAGGTGTGGGGACGGTTGCGGATGGTGTGTCCCTTCTTCTGGCGTTAAAAGGAGGTTTCAGTTACGGTCTTGTCTTGAGTATTGCCTTTTTCTTGTCCTTCCCTCTTGTTCTCAGCCCCTTGTGCTGTATCTTCCCTTGTACCCCTTGAGGGTCCCGGGGACCCCTGCGGCATCTTGCCTCACATATCTCAACCCATTTCCCCATCTTGGGGGAGCCGTCCAGCCTGGATCTTTGTTCCCGGCTGAAACACTTTTTTGCCAAAACCATGCCAGGCGTGGCGATCTTGTATCTTATTGATTTGTCATCGAATATTGCTCAGGGTACAGGTCATATGGTGGAGACACCAAAGATGCCGTACCCAGCTTATGGTCAGGATGCCATATCTCATGGAAGACCCCCGTTCATGAGGTGAGCTTTATCTTGAATCTCGCGATCTTCTGCTGCCTGTCCTGGTTCACGAGGTCGGTGATGCGTCTCAGGCCGAACACGCCGTTTAGGCTCTCTTTCCTGTGATTCGCCAGACGTTCGAAGCACGCCGGGCAGAAGGCCACCACCTCCACCTCGTCCTTCCCTGCCCTTCCAACCTCAAAGACCCGGCACTTCCTGCACAGGGAAGCCCCGCACTCCCTGCAGGAATCCACGGCTTCGTGCGTCCCGCACACGCTGCAGGCCTGGGGCGTATCGGTTCCCTTGATCATCGATGCCTCCCCTCTTCGCTCATCAGGAGGGGCATAAGCGAATGCCATGCCAGACCGGGACAGCGACATGGTTCCCATGATATCAAGAGGTTGGACTGCGGCCCGGTCTCTAGCATGAACCGGTGGGCAGCGGGGTGTCCATGCGTTCGCACCATAGTATGGTCAAAAGACCACATTTGACACAGGCATCCCTTCTCGATTATGCAGTTCGTGCACGACACATTTCGCAGCCAGGAGAGGACTCCCGCCAATGGACTGTTTCTTCAACCCCAGGGGAATCGCCGTCATAGGAGCAAGCGACAATCAGCACAAGGGTGGTTACCACCTCTTCAGGAACATCATCCAGAGTTACAGGGGGCCCGTCTACCCGGTGAACCCGCGCCTGGGCGAGATCATGGGGCGCGAGTGCTACCCTGACGTGAGATCGATCCCCCATGATTTCGATCTGGCCGTATTCTTCGTCCCGGCGGGGAACCTGCCAAGGGTCATCGAGGACTGCGCCGCAAAGGGGGTGCGGGGCATCATCATCGAGTCCGCAGGGTTCGCCGAGGTGGGCCAAGAGGGCAGAAACCTTCAGGAGACGTCCGTGGCCCTCGCCAGGAGGCACGGCATACGGCTGTGGGGCCCCAACTGCATGGGGCTGCTCGACGCGCACAGGGGCCATGTCTTCTCCTTCATGTATACGGATGCGTGGAAGAGGCTCATGAGACCCGGCGACGTTTCCATGATCGTCCAGAGCGGCATGCTCTCTGCGGGGTTCCTCATGATGATACTGGAACGGGGCCTGCTCGACATAAGCAAGATGTGCTCGATAGGCAACAAGTGCGACATCCACGAGACCGAACTCCTGGCCCATCTCGTCGACGACCCGACCACGGCCGTCATAGGGATGTACGTGGAATCCATCGTGGAACCGAGGAGATTCATGGAACTCGTTGCGGGAACGAACAAGCCTGTGGTCGTTCTCAAGGGGGGCAGAAGCCCCAAGGGTGCCAGGGCGGCCATGAGTCACACCGCGAGCCTCGCCTCCAACCACGCGATCGTGAGGGCCGCCCTCAGGCAGGCGAATGCGGTCGAGGTCACGGACGTCAACGAGCTCATGGACGTGCTCAGGGGTTTTTCCAAGTCGGGGCGGTGCAGGTTCTCGGATGGCACCGGGGCGGCGGATGCGGGCCTATGTCCAGCCCTCGCACGGCTTC
>ERZ795045.1783-NODE-1783-length-22908-cov-5.891655_pt1 | contig 22908 bp, 19 predicted proteins | sample MGYA00375129_ERZ795045 | MGnify/ENA primary metagenome ERZ795045 (study PRJEB30174, sample SAMN05720166) | activated sludge metagenome | isolation source: anaerobic digester from wastewater treatment plant | place: Japan | collected 2015-05-15 ...
TCGGCTACCACACGAGGCGGGGTGTCATGGTGGGCGTGGGCGCGGCCTTCTGATTCATGGTGGAGGGCCCAGGGGCCCTATGGCCGGTTCGACCGTGAGAGTGCTCGGATTTCTCGCCCTTTCGTGTGCACTAGCCCTCGGCGGGTGCGCAAGCCTGGAGAACTACACCCTGAGAGCGGCCCCTGCACGGCAGTACGTTGCGGCCGGTGATTTCCAGAGGGCGGCCGAGGTCTTCCCTGAGCGTTCGGCCAGGGGGCGAAACGAGGTGCTGATCCGCCTGGAGCGCGGCATGCTCCTGCACGAGCAGGGCAGGTTCAAGGAGAGCTTCGATGAGCTGGATCTCGCATGGAGGCGCATGAAGGAGTACGAGGAGCGGGCCGTCGTGTCCGTGTCGAAGACGGCCGCATTCGCCGGCACGCTGGCCGTGAACGAACAGTTTTCTCCCTACACCGGGGAAGACCACGAGAAGGTGATGCTGCACGCGATAAACGCGGTGAACTTCCTCATGCTCGGCGACCTCGAGGCGGCGAGGGTCGAGGTCCTGAGGGCGTACGCGGTGCAACGCGAGCTCTCCGAGAGGCACCCGCCACAGGCGCCCGACACCCAGGGGGGCGAGGCCGGGGCCACGTGGGAGGATTCCCTCAGGCGGGCGGACGCCGAGGGCTACCGGACGGTGAGCGCGAAGGCTGCACAGGTCATGAGCCCCTATCACAACGCGTACGCATCGATCGTGTCCGCCCTCGTCTACGAGCTCACCGGCGAGCCGGGCGAGGCGTACATAGAGCTGAAGAAGGCGTACGAGGCCTTCCCGGCGTCGGACTATCTCGCGAACGAGCTGCTCAGGCTGAGCGCCGTCCTCGGGTACGTCGAAGACAGGCGGGCCTGGGAGCTCAGATTCGGCAGGAAGGCGCCTCCAGTGGAGACCGGCGCGAGCGTCGTGGTCTTCTTCTCGCACGGGCTCGGCCCGACGAAAGAGCCTGTGACCCTGCCGATCCCCCTGAAGAACGGCGTCGTGTTCGCTTCCCTGCCGGTCTACCGGTTCACGCCGTCGGCGGTGTCGCATGCCCGCGTCAGCGTCGGGGGGCGAAGCACGGTCACCTCGCCGATACTCGACATCGACGCCGTCGCCGCGCGCACCCTGATGGACACGTTCCCCGGGCTCTTCGCAAAGCAGGTCGCCAGGTCCTTTCTCAAGGCCCGGGCGGTAAGCGGTATGGCGCACGACCGGAACGGCCTCGGGGCCTTCTTCGGGACACTCCTGGCCGCCGCGACCGAACAGGCCGACCTGAGGACCTGGTCCACCCTGCCCAAGCAGATACAGGCCTCACGCATCTTCGTGCCGGCTGGTGAACGGCAGGTGCAGGTGGAGGCGTTCCCTACGGGATACCGGGCAGCGGTGGAGATACCGCCCGGCGCACGCTGTCTCGTGGTGGTCTGCAGGCACACGGATGCGGGCTTGAGCGTCCACTCGAAATCGTACTAAAGGGAGAAGGGAGGGAGTGATCATGACCAGGAACAAAACGGTCGCACTGCTCGTCATGGCCCTCGGGCTCGCGGCGTCGTGCGCGGGGACGGCCCCGAACGTCCTGCACGTCCAGCTCGGTCCCTCAGGGCCCGGCTCCACGACCACCGAGATCAACGACGGCGTCCTCGGGCGGATGCTGAGCTTCCAAGAGGTCACCGTGAAACCCGTGGGCGGGGACGGGACACGACAGGTCCAGGTGACGATCGCGAACACGACCTCGAGGGATGTCGCATTCGAGTACCGCTTCGTCTGGTACGACGGCAAGGGCTTCGAGGTCTCGAGTCTCGCGGCGTGGCTTCCCGCGGTGCTGGGTGCGGGTGAGTCACGCGGCTTCGTGTCCACGGCGCCCGGTGTCGACGCCGCGTCCTTCAGGCTCATGGTGCGCATGCCTCACGGGGTGACGCCCGCAGGCACCTGAGGGGTGCCGGACCACCGCATGGAAGGAGACAGGCCATGAAAAAGACGATGACGATAGCGGTCTCGGTGTGCATCTCTCTTCTCGGGTTCGGATGCGCGACCACCCCCGAGGTTGGCTACGGGAGCCCCGAGCAGGTCGAGACCCTGAGCCTGGACTTCGGGTCCACGGATCTGCAGCTCATAGCCGAGAAGATGGTCAATTCCCTGCTCGCGAGCCCCGTGGTGGCAGGCGGCAGAAGGCCCGTTTTCTACATCCAGACCGTGAGGAACAGGACCGACGAGCACATAGACACGAGGGCGGTCACGGACAAGATACGGGTCACGTTGCTCAAGTCCGGCAAGGTGCGCTTCACGGCGGTCTCCGACGTGAAGGACGAGATCGTGAACCAGCTGGAGTTCCAGACGAGCTCTGGCATGGTGGACCCCGCGACCGCCAAGGCGATGGGCAGGCTCGTGGGAGCGGACTACTTCCTCTACGGGGAACTGGCGTCGATCCGCAAGTCCGCCGGCCGCGTGAAGGACGTGTATTACAAGTTCACGCTCAACCTCGTGAACATATCGAACGGCCTCATCGAGTGGGCGGACGAGAAGGAGATCAGGAAGCAGGCCAAGAAGCCCTTGTTCGGCAACTGATCCCGATGCACGCGAGGCGGGGTGCGGCTTTTGCTCTTGCCGGGCCCAACAGCGGCCATGGCGTCTTCGCGAGGCCGCAGCAGGGGCCTGGTGAGGTCCCGGCAACCACCGGTGCGCCGCGGGATGCCTCCCGCCGGAGGCGGCCCGGCCGCACACCGGCTTCAGGTTGGGCTTGACTGGCCGGCGACGAACCGGATACAAACGTGTGCGATCCCGGCACGGGGTCGACGGGGGAGGGCCTGGTATGAACCTTGACGATCTCAAGCACAAGTGGGAGAAGGTGAACGCGAGGACCGCGGTCCTCTACGGTGCCATCGTCCTGCTCGTGGTCTTTTCCAACCCAAGGTGGTGGTCCTGCCTCTTGGGCATCTTCCCCGTGATCGCGGGCGAGGCCCTCAGGGTGTGGGCGACGGGCCACCTGCGCAAGAACGAGGAACTCACCACCTCGGGGCCCTACGCGCACCTCCAGTCCCCCCTCTACCTCGGGAGCTACCTGATCGGCACCGGGTTGTGCATCATGGCCTTGAACCCGGTGATCTGGGTGCTGGGCAGCCTCGTCTTCTTCCTGTCCTACATCCCCCGCAAGCAGGAGACGGAGTGGGGGCGCCTCGAGCGCAAGTTCGGAGAGGAGTTCTTGAAGTACAAGCGGGAGGTCAACTACTTCTTCCCCAGGATCGATCCCTACCCGGAGGGGAGCAAGCACCTGTGGTCGTTCGCCCAGGTGATCGAGAACACCGAGCACCAGACCGCGCTGGCCGTGGGCGTCATCGCCCTGTTCATCATCGCGAAGCTCGCGTGGTAGCCTTTCTTTGAATCAAACCGCAGGTGGTGCCTACCGGCCCATGCTCGGGAGGGTGTCTCCATGCATGGGGCAGCGTCAATCGGGGCCGCCCACCGTGCATGGACCCCCAGGGCATACCCACCGGGTCCCGGCCCCGGCGAGAAGGAAACCCCCGGGAGTTGCGGCCCGGGGGTTCGTTCTTTCCCGCTGCGTCTGCAGGGGAAGCTCAGTCGATGTAGTCGAGCCAGTCGAGATGGGCGGGGTTCTTGCCCCGTATGGTATCGAAGTACGCCTTCTGGAGCGCCTTGGTCACAGGGCCGGGTCTGCCCGTTCCTACGGTGCGGTCGTCTATCTCCCTGGCGGGAGTGATCTCGGCCGCCGTCCCGGTGAAAAAGACCTCGTCGGCGATGTAGAGCTCGTCCCTGGTGATCATCTGTTCCCTGACCTCGTAGCCCAGTTCCTTGGCGAGGGTGATGACCGAGGCGCGGGTTATGCCCGGCAGGATGCTTGTGACGGGCGGGGTGTACAGGACGTTGTCCTTCACCGAGAACACGTTTTCCCCGCTGCCCTCCGCCACGTAACCCTGGGTGTCGAGCATGAGGGCCTCCTCGTAGCCGAGCCTCGTGACCTCGATCTTTGCGAGGATGGAATTCACGTAGTTACCCGTCACCTTCGCCTTGGTGAGCATGATGTTCGGGTGGTGCCTGGAGAACGAGGAGGTCTTCACGCGCACGCCGTTTTCGAGCCCGTCGTCGCCGAGGTAGGCTCCCCATTCCCAGCAGATGACGGCGACCCGGACGGGGTTGTTCTGGGGGTGCACGCCCATGACACCGTCACCGATGAACGCGATGGGGCGTATGTACGCCTCGGTGAGGCCGTTGGCCTTGATGGTCTGCTTCGCCGCGTCCATGATGTCGCCCTCGGTGAACGGGATCGTCATGAGGTACGCCTTGGCCGAGTCGAAGAGCCTCCTGGTGTGTTCCCTGTGCCTGAAGATCGCCGAGCGCCCGTCGTGGCACCTGTAGCACCGGATCCCCTCGAAGGCGGCGAGACCGTAGTGGAGGGTGTGGGTCAGCACGTGGACCGTGGCGTCGTCCCAGTCCACCAAAGAGCCGTCGAACCAGATCTTCTTGAGTTTCATCACCATAGCAAGGGCACCTCAAATTAGGGTATATTCCATGCATTATCGACGAAACCTCGAGCACGGTCAACACGAAGTTTGCCGGGTGAACGCCGCCCGACGGGTGCGGGGATGATCGTCCATGATCTTTCTTTGGGAGGTCGGGTTATGGGTGATGTCTCATTTCTCGGGTATGCGGCCGCGCCTTCTTCGAAAGACCTTGACTCGTCCGGGCAAGCCCGCTCTCCCGGCAAGACGGGGGGCGCGAGGCGAAAGCGTTTCGTGACGGTGCTCTGCACGGACCTGAGCGGGTATACCAGGCTGAGCTCTCTCCTCGACGGCGAAGACCTTGCGGCGTGCATGGCGCGCGTCATGGACACGGTCGCCGGTGCGGTCAGGATGTTCGGGGGCGAGGTGGAGAAGTACGTGGGCGATGCGGTGATCGCCCTCTTCGGCATGGAGCGCACGGGTGAGCACGACCCCCTGAGGGCCGTCGAGGCGGCCAGGCGCATACATCACGAGGTGGAGCGCCTCCCGGTCGACGAGCTTCCGGGGCTTCCCGGTGGGCTCTGTATGCACACGGGGATATGCTCCGGCGAGGTGATCGTGGATGAGGCCGCACGGACGTCGGGAAGGCACGGGGCCTTGGGCTTGCCCATCACGGCGGCATGCCGTCTCTGCGACATCGCCCGGGCGGGAGAGATCCTTGTCGGGGGTGCGGTGACCCAGGCCGTCTCGAGGTTCTTCCGCCTGGAGTGGTTGGGCTTGAGGAGTCTCGAGGGCATCTCTTCCCCGATGAACGTGTTCCGCGTGATCGAGTATCGCCCCGAGCGGGTGTCCCTCCACCGCGAGACAGGCCTGGTTTCGAACATGGTGGGGAGAAAGAGGGAGCTCGAGGCGCTGATCGAGTGGGCCGCAGATGCGCCGAGGGGCAGGGGGGGTGTCGTCTGTGTCTCCGGGGAAGCGGGCATCGGGAAGAGCAGGCTGGTCAGGGAGCTCGAAAAGAGGATGGGGGGCACGCTCCTGTTCGTCTCGTCCTCGTGCCACGAGCACACCCGGTCCATCCCCTACCACCCGCTCAGGGACCTCGTCTTTCGCACCATGACGGCCGTTCGCGAAAAGGGGCTCCTTGCGGGCGCCGGTTGTGCCCGGAGGTACGACCTCATAGACCGCCTCTACCGTGACGCCATGAACACCCTCGGTTTCGCCGTGGAGGCAAGGGAGGCCAACTACGGCGCCGCCAGGGAACGCGCCTGCGATGTCCTCTTGAGGTTTCTCGACGAGTTCTCCGGTGCCGCGCCCGCCGTCTTCTGCATCGAGGACATCCACTGGGCCGACCAGAGCACCCTCGATTTCCTGGCGTTCGCCGTCGACGCGTTTTCGAGAGGGTGCGCCTGCCTGCTCGTGCTCACGCTCAGGGGCGGATTCGAGTGCCATGCGGCGGCCCGGTCCGTGGAGCTCAAGGAACTCGGCGTCAAGGAGGTCGAAGCCATGCTCACGTCCATGACCGGGGGCATGGAGGTCGGGGACGACGTGGTGAGGTGGCTCCTGAACGCATCCGGCGGCAACCCGTTCTTCGTCGAGGAGATCGTGAACTATCTCATGGAGAGGGGTGTGGATCTCGCCGGGTGCGAGAGCTCTCCCGTCTTGACGGACGCACCCGCCACGATCATGGGCCTCATCGCCTCACGCATGGATGGTCTCGACCCCGGGCCCCGCAGGGTCCTCGGGGAAGCCGCGCTCCTGGGCAGGATGTTCTCCAGGGACGTCCTCCGTGCGGTCACCGGGGAACCTCTCGTCCTGGACGCCTGCCTCGAGGCGCTCAAGGATCACGGTTTCCACTCGAGCGAGGACGGCGAGACCTTTTCGTTCAGGCACGACATCATCAGGGACGCCGCGTCGAGGACGATGATGAAGCACGAGAGGACCTCGGTGCACAAGAGGATCGTTCATGTCCTCGAGACATCGCCTCCCGGGGGGCTCGACAACCTCGACGACATGCTCGCCCGCCACAGCCTGGAGGCGTCGCTCTTCGACAGGGCCGCCGGGTATCACCTCAAAGCGGCGCGGACGTGCCTCGAGAAGGGGGCGTGGTTCGAGGCCGCGACCTTGTACGGGGCTGCGGAACGAATCCTCGAGGAGCACCCGGAGGTGCCCGGCTCCGGTGAACTCCTGGAGGCTTCGAGGGAAGGCCTGTGGATGTGCTGCAGGGTGTTCGACCCGGCCAGGGCGACGAGGGCCCTCGAGGCGCTCAAGAGGCGTTACCGATCCCTGGGGCGTACCAGGGACGAGGCGTTCACGCTGGCGAGGCTGGTCAACCTGTACTCGCAGGTGTGCGCCTTCGACAAGGCCGAGGAAGTCTACCGCGAGGCGCTCACCCTGTGCGGCGCCGACAATTGGCTGGCCAGTGCGGTCAAGACCGTCTACGCCTACACCTGCACCTATCTCGGGAGACCGCTCGATGCGCTGCGCCTGCTCGCGGAGGCGCGGGGAGTCCTGAAGGAGGCGGGCGGCTTCCTCTACGCGGTCAACGCCCTCACCACGTTGGCGGCGAGCGTGTGGAAGGGGGACACCGTCGAGGCCTCGTCATGGTACGAGGAGACGAAGAAGAGCTGCGGCGATCACCTCGATATCGATATCATGGCTGATCTATGGCTCTACCACGTGCTGTGCCTAGGAGGGCGCTTCAATGAGGCCATGGCCGTCCACGAGGAGGCGAGGCGTCGAGAGCTCAAGCTCGGCAGGCTCGCCGGCGGGCTCTCGTACCTGAGGATACAGGGTTCCATCTACTTCAGGAGCCGCTACCTGGGAGATCTCGCCGGCGCGCGGGAAGACCTCGCACGGTTCCAGCCCATGGCTCGATCCATCCAGAATGGCCGCGCCCTCGACATGCTTTACCGGGCGTGGATCGCCCTCGAGGAAGGGGACGCCGGAACCGCGCGCCGTCTCGCCGCATCGGCCCTGCCCGATCTCTCCCGGGGTGTGGCCAACAGGGTCCCCTACGCTCTCAACACATTGGCGGAGGCCATGATCGTGGAGGGCGATGCGCGGGGAGCGGGCGACGTCCTCGATGAGTGCATCGAGCGTACCGGCCGTTACGGCAACATGGAGCAGCACCTGTGGGCGATGAGGCTCAAAGGGTGCGTGCTCGTTCGTACGGGTGACCTTGAAGGGGGAGCGTCCGTTCTCCGCCGTGCCGCGGCGCTCGCCAGGGACGCCCGCCTCACCCCGCAGCTGGCGTGGGTGCTCGCGGCCATGGCCGAACTCGAGCGCGCCAAGGGCCGTGCACACCGAGCCAGGCGCCTGTGCGAGGCCTCAGGGCGTCTCTGGGCAAGGCTCGGAAACGGCTATCAGGCGTCGAAGGCGCTCAGCTCCGTCACCTGAGGGGGAGAGCGCCGCGGCCTGGCCCGTTCCCTGCCGGGCGATATTACACAAACGTAATCCTTAAGACCGCCTGGACCCGCGACCATGCAAGACAGAACCCGCGTCTCGAGGGTCTGTATGCAGGGCGTTGGGCATGCGGGCGCCCCTCATGTGCATGCCCCTCATGTTTTCTCGTTTCCGATCGATAGGTGATTCAGAGAAGGCCTTCAAGGCCGTGCGCTCTTTGACAACCGAGGGGTTTGAGCCGTGTGCGCTCTTTGGCACCAGAGACCGCACACGGGTAAAAGAGTAACACTCGTAAACGTTCGTTTTCCCGACAGACAACGCAAGGGGTCTCGAGACGGTGCGCCGCCTGTGGTGCGCCTTGGAGAGGTCCCTGCCATGCCAAACCACGGGTAACCGTGGGACGGAAAGCCACGGGTCCGTGCCGGGTGCGGCGCGGACAGCCGGGTTGCCTCCTTCAAAGCCACACCAGGGGAAACCCTGGGCCGGAAAGCCACGGGTCCGGAGAGAGTGCCCGGACAGCCGAGCTGCCTGAGAAGGATTCTGCAGATCAGTCACTCAAGCCACACCAGGGGAGACCCTGGGCCGGAAAGCCACGGGTCCGTACCCCGCAGGGGTCGGACGGCCGGGTTGCCTGGAGAACCTCATCAGAAAGGAGTTTTTCATGAAAAGAGCGGGATTCCTCGCAGTCCTCTGTACGGCAGGGCTGCTCATGCTCCCATGCGCCGCATCGGCGCAGCTGGTCCAGTTGGCCGACGAGCAGTTGGGAGAGGTCGTGGGCCAGGCGGGTATCGCCTTCGACCAGCACTACGACAACGTGTCCGGCATGGGGGGCCTTCTGAACTACAGCGACGTGACCCTCGTGGGGTCGGTGGAGGTGAGAAACCAGACGGAGGTGCCCCAGGACCTCGTCAGCCAGATGGCCATGCCCGGGTTCTCGATGTTCGGTCTCGGCCTCATGGGGCTCAGGTCCATGGGTATAGGCACCCACGCCATCGACATGACCATCAACATCGACCAGCTCACCATCGGCGCCATCAGGGTCGGCAACGACACCACCGGGCCGGAGCTCGGCAGCCTCTCCATATACGGCCTGCGGGCGGATATCAAGGGAACGGTCACCATATGGAACGACTAGAACGGACGGGGTTACTCTTTTACCCCCTTTTCGAGTGACACCCTCGAGCCGGCTGCCTTCGTCCGGAGACAGTGAGCGATCTTGCGCGGGGAGGCCCACGGGGAAGTGAGGGTCACTGGCGCACGAGCCTGATCCTTTCCACGTCGCCGGGAGAAGCGGGCCTGTCTTGCCTGCGGGCGGTTATGTCGATCCCCCCTCTCCTGGTGTAGAAGCAGGTGACGCCGAGCTCGTCCGGCCGGCACCTCCGTGCTATGTCCGTGTATATGAGCGTGCAGACGTCTTCGGAGAACCCGGCGTGGCCCCGATAGGAACACAGGTAGTGCAGCAGGCCCTCCCGGTCCATCGGGCGCCCTCGGTACCTCACGAGCACGCTCGCCCAGTCCGGCTGTCCCGTGATGGGGCAGACGGTCTTCAGCAGATCCGTACAGAGCGCCTCCTCCACGTAGCCGTCGGTGCACGTTATGAGTCCCGCGTCGGGACCTGAACGTTCGACCGCGATGTCGAGCGAGTCGAGGGACTCCGCCGGGATCTCGGGTACGGGCATGAACGAGCCGAACCCCTCCGGTCCCTCTATCCTCACCTGGATCCATTGCGCCTCCACGGTGCGCTCGATGTCGGAGGCGATGACGCGCACGAGCGTGTCTTTCGACGGGAAGCGCTCGCACGAAATGCCTGCGAGGTAGAGCTTGAGGGACTTCGATTCCACGATGAAGGCGCTCGTGGACGGGTATGCGATCTCGAGGATCCCCGCATGGGGCCTGCCTCTCTCGTTGAGCCAGGACATCTCGTAGCATCGCCAGAGGTCGTAGCCGAAGATGTTCCCCTCGACCTTCCTCCTCTCTATGCGGAACAGGACCGAAGGGTCGTAGCGCTCGGGCGGACGGACCTTCCTGCCCAGGGGGATGCCATTCACGCGAGGTACCTCGTGGGGTCGAGGCCCTCGTTGTACCCCAGGGCCTCCTTGCGTTCCAGGCAGGTGGGGCAGGTGCCGCAGTGGAGGTCTCCGCCCCTGTAGCACGACCAGGTCATGGTGAAGTCGAAGCCGAGCGACCTGCCCGTCTGGGCGATGCGCCGTTTGTCGTACCCCGAGAAGGGGGCCTCGACCCTCACGCCGGAAAACGTCCCGTAGAAGGCGGCGCGGGACATGGCCTCGGTGAAGTCAGGGGTGCAGTCGGGGTATATGGGGTGGTCGCCGGTATGGGACGCGATGAGCACCCTGGTCGCCCCGAGCGTTTCGGCATAGCCGACCGCCACCGAGAGCATGATCCCGTTGCGAAACGGCACGACCGTCGAGGATATCCCGTCGGTTTGGTACGGCCCGTCCGGGACATCAGGGCCTCCGGCCAGCAGGCTCGATCTGAAGAGCTCGCGAACGAAGGGGAGTTCCGCGAGAAAGAAGGTCACCCCGTAGTGCTGGGCCAACCGGCATGCCATGGCGGTCTCCCTTCCGGCGTGCTTGGATCCGTAGTTGAACGTGAGCGCGTGGATCTCACGGTAGCGTTCCTTGGCCCAGGCGAGGAGCACACCCGAGTCCATTCCCCCCGAGAGCAGGATGACCGCGTCTTCCACCTTCACACCCCCCTTTCGTCGTCGAACACGAGGACCTGGAGCCTCGGCGACATCTTGAGGCCGTTGTCCCTGCAGAACAGGAACACGGGCCGCATCCGTTCCATCTGTTGCGCCCGCGTGGCGCCCATGGGCATGACATAGACCTTCTCGGGGTCTATGGCGTTTTCCGACACGAACGACCGTATGGCCCTCAGGGAGTGCTCCCCGTCGGCCACGAACTTGAACCAGTGCGCGTTCGCGAGATCCGGCCTCCGGATGTGCCACGCGCCGTCGATGTGCTTGGGGCTCGCCACCACGACCGCGTCGTCTATCGAGGGGATCCCCGCCTTGCCGCTCGTCTCGTAGTGGATGCGGAAACCCGAGGACCTGAGCGATGCGTGGAGATCGGCAAGACCCACGTCCCACTGGAGGAAAGGCTCGCCGCCGGTGATCACGACGTCCCTGCAGCCGAACGAGGCGACCCTGCGCGCGATCTCCTCCAGATCCATCTCCTCGAAATCGTGCCATGCGTACGGCGTGTCGCACCAGGGACACAGGGGCTCTATGCACCCACCCAGACGAACGAAGACGGAAGGGGTCCCTATGGAGGGACCTTCCCCCTGGAGCGAGTGAAAGATTTCGGTGACCACGAGCTTCATAGCCCTCTTTCCCCCCTGTCCCGGGGCTTCTCCTCGCCTCCTGGGAGGCCGCTCTCACCGGTTGCCGGCCCGTTGACCTGGTCAGGGCCGCTGCGCGTGGGATCAGGCGGCCCCTCGTCTCCGGCCGACAAACCCCAAGGGATCATTATACTCCCGGCAGATGGCGGTGCAAGCCCGATCGAGGTCTTCCCCCTCCCCGACCGCAGGCGGCAAGAGGTGGGCTGCCCCCGGCGACGGGGACCATGCCGCCCGGGAGAAGGGCTTCCCCGTGGTCCGCAGGGGCTCGTGCAGAAAACGGTCGACGCCTCCTTGTCGGCATGTTCTCGGCCGTGACCTGTCGTGCGGGAAGCCCATCCGGGAGGTCTTTTGGGGATACATGCACGCCGGTGCGCCCTGTAGGCCTGGGGCCCCCAATGGAGAGAAGCAGCCCTCGATGGTTTCAGGGCTTATCAGATGACCATTCACAGCGAATGCATTTTCTGCTAGGAATACGGACGATGATACAAGCAGACGAGGGGGCTTCCATGAAGATCATCGAAGACGCTTACAGGCGCGGCGACAAGGCGCTCAACGAATACGAGTCGAAGCGGCTCCTGAAGGCATACGGTATCCCCGTCACCGAGGAGCGCGTGGCGTTGACGGTCGAGGAGGCGCTCGAGGCCGCCCACGCGATAGGGTACCCGGTGGCCCTCAAGGGCTCCTCGCGGACCCTCACCCACAAGACGGAGCACGGCCTCGTGGAGCTGGGCATCCAGGGGGACGACGCCCTGGAGAAGGCCTTTGCCGCGATCACTGAGCGGGGCGCAGGCCAGCTCGACGGGATCCTGGTGCAGCAGATGGTCAAGGGCGACAGGGAGTTCGTGGCCGGGCTCATCAGGGACCCCCAGTTCGGCCCCTGCGTCATGTTCGGGCTGGGCGGCATCTTCACCGAGGTCCTCAAGGACGTCACCTTCCGCATCGCGCCGCTTACCACGAGGGACGCCCTCGAGATGATGGACGAGATCAAGGCCAGAAAGCTCCTCGACGAGTTCAGGGGCAAGCCCGCGGTCAACAGGGAGGTCCTCGCGGCTACGCTCGTCAACCTCGGGAAGATAGGGCTCGAGCTGGACCAGGTGGCGGAGATCGACATCAACCCCATGATCGTGCACGGGGACATACCCGTGGCGGTCGACGCGCTCGTCGTCCTGAGGAACCCCGCGGCTTAAGACCACGGTATGCCGCCTTTCAAGACGCGTTCGCTGTTCATGGCCCCCATGGTGGACCTGAGCCATGTGGCCTACCGAGAACTCGTGCGCTCTTTCGGGGGGTGCGACGTCTTCTACTCCGAGATGCTGAACGCGCGCATCGTGCCCGGTGAGAACACCCGCACGTCGATATACCTCAGGTGGACGCGGGTCGACGACCTCGTGCTCCAGCTCGTGGGGGGCGACCCCGAGAAGATGCACCTCGCCGCAAGGAGGCTCGACGGGTTCCGGCCGTTTTCCGTGGACGTCAACATGGGGTGCTGGCTCAAGAAGGTCACCTGTCACGGCTGGGGCGTCGCCCTCATGGAGGACCCGGACCGGGCGCGCCGGGTGCTCTCGGCGGTGAGGGAGGCCGTCAGCACTCTGGTATCGGTGAAGATGCGCATCGGCTGCTCCCCGGATCCCGAGGCCATGTGCGACTTCGCCTCGATGCTCGAGGATGCGGGTGCGGATTTCATCGTGCTCCACGCGAGGACCGCGGCCGACGGGCTGTCGAGGAAGGCGAGGTGGGAATACATAGCCAGGCTCAAGGAGCGCTTACGCGTGCCCGTGGTGGGAAACGGCGGCGTCACGCGCGCCGAAGACGCCCTCGAGATGTTCAGCTCGACCGGGTGCGACGGCGTCATGGTGGGCAGGCAGGCGGTGATACAGCCATGGATCTTCAGGGACATCAAGGCGCTCATGGAAGGCTCGCAACCCGAACCTCCCCCGCCGCTGGAAGACGTGATCCTGGACCTGCACCGCCTTCTCCTCGAGCACTTTGGCGAGGACGTGGCCCTCAAGCGCTTCAAGACCGGCGTCGTGTGGCTGTCTCAGAACCTCACCTTCGGCCACCACCTCACCACGCTCGTCGGGAGGCAGAAGACCATGGAAGGTGCGGCCTCGGTCGTCAGGGACGCATTCCTCAAGGGCATCAGCTGAGTCCGGGTACGCTCACTCAACCTCACGTGCCGGCGCAGGCAGGCTCACGACCCCCTGGGGAGCTCGACGCCCCGGCCATGCACCCTTTCCCCACGGGCGACGCCTTCCGTGCCCTCTCGATGGAGGCGGCTCGGCGCCGTCTCGTTGGTCCTTGAATTTTTCCGGGGAGGTTGTATAACCGTTCTTGATCGAGAACGCACCAGAGCGGCGATCGACCCATCCTGCTTCCTAAGGAGAGGCTCATGAACCAGATCGACCTGATGAAGGAGCTCCACGTACAGTCCGACAAGAAGATCGTCATGCTCGTCCTGGACGGCCTCGGGGGCCTGCCGGGCCCTTCCGGCAAGACCGAGCTCGAGGAGGCCCGCACTCCCAACATGGACAGGCTCTGCAGGCAGGCCGTGTGCGGTCTGTCCACGCCCATCACCCCCGGGATCACCCCTGGGAGCGGGCCCGGCCACCTGGGCCTCTTCGGTTACGATCCCCTCGAGTACACGATCGGCAGGGGGGTGCTCGAGGCGCTCGGCATAGGGCTCACCCTCAGGCCGACCAGCATAGCGGCAAGGGGGAACTTCTGCACCCTCGACCCTCAGACGGGGGTGATCACCGACCGCCGTGCGGGCAGGATCCCCACATCGAAGTGCGCGGAGCTCGTGGCGAAGCTCAGGGCCATCACCCTGGAGGGGGTTGACATAACGGTGGAGCCGGTCAAGGACTACCGGTTCGCCCTCATCCTCGACGGTGAAGGTCTCGAAGACGGCGTGACCGAGACCGATCCCCAGAAGACGGGCCTCAGGCCGTTGGAGGTAAGGCCGCTCACCGAGCGTTCGCGCAAGACCGCCTCTCTCCTCAACGCGTGGATCGGCAAGGCGTTCGAGGTCCTCAAGAACGAGTCCCCGGCGAACGGGTGCACTCTCAGGGGCATCGCCAAGGACCCCGGGCTGCCATCCTACCGCGAGGTCTACGGGTTGAACGCGTGCGCGATAGCCACCTATCCCATGTACAAGGGTCTCGCACGGCTCGTGGGCATGGATGTGCTGGAGGCCGGCGACACCATAGCGAGCGAGATCGAGACGCTGAAGTCCGCCTGGGACAGGTACGACTTCTTCTTCTTCCATGTCAAGAAGACGGACTCGGCAGGCGAGGACGGAGACTTCGACGCCAAGGTGAGGGTCATCGAGGAGACGGACGCGGTCCTCCCCGAGCTCCTAGCGCTCAAACCGAGCGTGCTCATCATAACGGGCGATCACTCGACGCCGGCTTCCATGAAGTCGCACTCGTGGCACGAGCTGCCAGTGCTCTTCGTCGCGGACAACATACGACCGGACGGCGTCACCGAGTTCGGGGAACGCGCCTGCATGGCGGGAGGCCTCGGGCACCTTCGGCACACTGACCTCATGCCCCTGGCCATGGCGCATGCGGACAGGCTGACAAAGTACGGTGCTTGACATGGCCGCGTCGAGACCGCGCGTAGCCATCCTCTTCGGGGGTGTCTCCACGGAGCATGACGTCTCCGTGGTCTCGGGGGCTTCCATCGCCCGGTCCATCGATACGGACAGGTTCGATCCCGTGTACGTGGGGATCACCAAGGAAGGCAGGTGGCTCTTGGGCGACGGGGCCTTCGATGCGCTGAGGGGGGGCGGGACCGAAGGCGTGGAACCCGTGATCCTCTCGCCCGACCCGCAGCACAAGGGGTTCGTGCACATCGAGAGCGGCAGGCTCACCGGTGTGGACGTCGTCTTCCCGGTGCTCCACGGCCCGAGGGGCGAGGACGGGACGGTCCAGGGCCTCCTCGAGCTGGCCGGCATCGCGTACGTCGGGTGCGACACGCTCGCCTCAGCCGTGGCCATGGACAAGGACGTCACCAAGCGCATCCTCGCCCAGCGGGGCATAACCGTGGTCAAGGGCACCTGCCTCACGAAGTGGATGTGGGGAGTCGACCGCGGGGAGATCCTCTCGGAGATCGCGCAGACCCTGAAACCCCCCTTCTTCGTCAAGCCGGCGACCATGGGGTCGAGCATAGGCGTCAGCAAGGTCGAAGACGGTGAGGAGCTGAGCGGGGCCATAGAGCATGCCCTCGGGTTCTCGTCCAAGGTCCTCGTGGAGCAGGCGGTGGAACGGGCTCTGGAGATAGAGGTCGCGGTGCTCGGCAACAACGAGCCCAAGGCATCGGTCTGCGGCCAGATCATCCCGAAGGCGGCGTTCTACGACTTCAACGCCAAGTACGTGGACGGCACGAGCGAGCTCGTCATCCCGGCGCGCATACCGAAGGCGCTGGCCCAGGATATCCAGTACGCCGCGGTGGACGCCTTCGTGGCCATCGGCGGCTCAGGCATGGCGAGGGTGGACTTCCTGGTCTCGGGAGCGGCGTTCTACCTCAACGAGATCAACACGATCCCGGGGTTCACGAGCATATCGATGTACCCGAAACTCTGGGAGGCCTCCGGCATCCCGTACACTCACCTGATCACGAAGCTCATAGAGCTCGCGATCGCCAGGCACGAAGAGAAGGCCTCTCTCACCAGGACCATAGACCTGCTCGTGAAGGCCTAGGCCCCGGCCCGAGGCCCACCGTGCAGGCGAGGCCCCAGACGTTCACCCGCGTGCCGTCGGGCCTCTCGTACGATGAGAACATGGGGGAGAGCTCGTAGACGCCGAAGGCCATCCCCAGAAAAAGGCCCACCGCCGCACCCTGGTAGATGCGCTCGGTGTGATCCTTCGGGTGATCCATGAACGCGAGCGTCGCCGCCCCTGCGAGCGTCCCGATGGCCGCGCCCCAGAGCGAGTCCACGAGGACCACTTCCAGGGACGACGATGCGGCCATCGAGGTGGCGGGGGCCGTCGCGAGGATGAGACACAGGGTGCCGAAAAGGACGATCTTCCTCATGGGGTTCCTCCTTTGATCGACGGGAAGAGGGATGCGACCCTCTCTGCAAGAGTGCGGCGCTTATTCGCCAGGGGCCCGCTGGACACGGCGTCCGCAACGATCTCGATGGGGTCCATGGCCGGCATGGCCGCGTAGTGGCCGAGCTGGATGCGGCAGGCGCCGCAGTCTGAGACCACGAGTTCACAGCCCGTCTCTCTCACCGCGCCTGCAGCGATGGCACCGAGTTTCGCCGCGGTTTCTCGGTTGCGCTTCTTGAACCCGTAGGTGCCTGAGAGGCCGCAGCAGTCGTTGTCGAGTACCGTGAAAGAGAGGCCGTCTATCATCTCGAAGAGGCCCACGGACGGGTACCCGATCCCGAGGGCGCGCAGGTGGCACGGGACATGGTATGCAATGGACGCCTCGACCCTCCCGATCGATCGCAACCCCTTGGCGTCCAGCCTGTCCTGTACCAACGGGAGGAGGTATTCGAAGATGTGGTACGTGTTCTCGGCTACCTTCCTGGCGCCGGGCACGTCGAGGATCCCGGGGTATTCCCTGGTGAGCGTGAGACCGCAGGAGGGGCAGGAGTACACGACGTCGAACCCCCGGTTCACGTACCTGGTGAGCATGGACGCGTTCTTGAGGGCGAACTTCCTCGCCATCTCGAGGTCCCCGTTTCCCAGCGCCGGGAGGCCGCAACACTGCTGGCGGGGGATCGCCACACGGCAGCCGAAGGCGACAAGCAGGTCGATCGCCTTCCTGCCGATGTCAGGCCTGTTGAAGTTCAGGTGGCAACCGTGGAAGAACACGACCCTCCTGCCGCGTCCCTTGGATCTCCTTGTCCGCTCGAGCGAGAGGAACCTGAACTCGGGCAGGTCCGGGACATCGGAGACCCCCAGCAGGCCCATAGCCTGTTTGAACACAGGCAGGGGGGTGATCCTGTTCATCACCGGTGCGGCCAGCGACCCCATCTTCGAGAGGTGGTACGCGTTGGCGAACAGGTGCGAGCTCAGCGGGCTGAAGTGTTCCTTGCTGTATTTGAGCCGGGCCTTGAGGATGATGTCCGCCACCTCGACACCGTAGGGGCATGCCACCTGGCACCTCATGCAGTGGGAGCAATAGTTCACCCACGCATCGACCGACTTCTCCCCGTCGAGGCGGAACCTTTGGGCGTCGGGCCCGGCCTGTTTGGGGCCGGGAAAGCGCGGCTCGACCTTTGCCACCGGGCAGTTCTCCACACATACGGTACACCGCATGCAGTGCTCGAAGCTCATGACAGCAACCTCTCGCACGCCCGGGCCGCGGCCGAGCCCGTCGCAATGGCGAGGCCGTGTCCGCAGCGGTGCCTCATGATCTCGCCGTGGGCAAGGATGCTCCCGCAGGCGAACAGGTTCTTCAGACCGCACCCAAGAGGCCTGAACGACGAGTCCACCTCGATGCCTGAGGCCTCCACGGGGTGGCCCGGCGAGAAGAAGTCGTTCAGGAACCAGTCCCTGCGCGGGCCCGGCACCTTCACGTCGAGGTCGAAAACGGTCTCCCTCACCGAGCCCCTCTGGGCGAACAGCCCCCCGCCCACGAAAGACCCCGTGGCGAGGATGAATGCGCGTGCATGGGCACGCGAGGGCCTGCAGGGCCCGGCCATGGTGATCGCCTCCACCTGTCCGGACCTCGTCTCCACGCTCGCCACGGCGTTGCCCCAGTAGAGGTGGCCGCCGCGTGCCAGGAAGGCGTCCTTGAGCGCCCTGAACAGCCTGATCCCGGGGACCGATGGGGGCAGGGTCGGTATCTCGAAGATCTCCCTGCCCGTGGACGCCCGTATACGCTGGAGAACGGCCTTCGGGTCTTTCAAGCCGAGCACGGCAGGGACGGCGATCTTTCCCGGCGGGAGCTCGAGACCGGATAGCCAGGCGCAGAAATCGTCCACGAACGAGGGTTCGTCGAACTTCGTCGCGAGGCCGAGGGTCGACGAGGTCCCCGCGTCGAACACCGAGACGCTCGTGTTCGCGAGCCTCGAGGTTATGTACGACGGGTAGAAGTCCCTGAGCCCCTTGAAAGAAACCACGTGGATGTGGGTCGTTGTGAAGCCGGAAGAGGCCTCCATGGTTATGGGGACGAGGCAGGTGGTCTTGGTCGTGCCTATGGGGGTGAGAATGCCCGTGTTCCTCCCGAGGGAGCCCCTGTAGGGGAGGCCCCGTTCTTCCATGAGCCCTAAAAACGCCTCGAGGGCATCGATAACCGTGCGTCTGCCCGCGATCCTGTAGGGATGGTTGCGGGGCAGGCGGTCAATGCCCTTCATGGGGTCCTCGTGGGCCCCGAGCACGTCTATGCATCCGGTCGAGAGGCAGCAGGCCGGGTCCCCCCTCGAGACGAGCGCAGTCCTGAACCCTTTTCCTGCCAGGTAGATGGAGGCCGTGAGGCCCGCCACGCCGCCGCCGATAATGACCACGTCGTAGCCGTGCTCACCCATGGCCTTGCCCCATGGCGAGTATGCCCATGTATATGCTCTCTATGAGCTGCTCTTCCCTGAGCTGGTCCCCCCACAGGGCGGGCCTGATGCCCTTGAACCTCCTCTGGAGAAACTCCTTGAGGATCGACAGGGACACGTCTGGGTCCACCCGGCCCATCTCCTGCATGATGCCGAGGGCGCGGTAGGTGCAGAACCCGCCCTGGCAGGGGCCCATGCCCAGCCTCGTTCGGTGCTGGATGTCGCCCACGTAGGGGGTCGCCATGGCGTTGACGGCCCTCTGGACGTCCGACCGGCTCACCAGCTCGCACTCGCAGACGATGTCATCAAGTTTCGAGAGGCGTTTCGACAGCGGGTAGCCGCTCAACTCGTCCTGGCCCTCCAGCGGCAGCTCGGCTGTCCTGCACGGGACCTTGAAGCCCAGCACATCCATGACGACGTCCACCGTCTTCTCGGCCATGAGCCTGTACGTGGTCAGCTTGCCGCCGAGGATGCTGATCATGCCGTTCTTGTGGTCGATGATCTGGAAGCCGCGGGAGATGGACCGGCCGTCGGCCTCTGTCCCGCTCGCCTTCAACAGCGGTCTCACGCCGGTGTAGGCGCGGATGAGCCTCGTGGTGCCGAAGGCCGGCACCATCTGCTCCGCCTGGGTGGTCACGGTGTCGACCTCGGATGGATCGATCTCCAGGTTGTCGGGGCTGTCCACCGGGATCGAGGTGGTGCCCGCGAGGCAGACCGCCTCGTTGGGCACGATGATGTCCCCGTCGGAAGGCGGTCTGAGGCGGTTGATGACGACGTTCGTGAGCCTGTGGTTCGTGATCACCAGGCTCCCCTTGGACAGGGCCATGGGGACGCGCGACCCCGCCATCCTCGCTACCCTGTCCCCCCAGGCGCCGCTCGCGTTCACGACGATCCTGCCCCTGATCTCCTTGATCTCGCCGGTGAGCCGCTCCCTGGCCCTGATGCCCACGCACCGCCCCTTCTCCCGGATGATCTCCACCACCTCGTGGTGGGTGAGGATGTTGCCGCCCAGCCTGCGGGATGTCGTTGCGTTGAGCAGGCACAGCCTGAAGGGGTCGATGGAGCAGTCTGGCACTCTGACGGCCTCCTCGATGGCGGGGTTCAACGAGGGGACGAGCTCGAGGGCCTTGGAGGGCGACAGGATCACAGTCTCGATCCCCGTGGCCTCGCAGCTCTTCAGAAACTCGTCTCGGTAGCGCTTGGAGTCTCCGGGAAGCCTCACGAAGAGACCGCCGGTGACTTCCACGCACTTCTTGGCGATGGTTTTCAGGATGGCGTTTTCGGTGATGCATTCACGGGCGGCCTCCTTGTCCCGGACAGCGTACCTGGCGCCGCTGTGGAGCAGGCCGTGGCAGGCGCCTGTTGCTCCCGATGCGAAGTCTCCTCTTTCCACGAGATAGTGGGGAACACCCCTGAGGGCGAGATCCCTCGCGATGCCGCAGCCCGTAGCACCACCACCGATGATGATCACGTCCGTCCTTGTCGACAATGGCGGCCCTTTCTCAGCGCTCTCATACACGTGTACCATATACAGCGGGCATTCCCCGGTCAAGCGGGGAAGGCCGCATGTTCGGCGGGGTTGGATGTGAACGAGGGTCGTCTACGCCTGAGCATGCGTGCTTAAGCGCAGACGATGGACCCCCGGCTCGGCGTCCCATGGGGAGGGGGCTTGCCGCGGGCGGACGGGCCGCCCACCCGCGTCGTTCTCCCCCCTGGTGGCGTGCGGGGGAGCCCCTTGAAGCAGGCCGGCGCGTACGGGCAAGCACAGGAATGGTTCGGGAAAGAGCCCCTCCAGCACGGACCTCCCATCCTGCACGACAACCCCCTCGTGGCCGAAGACCGTGGCGAGTTGCCGCGCCGGTGATCTTCCAGCCCCCTGTGACCCTCGCGATCCCCTCCATTGCCGAGGCGGTTTTTGCTGGTTGCCTGCCGCTGGCGTGGGAAGGGAGCGTCCAGGGGCGCCCTCTGTCCTGCGGGCGACGACCGACCTCCAGGGACAAGGAGAGGAGGGACGGGTATCTCGTTGCGGCGCTCAACCCCTGTGGTGTCGCGACTTCTTGGCCGTGACCCTCTTTGAGTTGTTCAGGATGGTAAAGGGGTTGACGAACCGGCCGTTGCGCGTGATCCTGAAGTCCAGGTGAGGGCCTGTGGCCACTCCCGTCATGCCCACGTACCCTATCGTCTGACCGCGCTTGACCTTCTTGCCGGGCCTGATTCCCTTGGCGAACTTCGAGAGATGGCCGTAGTGGGTTATGTACCCGTTGGTGTGGCGAATGCGGACCACCTTCCCGAAACCGCCGTCCCACCCGGCGAAGATCACCCTGCCTGAGCCCACGGCGTGTACGGGGGTGCCCATGTGCGCGGCGAAGTCGACCCCGTAATGGGGAAGCACGTCCCCGGTGATCGGGTGCACCCTGCTCGCCGTGAATCCTGAGGATACGTACCTGTAGGACACCGGTGCCCTCAGGAAGCCGTCGTCGGTCTTTTTCCGTGAGGCGGATTTCGACGGGTGGCGCTGCTTGGAGGCCAAACGCTCTTTCGCCTTGGCGATGGAGAGGGCGCCCTTGTCTTTCGAGTGGTCGAAAGGTGTCGGGTGCACCGAGGTGACCCACAGCGGGGCTATGGGGGAGAGCACCTTTCCCTGAGCGAGCAGCTCGTATTTGAGTTGGGCAGGGTGTCGCAGAACGGGGAGGGGGCCGAGGTCATAGGAGGACACGAGGCTCATGTCATGTGATGCGTCGAGGTCGGACGTTTCCGGGGAGGCATCCGCCCTCGATACGTCCTTCCGCTTTTGAGGAATCGCCCGGCCGGGGTCGGTGGCCACGGTCGCCACTGGTGCTTTCTGGCGGGTTCCGGCGATGGCGACGACGCTGGAGTGGTACAGGACCAGGGGTTTCTTGCCCGGCGCCTTGTGGGCGATCTCCTCGAGCCCGACCCCGTCGGGGGTGAAGGAAAGCTCGAGCACATCCCCGGGTTTCAGGCTCGTGAGCCTGCAGACCTTGTTCGCCTTCCTGGAGACCTCGAGGGCGTCGGCCAGGCTGACGCCTTCCCGCACGAGTATCTCCGAGAAGATGTCCCCCTTGCGAATGACCACCGCCTTCTTGAGGGGGATCGTCCGGTCAGAGGACCCCTCGCGGACGGCCTGTGCCCGTGCCGGGGGTGCCTGGACACCGGTCGCCACTGGTGCTTTCTGGCGGTTCCCCGCGATGGCGACCACGCTGGAGTGGTACAGGACCAGGGGTTTCTTGCCCGGCGCCTTGTGGGCGATCTCCTCGAGCCCGACCCCGTCGGGGGTGAAGGAAAGCTCGAGCACATCCCCGGGTTTCAGGCTCGTGAGCCTGCAGACCTTGTTCGCCTTCCTGGAGACCTCGAGGGCGTCGGCCAGGCTGACGCCTTGCCGCACGAGTATCTCCGAGAAGATGTCCCCCTTGCGAATGACCACCGACTTCTTGAGGGGGATCGTCCGGTCAGAGGACCCCTCTCGGACGGCCTGTGCCCGGTTTCCCCCCTGAGTTTCGGTGGCCGGGTCCTGACCGGCTGCGCTCACGAGCGAGGCAAGAAGGACCACGAAGATCACGACTGTCGTCGGTGCCGATATACGAAACCGCAGAAAGAGCGGGGTTTTTGCATGTGCCATGGGATGGAACCTCCCCTTGGAATGCCCTGAAGTGAACGGTATCAGGCATGCAATGCATCGAGGGGATCTATACACCAGGATCAAAGAAATGGCAAGTTCAGATATACTCCAGTAAAATCAAAAAAATGCGTTGAACTTCACGATAGTTGGGTCCGGGTGGAATGCATGCACGCAGGAAGCCCCGTCTCTGGCGTCGGCCCGAATGTGCCGGCCTTCGGCCGGACAGGGCTCTTTCCTGTCACGCCCGTGCACGGATGGGCGCATGGCAAAGAATGTCGGGGTCGAGGGTGTGCCTGTCGCTCGTTCAGTGAGCGCCTACCCCTTGGCGAGCCTGCAAGGATCGGCTCAACGGGATGGCCCGGGTATGCCCCCTGGGCACCGGTGCGTTCCCCCTGCAGGCAAGCTGCGGGATACGACCCGGCAAGGCGGTGGTTTGCCTGGGGATGGCTACAGGAGGTCGCTCCCGGAAGGTGGGAGTTCCTGGGCGGGTTTCGTGTAATCCCCCTTGCGCTTGTCTCGGTCGCGTTTTCTCTCCTGACAGAGGAAG
>ERZ795045.1788-NODE-1788-length-22870-cov-4.180671_pt1 | contig 22870 bp, 20 predicted proteins | sample MGYA00375129_ERZ795045 | MGnify/ENA primary metagenome ERZ795045 (study PRJEB30174, sample SAMN05720166) | activated sludge metagenome | isolation source: anaerobic digester from wastewater treatment plant | place: Japan | collected 2015-05-15 ...
ATTTTTACATTAGTTAATTGCTTTATACCTTTTATAATTGCTCATTATCTTAATGATAGTCAGGAAGATAAAAGTTTAAACTATAGCCTGAGTTTTATAATACTATGGGGAGCTGGATGGTTTGCTTTTCCTTATTTCAAATCGGATAATGTTTTTTTCGATTTTTACGGATTTCTACTCTGGTCGGCGGGACTAATTTATTTGTTTTTGAAAACAAAAAAAATAAATATCGAGACCGTTTTAAATATAGCGATGCTTGGTGCTTTTTTTGCCTCGGTATACGGAATTCTTCAATATTTTGGTTTTGAAATGATATGGCCTAAGGTTTTAAATCCATACGGCAGAAGAGCAGTCAGCAGTTTTGGAAATCCAAACTTTATATCTTCTTACGTTTTAATGCTTATCCCTTTTGCGATTTTTTATTTTGTCAGAGCCAAAGAAACTTACGGGAAAATAATATATTTTGTTTTTCTCGTTTCATATTTTGGAATGATTTTTGCCAGTCTCACTCGATCTTCTTTAATAGGCCTTTTCATTTCGATTACGTTTCTCTCTATATTTAAAGATTATAGAAATTTTATCGGAGTAAATTTTAATCATTTTAAAAAAATTTTATTTACGGTAGTTTTTATATTGTTATTGTGGCCGGATCAGAATTTAAAGCCTTTGAGTTTCGGAGTGGCTAATAGAATATACGAAGGATTTGCAAGCAGTATTAATAAATTTTCTTTAAATATAGAAAAAAAAGATGTTTATCCTTCTTTTCATCAAAGGCTTTTAATATGGAGTTCAGGTATTCAAATGTTCATGGAAAATCCGGTTATGGGTAAAGGATGGGGGGCTTTTGAGCTATTTTATCCTTTTTATCAAGGTTGGTTAATGAGAGTTTATCCCGCGGCAAGGGACTTAAGAACTCATGCAAACAACGCTCATAACGAAATAATAGAAATTCTTTCTCAAACCGGAATATTTGGACTTGGATCTTCTTTGTTTTTTTTGTTTTCGCTTTTTTATCCTTTTTTTAAAAAAATAAAAGAATTTCCTTTGGAAAAAAGAATTTTCCTTTTAACCGCTTTTTCATCCGTAATCGGAATGATAGCGGATAATATGTTAAATGTTTCGATACATTTCGCCGTTCCCGCGACGCTTTTTTTCTTTTTATTGGGCGTCTTGTCTAAAAATTTGGGTCGGCCGGCCGAGACTTTGGAGATTAAAAAATATGGTAAATTTTTCTCGGTTTTAATATTTATTATTTCTTTTATCTTAACGGCTTTTTGGATTTCTCAGTTTTTAAGAGAAATTTATTATTTTAAAGGATTTAAAGAAATGAGACAAAACGATTTTTATAACGCGATTAAAGATCTGGAAAAAGCCTATTCTTTTAACAAACGAGAGGTCAATAATAATTACGAACTCGCCAATGCTTACGCCAGGACAGAGGAGTTGGATAAAGCGATTTTTATGTACGAAGAATCTTTAAAGACAAACGCCGGATATGACGAGATTTATTTTAATTTGGGAGTGGTTCAAAAGAAGAAGGGTCTTTGGGATAGCGCATTTAAAAATTTTAAAACTTCCGTATGGATAAATCCGTTAAACGAAAAGGGATATTATGCGCTTGCGGAAATCGGTTTAAATAATAACAAAAATATAAAAGAGATAATAGAGATTCTTGAGGACGGAATTAAAATACATAAATATAATTCTTATATTTATAATCTTTTGGGTTATTCTTATGAGACTTTAAAAGATTACGAGAAATCGGCTTATTATTATAAAAAGGCGGCAGAGAATGACCCATTAAACGATAATTATTTTTTAAATTATAAAAGAACCAGCAGAGATATCAAATCCAAAACCGAAGAGTTTATAAATATCTATAGGGATGTCAATCTTAAAAATTTATTTAATCCGGAAGAATTATATAAAAAACTTAAAAATATGGAAACCGAGTTTCAAGACAATCCGAAGTTCGATTTCTTAATGGCCAGATATTATTTTGAAAAGGGGGATTATCAAAAATCCATAGATTTGCTTAATAGCATAAAAGAAAGGGACCCATCTTTTTATTCGGCGGTCTATTCCCTGGGAGTGAATTACGAAAAAATGGGGAAATATGAAGAGGCAATAGAAATGTATGAGTATTATCTTTCTTTAAATCCCGCAAGAAACGATTTAAGAGAAAGAATTAATAAATTAAAAATAATGAAATAAAAATTTAATATAATTTATTTAATAATATGATTATGAACAGGTTTATTGCATTTATGTTTTTAAGCTTTGTCGCTTGCTTGTTATACTCTCAAGCCAATTATTCAAGGCAAATGCAACAGGCCATAAGGCTATATCAGGAAGGGAAAAACTCGGATGCCATGGATAGATTTATGGATATACTGGTAAGCGGAACTCCGGAAGAAAAAGCGGTCGCTAACGAATATATATCTAAAATAACTCAAGGCGTTCCTCCCACCTCGTCTCAACAGAGTTCCGTAAACATAAAAACGGCGAGCGAAATTTCCAAACCGCCCGAAGACACAAAATCGCAAGCCGAGATATTAAATCCTCAATCTATATCTTCAGTTTCTTCTAATGCTGTTCAGGAACAGCAAATTACTGATCAAACTCAGATTTCAAAAAAAGTTTCGGACAAAATAAAGCAAATTCGAACAGACATTCTCGTTTCTTTGTACAGGAAAAACTTCGTAAAGTTTTATATGAACGAGTCCAACGAAAAGCCTCTTTATATTCTTTTAAAAGAAGAACAAATATTTAACGAAAACATGACTTTTAATGAAAAAATAACGGACGATTTAAAGGCTTTGTCCGGACTAATAGTTTCTTTGGGAAGGGTAAGTGTAACTATCATACCTAACGGAGCTATATTGGGAAATATGAAGATTTCGAATGTAAGGAAAGCTTCTATTCTCCATTCTTTTTTCACTTCATACGGCATTTCACCCGCAAAGGTAAAATTGGATATGGTCGCAAATAATATACAGGTTTCCAAAAAGGTAGACGATTTGGAAGGCATACTTTTGATCGTTAATTACGATAAAGAACCGGATAATGTTATAAGCGATATGGCTTCGCCGGGAGTTTATGTGTCCGCTTATCCGGAAAAAATAGATAACTCTAAAGACGAGGCGGCGATAGTGGAGTTTGCCGTAATAATGGGGAAAAATCCTCTGGCGAGCTGGAAGCTTTTTTTGAAAAGAAAAGACAGAAGTGGAAAAATGTATGATGTTCAAAAGATTGAAGGAACAGATCCTTCATCTTCTCAAATACTCTTTAACGGAAGAGAAAAAATTATAGGAAATCTTTATCCTCCCGGAGAATACGAGTTTTCGTTGGAGGCTTCGGATGTCAAAGGAAACAATTCCTTTGCCAAAAGATCGATTTATTTGCGATCGGAAGAAAAGCCCATACAGAAGGAAGAAGATACTTCAAAGCCGAAGGTTATTTCTTCTAAACCGGTATCCTCCGCGGCCGCTTCCACAAAAACTTCTCCAAAAACCGAATCCAAACAAAAGCTCCAGATTTACAAGATATATTTCGATCCGGAAACTTTAAATATAACCGAAAACAGCAAAATAAAGATAGAACAAATGATGGAAGAACATAAGAAAGCCAAGAAAACCATACTGCTTGTCGGATACGCTTATTCAAAAGAAAAAAAGCCTAAAACTACAGCAATTAAAAGAGCCAATGCGGTTAAAAATTTTATAACAAAAAACTACAAAGTAAATCCGAAAAGCGTAATAGTTAATTATAAAGTGGTCGATATAAAAAAAGTAATAGTGGAGGCCAGTTTTAAATAATTATGGCGAAAAAAACAAACGAAAGCGGAATCTTAGGCATATATGTGGATGTTAGCGAAATAGCTCTTTCCATTGCTTATTTAGATAAAAATAAAATAAATATTTCAAAGACAATTCATATCCCAACTGAGTATAAAACCGAGGGTATAATAAAACCTCTTTCTTTAAATAATGATTTTTTTTCCGATAAACAAAAATGGGTTTCTTCTTTTAAGGATATAATCAAAAAATCGGATTTTAAAACTTCCAGGGCCGTAGTATCTCTTTCTCACGATTTTTCCATTACCAGATTTTTTTCGATGCCTTTTATAGAAAGAAAATTCTGGAATAAAGCCATACCGATAGAGTCCAAAAAATATATTCCCGTTTCTTTCGACGAATTGGCTTACGATTTCTACGCTTATCCTTTGGAAAACAACTCCAAGGTCGGAGTTTGTTTCTCTGTAACTCAGAAAAAAACGACCGAGTTTTTAATTCAACTTTTAAAACAAACCGGCATAGAGTTGCTGATGGCCGAACCCTCTGCGGTATCGATGATAAGATTCTTTTCAATAACTTCCGAAAATAAGGACCCTTCGGTTTTGGTCTATGTTTCCGAGGACGAAGTATATACCGCGATAGATTCCGAAAACATTCCAGTGGTTTTTAGATACATATCTTTTTCAAAATCGCCCGCTTTTTCGGAAAGGAAATCCTTGGATTTAAAAGGTTCCATGCTTTTTGCGCAGAGAACCCTCCCCAATGTCGATATTAATAAAATAATTTTTGCGGGTATAGGCGGAGATAAGTGGTCCGAACAGGCGGAGAAAGAAACTTCCATAAAACCGGAAATTTTAAAGATGGATGAGAAAATTAATACGGGGGATTTTAAATTTTCAACTATTATGAGCGCTTCGGCTTCGGTTAAGTATCAACGAAAAGAAAAGGTTTCGATAGATATATCCGAGGTCGAAAAAAACAAAAGGTTAAATAAAACGATTCAAAACTCAATATTTATGATAGGCGGATTTGTCGCCGGATTATTCATTCTCCTTTTCTTTATTAACTCTTTGAGAAACTATTTTATAAGAAACGAAATACTGAGCTATATGTCTAAAATGCCGGAGATATCCGAGTTTGAAGGGCTTACCACCGAACAGGCAAACGATAAGGTAGTGAAGATGAGAAAGATAAAAAATTTATTTTCAAAGATAATAATAAAAAGAGATTACTTCGCACCCAAAATGTCGGATATGTGCGATGTGATACCGAAGGATATGTGGCTTAAAGAAATGGTTTACACAAATCCCGTTACCATTAACAACGAAGCCAATATTAAAATAGAGTTTACCATAAACGGAGAAACTTACCTTACCGGGGAAAGCAGAACTTATTATATGGATTATTTTATGAAAGAAATTAAAAAAAGTAAGAATTTCATAATATGTAATCCCCCTTTGGGAAGCATAGATTATAACGTGAGAGACGCCGAAAATTTTAGTATGGATCCTAAAGCCAAGGCGGCTCCGGCCGTTTTTAGAATATCTTGTCATATGGATAAGAGCAAATTATGAACATAAACAAAATATTTTTGGAATTTAAATCTCATATAAAAGATTTGTTTTCGGATATGCAGGCGGTATATTTGGAAAAAGGGCCGGAGTCTTTTAAAAAACCGGTTTTATACGCTCTTTCGGCCGTGGTAGTATCGTATCTTATATATTCTTCCAATACGGGAACTCTTAAAAACAATAAAATGCAGCTTGAGAAAACGATTCAGTTAGCGGGTTTTTATAACGAATATGTGGATCTCAAGGCGGCTATGAAAACATACTCCAAAATGATCCCTTCGATAAAAGAGAAAGACGAATTTTTAAACTATCTTTTAAATACGACCGCGTCTAAATACGGAATAACCTTTACCAATATAGACAGCCAGAAAGAATTGAAAGTGGATAATATGTATTTCGTATCCAAACAGGTTCAATTTTCCGCGGATTACGATACCCTGGGAAATTTTATAAGAGAAATAGAAAATTCTCCGGTTTTTGTTGAAGTTTCGCAATTATCGGTAACTAAAAAAAATAACGAGATCGTCATAGGAAGACTGGATGTTTCGCTAAATATTTCGACCGTATTTGTGGAGAGAATATGAAGGGTTTCGTCGCAGAGATTTTATCGGGTATAGCGTTAACCGTATTTTTTGTTTTATCTTTATCTACCGTTAATTCGAAAATAATATCCGAGGATATCGAAAAAGATTTTAGGATGAGTGTGGCCGACTCGGTTTCGACTCAAACCGTTACATCCCAGGTTGAAGTTTCTACAAATGTCGCTACGGCGGAAAAGACAAAACAAGCGACCGAGGGTAATTCTTATTTCGCTCCCAAATCCAAAAGAAATCCTTTTTTAAGTCCGCAAGAATATGAAAAAATAAGGATAATGGAAGAACAGCGTTTAGCTCAGGAAGAGTTAATAAAAAGAATGGGGACAAACGATCCCGTGGTTAAAAGAGAGGATCCAACAAAGAAATACAAACTCCAGGGGATAGTGGGGAAATATGCTATAATAAACGGAGAGATGATCGGAGAGGGCGAAAATTATAAGAAAGAAATTATACTTGAAAAAGTTTATTCTAACTATGTTATAATAAAATATAAAGGTAAGCAGTACAGGCTTATACTTAAGTAGGAGGATAAATGATTAGGTTTTTGATTTTTATTTCTATTTTTATTCAATTACCTTTGTTTTCTCAACAGGACGATTTTGAGTCGGATATGGGAGGTCCGATATTGGAAGATACTACGACAAGCAGTACCAAAGATACTCAAATAAAAATACCGGCCAAAACACAGACTCCCGGCACTCCCGTTAAAGCCGACGCGGTTATAGAAGCCCCTTTATATGAAGAAGCCGAGGATATATCTCCTTTGGATAGGAAAATAGGACCTATAAGATTAAAAAGCGCTCCTCTTACAAGCTTTTTGGATATAATATCCGCCCAGTCTCAGGTTAACTTTATAATAAGCGACGATGTCATAGGAAAACAAATTACGGTTTTCTTAAGAAGAACAACTGTTAGAGAAGCCCTTGAAATATTATTAAGGGTTAAAGGGCTTACATATCAAAGAATAGGTAAGAGTAATACTTATATAATAATGAAAAGGACATCCACTCAGCCGAACATGGTAACAAAAATATATACTCTTAATTATATACCCCTGATACCTTTGACAGAAAAAGAAAACGATCTTAATATCGGCGGTTCAACCGGAGGCGATTCGGGCGGGGGTAATATGCAAATGGGAGGAGGGCAACAGCAGGGCGGAGGCTCGGATACCGAAAGCGCGATAAACATAATTAAAATTTTAAGAAGCGTATTAAGCAAAAAATATGGCTCGATTGCCGTTGATCCAAGGACTAATAGCATAATAGTAACCGACATACCGGAAGTTTTTCCTCAGGTTGAGCAGATTATAGCCGAGCTTGATAAAAAAGCTCCTCAAATATTAATAGAAGCAAGAATTGTAGAAATAAATACAGATAGACTAAACGAGTTAGGAATAGAATGGGGAGGATCACGCGGAGAATTGGCCTATTATGCGGGACCCTCAAGACTAACCGACTGGCCGTTAAGACCCGGAATATTTTCCGGAGATAACTGGAAGAATTTCTTTCCCAAGTCTCCTCAGATAAACGAAGACTCTCCAAGTTCTTCGGCCGGCGGCGGTGGAGGAGAAATAGATCCCATATTTTCTACAAGCAAAACAAGTCCTCAGGGCGTTTATTACGGAGTGTTTAGCTTGGCTCAGTTGCAGGCCATATTCAGGGCTTTAATATCTAGAGGTGAGGCAAGGTACTTAGGAACTCCGAAGATTGTTGCTATGAACAACAAGACATCCGTTATAACGATATCCAAAGAAGCGGCCGTAGCTTCTCAAACCACCGTAGTTTCGGCCGGAGGTTCGGCGGGCTCATCATCTACGGGAGTCGAGAGAAAAACCATAGGACTTACGCTTAAGGTTACTCCTCAGGTTAATAAGGAAGGATATATAACCATGCTTGTTCAGCCCCAATATTCGGATGTGACCTCCTCGGCTATAACAATACAGGGAGTAAACGTCTTGGATCCTATAACAAGAGGGGCTCTTACGATGGTTAGAGTTAAAAACGGCCAGACCGTAGTTATAGGCGGAATGCTTTCTTCGACGGAACAAAAAGTCGTTAAAAAAGTTCCGCTTTTCGGTTATATTCCGGTTATAGGTTGGTTTTTTACTTCGACAAGCATAAGAAGGACAAACACGGATCTGGTTATATTTTTGACCCCGACCATACTTGTAGATTAATATAATAAAATGGCAAGAAAAAGATTAGGCGAAATATTAATAGAACAAAAAATAATAGACGAAGAGAAGTTAGCTAAGGCTTTAAAGTATCAAGAGCAGAATAGATGTTTAATAGGGGAAGCTCTTATTAAATTGGGCTATGCCACGGAAGAACAGGTAGCCATAGCTTTATCCAAGCAGTTGGGCATTCCTTACGCATCGATACAAAATCAAATATTGAAACCCGAAAAAGGTCAGGATATAGAAAAAATAATTCCGGAAAAATTCGCAAGAGACAATAAAATAATTCCGTTATTTATTGAAAACGGGCTTATAGCGATAGCTATGAGTGATCCCACAGATCTTATGCTTTTGGATAACATAAGAGCGATGACCGGAATGGATGTTCAGGTATTCATATCCACAAAAGCTCAGATTCTAAAGATTATAGACTCGTTTTACCAAATGGAGACAAGTCTTATAGATCAAGTGGTAGATACCGGCAAAGGTTCCGATAACGATATATCTGATTCGGATGTTTTGACTCCGGACGGGAAACTGGATCTGGATAGGGTCATAATGAGTCAGTCTTCCGGGGCGCAGGCGATCAAGCTGGTTAACGCCATATTAAAACAAGCCATAGCAGAGAGAACGAGTGATATACATCTGGAAAAATACGACGAAAAAATTTCTTTAAGATTTAGAATAGACGGAGTTTTACACGAAAGAACCGCTCCGCCGAAAGAGCTTTTTGATAATATAATAGCGAGAGTGAAAATACTATCGAAACTGAATATTGCAGAGAGAAGACTCCCTCAGGACGGAAGTTTTTCAATAAGATATCAAAACAGAACCATAGAAGTCCGTGTCGCCACATGCCCTACCGTTTTCGGTGAAAAACTTGTTATGAGGTTGTTGGATAAAGGCGGAATAGAATTAAATTTAGATAAAATGGGTTTAGATCCGGAACAGAAAGAAGATTTCTTAAAAGCGGCAAACTCTCCGCACGGACTTATACTTGTAACGGGTCCTACCGGTTCCGGTAAAACCACGACTTTAGCCGCTTTGCTTACTACGATTAAAACGCCGGAGATGAATTTTCTAACTCTGGAAGATCCCGTCGAAGTAAAAATGGACGGTATAAGTCAGGTTCAGGTTAAACCTGAAATAGGACTTACCTTTGCTGCTGGTTTAAGGTCTTTTTTGCGTATGGACCCCGATGTTATACTGGTGGGAGAAACCAGAGACAACGAAACGGCGGAGGCTTGTATAAAAGCCGCTATGACCGGACACTTGGTTTTGTCTACATTGCACACGAATAACGCTCTGGAAGCGATACCGCGTTTGATAGATATGGGAGTTGAGCCTTATCTTTTGGCTTCCACTTTGCTTTTAACCGAAGCGCAGAGACTTGTAAGAAGGCTTTGTCCCGATTGTAAACAGCCTTATAAACCTTCAAAAGAAGAACTGGATATGTTTTTAAAAGAATCTCTTTTAAACCCGATGCCGGATCCCAATAAAATTATTTTTTATAAACCCAGGGGTTGTCAAAAATGTTTTAATATCGGATATAAAGGAAGGGTCGCCATATACGAGACGTATTTTATAACGGAAGAGATAAAAAAGATAATAAGCGACAACCCGGATATATTGAAAATAAAAGAAGTGGCCAAAAAACAGGGAACATGGGATTTAAGGGCAAGCGGTTGGAGAAAGGTTTTGGCCGGAGTCACTTCGGTCGATGAAATGTTAGCTACAACCATAGTCGAAATGTAGTTTTATGTAATTTTTAGGGAGGGCAGAGTGCCAAGGTTTATATATACCGTACAGGACTCGGAAGGAAACGTAACAACCGGTTCCATGGAAAGCGAGGATGAGGATAGTTTAGTTAATACTCTTCAAAATAAAGGTTATTTTATACTTTCGATACAATCGGAAAAAGAAAGCGCAAAAGGACTATTTGCTTTAAAGAAAAAAGCCGGGGGAAAAGTATCCGGAAGAGAAATAGTGTTTTTCGGAGAACAAATAGCGACTCTTGTGGCGGGCGGCGTTCCGCTCGTAAGAGCTCTTTCTCTTTTGGCTGAGAATAGCGAAAACAAAGCTTTACAGACGGTTCTTTTCCAGATAACAAAAGACGTATCGGCCGGTAGCACTTTGCATAAAGCGCTGGAAAAACATCCGGATATTTTTGACGACATATGGGTTTCTCTGGTGGCCGCGGGTGAAGTTTCCGGTCAGTTGCCTTTGGTTTTAAGACAGATTACGAAGTACAAAGAAATGCAGGAAGAAATTAAAGGAAAGATTATAACGGCGTTTGCTTATCCCACAGTGCTATTTTTAATGTCTATGGGCGTTTTGTTTTATTTCGTAATATTTATAGTTCCGGTATTCGCCCAGATATTTAAGGATTTCGGATTAAAACTTCCGTTAGTTACGAAAATGGTTATGGGTTTTTCTTATATAATTCAAAATTACTGGCTAATGATGATAATATCGTCGATAGCCGGTTACTGGACTTTTAAGATGTATATAAAAACCGAGGCGGGTCTTTTAACCTGGAATAAGTTTCTTTTTTCTTTGCCGGGTCTCGGCGGTTTTATAAAAAACATGCAATATGAGAGATGCTTAACGACGATGTCTACTCTTTTAAAAAGCGGCGTCAGCATAATAAATTCGCTTGCCGTATTGGAAAACGCTTTTAAGAAAAATCTTATAATTCAAGGAGCTTTAAAAAAGGCCAAAAACGAAATAACGAGCGGAAAGGCCATATCCGAATCTTTTAAAAGAACCGGCGTTTTTCCGGCTTTTGTCACCGATATGATGCTGATGGGAGAAGAATCCGGTAAACTTCCGGATATGATAGACGTATTATCCGGTTATTATAAAGAGCAGATTAACCAATTTTTAAGGAGGTTTTCGGCTATAATAGATCCAATACTGATGTTGGGAATAGGCGCCATAATAGGAACGGTCGTTATGTCGGTTTATATACCGATATTCCAGCTTTCGCAAATCAAAGGAAATTAGGGAGGATTTATGAAAAAAGGTTTTACCCTTATAGAACTTTTGGTGGTGGTTTTAATATTGGGAATACTTGCCACCATATCTATGCCTTTATATAGAAAAACGGTAGAAACTTCCAAAGCTACGGACGCCCTTTCCATATTAAACATGATAGCAAACGCCAATAGAATGTACCAGTTAGATAACGGTTCGTATTCTACCGGAAATATATTATCTACTCAAGTTTTGGTTTCAAATAAGTATATAGCCGACCATCCGTGGGCCAGTTATCAATGGAAATTTTGCGCGTGTAGCGATACCGCGGGTTGCGGGGCTTGCGGAGGAGGCTCCTGCTCGGCTACTGGAAGAATAGCCTGCGCGTATAATACGTCGGGTCTTGGGGCTCCGTTTAATACATGGAGGTATGAGATTTCTCCGGATGGAACATGCAACGCCTACGGAACTCAGGTTCCTCCCTGTCCTCAGCAGTAGTTATGAAAAAAAGAAAGGGTTTTACATTAGTAGAGATAATAGTATCCATACTTATAAGCGCCATGGTTGCAATGTCTTCTTTTTCCATTTTTACTTCCACGATGACTTCTCAAAAAAAAGCGGACAAAAGAGAAATTTCGGCGCTTGCCATAAGAATGGTTCAAGAACAGTTGAAATCCTATGTTACTGCCGATACCGCATGGACTCCTTCCCCGAACGCCAGCTGGAGATTGTGTAATCATTTGGGAGTTTGCGATACATATGCAGGTTGGGCATTGCAAGCCGGGGCTCATAATATAACAAATTTTTTAAATACCGATCCTTTTTTGACAAAGCTTTGCAACGGGAATATCGCAAATTGCAGTTTTACTTATACGGTTACGGATCTGGATTGCGGATTTGGAACCGGTGCAAACGCTTGCAAACAGGTTCAGTTTAGTTTGACTTACCCGTAATTTATGAAAAAAAACGGATTTACTTTAACCGAACTTCTTGTTTCTCTCGTGATATTTTCTTTTATGGCCGTTACCCTATCTACGGTATATGCCACGGCGAACAGATTCTTTTTCCAGCAATACAGAGAAGATATGTGGAAGAACAGGCTTACTCTTTCAATGAAATTTATTAAAAACAAACTTTCCGCCGCAACCGAAATTGAAAGACCGGCTTTGGGCACGGAAACTAACGACCTTGCGTTTTACACCAATTTTATAAAATCTCCTCCTGGAGATACCACATACCCGGGTAACGGTTGCGCCCCGACTAAGACGGTTAGTTCTCAGTGGCATTATTTTTGCGTTAATTCAAACGTGTTATATTATTATACGGGAACGCTTGCCGGAGTAACTCAATGTCCCAATGAAGTTGGAGTGGCTAATTGGATAGGAACGATATCCTGCGGCGTTACCGGCGGGGGTGTAGTGCTTTCTCAAAATATAACCATACCCGCCAATAGAACCACATATTTCGGAAGAGTTAATACTCCTTCAAATACCGTAAGGATATCCTTAAGGATGTTATGGCAGGCAACCGGAGGATTTTCCACCATAGCTCGAAATATAGACACCTCCGACGAAACTTATGTTACGATAAACAGACCGGCCGCATGGTAAGGGTTGAAAATATCATTTTTGTCTGCTAAAATGTCAATATGAAGTTAATTAAAAAAAGAAAAGCTTCTCTTTCCGCAACTCTTTTGTTATGCATAGCCATAATTACTATTTCCACATACGTTATGAAATGGGTTTTGGATAGACATACTATAACTACGAGATTTCATAGAAGTTCTGTCGCCACTACAAGAACCGAAGGGATATTTTATAACAGGATATCCTGTTGCCAATACGGTTCCAACTGCCTTTCGTCGGTTGATGGAAAATCGGTGACTATAACTGGACTTAATTGCGGTGCTTCTGCTGCCACATCAGTAACTTTTTCGATTAATGCCGACAATTAAATTTTCTTAAATTCTATTCTTTTAAAAGGCTTAAATTCCATCGAGTTTTTCTTGTTTTCGTTTATCGTTTCTTTAAGCCAGTAAAACCATTTTTTTTCAAAATCGTCGTAATCTAAAATTCTATAATTATCCCAGAAAGATTTTTGTACTTCTTTTCCGTTTAATATATCTTCGCAGAATTTGTAAAAGATAAGTTTTTTTGATTCGAACATATACCTTACTATCCCGTAAGATTGAAGATACCAATTAGCTATGTCGTTGTCGTTTTTAATGGAATTTAAATCGGTTTTAAAAAAAGAGTCGAATTTCATATATACGCTTTTCGGACTATATCTCAAAGCTCTGGACCACAAAGGATCGGTTTGATAAGAGATATCCTCCATATAAACCGCGATTCCCTCGTTCAACCATAAAGGAGGATGTTTTAGTTTGGTATTAAAATAACTTTCGAAATAAAGATGAGTAAGCTCATGGGTTATGGTCGGAATAAAAGATTCTTTTTTTTCCGAATCGTACACCACTATCGTTTTTTTATCGACAAACGCAAGTCCCTTCGACCATTTTGGGGGAGAAAAACTTCCTTTTATATAATTTTCATAGGAAGAATAAATATATATGTTTGTTTTTTCGTTTTTCATCCACGGAGCGAAAAAAGAAAGATTTAAATTCATTAAATTGTATATCCTTTCAAGCTCTATGGTTAGGTTGGTGATTTGCCATTTTCCTTCCGAAAATATGTTAAAATGAGCCGTTTCTGTTCTGTTCCACTGTTCTTGCGAGTTAAGGCAAAAAGCGATTATTAACAAGAGCTTTATCATTTTAGGTATTTTGCGGTGATAGATTTTCCCGAAAGATGTATTTTGTCCGCTTCTCCTTGATAAATTACATACCCTCCGTTAGGTCCTCCGTAAGGGCCCAGCTCGACTATCCAGTCCGCAAAAGATATAACGTCGGTATTATGTTCTATTATTATCGCCGTGTTTCCTTTTTCGACCAATCTGTCCACTACTTTTAAAAGTTTTTCAACATCGGCAAAATGAAGTCCGGTTGTGGGTTCGTCCAAAATATATATATTTTTGCCTTCGTTTCTTTTGGATAGCTCATAGGCTATCTTGATTCTCTGTGTTTCTCCTCCGGAAAGCGTAGTCGAGCTTTGTCCTATTTTAATGTAACCGAGTCCCACATCGCTTAATAGTTTTAATTTGTTATAAATATGCGGTATGTCTGTAAAAAAACTTAAGGCTTCTTCCACGCTCATCTCAAGCACTTCGTAAATGTTTTTATCTTTATATTTAACCTCCAGCGTGTCTTTATTAAATCTTTTTCCGTTGCATTCTTCGCATTTTATATGAACATCCGGTAAAAATTGCATTTGTATGTCTATATGACCTTCTCCCTTGCAGTTTTCGCATCTTCCGCCAGTAAGATTAAAAGAAAATCTTGAGGGGGAATAACCTTTTCTTTTGGCCAGAGGGGTCATCGAAAACAAATATCTTATTTCGTCGAAAAAACCTATGTATGTTGCGGGGTTCGATCTGGATGTTTTGCCTATCGGAGATTGATCCACCAGTATTATTCTGGAGATTTCTTTATCTAAATTTATTTTTTTAAAAGAGCCCGGTTCTTCTTTGAAAAAAGGGTTTATTTTTTTCATGAGTCCTTTATAAATTATTTCATATAAAAGAGTCGATTTCCCCGATCCCGATACACCGCATATTACCGTTACAAGACCCAGGGGTATTTTTACGTCTATGTTTTTCAGATTAAACTGCGACGCTCCTTTGATTTCTATAAACCCGTTTTTCGGCTTTCTTTTTTCGGTTTTTTTTACCACGGTTAATTTTTTAGATAAATATTTTCCGGTTAGAGAGTTTTGATCTTTTAACATGTCTTCCAATTTTCCGCAAAAAACCAGCTCTCCTCCGTATATGCCAGCCCCCGGTCCCAATTCTATAAGCCAGTCGGCATTTTTTATCGTTTTTTCGTCGTGTTCCACTATTACCAGAGTGTTATCCAGGTCTCTTAAAGATTTAAGGGTTTCAATAAGTCTCTGGTTATCTAAAGGATGAAGTCCTATGGTGGGCTCGTCGAGAACGTAAAGTACTCCGCTTAACCGCGAGCCTAACTGAGTGGCAAGCGATATCCTCTGGGCTTCTCCACCCGATAACGTTTGAGAGTATCTGGATAATGTCAGATATCCAAGCCCGACATTTAACAAAAAAGAGACTCTCGATTTTATTTCTTTTAATATAAGTTTGGATATCTCCAATTCGGTTTCCGAAACGTTTAATTTATTTATAAAATCCAAAAACCGTTCTATTGTCATATCCGAAACTTCGGATATGTTTTTTTCGTTAATTAAAACCGATAAGGCTTCTTCCTTTAGCCTTCTACCCCCGCACTGAGGACATTTTATTTCTTTCATAAATCTCGAATATATTTCCGATTTGACAAATTCCGATTCGCTTTCCCGATATCTTCTTTTGATATTGTTTATTACTCCTTCAAACTCTCCGTCCCCGTATAAAATTATGTTTTTTTCTTTTTCGTTTAAGTCTTTTAATTTTCTTTTAGTGTTTATGTCGTATTTTTCGGATATTTTCTTTATTATATCGTAGTAATAATTCCTCCATGATGTTTTCCATCTGTTTGTTCTTGTGGTTATGGGGTTTTCCCAGCATACAAGCGCCCCTTCCTCTATGGATTTGGAAAAATCTACTGCTAAATTTTCGTCGACCTCGGTTATAAAACCTATTCCTTCGCATTTGGGACAAGCTCCGTAAGGAGAATTAAAAGAAAAGAGTCTCGGTTCTATTTCGGCTATGGATATCGAACAATAAGGGCAGGAGTTTTTTTGACTGTATATGTTGGATTTTGTTTTGGATTTTACTTCCAGAAGATGATTTTCGTTTAAAGCCAGATCTATATCTTCCTTCAATCTTTCGTATTCTTCCTCGGTAATTATGAATTTGTCCAGTATTAATGATATGTCGTGTTTTTTATATCTTTCAAGTTTTGGAATCTCGGAGTAAGAGTATTCTTTTTTGTCTATCTCAAAGTTTACAAACCCCTTTTTTTTATATCTTTCAAATAATTCCTCGTATGTTCCTATTCTTCCGGTTATAAGCGGTATTTTTATAATTATTTTTTCCGAGTAAAACCTTTTTTTTATATCTTCGGCTATGGCGTCTTTAGACCAGCTTTTAACGGGTCTTTTGCATTTCGGGCAGTGGGGTTTTCCTATCCTTGCAAATAATAGCCTCAAATAATCGTATATTTCTGTTACCGTTCCCACTGTCGACCTCGGGTTTTTGGAAGGGGCGTGTTGTTCTATTGCTATTGAAGGGGAAAGCCCGTCTATAAGGTCCACATCGGGTTTGTCCATCATTTCCAAAAATTGTCTTGCGTATGCGCTTAAACTTTCAACATATCTTCTCTGTCCTTCGGCGTATATGGTATCGAAAGCCAGAGAGGATTTTCCGCTCCCGCTAAGTCCCGTTATTACGGTTATTTTGTTTTTCGGTATTTCTAAATTTATGTTTTTTAGATTATGGGTTCTTGCGCCCTTTATGGTTATTTCGTTCATAAATCGGCTTTTCTTTTAACCGCATTTTCTAAATATCTGTTAAATACGGATTCATAAATCGCTTTTGATTTTTTTGGAAAGTCTTCGTTATAATAAGCTCCTCTGGATTCTTGCCTTAAAAGAGAACTTTCTATTATCGCCTTGGAAACAAAAGCTATATTTCTGAGTTCTATAAAATTTTTATTGGGCTTGTATTTGTTATAATAATAGTTTATTTCTTCGAATATTAAATTAATTTTTTTCTTAGCCTTAATAAGCCTTTGTGTACTTCTTATGATTCCCGCGTAATTTGTGGTAAGCGTTCTTATTTCGTCCCAGTTTTGAGATATTATGACGTCTTCTTCCGATTTTTGAGTTTTAAGATAATTCCACAATATGTGTTTTCCTTTTTGAGTATTTGGAATTTCTATCCTATCGTTTTTTATCGATAAATAGGCTTGATATGCGAAAACCGAAGCTTCTAAAAGAGAATTGGAGGCTAATCTGTTGGCTCCATGCAGACCCGTATGAGAGACTTCTCCTACGGCGTATAAATTTTTAATGCTCGTTTTTGAGTTTTCGTCGACTTCTATCCCTCCGCAAAAAAAATGAGCGGCCGGGACCACCGGTATCGGTTCTTTTGTGATATCTATCGAGTATTTAAGGCATGTTTTGTATATGTATGGAAATCTTTTTTTAATAAAATCGGGGGATTTGAAAGAAATATCCAGATATACGAAATCGTCTCCGTTTTTTTTGAGTTCGTTCGCTATGGCTTGAGATACGATGTCCCTCGGCGCAAGTTCTTTCATTGCGGAGTAATAGGGCATAAATCTTTTGCCTTTTATGGTTTTTAATACGGCTCCTTCGCCCCTTAAAGCCTCGGAAATTAAAAAGTTTTGAGCTTTGTGGTGATATAAACAGGTAGGATGAAATTGAACGAATTCCATGTTTACGAGATTCAAACCGCTTTTATAACCTATCGCGAATCCGTCTCCGGTAGCCGTATGAGGGTTTGATGTATAGAGATATGTTTTGCCGGCACCTCCGGTGGCTATTATTATTTTTGATGCCAGAAAAGAATTAATTATGTTTGTTCTCGCGTTTAATACATAGGCTCCTAAAGCTTTGTTTTTTTCCGGTTTTGTTTTTTGAGGATGAAACTCAAGTATTAAATCTATCATCTGATGATTTTCAAACAGCCTTATATTTTTGTTTTCTTTGACTCTTTTTATCAACGAATCTATTATTTCTCTTCCGGTATAATCGTATCTATGCAGAATTCTTCTAAAAGAATGTCCTCCTTCAAGCCCTAATTCGAATTTGTTTCCGGATTTGTCGAATTTTACTCCGAGATTTATTAGTTCTTCGATTATTAACGGCGCTTTTTTTACGGTCATTCCCACTATTTTTTTATTGGATAATCCGCCGCCGGTTTTTAAAGTGTCTTTTATGTGATTTTGGAAATCGTCTCTTTCGTCCAGTACCGCGGCTATGCCTCCCTGGGCGTAAACCGAGTTGGATATGTCTATTTTTTCTTTCGTTATCAGATTTACTTTTCCGATCTCGCTAAGTTTTATGGCGCAAAAAAGTCCCGCTATTCCGCTTCCTATTACCAGAAATTCGCTTTTATATATTTTTTTATCTTCCATTTATTTATAAAATATATGTATATCCCATATTGGGATTATAAATATATTTTAACATTTATTGGTTGGTTTAACCGACGAATGAAAAAAATTTTAAAATTTTTACCTTTAATAATTGCGGCTTTCATACTTTATTTTCTTATATATCCCAATTATGAAAACATAATAAGAGTATATCACGAGTCTAAAAGAACTTACCTTTTGATTTCTATGCTCGCGGCGCTTGGAAGCTATTTTTTTATGAGCCTTTCGCTTTATGAGATGCTTAAAATAATGGGACATAAGATACCTTTTTTGCAAACCTTTTCCATTACCATGATATCTACCGCGGTTAATTATTTCTTTTCGACCGCCGGGGCCAGCGGTTTTGCTATAAGAACTCATCTTTTAAACAAAAGAAAAGTCCTGGTAAGCATATGCATAACGACATCCGTCGTTCTTACGGCTTTTATTTATCTGATACTCGGTTTCATAGTATTTCAGAGTTTTATTCTTCATATGATATCGATAAAGAAAATAAATTTGCAGGTTCTTGAAGGTTTTATAGGAACGCTTTTTATTTTCCTGATTCCTTTTCTGTTGACTCTGATAATGTATAATCATAGATTTAGAAACAGATGGGCGATAAGGATATATTACTTCGTAAATTCGACTATATACCAGATAACAAAGTATCAAATACCAAAAGAAGACTTTAGAGAGTTTAAAAATCAGCTTAATCACGGAGTTTCTATTTTGCATAAAAAAAGATACGAGCTTCATAAAGTTCTGTTTTACGTTTTGCTTGATTGGGTTTTTAATATTATGGTCTTATATTTCGCTTTTCTTTCTCTGGATATAAAACTATCGCTTGTTAAAATAATAATAGGCTTTTCTTTCGGAATGATAATGACCGTTATTCCGATTCTTCCATCCGGCCTGGGAGCGATGGAGTTTGTGATTGCGAATTTTTACTCGAATTACGGAGTTCCGATAGAATCCGCGATATTCGCAAGTCTTGTGTTTAGGGTTTCTTACTATATAATTCCGTCTCTGGTAAGCCTTGTTATGTTTTACGGAATAAAAATAGCTGAACCGGAGATTAAATACGACGCAAATAAAAAGGAGGATATATGATCGAAAAATTCATGGGTTTTTCCCCAAGGATATCGGATTCGGCTTTTATTCATAAAACCGCGGTCATAATAGGGAACGTCGAGATAGAAGATATGGTTTCCATATGGCCTGGAGCGGTATTAAGAGGGGATGTAGAGAAGATAAAGATAGGTAAAAAAAGCAATATTCAGGACCTTTGCGTTTTCCATCCAAATAGAAATAAACCCGTTATACTGGGAGAAAATGTTACCGTTGGGCATTCCGCCGTAGTTCACGGTTCGGTGGTGGGGAACAATACTTTGATAGCCATGAACGCTACGGTTATAGACAGCCAGATAGGCGAAAACTGTCTTATAGGAGCCGGTTGCGTAATAACCCCAAACTCGGTAATACCGCCGGGGTCTTTGGTTTTAGGAGTTCCTTTTAAAATAATAAGACAACTTACCGATAAAGAAATAAAAGCTCTTTCCGATTCGGCCGAAGAATATTTTAAGCTTATGTCTCTTTATAAATAGTTATGAAAAAAATATTGATAATAGAGGATAACAAACAGGGATTAGAGGTCCTAAAAGAAGTTTTGGAACATGAAGGATATTCCGTAGTTTCGGCAAGCGACGGAATAAACGGGCTAAGATTTGCCAAAAAGGAACTTCCGGACTTGATACTTTTAGATCTTTTGCTACCTAAGTTTAGCGGCTTCGATATATGTTTGAAGTTGGCCGAAGACGACAAAACAAGAAAAATTCCGATAATAATAATATCCACATTGGGAGAGGAGAAGTCCACTTACGAAAAGCTAAAAAAATTTGAAATTATAAAATTTATGAAAAAACCTTATAACATAGAAGATCTTTTAGCCGAAATTAAAAAAACATTAAGTTGAAGCGAAAATGTATCGAGAAAAAGATATAATTCCACTCATTTTTAAAATCCTTTTTAAACATTACTCCCATCAGGGTTGGTGGCCGATCTTCGATTTAGGTAAAAATATTTCCTTATATAGAAAAGGAAAATATTTGCCTGAAAAAAAAGAAACATTTGAAATAGCCGTTGGAGCTATACTGACTCAAAATACTTCATGGAAAAATGCGGAGAAGGCCTTGGGAGAGTTGAAAAAAAAAGGATATTTGACCCCTTTAAAAATAATTAACTCGGACAACGAAAATCTTTATGAAATGATAAGGTCCAGCGGTTATTTCAGGCAAAAAGCAGAAAAATTAAAAACATTTTCTTTGTGGTTTTTAAACAACGAAAAAGACATATTCAAAAAAGATCCCATGAATTTGAGAAATGATCTGCTTAAACTAAAAGGAGTGGGAAAAGAAACGGCCGATTCCATAGTTTTATATGCTCTTGGTGGAAAGATATTCGTAATAGATTCATACAGCAGAAGAATATACTCAAGAATTACCGGCGATTGTAAAAAATATGAATACGATGAATTGAGAAAAATATTCGAAAACAATTTGCCTTCCGAGTTAAAGATATATAACGAATTCCACGCGCTTATAGTAAAATTGGCTAAAGAAATCTGTCAAAAAAGGAATCCTTTATGCGAAAAATGTCCTTTAAAAAAAATTTGTCGGTTTAAAAGGAGAAAAGATGAACAAGGTAAAAACGAAAATAGAGAAATATCTGGAACAAGAAAACACTAAAGCGGCAAAAAAAATACTCAAGGATATAACGAACAAATCTTATTTTTATTTTTACAAAGGCGAAATTAAAAGAATCGAAGGCTTTATGAAAGAAGCCGTCGATTGTTACGAAAAAGTTTTAAACGAAAGAGATAGAGACGATAAAGTTTGTTTCGACTCGCTATTAAATCTTATATCTTTATACAGAGCGGAAGGGAATGTGGTTAAAACCGAAAATCTTATAAAAAAAGCCGAAAAAATTTCTCCGAAAGACCCGAGGTTAAAACTTGAAATAGCCATGTTTTATAGGATGAAAGGAGAATTTAAAAAAGCTCTTTTCGAATTAAACAAAATAAAATCCGGTTATCTTTTGTCGAGGGATTTTCAGGGGGTTTCATATATAGAATGGGCGGTTGGAGGAATATACAGGCTTATGGGAGAGTTTCAAAAAGCCGTAGATTCTTATAAAAAATCGATAAAATACGCAGAAAAATCGAAAGACGATTCTTTGAAAACTTACGCTCTTTTGGGGCTTGCCGGGACTTTCAGGGTTTTCGGTAAAATAAAAGATTCTTACGAATGTTACTCAAAGGCCGGCAAGATTATTAAAAGCGACGACTATTTCGCAAAAGCTTATGTTTGTTGCGGTCTCGCTAACGCTTTAAGACAAATGGGAGAGATAAAAAAAGCTATTTTCAATTACAAAAAATCTTATAAACTTTATAAAAGAATAGGCGACAAACTGGATCTGGCTCTGGTACTATGGGGTATGGGGGAGTGCTATAAAAAACTCGGAGAGTTTGAAGCGGCTTTGGAAAAATTTAAAAAGGCGGATGATTTATTTAAAAAAGGGTTTGAGCCGAGAGGCTTTATACTAAACAGAATATCGACGGCGCAAACGCTTTATTTAATGGGAGAAAAGAAAAAAGCTAAAAGCATTTATTTTAACGCTTTAGACGAAGCTAAAAAACATAATCTTAATACTTACTTAGAGATATTTACCTAAAATGCTAAAATATAATTAATGATAATCGGTTTTTTAATAGCGATTTTGTCCTTTTCGCCGCATATACTTGCGGGTGAGAAACTGGATCGTTTTTTAATGGGAAGCGTCGTCAAAAGCGAAGAGTGGGAGATAGACAGGAAAAAAAACATAGAATATTTTAAAAAAAATGTTTATTTTAAAAATTATTATTATACCATGAAGTCCGACTACGCCGTTTACGATAGAAACAAACAAACCTGGGATGTGAAAGGCGGGGTTTATTGCAAAAAAAAGTTTGACGACGGATCGTGGATTGAAATGTATTGCGATAGAGGAGTTTATTTGGAAAAAGACGAAAAAGCCAATCTTTTCTCGGATAACAGAGTTAAGATGGTTTATTTCGATTTTATTAAAAAAGAATTTTATGTTTCTTACTCCAAAAAAGCTTTGGCCGACAATAATTATAAAAAAATTTTTTTTAAAGGCGATTTTGAGGTTAAAATCTCAAGCCTGACGGCATATTCGGAGGAAGCCGTTTACGACGATATGGAAAAAACTTTTATTCTTAACTCAAAACCCTCCGCATTTGGTTTTAACGAAAAATATAAGGTTTATATACAATCTGAAAAAATAAAACTAAACAAAACGGAACTTAGCGTATCGGCCGAAAAAAATGTTTTTGGGGTTTTAAAACCTTTTAAAAATAAGGATAAAAAATGAATTTAAGAGCCCAGAATCTTGTTAAAAGCTATAATAAGAAAAAAGTTGTAAAAGGCATTTCGTTAAACGTTTCTTTAGGGGAAATCGTCGGGCTTTTGGGGCCTAACGGCGCCGGCAAATCTACGACTTTTAATATGATAATAGGATTT
>ERZ795045.1798-NODE-1798-length-22816-cov-8.841483_pt1 | contig 22816 bp, 26 predicted proteins | sample MGYA00375129_ERZ795045 | MGnify/ENA primary metagenome ERZ795045 (study PRJEB30174, sample SAMN05720166) | activated sludge metagenome | isolation source: anaerobic digester from wastewater treatment plant | place: Japan | collected 2015-05-15 ...
ATTATACCACAAAAACTTCCATTTAGTCACCGAAAATCACCCATCTCTCACCATCGAAGTCCTCAAATTTTTCGGTAGTCACGTTCTGCTCAAAGTACACGGCGAGGATTCTTTTGATGTCCTCTTTTTCGGCCCTTTTAACGGAAAAGCCCTGCTCTCGCAGGGTTTTTTCAATGCGATTTAAATACGGGAACACTTCGTTCGGTTTTTCATCCCGCAACCGGATAACAATGAGGAATTCACGGGCGGTCGCCATCTGCACCTGTATGCGGTCAAGAAAGGTCAAGTCTGCCTCCAAAAGTTTTCGGACAGTGGGGTTATCCTCCTGTTCAATGCGGTTTCGCAAAAAACGCTTGTTGTCCTCAAAGTTTTCACGGCTGTTAAGACACAGCATTTCAATCTCAGCCATGCCTTTCAGAACAGTCATAAGAGCATAGATTCGGGCGGCGATACTGGCTTCCGACAGAACCGAGATGTTGGTCGGCTTGATGATAAAATATACCAGTTCGCCATGGCCGTAAGTCAAAAGGCTGTAGTCAGTGATGGCCTTTGTGTTTATGAGCTGCCGTGTGGAGAGCTTTTGTTTGGCTGTCTTTTTTTCTTTTCTGCTCATTTGTCCACCTGCTTTCTATCCGGTTCTGAATGGACAGCGGGTTGAAGCTTCCATTCAAATAACTGCTGTCTGGTTATAAAAAAGGCACAGGCATACTTGATAAAATCGAGGATAGAGGTGTCCTCAAAACGGATGGTTAAAAAGGCATAGAGGGCAGTTGCCACTATCGGAAGAAGGATGCCGAGATGTACAAGCGCAAAAACAGAAACAACACATCCTATGCCGATGATGCCGATATCCCGAAGCTGCCACAGCCACAATACCGCCTTGGATTTTAAATTATCCGGGTAAATATACATACTCTGCCCCTCCTTATAGCTTCATGTTTATGCCAGGGGATTGATCTTCATTTAGTTCAATTTCTATTTCCTTGGGATAGTAGGAGACATTTGCCGTGCCAATGTTTTTCATAAGTGTGCTTGCTTTCTCGGCAGCTTCCTCATAAGTATCAAAGATTTGCACCTTACCTTCTGATTTCAGCCAATCTTCAGCAGCGCCGAAGATAGAGGCAGCACTGCGCTTTGCCCAAATTCCCCATCGCTTCATGTTCATCACTCCCTGAATTTTATTTGAATCTTGAAAAATAATTTTAATCCCGAGCCTTTCGGCTTCCTGAATTTCACGCCGCATACCCTCGGATATCCGGTCGCCGAACACCCACAGCTCGGAGCATAAAGCAAGAAGCCTAAGCCCCATTTTGATTCCCAGCTCTCGTTCTGCTGGATTTGATTCACAGAGAAATCTCGTCAGCAGCAAATGTGGAGCCAGGGGAATTACGCCACAGTCTGCGGCGTAGCGGCAGTATGCTATTGCCCTTTTGGTGTTATATTCAATATCTCCGGCATAGGGAGAACAAATATAGACCAGCATCATGTCCGTCATTTTGCCACCGCCCTTACCACTGTGCGCGTTATGTTCATCGCAGTCTGCGCCGCATACATGGTACTCATGAGGTTGCCCCTGGTGCTGGTGTCAAGTCCGAATTGCCCGGCAATCCGTGGTATCTCTGAAGCTGCAAGCATAAGGCCAAGGCCTAGAAGCATGTTGCTGTTAAACACCATGAGCCCTGCAATGAGGATGGTCGCCTGCAAAAATGCGGTCAGGCATAAACCCACCACCTGCTTGCACCATGATACGAATCCGTCTATATATCCTCTGGGGACACTGAACATATACAGGCTGCCCACGGCAATCTGGATGAGCAGAATTCCCCCTCTCTTGAGGTTGGCAAAAAACACTTTGATTACCGCATAGCCCATGAGGATCAAACAGAATATCCCCATAATGGGACTGACTAAGACATCGCCTATGCTGGCAAGGGCAGCGGCAGCCATGGTGCTGATGCTGCTGTCTGCCGCCGCAAGTCCTGTGATGTCGGATGTGAAGGCGCCCTGCAGGGTAATCGCCAGCTTGTATAGTTCCACCGGCACAATGGTAAACAGGCTGACAGCCATAAAGCCTTTGATGGCATTTAAAGCCGTGTCCTTGATGCTGCCCCTGCCGCTTTGGTATTCAATACCGCATTCAAAGGCGGAAACTACAAGCCCTGTCCCATAAAGCGCCCATGCAAGATAGGAAAAGAACAGCACAATAGCCTGCACCCAGCTCATCTCAAACAGCTCGGCTCCCATGTTGCCCATCATAGCGAAGAATTCGCCAAGAAAGCCGATTATCTGAGCATAGATCCAGTCCATAATCTGCCCGAGGACAGTGTCAGCAGCAAAATCCCATATGAACATTTATAAGTTCACTCCTTTCGGAAAAGATTGAGAGCCTGCTTTTACACAGGCTCCCTTACACAATTTTGCTGCTGTTACATGCCAAGAATCTGCCAAATATAGAGCGGCGCTGTGAGGGTAAATATCAAGCAGGCGAAGAGAATAGCAGGAGCCGTCCACTCAAACATTCCGTGTTTTCTATAGTCGAAGTACGCCATCCCCAGTTTGGCGAAGAAAAACACAGCAAGAATGAGGTCGATTGCAGGGAAAACAACCTTGTTGACCACGGTTTTAATCTGCGCGGATGCGTCCTTCCATGTGCTTTCTATGGCTCCCGCAACATCGCCGGTAGGAGCGGCATAGGCGGTCATGCAGAAAACGCTGATAAGGACAAGGGTAACGCAAAAAAGGTACAAGAGCTTTTTCTTTTTTTTCATCAATTTTTCCACCTTTCATCCTTTATTGCTGAAAAAGAAAAGCCCACAGGGCTTTTCACGCCTTGCGATTTTTTTCTGATGATATTTTTAAGGTTTTACAGGCGCGATGTGCCAGTCATCCCATAAGCTTCCGCTTATGTTCACTGAGTCTGTTAGGTTCATAGAAAGCATCCCCTGCGGTGTCCAGCAGTCAATTAGGTACGTATACGGGGTGTAGCTTCCATCCGGCATCCAGATTGGGATGAAATGGGTGCGCCGGTTATAGGTCGAGTACTTGTTTTTAGCAAACTCGAATTTGGCACTGTAGCCGCTGTTGGTTCTATCCAGCAACCGCCAGTAGTTTTGGTACTGGAATTCTGGGAAATAGGTCACAGCAGTCTGTGCGCCGGTCACTGCCCAGGACTGATTGGTGCTGACATTGGCTGTCACGGTTTGGTTGATGCCATATCCGCTTTTCATGGTTTTTCCCGATGCAGTTGGTGCTTTAGCATCGGGAATGATGCTCATGGAAGCTGAGAGATCTGCCCTGTAGGAGTCATAATCAAACTCCCACCAGCCGTGATCGCACCAATAGCCTGAATCTTCGCCGGTGGAGTGCCACACCCAATATTCCTGCCACCAAGGACGCCACACGCCCCATGAGGCGGAGGTTACCTGTGGTTTGCTCGGAACGCTCGGTTTAGAGTAGGAATCATTGCGATCATCCGCAACGGGGTTTGGCGGATCATTGCCCGACAGATCCACAATATTGGCGGTGATGGTTCCTTGGCTTGCTCTGCCTCTGCCGGTTACAGACACAGTTATTGTCATGGTCTGCGGTGTGGAAGGTGTCGTCCAGCGCACCCACACAAGCTGGCTGTCACCATCAGGATAATATATGTTGTTTACCGTATAGGTTTTGCCTCCGATTGTAAAGCGTACCGATACAGGATTGTCGGGATCAGCCTGGCCTCCGCTGACCATGACCGAAGTGATGACCTCGGTATTGACACGGTAAGTGTAATCGTAGTTGCTCACTTGGGGAGGCTCTGCTTCGCTGAACCGTACAATGCCAAGGCCAAGGGACGAGATGATGTCCGTGTTGGAGGCAGCAGTTGTCGTAGAACCAGCCCATGCGGGATAGCCAAGATCGGGCGTTTCCAGAAACATGGCTAACGGCAAGTTCTTATGACTTAGGGAGACCATCTTGCTACGCAAACCACCGCCCAATTGCTGATCGTACAAGGCCGCCTCGGTGGCGGTCATGGCCATCTTCATGCCGTTAAAGGTCATGTAGGCTATGGGTTCCAGCAGGATTTTGTAATCCCCATTGATGAGGGTTTTGTAGTTAAAGCCAGTAAGCTCAGCAATACGCATCAGTGTATATTCTGAACAAAAATATTTCTTTATGGCTTCAATGCTTGCTTGGCCACTACCAGAGCTTATAATTCTCGGGATAGTTTGCGCTGGATTAACATAAGCGTATTTATTTGTGTTTGGCGTTAAACTGTAGCCACTGTTGTATGATATTTTACTGACCTTTCCAAAATTCACAGCTATGTTGTCTGGGTGGTTATTTGTAAAGTCTATAGGAGTGGTTACTACTGTACGATCGCTTGCTCTTACAACCGTTACACGAACTCCCTCATCGCCAGGATTCCAATAGTTTTCGCTGGTACCGGTGCCCATCCCGCCGCCTCCATGGTCAATGTTTCCTTCACCCTCAGCATAGGCAGCGAGAGGAGACAGGAAGGTCAGCAGCAAAGCCAGCATAAGAAAAATACTAAGGTTTCGTTTCATAAAGACCTCCTTAAACAGCAAAAAGCACAACATTTCTGCTGCGCTTCTTGGAGTACTTTATTCTAATTTGATGGGCTAATCCATTGTTCCAACCTGTTTGTTGATATCACCGTCCCCATCGACTACCTTACCTTCGCCGCCTCCACCATGATCCTCAATCCATCCGAAGCCGGGAAGATAAACCTTGCCGTCTTTTTTCTCGCCGCCCTGCGGCTCACCGGACTGCGTGGTATTTGGTTTTTTTACACTGTCATGGTCTACCGCTTTCACATTGTCAACCTTTTCTCCGTTGGGCTTTTGGGTTTTGTCGGTCTTTTGGCTTTCTGTCGGCGCTGCCGGTTTGGTCACTTCCGGCTGAAGATTCTGTACCGGCTGATCGGTCTTAGCCGCTGTGTCATCGGTCGGCGATGCAACCGATTCGTTGGCCTGGATGACCACTTCTTTTTCTTCTGCCTTATCACCGGTATCGATGCCTGGATTGTTCTCATTATCTGTAACTGCAGTCGGCGAAGCTATCACATCATCCACCGGCGTTTGCGTCTTAAATTGAGAGGATATTGCAATAACCAGCGCCACGCACACAATGCCAAGTCCGGCGATGGTCAGCCATTTCTTTGTCTTGTCAGTTATATTCTTCATAAGAGATTACCTCCTTGTCTATTTTTTACAGTTCCTTACAAGCCACCCTACCACAAGAGTTTTAAAAAGTCTATTACAACTCTGAAACAGTTAAAATAAAGGCATATATTTCGCCTGCACCTTAAGGTTCATCTGCATCGGCGGCAAGGATTTGCCGCCAAAGAACACCGGAACCTCCAGCCGGATCACCGCATCGGCGAGAAGGCCCTGCGCACTGCCGGAGTCGGAGGGTGCAATGGGCACATTAGTAATATCGACGGATAAACCGGAGAGCTTGAATTCCACCGCTTCGCCTGCGTATTTCACATGATAGCCGCCGTTTTTTTGCAAGCCAAGGGTATTGTCAAGATACTCATAAATATCGCCGTAGTCAATGCTGCCCTCCCATGAGGAACCGCTTGGCTTATACCCTCCTGCATAGCCCTCCCGAACGCCGTGGTAAACATCATCATAGTTGTCGTTAACTGTCGAAATAATGGCAGACTGCACCGCATCCCGAACACCGGAGGCGATGATCATGAGCCTCAGGTATTCGGATATTCCGCACAGGATGATGCCAAGCGCGAGGGTGATGGCAACAACCAATGGGAATGACGATCCTTTTTTTTCCTTTAGTATACCATATAATTTTGTCATTTTTTCCAGTACACCTCGCTTTTGCCTGTCGCCTGTGCGGTCAGGGTAATGGGAAAGGAGCCGAAACCGCCAAAGAGCCCGATGTCGGTCTGCATGGAAACGGTCACCGTGAACTCTTCATTGAGCTGGATTTTGCCGGTCTTTGACCATGAAATGGCGGGATCAAGCCCTGTTTTTTCCCGAAGCACCTGCGCCCGCATGCTGGTTTCGCTGCCGACCCTGCCTGCAATCTCCGCTTCTCTGCAAAGTTCCGAGGCAAATGTGTCAAGTTGGCTCTTGGCGATGTAGACCGGAAATACCTTGACGGCAAGAGCAATAACAAGCATGGCGCAAAGTACCAGTATCGCCACATCGATGTAGCCCTCACCGCCCTTACAATGCAATAGTTTTTTTAGCACCTCAAATCCCCTCCCTAAAACATCCCGCCGAGGGACTTGATGATCTCATAGCCGATGATGACGAGATAGGTAAACAGGAAGCACATCAGCATAATGAAGGAGAAAATCCGGATTTTGGGCGGTATCTTCTGCGCCTCACCCTTGAGTCTTTGCAGCTCCAGCACCTTAAAATCGTGGGCGAGCATCTGAAAATAGATTGCGCCGTCATCGCCGCGCAGCACACCAATGAGTCCGCGCACTACATCAGAGAGTTGCGGTGAATTGAGCCTTGCCTCGAACCGCGTGAGTGCTGCCTCGTAACTTGATGAGCGCATGTCTGCAGTCACGATGTCCAGTTCACTTGCAAAAGCAGCGCCTGCATTTTTCTTAAAATTCTCCAGAATGGACAGCACATCGCGGCTGCTTTTCAGCGACTGTTCGATGGTCGCCACGAACCTTGGCAGCTCGCTTTCGATCTGCTCTCGTTTGACCTTCAGCTGCTCATCCGCTTTTCTGGTTTCCTTGAAATAGACCAGCACGGCGAGCAGCACCATCACCGGGGAAAGCAGCGGGAACAAGAACATGCAGGGTATCACGCCAAGGAGGATCGCTCCTGCTTTGACGAAGGCATACGCAAGGTAAACCTCCGCTGTCATACTGATGCCCGCCGCTTTGAGGACGTTGGACATGCGGCTTTTGCGGTACTCATCCAGGCGAATAAATCTTGACAGCCTGACAGCGCCGGACATGAAATACGCATCCACGGTTTTGGCAGCCTTTTTGTCCTGCTTACCGGCACTGAGCATGGCCTTGGCTGCTCCCATGGTCGGTAGCTTGAGCACATCCGCAAGAATAAAAAACAGCCCTGCCGCAAACAGGACTGCAAATAAGAATAACAGTATCAACATGTATGCTACCTCCTGTACTCAATGGGCTTGGTGAGCTTAATAACAAAGGCGGTGGAAATAAAAATTGCCGCCGCACAGATGGCAAGGATAAGCTGCCCAACAAAAGTGTGCATTAACGTGTTATACCAAGACTTATTGAGAAAATACATCAGGGGAATGTTGCCCATGACAAGGAGCGCCATGATGATGAATTCCTTGCGAGGCTCGAACACGAGATATTCCAACTCCGCGTTGACGATCCGCATATCGGAGAGCTTGCTGACAATGGGGGTCAGCGTTGTCTTGAGGCTCCGGTCATACTGGCATGCGGTAATGGCATCACACCACTCGCGGAACACTTCGTTGTCAATCTTGGTCTTCATAGTTTTCAGTGCCGCATCCACATCGGGGTTGATGAGCCTCACCTGTGTCAGAAACTCGGCAAATACATTGCGTACCGGCGGGTTTAAGTATTGCATATTTTCCTCCACGGCGGTCACAATGTCCTCGTTTCGCAGGTAAGCCGTGGTGATGATGGACAGCGCCGTTTCCAACTCTGCAGCAATATTCTTCTTGTAGTGGGTGACAGTCAGCTTGATATACCAAAACGGCAGGAACATCATGCCCAGCCCAAGGACAGGGACGAGGAACACATTCTGCAGCAGAATGGCAATACTTACGCCTATAGCGAACAACAAGAGCGAACAAGCACAGATCAGGGAGAAGCGGCTGCTTCGTCCGGTCAGCGCGAGAATTTCCTTCGCTTCTATAATCTCCCTGCGGAGGAAGGAAGGGCGCTTGCGCTTGGTGGCCTCGTTGATTTCATCCTTGATGCTTTTGGGTCTTTTGATCAAAAAGCCAAACAGGCCGTCCGTGAACGCTATGGGCGAGATTCCAAGCAAGATAAAAGCACCGGCAATCATTCCGATGCAGGCGATGAGCTGAATAAAAGTCATTTTCCAATCACTTCCTCTTTTTTCTCATTTAATTCGCTGGAGGATGAGCTGCAGTTGTGCAATATCTCTGTGTACGAAGCAGGTGCAACAGAAAGATTCTGTGCCAGATCATCCTGCCCTTTCGTAATTTTCTTCAGTGTCTCCTGCGGCATGCCGTTTTCCAGGAAGCGCTTTTGCAGGCTCTTGGAGATGGTATTCTCCTTCCGATGGCTGCCGCTTATGATGAAACGGTCGCCTTCCATGCGGCTCTCCGTGATGTGGAACCGGTATAAGGTGCGGAAGTTGCGTGTGCCATCAGGCAGGATTTCACACTCCATGATTTCCATGATCTTGCGCTGCTTATTCTCCAGCTGCTTGGTGAACACAACAATCGGAAACGCTTCGGTCACAAGGGACATGAGGGTATCGTCCGCAATATCGTATTTCCGTTTGCACAGCGTGGCCATCCTGCGCCATGTGGCTTCACAGGAATTGGAGTGGATGGTGGTCAGCACCGTGTGGCCGGTACGGGCGGATTCCTGGGCGGTGTATGCTTCTGCAGAGCGCATCTCGCCCACGCAGATGACCTCCGGATTGAAGCGCAGCGCCATATCCAGGAGCATATCCTGATCAATGTTCTGCTTCTCGTTATCACTGGAGCGTGTCAAGGTATGGATAACGCTGTTGACCACCTTGCCGTCCTTTTTTCGCACCAGTGCCAACTCACGGGAGCCGTTTTCAATCGTAAAGATCCGCTTGTTGTCCGGAATGGTGGTCAGCAGCCAGCCGGCCACCGTAGTCTTGCCGGAGCTGGTCGCGCCAGCCACACACACCGAAATGCCGTACCGAAGGCATTCCGCAAGGAAGTCCAGCATCTCATCGGTTGCTGTGCCGCCCTTTACAAAGTCAGCTTTCTCCATGTTCTGCGGATTCACAATACGGATGGAGGCCGCCACACCTACATCCTCGTCCACGAGGGGTGTTTTCAGCACGGCGATGCGGATATTTTTGCTCAAATGTCCCAAGATAGCGGGACTGGCATTGTCCAGCACCATGCCCGACACATGGAGCATACGGCGGATTACGTTGATGGCGTGTTCGGGAGAGTCAAAGTGTTCGTCAAGCTTGACTGTAGTGCCATTGCTGTACTGGACCTCAATGTCATTCCAGGCGTTGATGTCAATTTCCTCAATCCCTGCGCCGAAGATGTATTTAGTGAGAAATGAGAACTCGGCCATTTCGGTATAGAGGGCATCAACGAGCTGCTGGTCGGTCATCCCCTTAACGGCGATGCGGCAATCCATCAGATATTTGCTGATATACCGCTTGATCTGTGTTTTAACCTCATCTTTTCCCCCATCGAGAATGAGGGTGGAATACTTGCTGGAGATATACTCCTGCACTTCGCGCAAAACAGTGCCAAAATCCTTGGAATTGTTATTTGGCGCAAAAAACAGGCTGTGGTTATGGGCTGCATTCATAGGCCGGATAGTTTGCGGCGATTCTACCGCAAGCACTTCTGCACTTCTTACCTGGAACTTTTCAAGGGTTCTTTGCTCACGTTTTTTGCTTTTCAAATACCAAAGACCTCCTTTGAAATTTTTTCAATCTCCTTGCGGAAGCCCCGGCTGTCCTTGAGCGCCAGGTCCCGGAACAAATCCCCGGCAAGAGCTTGATTCTCCAGCTCATCGGAGTGGGGTATCTTGAACACCACATTGCCCAGCACCTGTTCAATATGTTCGCTGGCTTGATTGGTCTTTATATTGCTTGCAACCTTGTACTGCTTATCCGCATCCCATTTGTTGTCTTTTAAGAGCGGGAGCTGGGATGAAAGGTAGCTGATTGATTTGAGATCGCAATTGACCAGACGCAGTACCGAGTCCGCTTCCATGAGGGCAACAGCGGAGAGGATGTCGTTGGCGATATAGCTGCTGCAGTCGATGATAACGTATGGCGCAATATCCCGCAGATGATCGAGCAATTCTGTGGCAAGCTCCGCGTTATAGGGCGGGTAGGTGAACACATTCTCTCCCTTGAGCATGCCGATTAGGGTTAAATAGCTGATTTTCTTATGGGTGATGCAGTTCTGTTTGATCAAGGTATCCGTCACATGGGTTGCAGCCAGAATACTGCCCAGCGACCGTTCCCATTCAAGGTCAGAGGGCGGACAGATGCAGGGCAGCATGGGCGCGGTCATGTCACATAAAAGCAGCACTACATTGCGCTTTTTGTCTGCCAGATGCTTGGCCAGCTTGACACTGACGGTGGTCTTGCCAGAGGAGGGGCTGCCCCATACGGCCAGCACCTGAACATCCTTTTCCGCTTCCGCAGCCTGCGCCTTAACACCGGTGTTTCGGGAGAAAATGCTGCCTTTGATAAAATTAAGCATTTATTCTCCCTCCTTTGGCGTGTCGGGTTTTATATTTCCGGTATTCTCTGCCCCGGTTGACTCTGTTTTTTCTTCTGCTGTTTGCACCTTGGCAGAGGGATACAATTCCTCGATTACCTTGTCCTGTGCCTCAATAAACTTGGCGGCATTCTCCTTGCTGCCCCGGTACACGAGGGACAGGTGCAGCTTGCTGTCCGCCTCCAGCTCGGCAAGGATTTTTGATTGCTCCGGCGATGCCAGAAGGGTGACGGTGCTTGGGAGCTGCTTTTCATCCTCATTCCTCCGCTGTCCGCCGGTGTCAGTATCGTAGCCGGTGTTAGCCGTAACGGCGATAACCTCCACATACTTAAGCTCTGCAGGGATGACGGTCGTGCCTCGCTTTTTGTAGTCGGGAGCGATGACTGATACGATGTCGCCAGTAGCCAGCTTGCCGGACAGACCGGTGGCGAAACTTTTGAGCGTCACGGAGATGGCCTGCTTTTCACCATCGAGGTGGTAAAGATATGCATTTTCTGCCGCAGGCACATCGGTGAGCTTGGAGCTTAAGATGTAGTCGCCTGCAGCCATATCAGCCGCAGCATATTTCCCGATAGCCGTATCCACATCTTTGACTACGTTTTTCGGCAGGTTGTAGCTGCCGACCTCCACAATCTTCAGCATCTCCCTGGAGATCTGATCTCCGGCTTTGATATCTTTGATGACACGGACAATGTCCGTTTTTTGGGAGATACCGGAGTTAAAAAGCGGCGCTACCACAAAGCAAATCAAAAGAGACAGCACAATGCAGATGACACCAAGTACGGTTCTGTTTTTTAGAAAGCTCATAGGGTGATTCCTCCTGTATTCATGAAATATATGGCGATACAGCCGATGGATAGAAAAGGTGCAAGAGGGTATGCTTTGGGGCATTCCCTCCCGCGCAGTCTTTGGACTATGGCATGGAAAACATAAAAAAGAAGCATGGCGGTAAGTCCAATGACCATGGCCGCAATGCTTCCTATGAAACCGAGGACAATACCCGATGCCGCCATGAGCTTGATGTCCCCGCCCCCAAGGCCACCCCAAACAAGCGCGGCAAGCAGGAGCGGCAGAGCTGCCAGTACGCCGAACAGCTTCACCGGCTCGAAGCAGATCAGTCCGGTGAAAGCAATAAACAGGCAGATAGTGTCGGGGATAATCCTCTTTTTGATATCGATGACAGATGCCGCCAAAAGCAGGGCAATAAAAATGCCGCCCTGCATAAAGAGCGGCAGATTAGCCTGCATAATTAAACATCTCCTGGATGCGCTCCTTTAAGGTCGGCAATACCGTTTCGCCAAACAGGGCATAGAGTCCGGCCAGCACGAGTCCGCCGATGACCACAGCCATTAAAATTTTAATTGCCGTATCCACAAAATTTTCACCGCACTGTGATCTAAGAATAGCTTTTGCCATTAGTGTCTTTCCGGTAATCTTATTCATTATTCTGGTCACAAATTTTCTCATCATGTTCTAACCTCCATAAATTTAATTTTTTATTGATTCCCTGCTTTTTTAGTGATTGCAGGGCTTTTCAATCGTGGTAATTTGTGCAGTGTTGACTTTCGCCACAAAATTTGGCTTACATACCACCCATCTGCATGCCGGAGGTCTGCTCTGGCAACTCAGAAGAGGGATCGTCCTGGGTAAGTGCCTGGTTCCGGTTCATATCCAGCGCCTTTGCAGCAGTGTTTTCCGTGACTACTTCAATTGCCATGTTTTCATCTCCAATCTCTGCGACTTTTGCTTTTTTACTATTAAGAGTTTTTTGATTATCCGGTTGATCAATGCGCCTTTTCCGCTGCTTATAGGTAAAAGCTGGCTCAATTCCTTCAAGGTCCTTGCGCCTTTTTACCTTGTACCTGTCGTTGTCCTCTTTATACAGGTAGTACCAGTCTTCATCATAGCTGTATACCCCCACCATGCCTGTAGCATTTCCATCCCTGTAAATCAATTGATACTTAAAAAGAGGATTGGGATCGCATACAACCCTAATCAGGTCAAGCTTTAATTCCTCCGTAGCTACCACCTCCGGCACAGGCAGTAAAAAAACACCGGTGGTTTATTCCGGTGTTTGGAAACTCCCTGTGAAATTTTATTTGGTTTTGTATTCTTCTGTTTCATCTACATGAAGAAAACCCTGAACTGCAATTTCAACAATCCCTGAGGTTGCAAGGGATACAGGCGTGTCCCCTTTGAATAAAAACCCATCACGTATCGAATAGTTTTCCGGCAGCCCTGTATTGGCCTGAGATTTTATGATTTTTTCTATGTCCAAAAAAACCACCTCTTGATATTAATTTGGCGACAAAAAACAGCCTCTTGGCTGCAAGTGGTGCTATAGGCTCATACCTTGTGTGCCTGACTGCTTTAGTGCCGGTGCTTGAAAATCAATCTCCTTGAAGCCAAAGCGGTCTACATAGTAATAGGTGCTGCCGCTGTCGTCATAAAGCTCAATAATGTCCGACATGGACAGGGAGTGTCCTTGGTAATCGGGCGGGTGGTTTAAGTTAAATTTCTCATAGATGGCATCAAGATCGTTGGTTTCCAGCTGTCCGTCATACACCACGCGGTAGTTTTCCGGATTCGGCTCGCCAAACCGCTCCAGCAGCTCATCATAGCCAATGAATTTCATCATGACATCCATTTCCGGCTTAAGCTGGTGGATGCGGCAGGCTTTCAGAACCGGCGCGTTGCCGTCCATGTCAGGCTTGCTGTTTGCCAGCCGGTCGTACACGCCGTCTGTCCATTGCACGGTAAGCCCTTTCTTCACTGTAAGATAATCCTTTAATTCCTCACAATGAAATATGGGATCGACCACCGCCTTGCCACCGTCCACATACCCTGCGGTATTGCCGTAAAAGAGGATGCGGTCTTTTTTGATGCTGATGCCATTCATTCAGATCCCTCCTTTGATTTGCATACCATTCAGGCTATTCGAAGTAGTACTTGACCGAATAGGTGATATTTGACTTGTTGTACATGCAGTTGTGGTTGGTGTAATAGTAAAATTCTAATTTGCTATAGATGCCAGGAGCCAGCGTTCTGCTGAAGGTGATACCATTGGTGGTTGTCTGGTAGTCCAGCTGATTCCATTGGCGGGTATTCTTGTTATATCCCCGCACCCGGCCATAGTCGCTTCCGCTGTGGCCGCTGACTGGAGGAACCGTGAAGGTGTACTCAGTGATGGTTGCTCCTTCAATGCCATTTTCCAGAATAACGGATTCGGGACCAGTCAGGGTCATACCGCCGCCATTGGTGGAATCGGCCACAAAGAATACGATGGCCGTCCAGGGGGATTCTGCCCCGGCGGTGTCCACCGCTTTCACACGGACAGTATTTTTGCCTAACGGGTAGACTTGTGTTTCGGCATTTCTGCCCTCCCATATATAGGTGATGGCATCTCCGTCCGGATCGGTGGAGAATGCGGTGATTTTAACGGGCGTGTTGGGCGGAACACTGTTGCCGTTTGGCGTTCTGGTGATAATCGGGGTACTTGGCGCTGAATTGGCAACGGTAAAGTTGATATCCGTCCAATCGGAATACGCACCGTAAGCATCCTTTGCTCTGACCTTTACGGTGTGGGGGCCGACAGCATAGTAGCCGTCCGCACTGTGACCTGTATATTCATAGGTGACTGCATCTCCATCGGGATCGCTGGCGGAAACTGTAAAGTTCACAAGGAATTTATGATCCTTAACAGTCCTTGTCACCGTTGCACTGGCGGTCGGCGCGTTGGGTGCGGCATTGGCGACTGCTATGCTCTCAGAATGGGTGAACACCCTGCCTGCATCATCGGTGACGCTGGCAGTCAAGGTATAGGTTCCTGTAGTATTTATGACAATGCTGCCGCCACTGTTTGTGAGGCTTCCTGTAAAGCTTGCGGCATTGCCATCCTTGGATAGCGACCAAACAATGCTCTTACCCTCCAAGCCAGACACATTTCGCATGGACACCTGAAAGGCCGTACCTGCATGAACGGATGATGGGAGCGTAAAGGAACACTGTGCTATTTGCTTTACGGCAACTGTATCAGACGTAAAAGTAAAGCTGCGGTTGTTCTTATCCGTTGCGGCCGCAATGATCTTTACGGCAATGGTCTTGTCCGTACTGATACTTATCTCGCCGCCGCTGTTTGACAATGTGCCGCTGGCATAATCGGTATAGGGCACGGCAGCGCCGCCGTTTACCGAAATGCTCCAAGTGATATTAAGACCATCAAGATCTCTTCCGCTGACTGCGACAGGAATGGCTTCCCCACCGTAAGAAAGCGGCGGCAGGGTAATCAGCATTTCCGGTATCAGGTATATGGTAATAGCGCTGCTGTCAGAAAAAGTTCTGCCAAGAGCGTCTGTCATGGTAACAGTCAGCGTATAGCTCCCTTTTTCCACAAAGGTGATGGTACCGCCCTCATCGGAAAGACTGCCGCTGGCATAGTCGGTATAGGGTGCGGCATCACCGCCATTTGCTGAAATACTCCAAGCGGTATTAAGGTTGTCAAGATGGTTTCCGCTGATAGCGACGGAGACAGGTTCACCCGCATAGGAAACCTGCGGCAGCGTAAGCTGTATTTCCGGAATCGGGTGCACGCTGACGGCACTGCTGTATGAGAAAGTTCTGCCGAGGGCATCGGTCATGGAGGCAGTCAGCACATATTCGCCTTCCTCAGTAAAACGAATTTTTCCTCCCTGGGCGTTGAGCGAACCTTCCACATATTCCGCCAGCTTTACCGCTTTGCCGTCTTTGGTAACGCTCCATTCAATGGGCAGAACGCCGATATTTCCTGTTGTTCTAAGGTCGATGGTTCTGTCCGTGTAGGTTGCCTCCGGCAACTCGAACCGGATGTCAAGCACAGGATACACCTCAGTCTTATTTCCATACTCAAAGAGGAACACCCGGCCTGTGGCATCGGCCACCCTCGCCACCAGCTCGTAAACTCCGGCGTGTTTAAAGCGAATGGTGCCGCCGTTGTTATTCAGCTTGCCATCTACATAAGTCGACCAATCCTGAAAACCATAGGTATTGTCTACCATCCACTCAACGGTTAAACCATCCATTTCCTCTGCGGTTGTTGTGACAGGGATGTCGGTATCGGTATGCGCCGTGGCAGGCAGGCTGAATGAAAAACCTGGGACGGGATAGACCGCTACTTCCGAGGTGTAGCTGTAGGTTCTGCCTGCTCCATCCGTAAAGGATGCTTTCAATACATATTCACCTTTGGAAATGAAGCGGATTGAACCGCCATCATTGGTCAGCTCGCCTTGGATCGCCTCACTGAGTTCAACCGGCTTTCCGTCCTTGGTCAGGGTCCACACCGCCGTGGCCGTGTCAATATTTTGAAAGGTGGCTTCAACGGCAACAAAGGTATCCGTATGGGTGATTTCCGGCAGATAGAAACCAGCTGATCCAACAGGGTAAACCGTGGTTGTTGCCGTGGTTTCAAAGACTCTGCCTGTTTTGTCGGTAACCCTGGCGGTCAAGGCGTACACACCTTTTTCCTTGAAACGGATTGTGCCGCCGCTGTTTGACAGTTCACCCTCCACATATTCACGGATGGAAACTGCTTCGCCATTGCGGGTCAGGCTCCAGTCGGCAGTCAGCCCGTCCATTTCCGTCAGGGTAGTGACAAGATCGATGGCCGTGTCGGTGTGCGCTGTTTCGGGAAGCTCAAACGCCACGCCCGCCACTGGGTAAACGGCGACAACCTCGCTGTGGGTGAATCTCCTGCCTGTGGCATCGGTGATAGTGGCGGCGATGTCATAGCTGCCCTTTTCCTTGAAGGCAATCGTACCGCCATCATTGGAGAGCCTGCCGTCAATGACGGTATCCCATGCAACAGCCTCGCCGTCTTTAACTACCGACCATACAATGTCAAGGCTTCCAAGCCCGGAAGCGGTTGCTTTAATGGTGACTGTCCTGTCCGTATGGGTGTACTCCGGCAGCTCAAAGCCTGCGTTTATCACCGGATAGACCGTGATGCTTTTTGAACAGGAGGTTTCTCTGCCGCCGTAATTTACAGCGGTGGCGGTCAAAGTGTAGCTGCCGCTTTCTTTAAATACAATTGTGCCGCCCTCTTTGCCCAGGGAGCCGTCTACCGCTTTTCCAAGGTCAATGGGTTGCAGCTCACCGGTTGCGGTTTCTTTGGCAAGCGACCATGTAAGTGTCTTGGCGTATTTCAGGTCAGGCGCTATGGTGATACTCGTATCGGTATGTGCCGCAGCGGGAAGATCAAAAACCACCTGTGCCTTTGGGTGGCTGGCAGAGCCGCCGCCTGAACTGCCGCTTGAATTCCCGCCCGTGTTGTTACCCGTACTGTCGGTGATGTCAGCGGGTGGTTTCTCCTGATCCGGTTTGTCCTTTGTTTCGTTCAGATTATCAATCAGTTCAAAGGCTTCGCCTCTGGTGGTTTCACCGTCCGGACGAATGTTTCCGTCAGGATAGCCGCTGATTAAATCGTCCTCCTTGGCAATACTGACATATCCCTTGTCGGAGTTGTTGATTGCCTCATCGTCCTTAAAACCGGTATTTCCACTGAACTGTTTTGCAGCCTCGCCTTTGCCGATTGCACGCACCAACATCCTGATGATTTCAATGCGGGTAATCGGTTCATCTGGCTTCAGGCTGCCGTCATAATCTGCCGGATCAAGGATGCCCCTGTCTACGAGGGCCTCGATGTTTTTCTCCGACCAGTGACCGTCAATATCGTCAAAGGTGGGCGGCTCTTTCTCTACCTCTGTTGTATCAAGCTCCAGATTCCTGACCAGCAGGGCGGCGAACTCGCCTCTTGTAATGGTGTCATCCGGCCTGATGGTTCCGTCAGGGTAGCCCTTAATCACACCCTTTTCCACGAGTCTGATGATGGTCTGTTCCGCCCAATGCCCCACGATGTCGGGAAAAATCAGCGTTCCAGCATAGACGCTGCCGCAAAGCAGGAAGGACAGAACAAGGACCATGAGCCAAATTTTTTTGTTTTTCTGTTTCAAAGGTTCTCAATCCTTTCTTTTATTTTTTATGGATACTCAAAGAGCCAGGGTCATCGCTTTAGCCCTTGGCTCCGTTCCATACTTGAATAATCCTTACTCCCTGGTAATTTCTTCGATGAGGGCAATGAGTTGCGCCGCCAGGGAGAGGAGGGTTTGCTTTTCCATGGTCTTTACGGCAGAGAACACATAAGCCTCCACCGCTTGCGGTGACTGATCCCCCACTTCAATGATGTCAACTTTTTTAGCAGCAACAACTCCCTTTTGTACGGTAAGCTTTATAATGTCGCCGTAATTCATCCCGGTGGCGGCACGAAGCTGCTTAGGGATCAGGATGCGGCCCTTTTCGTCCATTACCTTGTAGACAGGCTTGCTGTTACTCATCATAAACACCTCCGCTTCTCATGACTGCCCGAACGGTTTCGGGATTGATGCCCAGGTCATCAAACAGCTGGCGCAGTTCATCGGGAAGGCTGTCCAGCAGATCTGCCCCCATGATGACAACAGCACCCTTTGCACAGACTATTTCCAGATCGCTGTCCACAGGAATCCCAGCCGCCTCCAGCAGGTCATGGGGCAGAGTGAGTTCGCTTTCCTCATCTTCTGCGAGGGCGGTAATGCCATCAGGGGTGATGACAAATTCCTTGAAGGTATTGCGGATAGAATCGGGGGCGTTGCTAATGTAGGCAAGCTTCACCGTGTCTCCGGACGCAAGCCCCATGTTGCGCAGGAGAGACACGGGAATGGTAAGCTGCCCGTGTCTGTCCACCACACTTTGGATTTCAATCATTCTCATATTCGGTTTCCTCCTTATTGCCCATCATTAGAGCATTTAATTTCGTATGGTCTTTTTAAATCGCTATTCCATGTTGTAAAAGCCGTCTGCCATATCAAACAGCCCTATTTGCATTGGGGCATCCCGCAGCCGCTCCGCGGTGTCGTAGTTGGAAATGAGCACCTCCGGGTATTCGCAGCCTCCCTCATATCGCTGTGCGAGGTTATTAATGCGGGTGACGGCTTCGATGTAGTAGCCTCTATACAGCTCTCGGATATATTCGCAGTCGTTATATGACACCAGCCATTTGCCCTTACATTGTTTCAGCGTATCCCGCAGTCGCACATGATCCTCCTTTTTAAATTCCACCTCGTAATGTCCCTCGGTCTGGTAGTATGGCGGGTCGCAATAAAAAAAGGCGTTGTCCCTGTCGTATTGAAGGATCAACGCCTCAAAGTCTTTATTCTCGATGACCGTATCCTTAAGCCTGCGGCTTCCCGACCATATCAGGTGGAAGGTTTTCCGGATATCAAAGGGCTGGCAGCTGTATGAGCTGCAGCCGCTGCCGTAGCTGTAGCGGATCAGCTTGAAGAAGGCGGCGGCGCGTTTTACGTCCGACATGGTCGCGTTTTCAATGAGAATCGATTTGATTTCCTCAAACTGCGGCTCGGTCAGATAGATCTGCGCCAGTTCCAGTTCCTCCCGCAGGTATTCGCTGGTGAATTCCTCCTTTTCAAGATATTTTTTTAGGACGTTGAATTCGTCTCTGCCGTTTAGGGGCAGGAAGTTCAACTCCTTAAGCAGGGCAAGAGGACGCTCCTTGACGCAACGGAACAGGTTAGCAAGGTCGGAGTTGAAGTCGTTGTAGACCTCCATGCAAGTATCGGGTGGCTTTCCAAACAACACCCAACCGCCTCCGCCGAAGACTTCGATGTACCGCCCGTACTCCTTGGGCATCCGCTGGTAAATAAGGGAGCGCAGGGCCTTTTTGCCGCCGACCCAGCTGATAATGCTGTTCAATCAGTCATCACCTCCTTGGCCTGCTGATCCTGTCCATATCGGTCCGCATACAACTCCCGTCTGTACTCCAGCAGATAAAGCCGACACCAGGATAGGGACAGCCTTTGCAGCGCTCGGTGTCTTTTGGCAAAGGTACGGTATGAATTTTTCTCGGTGGCGCAGGATCGTTGCCGGTTTTTTTCTCCTGCGTTTTTGTGTCTGTGTTCATAGTTCAGCTCCTTTCCGGCAACAAAAAAGACGCTGCCTATTCAGATAGCGCCTCATGCTTATATGCCCTTCATAAAAAATAGCGGCATGCATTTCTACACACCGCCCATCTTGGGAATTTCATCCGGCTCATCTTCCACATATTCATATTCGCCGGTGCTTTCATTGTAGATATATCCTGCTTCAACAAGGTCTATATCAAGTATGCTTGCCGCCAGTTCAAGAGCTTCGGCAGAGCCGCCTTCTGGTGTAAAGCAACTCAGGGTTTTGCCGCCTTTAAACTCTGCCTTGCCGGTATTATAGCCAAAGTCTTCATCAGCCCATTTGTAGTCTAAACAGATATCCGGAAACATAGAGGAAAGCTTTTTCATTAGATCGCTAACGCTGCTCCATGCGGTTAAGAATTTTATCGATCTGCCGTCAAAATTTTCTGCGGTATGCTCGTCATAGCCATAACTGTTCCATTTCGTTCCCCAGTTTTTTATGCTCCAGTCGTACCAGCAGTTTTCAGCGCCGTACTTTTCAATCTCCTCCCTGCCCAGATCCCCCCTGTAGATATGTTCCGGCATCGGTACAATTTTATTAAAGTCAATGCTGCCGGTTCCAATCTCATCATTCTTAATCGCTTCAAACATTGCCCTGACCTTTTCCTTATCAACATGTGCGGTGAGTATGTTTGTGATATGATTTGGCATGTTATATTCCTCCCATCGTCTGTTCGCAAATGTTTTGTTTGTTTTCCTGTTTCAGCTCCCGCTCCGGCTTGATGAAGAAATGATCACTGTTCCAGAAGCTGACGTAGATTTCACCGTCATTCGTTTTGATGGGACGCTGCTCGAACCCCTCGCCCCATCCGTCAGATAGTTGACCAATGATAAAATCAAGCAGTTTGGCTGTTTCCACTTCGGTCAGCTCACCATAAACCTCTGCTATCATCACGCCCCATAACTTGCCGTTCCATTCTTCAACTGTCGGGTGGAGGCTGTAGATTTTTTCAGACAGTGCCTGGTCGTCGTAGAAATATACCATCAGGCCACGGTCATCTTCGCTGGGCAGCTTTTCTTTTTCGATGGCGGCAAGGATTTCATCCATGTAATACACTGCCTCCAATGGAGACAATTCTTCAGGCAGATCGTCCGCGCCGCATCCACCGTATTCATGAGAAGGGTATAATGTAATCGACAGGGGACTGAAAAACTTGAGGGTTTGCTTGATGTTTGACATTTGATTTCCTCCAATCGTTTGTGATTTTCACCCTAAAAAAGGGCATAAAAAAAACGGCAGCATCTTATTTCTAAAATGCCACCGCTAATTTCGTTGCAAAATTCCTTGGATAGGCAAACTCACTAAAGAATTTTTCGTTGTTCATTTGCTTTTTGTCTTTTTAGTTTTATAACGTGAAAAAGCCCAATTATCACGTAAATAATCAGGTTTTTATATCCTCAATTTAAAGTTGCTTTTATGACATTTTTCAGAATATCTTGAGTTGCGTAAATTATGGAAAATGGGAAGTTGATCTTACAATTGAATGGAACAGTTAAAAGGATTAATTATCTCTCTTCTTATTTAATGTATTTATCTTTAAGTATGAGTTGCCATACAACTTTTAAGCTATTATCTAGACAATCCCTTAATCTGTCTTCATCTGGGGATAACTCATATAATTGTTTAAATGCAGGCTGTGCCTTAAACACCATTTCATATAGTTTTTCCTTTGGCTGTATTCTACGGAAATTCTGTGCTGGAAAAAAATCGTCAACTATGCCTTCACCGTTATCATCAAGAAAATGAATTTTGTATGATTTGTATCCATAGGTACTTGTTATTTTCTCCTCAATCCTTCCCATCTTCCCATCTAAAGTAAAAACATAGTCATCAACATCATAAATGTCATTAGTTATTGGCGTATACCAACCGATAGATGTTTTAAGTTTATCTATAAGAGTTTCAATAGATTTCATTTCTTCTAAATCTGAAACACTTAGTATTTCAGAGCATAAAAACACAATTTTATAAATGAGTATAAAAATTAGTTTAATAGTACTTCCTAGAATATCAGAACTCAGCTTCTCAGCAAACGGATTAAAATGTATTTTAGTGCTTGCTAACGAATATTGTCTGTACGAAAAACCAAGCAAAAGTTTATCTATTGAGTCGGCAACTAATAAGGCTTTTTTAAGCTTCTCTCTATATGAAGACTCTTTCAGATGCAATGCTGTCCCGTTTATATCTTCTGCTTGGGTATTTATATTAATAAAAAAGCAAAGTGACTCATCTATGTTTGCACTTTCTTGCTTTAAAAGATTTTTAAGATTGTCAATCTGTGCACTTATAGTATTTGATTCAATTCCGTAAAAATCTTTTAAATCACGGACTTCATTTCTAAGGTCATTATACTCTTTTATTAAGTAATAATATCGCACATAATCGTCATTGTTCAACTCTTTCCATAATAGCAAATTGGTAAATGCTTCAATAAGCTTTCTGTAATATAAATTGATTTCATCATATAGACCTTGAATAATTAAATTACCTACTAAAGTATCTTCTTTTTCTTTATTAAAACCATCTTTGAAATCGTCTTCCCATCGAATAACAGATGTTAAAAATTTAATTATTTCGTTTAAGACAGTGGCAATATAGTATTCAGTAGGAAATTTTTGTGAATAACTTTTTTTGTCTTTATCAACACTTAATACATCTCTAATAATATATGTATTCTTACAGAGTAAACTGTGAATTATCATATCTTCTTCTAATAAAAACACTATATCGTCCTCCTCTTTTTAGTATTAGTGTAACTTACCATTATTAGGCGATACTATTATGTGAACTTTCTCTAATAGTTATAATTATATCAAAATCCTGGTAAAATAACATTTTGTTACAACTTTATAATACCAAACACAATAAATTATAAATTTCGCTATATATACATCAGCCTCGTTGCATAATATCTCTCCACTTCTATGCATAACGTTACCCACAACATTAATACGGAACAGTTATATCTGTCTAGATAAATCGGTGAATAGTCAAAAAGTCTTTACCTTCTATTCGCTTGAAAATATAAAAACCCGGTCATTTTAAAAATAACCGAGTTTTTATCATCGTTTTTTACCCTTTAAAACCCACTCTTTAAAAACCCGGAAAGCCTTATCCCATGCGGCTTTCGGCACGTTTTATCTGAACTATGCACTCAACGTGCCTAGTTCAAGGAAACAAATCCATAACAAAAGAAACCCCCAGCGCCTTAAGAGCCTGATTGCTCCCAAGGGTTGCTGGGGGTAAAGAAAAAGCCCCCGCAAGAGAGCTTAATTGCGGTTCTCTGTCAAGTGTTGGGGTGACCCAGAGAAAAAAAATAAGTTTACCATTTGGCGGCTCTGTCTAGGGCCGCCAATTTTAT
>ERZ795045.1800-NODE-1800-length-22799-cov-6.778711_pt1 | contig 22799 bp, 13 predicted proteins | sample MGYA00375129_ERZ795045 | MGnify/ENA primary metagenome ERZ795045 (study PRJEB30174, sample SAMN05720166) | activated sludge metagenome | isolation source: anaerobic digester from wastewater treatment plant | place: Japan | collected 2015-05-15 ...
CTGACGGGAGAGGCCGAGGGCGGGCCTGCGCTGCAGCAGTTCATCGTGCAGGCGCGACCGGGCGACACCGTGACCTCGGCCACGGGGCGCGTGGCGACCCTGGAGGCTGGCACGGCGCTCCAGTGGGGCCCGGCGGAGCTGGGCGCGTGGATCGAGGTGAGCGGCGCGCGGATCGCGGTGCCGCAGGGCGCCGCATTCCGCTGGCCGACCGCCGCGTTCAACCCCTACGCGGCCGATGGCGCCGCGCCCTTCGGAGCGGAACGCGGCGTTCTCTCCGCGCGTATTGATGGCCGGCCCATCCAGTGGGAGATCACGGCGCAGAGCCGGTGAGGAGGAGGTCAAGGTGAAGAAACGGTTGGCATTGGTCGGCGCGCACCCGGATGACTGTGATATCCTCGGCAGCGGCCTGGCCATGAGATACCGCGAGCTGGATTGGGACGTGATGTTCGTCTCCATGGCGAACGGCGATTGCGGCCACCACGAGATGCCTCGCCAGGAGCTGGCAGCGCGGCGCAAGCGTGAGACCGAGGCCGTCGCCGACATGCTCGGCATCGAATACGTGGTGCTGGATACCTCCGATTGCGAGGTCTTCCCGACGCTGGAGCAGCGCTGGACCTTGCTCCGGGTGTTGCGCCGCTTCGAGCCGGACCTGGTGGTGACGCACCACGCCACCGATTACCACCCGGACCATCGCTACACGAGCCAGCTGGTGGGCGACGTCTCCTACTTGCTGAAAGTGCCCCACTGCTGCCCGGATGTGCCCGCGCTACGCAAGGATACCGTCCACGCCTTCTTCCACGCCTGGCGCGACACGGCGCGGCCGGACAGTTTCTGCGTGGCGATCGATATCGATGACCTCTGGCAGCGCAAGGTGGAGGTGATCGCGAAGCACGAGTCGCAGATGTTCGAGTGGCTGCCGTGGGTGGATGGCCAGGACATGAGCCAGATCCCGCCGCCCGAGGACGCGGAGGGGCGGCTGCGATACGTCGATGAGCGGCGCGGTCCGCGCGCGGAACGGATCGCCGATCTCTACCGCGACCGGCTGTGCGAGCTGTATGGCCCAACGCGCGGCAGGCAGATCCGCAAGGCGGAAGCCTACGTCACCGCGCCATTCCCCACCTCGCTCAGCGAGGAGAACTACCGGGAGCTCTTCCCGTTCTTCGGGGGGTAAGATGAAAGAGAAAACGCTTCGAGTCGGCTTGATCGGCTGCGGAATGATCACCCAGCGCAGCCACGCTCCGGGCTTTGCAAAGATTCCGGATCTCCAGATTGCGGCGCTGTGCGACCCGGTTCCGGACAGGATGGTCGCGGTGCGCGACGCGCACGCGCCGGACGCCGCCCTCTTCGAGAGCTACGAGGAGCTGCTCGCGTCCGGGCTGGTCGACGCGGTCACCGTGGCCACGCCGGTCTACCTGCACGGGCCGGTGACGATCGCGGCGCTCAAGGCGGGGTGCCACGTCCTGTGCGAGAAGCCGATGGCGATGTCGCGTGCCGAGGCGGTCGAGATGGTGGATGCCGCGCGCACGGCGGGGAAGGTCCTCCAGATCAACCTCTCGCGCCGCTACGATCCGTTCTACCAGATGATCGCGCAGCTGATTGCTGAGGGCCGGATCGGCGAGCCGCGGCACATTCGCGCGAGCCGCGTGCATACGACCGCGCCCGATCAGGGGTGGTCGCCCGGTGCCCGATGGTTCGTCACCAAGGCGCAGGGCGGCGGTATCGTGGGCGATATCGGCGTCCACGTGGGCGATATGATGCAGTGGTACATGGGGCCGGTCGAAAGCGTGAGCGCACACACGGCGACGATTCGCCCCGATATCGACGTGGTCGACAACGCCACGGCACTCTTCCGCTTCCGTGGCGGCGCCACCGGCGTGCTGGAGCTAAGCTGGACCAGCCCGGTCAACCGGATGTGCTTCGAGATCCAGGGCACCGAGGGGCTGCTTCTGGCCACCACACAGAACGAGCCGGTGCGGATCTTGCGGCGTGACGGCACCACCGAGGAGTACGGGCCCGAGCAGTTCCCGCAAGGGGTGCGCAACAGCTTCGAGTGCTTCGCGGACGCGATTCGCGGCATCGCGCCCTCGCCCGCTCCCGGAGAGATCGGCCTCTCCATCCAGGCCGTGCTCGACGCGATCCTCGAGTCCGGCGCCGAGGGCGGCGCCCCGGTGCGCGTGTAGAGACTCTGGAAGCCGGTCCGGCGCTTTCGGCCGGGCCGGCTTTCTTTACTCCGGGCGGGGTTGCCCCCACGCGTCAGGCGTTGCCGGCCTCTTGCGAGGCCAGGATCTCGTCCAGGATCCGCCAGCAACGGAAGAGCCCGCGCGGCACGTGGAAGCAGCCTTTCCACTTGCCACCCTTCAGGTTGAGGAGCACCTCGCCGCGCCGGTTGAGATAGCCCCACCACTCGCCATACTCCGGGTCGGGGAAGTGTGACCAGGCGTAGGCGTGCACGCGGTCATACCACTCGGCCAGGCTCTGGCGCCGGGTGAGGTGCCAGCCGAGGAGCAAGCCGACGAGCGTCTCCATGTGTACCCACCACAGCTTCTGGTCCCACTCGAGCTGCTGGGGCGGCTTGCCAAGCGCGTCCATGAAGTAGAAGATCCCCTCGTACTCCGGATCCCAGCCGAACTGGAGCTGCGCCTCCAGGGCATCGGCGGCGCGCTCGACGAGGGTGTGCTCGCCCAGCTGGTGGGCGGCATCCATCACGAACCACATCGCCTCGATCCCGTGGCCCGGGTTGATCAGCCGGCCATCGAAGGTGTCCGGGTGGCTGCCATCGGGGGCGATATGCTCGTAGACGAGGTGGGTGTCGGGGTCGACGAAGTCGTCCATCACGCGCGCTAGGTTCTCGCGGATCACGTCGGCCACCGGATAGTCGGGGAGCGCTCCGCCGAGCTCCAGCGCCAGGTTGATCGTGATCATCGGAAGGACCATGGAGCGCATGGGACGGCTGCCGGGCACCAGCTTGTTGTACTGGCCTTTCGGGTTCTCCCAGCGCGCGAGGATTCGCTCGAAGGTGCGCGTGGCGAGTTGCGTCGCCCACTCCTCGCCGCTGGCGCGCCCGAACTCGGCGAACGCCATGGCGGCAAAGCAGTCGGAGAAGATGTTGTAGGGCTGGACGAGTGGCGTGCCGCGACGGTCGAGCGCGAAGTAGAAGTCGCCGTTGGCGTCATGACCGTGGTCGGCGAGAAAGCGCGCGCCGAGCGCCGCGATCTCCAGGAACTCGGGCCGCGGCTCCAGGGCGTTGTAGAACTTCGAGAACATCCACACCTGGCGCGCCTGCAGCCAGACAAACTTGTCGGTATCGAAAACGCGGCCGTCGCGCTCCAGGCAGGTGAAGTAGCCGCCGCACTCGCGGTCGGGCGAATGGCGCAGCCAGAAGGGGATCACGTCTTCCAGCAGCGCCTTGGCATATTGATCGCGCAGCGCGCGTGGGTTCTCCAGCAGCATCATTCTTTCCTCTCCGATCCGGGGCTGGCGTGCTCCTCTCGGGCTTATCCGCCGCTTCCTTCGCCTGCTATGCCGGTCAGCCGGCGAAAGTTGCCGTGGAACAGCGCAGCGTACTCCTCTTCGGACAGGCGCTCGAACAGGGCGCCCTGCACGTAGACCGCGGGGTTGTTGATCGGGTAGTCCGTTCCGAAGAGGAGCTTCTCCTTGCCGGCCACGTCGATCGCTTTGTGGAGGATGCCGTAGCGGTCGATGCCGGAGCCGCTGATATCGAGGTGCAAGTTGGAGAGGCGTGCGACCAGCGCAATCCGCGCCAGGAACTCCTCGCGCCCGCCACCCGGATGAGCAAGCACGAACTGCGCTTCCGGCACGGCGCGACAGGCGCGCTCGATCACGTCCAGGCTGGCGCAGTGGAAGTTGATGACGGCGCCAAACCGGGCCGCCTCGCGGAAGATCTTCACAGCGTTCCGGGAGGCGTACTCCTCGCCGAAGCCCATCAGGTAGCCCACCAGCTCGCCAATCCAACGCACGCCCTCGCCCCCGCAGCAGCGCTCGATCTCGGCGCACGATTCCTCCGGGAAGCGGGGGTGAACCTGAATCCCCGGGATGTAGAACTCCGGGAAACGGTCGCGCAGCGCCAGCGCCTGGTCGTTCAGCCGGCGGATCGGCGCGAAAGAGTCCGGCTGCATCACCTGGATCGGCGCGCCGCACGCGCGGTGAATCCCGGCCCGGCGCAGCGTCGCGATCTGCTCCGAGGGATCGCCCACGCCGATGAACCACGAAGTGGCACCCGCGGCATCAACTCCGGGGTGGATGTGACAATCGATAATCTCGCGCTCTGGCATCAGACCCTCCCCTGCATCACCCCTTGCCTTTGATCGGTTCTCGCTCCAGGCCGCGGTTTCCCCTTGGGTGCGTGTTCGAGCAGGAACCGCGAAGCGCGAGGCGAACACCGCGGAGAGGTACACGCGATGCGAATCACAGGAACTTTTCTCGACGAGATCAGCCACGATATTCCCCACCAAAACTGGGGCCCCGAGGAGTGGGACCTCGACTTCCAGGCGATGCGAGCCATCGGGATCGACACCGTGATCCTGATCCGCTGCGGCTACCGCCGGTGGATGACCTACCCCTCACAGGTGCTCCAGGAGCGCGAGGGCTGCTACCCGCCGCCACTCGATCTGGTGGATCTCTTCCTCACTCTGGCCGAGAAGTACGGCATGGAGTTCTGGTTTGGCACCTACGATTCCGGGCGCTACTGGCATCAGGGCCAGTTCCAGGAGGAGGTCGATATCAACCTGCGCGTGCTTGACGAGGTGTGGGCACGCTACGGCCACCGCCCGGCGTTCAAGGGGTGGTATCTCAGCCAGGAGGTGAGCCGGCGCACCGGCGGGATCATCGACATCTACGCCCGGATGGGCCGGCACTGCAAGGAGATCTCGGGAAACCTGCCCACGCTCATCTCGCCGTGGATCCAGGGCGTGAAGGCCGTGAGCGCCTTCACCGGGCAGACGCGGCAAGCGCAGGGGATCACCCTGGAAGAGCACGAGCGCGAGTGGAACGAGATCATGGCTGGAATCGCCGGCGCCGTGGATATCGTGGCGTTCCAGGACGGGCACGTGGAGTTCGACGAGCTCGCCAGCTTCCTCTCGCTGAACAAAGCATTGGCCGAGCGCCACGGCCTCCGCTGCTGGACGAACAGCGAGTCGTTCGACCGCGACATGCCAATCAAGTTCCCACCGATTAAGTGGGAGAAGCTGCTGCTGAAGCTGAACGCGGCGGAACAGGCCGGGATGGAGAAGGCGATCACCTTTGAGTTCTCGCACTTTATGAGCCCCAACTCCATCTATCGCGCGGCGCACCATCTCTACCGGCGCTACTGCGAGCAGTTCGGCCTGGAGCCGTGGCAGCCGCCAGCGCAGTAACCCGAAGTATTCACCAGAATACTTCGAGAAGTCTCTTGTCTGGTGGCACGCCGTTGCCGCCACAAGCGCCCGGAAGCAGAGTGTTTTCGAGGGCAGTGCCCACAAATCCGCGCCACGCCTGGCAGAGAGACTTCTTTTCATTATTTCTGATGAATAATGCGGGGTAAGGAGCGTGAAGATGGGTCTCAAGATCGGGATCTGCGGGGCCGGGAAGTTCGGAAGATGTTTCGTGCCGGTGTTCCAGCGCCACCCGGATGTGGAAGAGGTCTATCTCGCCGACGTGATCCCGGACCGGCTGGCGCAGGTGGCGGCGCAGTACGGAGTGCGGAAGACGTTCGATTCGCTCGACGCGCTTTGCAAGAGCGATTGCGACGCGGTCGCCCTCTTCACCCAGCGGTGGATGCACGGGCCACAGGCGGTCCAGGCGTTGAAGGCCGGGAAGCACGTCTATTCCGCCGTGCCCGCCGCGATCACCCTGGAGGAGCTGGCCGAGCTGGTCGACACCGTGAAATCGACCGGGCTCATCTACATGCTGGGCGAGACGAGCTACTACCGGGCGCAGACCACCTTCTGCCGGAACAAGTTTCTCGCGGGCGAGTTCGGGAAGTTCGTCTACGGCGAGGGCCAGTATCACCACGACATGGCCCACTTCTACGCCTCTTACATGCACAGCGGCGGCGCCGAGTGGAAGCGCACGGCCAGCTTCCCGCCGATGCTCTATCCGACGCACTCCACGGCGTTCATCCTCGGGGTCACTTTCACGCGCATGACCGAGGTGTGCTGCTTCGGCTACGTCGATAACCACCCGGATGGGATCTTCGATGCCGAGCTGAGCCTGTGGGGCAACGTCTTCAGCAACCAGACGGCGCTCTTCCGGACTTCGGACGGAGGGATGGCGCGTGTGAACGAGTTCCGGCGCATCGGCGCGGGCGACGGACGGATGACGATCATGGGCACGCGCGCCGCTTACGAGGAGCAGCCTCGCCAGGGGATCTTCACCTGGCTCGACTTCCCGCCCGGCATGGAGGAGAACGGCGACATTCCCTACCGTGAGATGACGGAGCTGGTGAAGCTGCACCACGAGGATGTGAGCCATATTCGCGTCTTCGACGGCGTGGAGGTCACCGAGGAGAACCTGGGCAACCTGCCGCGCGAGTACCTGGGCAAGAAGTTCCTAGGTCTCTCGAAGGCGCAGCCGTGGTGGCAGCTCCCGGTGGAGTTTGCCGGGGTGCCGAACGGGCACGACGGCACGCATGTCTTCCTGGTGAACGACTTCGTTCGCTCGGTGAAGAGCCACCGGCTGCCGCCCAACCACGTCTGGCTCGCGGCGCGCTACAACGCGCCCGGGATTGTGGCGCACGAGTCGTGCCGGCGCGGCGGCGAGCTGATGAAGATCCCGGATTTCGGCATGCCCCCGGCCGATTGGCCAACCCTGGAGGAGACGCACCCGCTGCAACCGTGAGAGCGGGCGCGGCGTTCCGAGAGCCGGCGCGGGAATGATTCCGGCCCGAGCCCATCGAACATTAGAGGCAACGGGAGACCGATGGGTGGACCCCGTTTTGCAGCGTGGCATGGGCGCGGGGCGAAGCCCTTTGCCCGGGTGTCAGCAAGGGAGATCCAGAGTGAAGATTGGTGTCAGTTCCTACAGCTATAGCCGGTTGGTCCGCACCGGCGCGATGAAGCAGATCGAAGTGATCGCCGCCGCCAAGGAGGCGGGCTTCGATGTGATCGAGTTCAGCACCATCGCCGTGCCTGAAGGCAAGACGCTTCCCGGATTCGCCGAGGAGCTGCGCAAGGAAGCGGATCGCGTGGGCCTGCCGATTGCCAACTACACCATCGCCGCCGACTTCCTGAACGGCTCGGATGGCAACCTGGAGGCGGAGATCGCTCGCGTCAAGGCCGAAGTAGATGTGGCGGAGATCCTCGGCGTGCCCGGGATGCGGCACGACGCCACGCGCGGCTTTGCCGCCGATTACACGGGGCCAAAGAGCTTTGACGCGGCTGTGTCGCGTCTGGCCGAAGGGTGCCGCGCGGTGACGGAGTATGCCGCCTCCAAGGGCATCAAGACGATGGTGGAGAACCACGGCTTCTTCTGCCAGGATAGCGACCGCGTCGAGAAGCTGGTCACCGCCGTGGCACACCCCAACTTCGGCGTGCTGATCGACATCGGCAACTTCGCCTGCGCGGATGAGGACTCGCAGATCGCCGTCGGGCGGCTGGCGCCCTACGCGTTCCATGCGCATGCCAAGGACTTCCACATCCGGCCGGGCTATCTCCCCGCGCCCGGCGAGGGGTGGTTCATGAGCCGCGCCGGCAACTACCTCCGGGGTGCGATCATCGGCCACGGCGATATCCCGCTCCTGGGATGCATCCGCGCGCTGAAGCGCGCCGGCTTCGATGGCGTCCTCTCCATCGAGTTTGAGGGGATGGAGGACGTGCTCACCGGCATCCGGATCGGGCGAGACAACCTAGTGCGCCTAGTGGAGATGGCGGGCTAGCATCCGCTCGCCACGATTCACCGGGAAGCTCGTGGGGCGTGGGGGATGGCCGGGCTTTCCCCCGCGCCTCGGGCTCTGCGGCGCTCCCGCGCGGGAGGCTCGTACCATGAAGCAGCGTGGCATCCTGGTGTTGCTTGCCTGTTTGCTGATCTTCCCCTCGGTTTGCCGGGCGCATTGGCTGGATCACCAGGAGCTCCCGGAGTGGGCCCGGCGCGGCTACTGCCAGTGGGGCCATGGCGCCAACATCAACGGCCGGATTCACTGGACCGAGAACGGCTACGGTGTCGATCTGCCCAACATCCACCTGATCCGCTACTGCGGGCGCAACCTGATGCAGACGATCACCTATCTGGATGAGGAAGCCCGGCGCGTGGGCGAGAGCGCTGGGGTGCGGCGCCAGCCCTACATCTGCAGCAAGACGATCTGGTGGCGCAACGAGTTCCCCAAAGCCCCCCAACTGGAGCGGTGCACCATCCTCAAGCCGGACGGCACGCGCGTCTTGCTCTACAACAACCCCGAGCGCTACGGAGGGTGCTACAGCAGCCCGATCTGGCTGGATTACGTGAAGCAGCGCGTGGATAGCCTCCTGGCGAAGCCCGGGGGCGAGGTTCACTCCATCTTCTTTGACAACTGCATGAACTATGATTGCCACTGCGCCGAGTGTCACGCGCGCTTCAAGGAGTACACCCGCGAGAAGTTCGGGCGCGAGATGGCGCTCTCGCCCTCGGATAAATCGCCCGATTACCTGTTTGCCCGGCGGATGTTCGACGCCGATGAGGCGGTGCGCTTCTTCCAGGAGATTCGCCGTCACCTCAACACCCGGCACCGCGAGGGGATTCTGATCTCGCCCAATATCGGCATTGGCTACGGCTGGAGCAGCTATCTCGTCAACCGGGGCGCGACCGACCTGGTCTTCATCGAGGAGGGTTTCACGTTTCCGCCGTTCGAGAGCACCGTGCTGAAGTATAAGCTGGGCCTCGCTGCGTCGCATGGCAAGACGGTGGGCCAGCTGCTCGGGCTCCCGCAGGGACTGCGCCGACAGCGCGCGCTCGCCCTGGACGAGAAGCATGAGATGGGCATCCTCGAGGCGTTTGTCTACCCCGAGGAGCACAAGCTCGCCCTGGCCGAGGCGATGGCAACGAACGGCACGAATTGCGTCTCATTCGCCCTGCGCGAGCAGAAGATCACGGCGAACGACGCGCCCTACCAGGTGCAGAACCGCGAGGCGATCCACCAGTACAGCGCGTTCCATCAGCGCCACCTGCCGCTTTTTGACCGGGCGCAGCCGGCGGCGCGGGTCGCGGTTGTTCACCCGGTGGTCACGGAGCTGGGCCGGTACAACACGCGGACCGCTTTGCAGCAGGCCACGCGGGCCCTGGAGAGGGCCGGCGTGCCGTATGAGGTGCTCGTCGAGGAGGACCTGGAGCCGGAGCAACTGCGTCACTACCGGCTGTTGATCCTGCCGGAAGTCTATTGCCTCAACCGGGAGCGATGCCAGGCTCTGGAAGAGTGGCTGAAGCGGGGCGGGGCGTTGGTACAGTTGGGCTCGTTGGCGCAGGCAGACGAGCTGGGCCGGGCCTACCCTGCCGGGCGGCTGCCGCTGGTGGGGCATCTGGCCGAGGCCGATCCGGCGGAGATAGGGGCGGGCCGCGTGTGGCTGCCCTCGCGCTCGCTCGACGAGATGCCGGCGCGCACCTTCCTGGCCGAGCTCCAACGCCTGGCCGGCCCGCTGGAGAGAGCCGAGACGCGCTCGCCACGCCTCTTCTGCAACCTCCTGCGCAGCCGCGATGGCAAGAGCCTCACGGCGCACCTGGTCAACTCGGACTTCAGTTACACTCTTCCGCCCACGGGCGATATTCAGGACGACGATGGCCTGTCGGAGGCGCGCACCTTCCTCTCGACGCCCGCGGCCCGGATACGCAAGGTGTTGAGGGTGCCGGAACCCGCGAAGGCGCGAGACCTCTACCTCAAGTTCGTCTCGGCCACGTGCGGGGTGGCCACCGATGCCTTCTCTCTGGTGGTGACGTTCAACGGGCAAGAGATCGCCACGATCCCCGGCTCCTGGCTAAATGACGGGCCGGGCGAGGGGATCCCCGTGCCCCCTGGCCTGATCCGCGAGGAGAACGAGGTGGTGTTCCGGGTGACCGGCAGGCCGAACAGCCATCCCGACTGGGTGGCCTTCCGCGTGGATACCAACGCCACGTCACGGCGCAGCTGGTGGTCCGGCGACGGGGGGAAGAGCTGGACACAGGAGGATCTCTCGCCCGATCCTGGCACGCAACAGGGCGAGGTGATGGTGCGCCTCGGCCCGCGCGACGACCCCGAGCGCGTGGCAACGCCCGAGGAGTTCGAGGGGCGGCTGCGCGTCAACCCGGCGCGCGACATCGATCTTTACCTGAACGCTGGCGCCCGCCCGCCCGTGGCGGTTTTCCGAACCCCGGAGGGTGTGGAGCGCCGGATCACGCCTCGGGTGCGCGGGGGTATGGCCGTCTACCGCGTGCCGGAGGTGCCAATCTACGGCCTGTTGATACTGAATGGAGCGTGAGCAGGCCGAAATCAACGGATCGCCGGGAGGCTGGGCTGGCCTGTGGACGACAACGGTTCCCGGCTTCGCGTGCGAAATAACGTTCCGAAGTGGAGATAACGAATGCGAACTAGACTTGTTCCCTGGCTCGTTCTGGGCCTGCTGTTGCACCTGGTCGCGGGAGCGATCGCCCAACAACAGCCGGCCTCGCCCTACCAGCTGGCCGTCGTGACCGACCGGCCGGAGGCGCTCTACACCGTTGGCGAGGCGGCGAAGTTCCTCGTCACCCTCAAGAAGGACGGCCAGGCCGTGCCCGACGCCGAGATCAGCTACCAGCTGGATAAGGATGGGATGCCCCCCATGGATCAGGGCGCGCTGAAACTGGAGGGTGGCTCCGGTACCATCGAGGGAAAACTAGGCGAGCCGGGCTTCCTCCTGTGTCGCGTCTCTTACAAGACGGAGGAAGGCGATGTGATCCGCGCGGTAGCCGGGGCGGGATTCGACCCGCTGAAGATCGGCCCGAGCATGCCGGTGCCGGACGACTTCGATGCCTTCTGGGCGGCGCAGAAGGCGAGGCTGGCCGCCGTGCCGATGGAGCCGAAGCTGACGCCCGTCAACTCCCCCCAGGAGGGGATCGAGGTCTTCGATGTGGAGATTGCGTGCGTGCCCCCGAGGCCGGTGCGCGGCTACTACGCGCGTCCGGCAGGCGCGGCGCCGAAGAGCCTGCCTGCCATCCTTACCGTGCATGGCGCCGGCGTGCGTAGCTCCAGCCTGGGCGGCCCCGCCGGCCTGGCGAAAACGTACCAGGCCATCGCGATGGACATCAACGCCCACGGCATCCCCAATGGCCAGACCAAGGAGTTCTATGATGCTCTGTCGGCGGGCGAGCTGAAGGGCTACCCGCACTTCGGGCGCGAGGATCGCGAGACGAGTTACTTCCTCGGCATGTTCCTGCGCGTGCAGCGCGCCCTCGACTTCCTGACCAGCCAGCCGGAGTGGGATGGCCAGGTGCTCGTTGTCCAGGGGAGCAGCCAGGGAGGCGGGCAATCGATTGCCGCCGCCGGCCTCGACCCGCGCGTCACCCTCATCTCCGCCGGCGTGCCCGCGATTTGCGATCACACCGGCAAGGCCGTCGGACGCACGAACGGTTGGCCCCGTCTGGCCGATGTGGCGGGCAAGCCCGATCCGAAGATCATGGAAGTCTCGCGCTACTTCGACTGCGTCAACTTCGCGACGCGCGCCAAAGCCGAGGCGATTTTTAGCGTGGGCTTCATCGACGGCACGTGCGCGCCGACGAGCGTCTACGCGGCCTACAACGCCTGGCCCGGGAAGAAGCAGATCATCAACGAGCCCCTGATGGGCCATAGCGTCTCCCGGAAGCTGGGCGAGGTGACCGCGGCGCGGATCCGGGCGCAGATCGACGCGCGCAAGTGAATGGACGCGGGGAGCGGGCCCGACTCGCTCCCCGCATCTAGCCCGAATTATTCACCAGAATAATGCGGGCGAGGGGCACAACAGGGCTGCGCGCGCCGGATGGCGAACGATTCTTCATGCGCGGGGAATGCCGCGTGGCAAAGTGAGCAGGAGCGGCAGGAGCATGAAGAGGGTAGCTTGGATCCTGGTAGCCGGCATCCTGTGGATGCTCTCACCAGCAGGTGGCTACGGCCAGGATGTGGGGGAAGCCCCTGTCGATGCGCCCGAGGACACCCGGAACTACGCCGGCCCGGGCCTGGGCGCGCGCTTTAGCCCGGGCGTGAACACGGAGTTCCTGGAGCCATGGGGCCTGGATGCGTTCGTGACGAAGGGCACGCTCATCTTCCGGCACGGCCCGCGTGACCTGGAGAAGGCGGTCATCGTCACTCTCGCGCAGCCAGTGCGCGTGCGCGCCGTGAGCTTCGGCACCGTCTACGAGGATATCGTCCGCTGCCCCATCGGGTGCGAGGTCTTCGCCTCGGAAACCGGCATCGAGAACTCCTACCGCCGGGTGGGCGGGACGAACCAGGTGCGCGGCGACCGCACGCTCATTCCGATCGAGCCGCCTGTAGTGGCGCGCTACCTGAAGTTCGCTTTCACCGATTCCGGCGGTGGCTCGCGGATCACGGGGCTGGGCGTCTATACCGGCACTCCGGAGCGCGTGCGTCAGGCGGGCGGGTTCGAGCCGTGGCCGCCCGGACCCCAGCCGGATTGGATCACGCCGGATGCCATCACCGCGGCTGCGCGTGAGGGCGGGCCCCGCGGCGATATGGAGCTCACCTTCTACGCCACCGGCCTTGACTACTCCGCGCCCGCCATCCCAGGCGAGGGCTCGCTTCTGGAGCGCTTCCACCGCGAGGGGGGAACGGTTGCCCGCCGGCTGGAGCGGCTTCCCCACGACCTGCCTCTCTATCGCGCTCTGGGAGCCACCGCGGTCGAGAGCTACGTGCGCTGGAACTTCATCGAGGAGCGGCAGGGCGTTTTCGATTTCTCGGTCCACGACGCGGTGCTGGCGCAGCTGCGCGAACACGGCCTGAAGTGGGTACCTCTGGTCATTGCCGGGCCGGCCTACTCGCTTCCGGCATGGTTTCGCGAGTCCCCCGATTTCCTCGGCTTCCGCTGCCTGGAGCATGGCCAGGAGAATGGCGTCGCCTCGATCTGGAACCCTCGCCTGCGCCCCTACGTAGAGCGCTTCCTCCAGGCGTTCTTCGAGCACTATGCGCCCCACGCCGATTCGATCCAGAGCGTGATCCTGGGGATCAGCGGGATCTTCGGCGAGAACCTCTATCCCCACGACGCGAGCCGCGACTGGACCACCAACGCCTTCGGCGACTATCACACCCACTCCGGGTGGTGGGCCGGCGACGCCCACGCGCAGGCGAGCTTCCGCGCCTACCTCAAGGCGCGCTATAAGACGGTCGCTGCGCTCAACGCCGCCTGGGGAACCACGTGGGAATCGTTTGACGCGATCACGCCGCAAGCGCCGGAGACCTTGAGCGAGGGGCGCGCGCGCTACGATTTCCTCGACTGGTACAACAGCTCCATGACCGAGTATCTGGAGTTCTGGCTGCGCACGGCGCGCAAACACACGCGGGGCAAGCTGCTCATCTGCGTCGGTGGGCACGGGTTGCCGCGCGTAGGCGCCGACTTCTCGGCGACGGCACGCCTCGCCGCGCGCTATGGCGCCGGGATCCGGATCACCAACGAGGGCCCCGATTACCGGTGGAACTTCGCGATGACGCGCTGGATCAGCACCGCGGCTCGTTTCTACCGCGCTCCCTTGGGTATCGAGCCGGCTTCATTGCAGGTGGATGCGCGCTCCATCGCGGCACGCGTCTTCAACGCGCGAACCTCCGGCGCGGAAGAGCTCTTCTGCTATCCGTCGAGCTGGACGAACAAGCCGGGCTACCTGAAACTGGCCGAGCACCTTCACTATCTCCGCCGCGATACCCCCGTCACCTCCGTCGCGTTCCGGGTGCCGCGCACGCACCTGATGGCCGTTGGGGAGGTGGATTACCTGGGGCAGATGGCTGTGCTTCGCGAGGCGACCGATTTCGATGCTGTGGACGCCGCCCTGATCCGCGATGACGCGCTGAAGTCGTACCAGCTCCTGATTCTCGGGCAGGGGAATGTCGAGGAAGCGGCGATGCTGGAGCGGATCTGCCGGTGGGTCTACCAGGGGGGCATTCTGGTGCGTCTCGGGCGGGCGCCACTGCGCACAGTGGACCAGCGCGATGATTATGAGCGGTGGTTCCTCCAGAACGGCGGCCAGGAGGCTCGCCTCCCTTCCGGAGCGGTCAGCCGGCGCGTGGGGGGCGGCTACGTCGTGGATGTGCGCGACGTGCCCGAATCGGCAGAGGCGTTCGCGGCGCTCATGGATCAGGTGCTCGTTGACGCGACCCGGATCAGCCGGCGGTTCGTGCGCCCGCCGCGCCTCGTGGGCGCGCCGCGCGGCGTCTATGTCGCCGCCACACGTGGTGACCTGCTCTTCTTGAACACCACCGGGAACCAGGTGGACGCGGAGTACGAGGCGTATGCCCCCGGAGGGATCGTCCGGCGCGGGAGCATCTCGCTTCCCCCGCAGGCGATGCGCTCCGTGGCGTATCCCCGATAGCCCGAAGTATTCACCAGAATACTTTCAAGAGAAGACCCTTGTCTGGTGACACACCGTTGCCGCCACAGGCGCCCGAGGACAGTGCCCACGAACCAGTGCCACGCCTGGCAGAGAGACTTCTTTTCATTATTCTGATGAATAATGCGGGATAGCGCGCTCAGCCCGGCAGGCGATGCCGGGGTGAGACGCGAGACGATTGGGTCCCTGAAACCGGGGCCGGATCACTTCCCTTGCGCCGGGGCGGGCACGAAGAGGTGATCCGCGGAGAGTGTGACCGCGGGGGGCAGCTTCTTGTCGAAGGTAATGAAGGCGCTCCGGTAGCTCTTGTTGGGCACGTCGGAGACCTTCAGCGTCCACTGCCGGCCAGTCTTCCCGCCCGATGGTACGGAAAACGTCACAGATCGCACGAAGGGATCCGTCTCGGTGTCCTTCACCACGGCGCCGTCCGGATCGACAACGGTGAGCTTCACCGCGTTTGTGGAGAAGTGGCACCGCGCCGAGATCGAGAACTCCTCGACGCCCTCGGGCACGTAGAAGCGCACGCTCCCACCCGGGCGCGAGATCTCAAACTGGCTCGCGGTCCACAGCGCCAGCGGCACGGTCGTGCTGACCACCGTGCACCGCCCATAGTAGCCCGCGGTGAGCACCACCGTATGCAGTCCGGATACTCCCGCGCGGAAGCGCAGCGTGGTCTCCTCGCCCGGAGGCAGGGTTCCCTCGCGGAGCACGCGCTTCTCCGGATCGAGAATCGCATACGAGACGCCCCAGATATCGCCGGATTTTGCCTTGTCCGTCTGGAAGCGGATGGCGGCCTCCTCGCCTTCCCGGAGAGACGCCATCAGGTAGTTGCTCCCGATGAGCGGGAGAGGATCGACCGGCATCTCCTTGCCGCGGGCCGCGGCGCTCCGGTCTTCGAGCTGGGGTATAACGAACCGCTCGACGTCATAGCCCGTGTGCCGGTAGCGCACCGGCTCGGGAACGAAGGCGATCGGTTTCCACGACGCGGGATCGGCGCAGAGGCGGTCTATTTCGGCGTTCGCGCGCCGGATCTCGCGCAGGTAGTCCTCGCGCGTGCCGGCGGCCAGGTAGTAATCACCCCGCTGCTGCTCCGGGGGGATGCACAGGGTGTGCACGGTGAAGAGCCAGTAGCCGTTCGTCTTCGTGGCGACGCGCGTCATGTGCGCTGCCAGGTTGGCCGCCGAGTACATGCGCAGGAGCATTCCGCCGCAGTAGTAGGCGTGGATCCCTTGCTTCTCCATCTCCTCGTGCCAGTTGTCCGGAATCTTCTCCGCGCCGCCACCCCCGTAGGTCGCCGTTGCCCACAGGATCATCGGGTGGTCGGGAGTGCCCAGGCCCTGCGCCACGCCGACGAGCATCCAGTTGTGCGGGATGGGGTAGAACCCGAGGAAAAATTCTTTGTGCACGGCGCGGACGGCGTCGCGCATCTTCTCCGCGAGGGCGCGCACGCGCGTCTGGAGGAATGGGTGATACTCCTCGTAAACGCCCTTCTCCTTGAGCCACGCCACGCGCTGGGCGAAGGGAACGGCGCCGGGGTCCGGGAGCGCCTTCGATTTCAGGAACTCGCCGAAGCAGTAGTCGCAGTAGCAGGCGTCGGTGTAGTAGATCTGGCCGCCTTTGTTCGTGTTCTGATAGAGCTCGAAATCGATCAGGATGCCGGAGATCTCGCGCTCTCCATCCATCCCCTGGCGAGCGAGGCGGACCGCCGGCTCGATCATCCGCTGCTGCCAGAACTCCTCGTTGAGAGGGCAGGCGACGGTGCTCTTGTAGCCGTTGCCAAAGACGGCGCAGCGCATCCCGGCCTTCTCCGCGTCGAAGGAGAAGCCGAGGACGCCAAAGAGGCGCATGCCGGCGCGCTTCGCCTCCTTCGCCCACGTATCGAACGTCTCGGCGTTCGCGGTGCTCGTGATGAGCGCGTTCAACCCGTGTTCTTTGAAGAAGCGGAGCTTGTCGGCGCCGTCGCCATAGTAGATCCATCCGGCACGGATCTTCTCGCGCGCGATCCAATCGGGCGCGCGCTCTTCTCCGATTGCTGGCCCGGCCACTCCCGCGCAGAGCGCGAGAAGCCAGAGGCCAGTCAGAATCCGCGATCTCATCAGCGTTCTCCCGATACCCGGCGTCAGCCGGCGGGCGAGTGCCATCCGGACTGCCGGGTAACGCGAGCGCCCGGGGCAGGGCACCAGCGCCTGCCCCGGGCGCCTCCTGAAAGAGCGCTACTGCGCCATCTTCTCGAGCAATGCCAGCACGCGCAGGCGATAGGTATCCGCGCCCGTGTGGTCGGCTTCCACTTTCCAGTCGTAGTTCGACTTGAACTCGCCCAGAACGGCACGCGGCGCCTCCGCCAGGAGCGCCTCTGCCTGAGCCTTCAGGCCGGCATCCTTTGTCTTCTGCGCGGCGTCGCGGAGCATCGAGAGGTACTCATAGTCCTCGATCCCCTCGCGCACTGCCTGCCAGTGAACGCCATCCGTGACATCGTCGATGCCGATGAACGCCGGCGTGTAGGGCGTGCCGGCGGCGGCATACTCGTTCCAGGAGCTGAGTGCTTTCCCGGTATCACCGAAGGCCCAGAAGCCCATGCCCACGGCGCCATGCTGGAAGCAGTGCCAGCTTTGCAGGCGGTGGTAGCGATAGGGGTCGAACAGCTTAGCCGGTCCGGCGCACTGATAGAACCACATCTTCTGCCCGGCGGTGCGGCGCGCCTCGAAGTAGCGCGCGACTTCCGGACCGCCCCGGTAGAAGATCGGGATGTTCGGGCAGACGATATCGCAGAGCGTGATCGCTTCCTGGATCTTCGTCTTGTCAGGCCGCTCCCAGGTGGGATCCTGGAAGAGGGTGATCTCCGGCGCCGCCGCCTTGAAGGCGCGCGCCCAGGCCGCGATGATCTCGTCCTGCGCGTCGGAATGCGGCTCGTCCACCAGGAGGATGCCGAGCTGCTGCGGCTTCATCCCGAGATCGCGCATATGCTGTGCCAGCGCCTTCGCCCACGAGCCAACGCGCCCGGCGAACTCTGGCGTGCCGATCTTCGCGCCCGCGAAGCTGGAGCTCACGCTCGCGAAGACGAAGTAGTTGCGCGCGTTGGGCCAGCGCTTCACCCACTCATCGAAACTCGTGAAGGAGAGAGGCTGCTTGAGTTGGTGCTGCGCGTCGAACGCCGAGGCCTCCGGCCAGGGCAGAACGCCGCGCCGGGCCCACGGCGTATCCACGAAGTGCGACTGCTGGAGGGCAATCGCCGGACCGAGGTTCTTGAGCGTGAGGCCGTACGTCCCGGTCCCGTCGGTGTAGTCCCACATCCCCAGCGAGAGGCGTGGCCGTCCCATCGTGATCTTCGAGACGCGCACGCGCAGCGGCACCGTGATCGGCTGCCCGGCGCCCTCAACTACCAGCGTGCCCTCATACTGGCCCGGCTTCAGGTCGGCCGAACTGATGGTGAGCCAGACGCGCCGGGTGATTCCCGGTGGGATCGGGATCGCGAAAGCGCCACCGGCATACTCGGCATCCGGCAGGGCGGCGGCGATGGGCACGCGGTGCGAGGTGTCGGTCCACGGCACGGCAGAGACGCGCAGCCAGGAAGGCCGGGGCGCACCAGGAAGGCCCGTCACCCGAAGCCTCAACGTCACCGGCTCCTCCGAGGCGTTCGTCAGAAGGAAGTCCTCGGCGCGCACCTCGTTGCCCATCATCTCCATGGCCAGGCGGGGTGCCGCGGGTGCCTTCTCAGGCACCTCATGAGGCGTGAGGAAGTCGTAGCGGTTCTTCTTCCAGGCGAAGACGCGTGGCAGCCCGCGCGTGCTCAGCACGGCCCCGCGCACCGAGAGGATCTGCGTATGCAGCTCGTTGAGGGGGAAGATCGCTCGGAACTGCGCCGGGTCGAAGTCGGGAAGCTGCGGGATGGCGCGTTCCACGGCATCCAGGCGCTCGTTCAGGGCGCGCTTGCGAGCATCCGGCAGAAGCGACGCTTTCAGCGCCTCCCGGGCGGCTGCCAGGTCGGCGGTCAGCCGGAAGATCACCCCCGAGCGTGTCGCGATGCGCTGGGTCAGCGTCTTCATATCCGTCACGATCTCGCCCGCTGGCGCCTTTGCCAGGAGTGACTCGGGACCGCGGTAGACCTCGATCTCGTCGCAGAAGGTGAACCCACCCTGGGGCGCGGTGGCGATGCGCACGTAGCGGCCACGCGTCTGCAGTTCCGCGGTGGCATAGCGGTAAACCGCGTAGCGGTCGGCCGGGGGCAGGCCATTCTTCGTCGACAGGGTGACGAGATCGCCGACGAACCGCCATGTCTCGCCGTCGTCGCTCACCGCGACGAGAATAGAGCTGGGCCAACCCACTCCGGCCACGCCGGCCGCGGTGTTGTAGGAGAGGCCCGCGATCGGCTGCACCTTGCCCAGGTCGATGGTGATCGTCACGGGCGAGACGTTGTTCCAACCGACGGTGCTTTTCTGCACCCAGAAGTAGCCGGCGCTGTATTTCCCATCGGTGAGCTGGATGATATCTTCGTCATCGGTGCAAAGACCGTAGTTGGGCCGGCTCTCGAAGGTCACCTTGCACCCCAGGGCGATATTCTCACCAGGAGGCTTCAGCAGGCCGCCGCCCTGCACAGATTGGCCAGCGGGCACTTCGGAGGGGAGAAGCAGCGCGATGTCGTCGAAAGCGGCGCGGGAGCCCTCGGGTGCCGCCTCATCAGACGCGACGCACACGAGCGTCAGCTTCTCATGAGGGCCGGTGTTGAAGCGGACGCGCACTGGAGTCCACACCGTCACGCGCGTTCCGCCCGCGATGACGACATCCTTGCCATCAGCGCCGCGCAGGCGCACGGAAGGCGCGAGCTTGCCATCGCCCTTGATCGCGGCGGCAAGGACGTAGTCGGTGTTTGGCTTTACCGTGACGACCTGCGAGGGGCCAGCTGCCTTCGCGGGCGCGGGTCCGATGAAACGGATACACCCTGGAGCCTCGCAGCCATCATCGTCCGCGAATCGGAAGCTCGCGTGACCAGGCTTCCACCCGTCGAGCTTGGCCTCAAAATCCAGGCCACCATTCTTCACCCGCTCTTGGGCGAATAGCGAGGATGCCGACGCCATCAGCGCCAGCGTGAGGATTGCCACTGCTTTTCTCATAAGCTACTTCCTATCCATATCGGCCGGCCGGAGGGACCCCAAGGGCCATCCGGCAAGAACGCCGCATGCCTCTGGCAGGGCGTTCCACGGTCCCGCAACCCCGGGCCGACGGTGTGGGCAGGCCCAACGCGTGCTTCCATCAACACCGGACGGGCGCGGAAGCAGCTGCCGAGGAAGCGGTGCCCGTGCAGGTTCCGGATCTGGTCGGAGCCGGCACCGGTACCGTTGTAATAACTTTTTCTGCACGCGGCGCGTCTCTCCTGTAAGGGGCGTTGCGGTGCACTGGGGGCCAGGATGCGAGCGCCGCCTTAGCGGCCGGCGCCCGTTGGCACCTCGTAGACATGCACGCCCAGGGGCTCGAAGCGATCGGTGAGCCGGCCCTCCCGCACGAGCACCGCGCGATCCTCGAAAAGCACCTTCGCTTGCGTGGCGTTGGCGAGCAGGGGAGAGGCGAGCGTCAGTTCACACGCCTTCTCGTCGCGATTGACGGCGATGATCACGCTCCGGTCCGGCAGCTTCCGCTCCCAGAGGTGGATCTCCACGCCCTCGGCGGGCTTCTCCACCCATCTCCGCGCGGGTACCTGCGCTTCCAGCACGGGCCGAAGGTGCCGGATCTGGCGCACGGTCTCCTTCAGAGCGGCCCATGCCTCGGGCACGTGGGCAACCGTGAAAAAGGAGCTTCCTCCCTGGCCCCACCACCACCAGGCCAGGCTACTGCTCCCGTGGGCAATCGCCATGAAGGCGTTGGCGCGCAGCATCGCCGGGCCCGGCTGGAACTTCTCAGGAACCAGGTTAGCCTTCTGCTTCTGGTCGTAGCAGTGGACAATCGACATCTGCGGCGTGTCCGGGCCGATGAGCTCGCTGTGCCTGTCATAGTTGGACGCCACGTGCGCCGTGTTGCCGTAGTCCATGCTCCAGTAGACATCGTAGCTATGGTGATACGCGGGCACCAGGTGGGTCTGGGCCACGGTGACGATCACCGGATGGAGCGGATCGAGCGCCTTGATCAGCTGATAGAGCGCCCGGAGCTGGTCGGGAGGCACATACTGGTGGCCGAGATCCGGCTCGTCAAAGAGGTACCAGGCAAGGAGCGCCGGGTGCCGTCCGAGGGCGCCGACGCGCTCGGCGACGAACTCCTCGTCCCATGCCTGCAACCGGGCGCGGTTGAAGCCGATGAACGCCTGCAGGCCATGCTTCTGCGCCTCATCCAGATACTCCAGGGCACTCTCGTTGCTCCCGGTGCCATCCCAGGCGTAGTTGTGGACGAAGTCGTAGCCTGCCGCGGCCATCTCCGGCATATCCTCGCGGCGCACACCATACATGCCGAGGAGGAAGTGTGGCTTGCCGTCGATGGCGATCCCGCCGCTCTTCAGCCACTCCTTTTTTACCACGCCCGGCATCCGGTTGAAGAACAGCCGGCGTGATGCCCGGTTGCCACGCGCATCGGCCACTTCCACATCGAGCTTGTGCAGTCCCGGCGCCCAATCTCGGTCGGGGACGAACTGGGCTGATGTTGGCCCCACCTTGGCCCTCCGGGTGATGTCGCGCCCATCGAGCACAAGGCGTACGTTCTTCACACCCACATTGTCGGAGTAGCGCACGCTGATTGCCTGCCGGGGCTCGGCAAGGAAAGCGTGGGTCGCCTCGATGACCGGCTCGGTGCAGTCCTGATCCTGCGGCGCCGTTTGCTGGAACTCCCACACGGCGGAGCTGGCGTCGTGGCCGGCGATGCGCACCCGCCAGTAGTACTTGCCGGGCGGCAGGGGCTTCTCCGGCGAAGCCACGGCACGCTGCACGCGGTCGATGGTGACGGTCTTGCCCTCGGGGAAACCGGGATCACTGGAGATCTCCAGGATGGCATCGGCGCGCTCGGCGTAGGACCACTCAAAGCGGGGGGTGTTGTCCGCCACCACCTTCTGGAAGCCGGGCGCCAGCAGGACGACGTGGCGCTGCGTTTCGGTGAGCTTCACGTCATCAAACCAGGCCGTGCCTGTGGCGCGCATGGAGAGGAAGAGGACTGCGTAGGCGGCGCCTTCCGGGGCGCGACACTCCTTCGTTGCTACCCGCTTCCAATCGGTATTGCCGTAGGAGCCGGGGGCATAGGCGCCGGCGGCGAGCCACTTGCCCTCTTTATCGGCCCACTCCAGGATGATTGTGCCGCCCGTAGAGTGCCGGCCTCCCAGCTCCTTGGGCGCCACGCCCTGGGTTTTCACCCACGCCTCAGCGGTGTAGAGCTGCCCAGCGCGAACCGGCACCTGCTGCGTCAGGTAGACCCCGGTGAGATCTTCTTGCTCCTCAGGGATGGTGATCCGGGCGCTCTGCTTCCCGCTCCGCTTCACCTCCGTGTCGAGCGCAGCCCGAGGGCTGCGCGTCCACGACGCGAACGCCTCCTCCTCTTCGAAGCCGGCATTTGGCACGGGCACGGAGCGAGTGACGATGGGAACCTGCGAGAGGACGGCCCGGCGTGCCACCACCTCGTCGGGCTTCGCATCCAGGACCTCAATCTCGACGGCGCGCGTCTCCGACTTCGCCTGGCTCCCATCGGAGCCAATCACCAGGACGAGGTGAAGGCCCTGGCCCTGTTCGCGCCGGTCCTGGAGCAAGGCGCCCTCGGCGCGGATGATGACGGTGCGCTCCGGCTGCTCGAATCGCAGCTCGCGAAAGTTCGACAGCTGGGGGAAGGTGTCGGTCAGGTTGAGGCTGCTGTGCTTGTCATCTACCCGTAGCGAGCAATGGGTTTCCGCGGCGCGCACCGCCTCGGGGACCAGCACGAACGTCCACTCCGTCGGGCCAGGGGCGTGGATCGCTGTCTTCAGCGTGAACGTGAGCTTCGGGCCAGCTGCGGAGACCGCCACGGTAGCCTCCTGGTTGCCGGGGTCGCGCTTCTCCCAGGTTGCGCCCGCCTTGCCGGCGGTGATGCGCGCCCCGCCCATATGGAACCGGCTGCCCTTCCATTGGGGTTGGAACCCGGTCAGGTGTACCCCCTGAACCAGCACCTGGCCGTTGTAGCGAATCTCGCCCGGACCCGTCGGGCCTACGGTGACGTGCCACGGCCCCTCGGCGACGACCTGCGCCGCCTGCGCTGCAGGTGCCATCAAACCCGATAGCAGGAGCAAAATCAGGAGCTTCTTCATCGCCATCCACCTCCACAGGGTGTCGGTTTCCGATCCGCAAATCTTTGCCCGGATCCTT
>ERZ795045.1822-NODE-1822-length-22638-cov-6.007439_pt1 | contig 22638 bp, 17 predicted proteins | sample MGYA00375129_ERZ795045 | MGnify/ENA primary metagenome ERZ795045 (study PRJEB30174, sample SAMN05720166) | activated sludge metagenome | isolation source: anaerobic digester from wastewater treatment plant | place: Japan | collected 2015-05-15 ...
CGACCCGGTTCATGCGGAAATCCCCGGTCCGCAGCGAATACAATCCGCAGGCCAGGTGGCTCATTTCATCCACGGTGGCGGAATCCTGCCGGGCGCTGTCCCCGAGCAAGAATCCATGAATCAGAAGGAGAGCGAGAACCGGCCCGCTTCGACGCGCCATCGGCATCCGCCCCGGAAGCCGGAATTTTGTATTCACTTCATCCGGCGCCATCCGCTTTGTGCCATGAAAGGAACAACGGGATTCCCATTGTTTTTTTAACCGATGAAAAGCATTGAATTCATCATACTATATACAAGACCCGAATGGACCGCAAAATGGAATCCGGAAGACCCCCCCATCCTACTCGTGAAATTGCAAATGGTATAAGCGCTGGTAGAGTTCGCAACGTTCCAACAGCTCGGCGTGCGCGCCGATATCCACGATCCTGCCCCGGTCGAGCACGAAAATCCGGTCGGCCTGCAGAATCGTGGACAGGCGGTGGGCAATGACGAACGTGGTGCGCCCCCGCATCAGAAGCCGCACGGATTCCTTGATCCGCCGTTCCGAATCACTATCCAGGGAAGAGGTCGCTTCATCCAAGATCAAGATGGGCGAATCGCGCAGAAAGGCGCGCGCGATGGCCAGCCGCTGGCATTGCCCGCCTGACAGGGATTCGCCCCGTTCCCCCACAATCGTGTCATAGCCGTGAGGCAGGGCGGCGATGAATTCATCCGCGCCGGCGGCCCGGGCGGCGGCCTCGATTTGTTCTTGTGTGAACGATTCGTTTCCGCAGGTGATGTTCACCCGCACCGTGTCGCCCAGGATCATCACCTCTTGATGGACCGTGCTGATCAAGCGCCGCAGGCTCGCGAGGCGGACGGCCCGCAAATCGTGGCCATCGATCAAGATACGGCCTCCGGTGGGATCGTAAATCCGGGGGATCAAGCTGACCAGTGTGCTTTTGCCTGCTCCGCTGGGTCCCACAAGGGCGATCTGCTCGCCCTTGCGCGCGGTGAACGCGATCCGGTCCAGGACAGGAACCAGGCCATCGTACGTGAAGGAGACCTCCTCGAAGCGGATCTCGTGTTCGAAACGATCCAGTTCCACCGGATCCGCCGGTTGAGGCAGGCGCGCGTCCAGATCCAGGACGGCAAATACCCGGTCCGCCGCCGCCAGCCCCTGTTGGATCTGTTGAATGGTGCGCTCCATGCGTTTCACGGGTTGATAGATGAATCCCAGCGTGGCGATGAAGACCAAGAAATCCCCCCCATCGAACAAACGGGGCCCGCCCTCCTGCCGGAACATGATGAAGCCGCCCAGCATCAGCACGCAACACAACGCGAACACGCCGATCAACTCACTGATCGGGGAGGAAGCGCCCATCGACTTGGCCAGGGACATGCTGGCGTCGAACACGCCCCGCGCTTCTTTCCAAAACAGGCGCTTCTGCCGTTCGTCCATGGCGTAGCCTTGCACCAAACGGATGGAGCTGAAATGTTCCTGCAGAAACGCGCCCATGGTGGACATAATCTCCTGCGCCCGCTGCCCGGCCCGGCGGCTTTTCCGGGAGAAGAAGCGGATTGTCCAGTAAATGAAGGGGAAAATCAGCGCGTACAGGAGCGTCAGTTTCCACTGCATGTAGAGCAAAAACACCAGGGCGGCCAAAATCAGGCAGGGATCCAGAAGCAAACGCCCAAACACGTCGAAGACGGTTTCGCCCACCTTGCGGGTATCCACGGTGAAATACGAGATGAGCGCGCCCACCTTGTGCCGCGCGAAATAGGCGGCGTCGAAATGCAGCATGTGATCGAACAAGTCCCGCTGCAGATCCAGGATCGTCCGGTTGCCGATCCACTTCACCATGTACTCCTGGATGTAGCGGAAGATGCCGTTCACGATCACCAGGAGCAAGATGAACAAGCAGACCATGCCCAGGGTCAGCAGGCGGTTGTTCTGGGCATACCAGCCGATCACGGCATACACCGGCGCCAGGAGAGCGCCCAGTTGGCCCGAGGGCCGCAGCAAGGTCTGATCCGGAGAAGCGGGCGCGGAGGATTCCTGCGCCGCCGGGATCATGCCGGAGACCGGATCGTTGAAGATGGTTTCCACCGCCGGTTTCAACAAGGAAAGCAACAGCAGCGACGTAATCGAAATGAGGCCGCTGCACACCAGCGCGTACATAAACCGGAGTTTGTAAGGCAGGACATACCGGGCGAACCGGCGCAGCGTGCCGGGCTTGTCCTTCCCACGCAAGGTCACCATGGTTTTTCACGCGGAATCCCGCCCCGGGTTGGAGCACACGGCTCCGCCCTTCCCCGGAGTCCCCAGCCGTTTTGTGGCCCAGGAGAATCCATCGCGGGATCAGAGAGTGGACTTGCTGAGCGTATCCAAAAATTCTTTGTTGTTCTTGGTTTTTTTCATCCGCTCGATCAGCAGTTCAACCGCCTCGCTAGCGTTCATTTCGTTCAGCACCTTGCGCAGGAGCCACACCCGTTCCAGCTCGTCCGGTTCCAGCAGCAATTCTTCCTTCCGGGTCTTGGAGCGGTTGATATCGATGGCGGGATAAATCCGGCGTTCGGCCAGTTTCCGGTCGAGGTGCAATTCCAGGTTGCCGGTGCCCTTGAATTCTTCGTAGATGACGTCGTCCATGCGGCTGCCGGTGTCGATCAGCGCGGTGGCCATAATGGACAGGCTGCCGCCTTCCTCGATGTTGCGGGCCGCGCCGTAGAAGCGCTTGGGCGGAATCAGGGCGCTGGAATCAATTCCCCCGGACAGAATCTTGCCGCTGTGCGGGGCGATCTGGTTGTAGGCGCGGGCCAGCCGCGTGATGCTGTCGAGCAGAATCACCACGTCGTGGCGGTATTCCACCAACCGCTTGGCCTTCTCGATGACCATTTCGGCCACTTGGATGTGGCGCTCGGGCGGCTCATCGAAGGTGGAAGAAATGACCTCGCCCTTCACTGTGCGTTTCATCTCGGTGACTTCTTCGGGCCGCTCATCGATGAGCAGCACGATGAGGGTCACCTCGGGATGGTTGGTGGTGATGCTGTTGGCGATCTCTTGCAACAACATGGTCTTCCCCGAGTTGGGCGGCGCGACGATCAAGGCCCGCTGGCCGAGACCCATGGGCACGATCAGATCGATGATGCGCGCCGAGATGCGGTTCGGGGTGGTCTCCATGCGGATCCGGACGTTGGGGAACAACGGCGTCAGGTTGTCGTACAGGATTTTGTCCTTAGCCGCTTCCGGCGGTTCCCCGTTGATCGAGGTGACCTTCAGGAGGGCGAAATAACGTTCACCTTCCTTAGGCGGCCGGATGACACCGGTCACGGTATCGCCCTTGCGCAGCCCGAAACGCCGGATCTGGGAGGGGGAAACGTAGATGTCATCCGGTCCCGGGAGATAGCAATAATCGGCGCTGCGCAAGAAGCCGAAGCCTTCCGGCAAGGCCTCCAGCACGCCCGATCCCTGCATCTCGCCGGTCTCTTCCGGCTCGACCTTGGCGGCGTGTTCCACGATCTTGTAGATCAGTTCCTGTTTGCGGAGGCCGCTGACCCCTTCGATGTTCATCTCGTGCGCCAGTTCCATCAGTTCGGCGATGGTTTTTTTCTTGAGGGTCTCCATCTCCAGGCCGGGTTTCTTGCTCGTGGCGGCCGTGGCCGCCGGTGTGGAAGAATTGGAAGTCCCGGCCCCTGTGCCGCCCCCGCCCGAATTCGCAACGCCATAGGGTTTGTTGTTTCGATCGTTGTTTCGCATATCGTTTATCATTCCTCTCCGACCATGCGAGTTGTGCATCCGGTTGTTGTTTTGCCTAACACGTCGTGTCTGGGTTTTACTCTCCATCATTCGAATTTTCAACCTTTCAACAGTTCATAAACGCTTCGACTTGAGACCGCAATCCGGCCAAATCGCCGTCGTTTTGAAAGACCACATCTGCCCGCTGGATTTTCTCCGGTTCCGGCCATTGCGCCGCTTCCAGGATTTCAAAGAGCGATTCGGCGTTCCGCATCGCTTCGAAGCGTTTTTGCCGTTCCGCCCGCGGCGCGGACACTACCAGCACAGCGTCATACGCATCCGCCATCTGCCATTCGAAGATCAAGGCCGCGTCCACCACCAGCGGCCCGGTTTTCCGGGATTTCCGGAATTGTTCGATTCGATCCAAAATCGTTTCAATCAGAAACGGATGAATCAGCCGGTTGTACCGCCGCAAATCAGCGGCCGATTTCGTGACGATCCGGCGCAACGCGTTCCGGTCGATCCGGTTCTTCGGCCCCAGGATGCCTGGGCCATACTCCGCCACCAATGCTTCATACAAGGGAGAATCCCGGCGCAACAAGCGGTGCCCTTCGGCGTCCCCGCTGACCACCACGGCGCCCATCTCATGCATCCACGCCGCCACCGTGCTTTTCCCCGCTCCCGGATTGCCGGTCAGGCCCAGCACTTTGCGCCGCGGGGGAATTTCCGGCGGCCCCACATCCCGGAGGGACGGTGTTGCCGTATTCTTCATGCGTCAGTTCAAATCCGCCCAGTTGGGCCCTATCGATGTTTCCACCGGCGTGGGGACATCGAAGCGCATGGCTTGCTCCATCCGGTCACGGCACCGGCGGACGATTTCTTCCGCCCGGTCCTCCACGGCCTCCAAAACCAGTTCATCGTGCACGGTCAGCAGAATCGCGGCCCGGCCCCTTTCGGATTGCAACTCGGCGTGGACGTCGACCATGGCTTTTTTCATCAGGTCCGCGGCCGAGCCTTGGATGGGCGCGTTGATCGCCGCCCGGCGGGCGTTCTCCTGCCGTTGAGGATGGCTGTCCCGCACTCCGGGCGTGGGAATCCGGCGGCCCATGAGCGTTTTCACGTACAGGTTCTGCTGCGCGAAGGCAATGGTTTCGCTCATGTATGTCTGAACCCGCGGGTACCGGGTGAAATAGGCCTGGATATAAGAGGCCGCCTCGTCCGTGCTGATGGACAACCGCCGGGCCAGCCCGTAGGGTGACATTCCATAATTCAGCCCAAAATTGATTTCCTTGGCCTTGCGGCGCATATCCGGAGTCACCTCGGGGAGTGGCACCCCAAAGATTTCCGCGGCCGTCCGGGCATGAATATCCTCACCCGCCGCGAAAGCCTGCAGCAGCCCCGGATCCTGCGACATATGCGCCAGGACCCGCAATTCAATTTGCGAATAATCCAGCGATATCAGCACGCATCCCGGCGAAGCCACGAAGGCTTTCCGCACCCGCCGGCCCAAATCCGTACGGATGGGGATGTTCTGCAAATTGGGGTCGTTGCTGGAAATCCGCCCGGTATTCACCACCGACTGGTTATAGGTAGTGTGTACCCGCCCGGTGTCCGGCCGGACCATGCGGGGCAGAGCGTCAAGATACGTGGATTTGATTTTCTGCCGGTGCCGGTATTCCAAAATTTGCCGGGCGATAGGAACCCCTTCGTCCGCCAATTTCTCGAGCACATCGGCGCGCGTGGAGCGTTTGCGCCCCTCCAACACTTTCAAGTCATCATACAGGATTTGCGCCAATTGCGAAGGCGAATTGAGGTTGAATTCACGCCCGATGGATTGGAAAATCTCTTTTTCCAGGGATTTCATCTCCTCGCCCAGTTCGCGCGATTGTTCTTCGAGAATCTCCGTGTCCACCCGCACGCCCTGGCGCTCCATGTCCACCAGCACCTGAATGAGCGGGATTTCCACCCGGCGGTACAATTCCTCCAAACCATATTCCTGAATCCGGGGGCGCAGCACGTTGCGCAACCGCCAAGCGGCATCGGTGTCCTCGCAGGCATAGGGACCGGCCTGGGCGATCGCCACATCGGCCATGCATTTCTGTCCGCGTCCCGTGCCGATCAAATCGGTGATAGGCGTCATCCGCATGCCCAATAGATCCTGCGCCAGATCGTCCAATTTCTGGCTGTCCCGCTGCGGGTAGACCAGATACGCGGCAATCAGGGTGTCGTCCTCGAGCCCCCGCAGCCGGATCCCCTCGTTGGCGAGGATGTGCTGATCGAATTTCACATGGTGCCCGGTTTTGCGCACCGATTCCGATTCCAGGACTTCCTTAAGCAACGGCCATGCGTCTTCCCGGGGGATGTTGCCTCCTCCGCTGTGGCCAAGGGGGATATACCAGCCTTGATCATCTTCCACGCTGAACGATATCCCGACCAATCGCGCGTCCAGAGTCTCCAGCGAGGTGGTTTCGGTATCCACCGCGCAAGCGCCTTGCTCTTGGATCCGCCGCACCACATCGGCCAGCCGGGCCGCCGATTGGATTATTTCGTATCGCACCGGCCGGGCTTCCTCCACCGGCGCGGGAGTCAGTTCGGCGGCGAAGGAGCGGAATTCCATGGCCTCATAAAACCGGCGCAGATCCCTTTCGTCCACCGGGCGCATTTCGATGAAGCCGTTTTCCAGCGGCAAGGGAACGTCCGTTTTGATGGTGACCAGCGCGCGGGATAAAAACGCCTGCTCCCGGTATTGCTTCAAATTGTCCCGCCGTTTGGTTCCGCTGACGCGATCCAGGTTTTCGTAAAGCGATTCCATCGATCCGAATTCCTGGATCAAGGCGATGGCCGTCTTTTCCCCGATGCCGGGCACGCCGGGCACGTTATCGCTGGCGTCCCCCATCAATCCCAAAACATCGATCAATTTCACGGGCGGCACCCCATACCGGGCCACCACATCGCTTTCGGCATACAAGGTGTTTTTGTTCGGAGACAAGCGCAGCACTTTCACGGAACCGCTGACCAGTTGCAGCAAATCCTTATCACCCGAGACCACGATCACCTCGTAGCCCTGTTCCGCCAGGCGGACAGCCAAAGTGCCGATCAAGTCATCCGCTTCATACCCCGGCATTTCAATTTGAGAAATCCCCAGTTTTTCCGTGACTTCTTTAATGTACGGAATCTGCACCGCCAAGTCTTCCGGCGGTTTGGCCCGGTTGGCTTTGTACTCTTCGTATTGCTCCTTGCGGAACGTCGGTTCGGGACGGTCAAACGCCACCACCATGTGGCGGGGCTGGTATTCCCGGATCAGGCTCCGCAGTGTGGCGACATACCCGTACAACGCGTTGGTGGCCATCCCGTCCGACCGGCGCAAGTTGGGGATGGCATGATACGCGCGGAAAAAAATGGAACTGCCGTCCACGAGATACACTGTATTCATGCTTGAAAACTCAAAGGCGGATCATCGAAGGAAAACAACCCACCGGAAATCCGGTGTCCCGATGGGATACCCAAACCTCAGGCTTGTTCTCACCTGCCCATTCATCCAAATCAGTTCATGGAAATGAGAATCCTTCCGGATTCCTCGCCGATCCCGTTCAATCGATTGTTTATTTGAGGTTATCGGGGTATTGGGAGATGACGATCAACCTTATTTGACAATTCTCCGTGTGCGGGATGGAACCGGATGGCACACAAAAGAAATTCATGTTCCTGCTTCGTTCCGTTGGAACCCAAATTGTTTCGTCTGAGGATTTTCCCTGGATTCAGGAGTGCCGGACTGTCAATTTCATGAAATCTATAGTTAGTATAGTGTGATTTCCCGCTAAAGACAAGTGATTTTCACAATTTTATCCTCATTCAAACCGGCTTTTCACTCTCCGCTCCCGCCGGCCGGGCGTCTTTCTCCCCTAGGGTTTAGGATTCGCTTCCCAAAACGCGCGCAGTTCTTGCGCTAAACCCCAGAGTTTTTGATTCATCGAGGACAGCACCCCCAAATCCCCTCGCGTCCGGACCCGGCGGCTGAACGCCTCAAATAAGTCCGCGAATGGCGCCTGGTTCCAGGCATCGAGGGCTTTCTGGCTGGATGGCGCCCATTCAGCCTCCGGTATTATCCCGGCCAGCCAGGCTTCTTTCAACTGGCAGGCCGGCTCCAGGTGGATTCCCACCTGTTCCAAGGCCAGAATGCCCCGCAAGGTTTCATTCAAGTATTCCAGGTTGGACCGCTGGGTTTTGTCTTCGGCCTTCGGCAACACCGATTCGACGGTCTTCTGGAAACGGGTGACGTCTTCGCGGATTTCGGGGGTCATGCGCCCCCAACTGGGATGATAGGGGAAATATTCCGGCGACTCAACGCCTCCCCGCCGGGGAGCCAAGACCTGATCGACATCAAACCGGGTTAAAATGGGCGCGATTTTCCCCGCGGCCGCGGGGCCGTATTTGGCTTCGCACCACGCCGCGTAAAAGGCGGAGGTAATATCGATTTTTTCCTCGCGCGACAGGAGGCGCACGCCATCGATTTCGGGAACCGAAGTGGTGAACAGCCCCAAAGCATCCAGGTTGGCCTGAATGTCCTCCGTGCGCCAGTGAATCCCGATCACGCCCTCTATACCCTGTCGCCGGGCCAGGGCGATGTGCTCGGCCAGCACCGAAACGCGCGGTTGCGGATGCCAAAGGCGGATATCCCCCTCCAGCCAGGGAATCACCCACACCTCCCGGTTCTCCATCTTCCCCATGAATTCCACCTGCGGATCCCACCCTTGGCTGGGATTCAGGCAGGAGAAAATGATGTCGGAAGGCAGCGCTTCGTGCAGCCCTTTCAGCAGGGGAGGCAACTGGTTCCCGCCGCCCCAGCCGCTGATGGCCATGCGCACGTGCGGCGCTTTCCGCCGCAGGAGCTCGTAGGCCTTCTGGACATAGGCCAACGACCAGACCCCGTTGAAGACCTGCCGTTCATCGGTCAAATACGAAAACCGGTCCTTGTGCGTGTCGTAGTATTTCTGAAACCGGGGAGGGAATCCCCGGGTCTCGAGGGGATTCTGCATTTCCTGGAGCCAGAACCAGATGTAATCGATGCGGGGGTAGGCGGTCAGAATCGCCTCGATGTATTTCCCCAGCAGTTCGATGTTGGCCGGATGCGTGGGATCGGGCAGGTAGGGCGCGTACAGCATGGCCTCGGGGGGAATCACCGAATAGAACTCGGGGGGGTACACGCCGAACTCGAAACCCAGGCACACCTGGATATCCTTCTGATGCGCGTAGTCGATCACGTTCCGCATAAGCTCCCGCGCCCGCCGGTAATGGTCTTCATTGTCCCGCGCCCGGACCGCGCATTCGGCCCCGAACGCTTCCCGTTTGAACAACCGGCCGCTGCGGAACACAAACTCGCGGGTGGACATGGGCCAGTACCCCCACCGGGCGGTGAGGGACGTATCGAGTTGCGCCAGCGGCAGCACGCGGCGGTAGCGGACTTCGATCCAGGGTTCCACGTAATTGACATACCGCTCGGAACCGCCCGTGTAACAATGAAACCCGATGAAGTTCAGTTTCCGTTTCGCCATCCAATCCAGGTAGGTCTGGTAATCCTCGAAATTCCAGGCGGTCGGGCCCGATAGAAAATTGTGCCACGGCAGCGTGCCGCGGATGGCGAAAGGAGACTCGGCCGCCGCGGCGGGTAATCCGGCCCCCCCGATGATCCATCCCGCCAATAGCATCCCCAGGATCTTGAATCGATTCATGCGTCCATTCTCCCCGGATTCCCGTCATTATCCCGTCCGGAATCTTAGAAAGATCCGCGCCTCATTGTATACTAGATTCAACTGGAAAGAAAAAGGGTGCGGCGGCCCGGAAGCACCGGGACGGCGGGCCGCTCGATTCCATGCTTGGGGCCTATTCATGGGGGATACTTTCCTAGGCGATCTTTCACGGGAAGCGGTCCGGGTGGAAAAGGGAACCGTGATCATGCGCGAAGGCGATATAGGCCAATGCGCCTATTTCGTGGTTCACGGCCGCCTGCTCGTCGAAAAAAATATTGACGGGGAAAACGTGCCCATCGCGGAAATCGAACCGCGGGATATCGTGGGCGAACTGGCCATTTTGGACGACGCGCCGCGCTCCGCCACGGTGACCGCCATGGAAGATTCCCTCTTGGTGATCCTCAACAAAGACCGGATCCGCTCCATCATCCGCCGGTCGCCGGCGGTGGCCGAGGTCATCCTCAAGTTGATCTGCCACAAACTCCGCAACACCCATCAACGGATGTCCATCACCTATGATCTCAGTTCCCCGGATTTATGGCGGAAGGTTCTCATGGTGCTCCATTTGACTCTCCGGTCCCAGCCGGATCCAGAACGAACGCGGGACCAGCTGGCCGGTTATTTCCGGGATCTTCTGGAGATCCCCGGTCACCGGGTTCAGGAATTACTCCGGCGTCTGGAAACGGCCGGATTCCTTCCCGCCCGGCAAGATCCCGGCACCGGCGGCCTCAAACGGCTGGAGGATTTTCTAAACTACTGCCACGAAGAGTACCTCAATCAACCCGTTTTCGCTTTCACCCCCGTCAAAATCTATACGGCCGCCCGGCTGATTCTTTCACGCTGTCAGCCGGAATGGGAGAAACTGGATTGGGTGGAATGGCCACAGGGCGCGTTGCTCCGCCTGCTGGCCCATCCGGACCTTTGGACCCATCTGCGCCACCATTATCAAAATCAGCGGGCCGCCGCCCTTTTGGATCACTGGATCCGGACCCGCCACTGCCAGAAGGATCCCGCCCCGGGAGAGACCATCCGCGTGCATCTCGCCGCGCTGCGCGCGTTGCCGGAACCCCGGGAAGAGATCGAGAATCAACAATTCATCCAGTCAGTGCTTTTCAAACCCAGCATCGGCACGATCCCCCCGGAAGAGTAAGCCGCGTTCGTCCGCCTTGGATCTTACCGGTCCAAGAAACTCTGTTGCGAATAGGTAATATCCCCCGGCGACACCAGGCCGTTCGAAGGATTGTAAGGCGGTGCCAGCCATTGGCGGGCTGTGACATTGATCAACGCCCGGTCCGGTCCGGCGCTGGCCAGCCGCCACAACGAGTTGCCGAATAGATATTTCCAAATCGCCGATTGCGTGCCCACGCCGCCGTTGAAATAAATCGTCGTGTAATCGTAACTCAATAGGCTGCCCACGAAATGAGACGGAGACAAATTCGCCCGCACGTCTTCCGCCTGAAAGACATCGGGCATTACCGCGTTGATATACGCCACCGGTGTGGTCAGGCGGGACAGGCACGACGCCCATCCGTGATCGCCCGAGGGGCAGGGCATGTCCCACGGGGCCGCGTTTTGATCCAGAATATAAGTCTCCAAAGCGGTACCGTAGGCTTTGAAGTCCCCCATGACCCGTGCGATCTTGGCCCGGGTTTGGGCGTTCAGAAAGTTGGGCACGGCGATCGCCGCCAAAATCCCGATAATGGCCACCACGATTAACAATTCAATCAATGTGAAAGAGGAAGATTGACCAATTCCCATGCGTAACGTCCTTTTTCCCGGATCGCAGGATCAAGTAGGAAGGATCATATTGTACTGCCCTTCAATCGAACAAAACATCTACGCGGGAGGCGCCCGCCACGGGGTGGCACCGCTCTATCCACGGTTCTCCAGGATGCCATGTGGCAATCAATTCCCGCAATGCCTCCATCACCGCGGCAGCCCGTTCCGGCCGCACCAGCACCAGCACCGCGCCTCCCAGGCCGGCTCCTGTCAGACCCGCCCCCACGACGCCTTCCAATTCTTTGCACCGGTCCACCATGCGGTCCAACTCGGGAACGCTGCAACGATACCCGCCGGGTTGATACGCCAACTCCAGCCGCTCCTCCCGCGGATGCCGCCGGGCCGCCTCCGCCAGCGCCTCGAGATAGTCATCGGTGAACGGACTCCGGTACGGTTTACACGTCTTTTCCCGCCCGTTCCAGACCGAAACCCGGTCACCATCATGCGAGATGTACATGAGTTCGCCGGCCGCCTCCAGGTTCCCTTCCCGGATCAACCGGGGAAACAGGCGGGCCCGAGCGCACTCCGCCGCGCCGAACAATAGCACTTCGCGCAACGGCCAAGGTTCCTGGGGTTCGCCATATGTCGTCACTACCCACTCCAGTTTCTCCCGCAATTGAGGATAATCCCGGCGCAACTCGTCCGGTGTGGCTTGCACGGGCACCGCCTTGAACGCGGTGTAGAGGGTGGCCATATCGGTCTCCAGCGCGCCAGGCGAAATATCCCGCACCAAAGCCAATTGGTCCTTCCAGGCCGGGTGCGCTTCCCGGAAAACCGCCAGGGCTGCTTCATAGGCCGCGATCCGGGAATTAAACGCCTCCCGCGCGTGCATGGCCTTTCCCGCCTCGATCCCGCTTTGCGCCACCAACACCTCCCATCCCGCCGGAAACGGACAATAGTCCACTGTCAACGGTTTGAATCCCGTGTGGGAGATCTGGTTCCGTTTCCCCAAAATCAAAGCCGAATGATCCCCCGCGCCGCCTCGGGTTCCCACATACCATTCGGCTTCCCCGCACCATTCCACGGCCATCCCATCGGATAACGGCAGATGGTTGATGTCACGCAGCGCCAGAACGGTTCCCACCACCAGCGCCGAGGATGAGGAAAGGCCGGACCGGGGAGGGATGTCACCCTCCACGGCTACGTTCATCCCCCGGAGTGGACGGCCGGGAAACCCATCTTGCAATTTCAACGCCCCCGCTTTGAGATAATTCCCCCAATGTCCCGGTTCAAGCACAACCGATTCGATGAATTTCAACCAGTGGCCCCGGCGGGAAGGAGGCAATTCGTCTTGGATCGAAAACTCCAGATCCGGATACTGGGGCGATAGATTCTTGGCGGCTATCCGGTCATCCGGCCGGGGAGCAAAACAGAACAAGGTTTCCCGGGCTACCGGCATGTAGTTGCACCATCCTCCCCGGTGGTCCACATGCACCCCCATCAGGTTGATCCGGCCGGGAACCCGAAGAAGGCCAACTTCCCGCGTTTCAGGAAATCTTTCGCGGAACGCTTTCAACAAGGCCCAAAAGCGCTTTCTTTGCCGTTCGATCAACACCGGGTGGGATCCATAACAGGACCGCAAAACGGCCGCGGTCTGACTTTGGCTGAAAGCATCGGATAAATAATCGATCGGTTTGAAATCCATCATGGGGTGACCGGTTTGGTTTCTTCAGGGTCCATGCAATCCTTGGGTTATATACCTTAAATCTCCCGGCGCGCCTAGGCATTCATCCCGCACCCGGGCATAATACGTCCATCATTTCAATAAACTTGACGGCCGTTATCTGGATTTATTATAATTAGTAAGAGAAAGACCGCAGGTATCCTTCACAGGGGTGGGAAATTGGAGCAGGCCATGAACGGAAAAACCATATTCATTGGTTGGTTGGCGTTATTTTTGTTAACCATGCCTCTGCCGCTATTCGCGCAGGACGCCGCGTCCCCCGGCGCTTCTCTCCCCGCGGAACCGGCATCGAGCGCTCCCGGTGATGAACCGGCCCCTCCGGTTGAACCCCTCGTGGATCCTACCCTTCCTGCCGGCAGCGCGGATACCACGACAGAATCTTTGCCAGCTCCCATTTTCCAAACTGGGGAAGAGACCGCTACTGGCCCAAGGGGTGAAACGACCAGCTCCGGTGGGTTTGATTCCACCCTTGCGCAAGCCAATCAAGCCTTTATGGCCCTGATGAGCCGCCAGTTTCCCATGGCTTTGCAGGGCTTCAAAGCCGCCGCGTCCGCCAATAACGAATATCAAAAAATGGTTGATTTTTGCCAGAACATCATAGACCGGCTGCAGGATCTCTATAAAGAACAAATCGACATCTATGGAAAAATGATGGCGCCCGATTTCCGGACCGAAACGCTATCTAAGGAAGAAATCGACCGCATGCTGAATTTCCAGATGCGCCAGCTTCAGGCCGGTCAAACCCTGGGAGAATTGGGACTGATCGCCGATATCCCCGTCTCCGACCTCGGCCTCGATTTTGAAGGCGCCGACCAAACCTCCCTGGCGGAATACCTCGGCTGGATCCGCCCGCGCTCCGCCAACGAGCGTATCTGGCAACGCGCCCGGAAACGCGCTTTGGAACGCGCCTTGGTTTATGCCAAACAAGAAATCCGGGTCCAGCAGCGCCAGGACCAATTCCAACGCGTGGAGGAATACCGTCGGCGCCGCTTGGACCGGCAAGCAGGGGCCATGGGCCTTAGCACGGGCATGGGCGGCGGTTTCGGCGGCGGCTTTGGTGGGATGGGCGGCGGCTTCGGTGGTGGTTTCGGGGGTGGCTTTGGTGGCGGCTTCGGCGGCGGCTTCGGGGGGTATTAAAGAAAAACTAGAAAATTCCTTGCTCCATTTGCGAATCAGGAAAGCGGCTCTCCAGCCGCTTTTTTCGTTCTACCTGGAACTGGTCTGATGAAAATAAGAAAAATTGAATCAATCGGAGTTCATCCGGGAATTGTGTAACAAAGAGAGTAATATCGATTCCATGATCGCCGGGATGAGGAGGGAAACCAAGGTCAGTTCTTACCCAAACACCCGCACTCAGGCTATCCCAGAAGGAGAGGGAATTGGCATACGTACCGGATGAGCCTAAATTTGGTGTGATTATTTAGATGTATTTATTTACCAAAATACAAAACCTCCTCAGTGCTTATGACGTGGGATGAGTGCCGCGGGTAAGGGCTAAATCCTTCCCTTTCCCCGCTCTTTCTCCGCCGTATGGTTTTCCAGCACACTCTCGATATCCTGGCCATAAGAAAATTCAATCCCGTTCCCGTCCGGATCCCGGATGAGGCACAAATAATTGGCTACTGGCCCCATCGTCTCCGGGCCAAATTCCAATAGGCCGTCTGCCTCAGCCATGGCGGCGTACTCGTCCACTGCCTCGCGGGTCGGCAGATCCAGGCCGAAATGATCATAACTGGGCTGGGGCGAGGCTTCATACGGCAGTTCCAATAGCACGATTACGAAATCCTCCTTCACGCGGGGATTGCCCAACCAGGCTACCCGGGTTTTGTGTTCCTGGCGCTGCGCGATAACCTCCAATCCCAGGTATTTCCTATAAAACGCCGCGGATTTCTCGATGTTTTTGACTCTCAGCGCCACATGGGTCAACCGCGGTGTCCGCCCCATAATCGCTCTCCAAACCAGCCGATTCGGAAAACTGTGCCCACCCTTACGGCCTCTTCGATCGATGGTCTTTGCCGCTTTCTATCCTACCCCATTCCCGGCGGGGGGAAAACCGGGAGAATCCGGTACGGCTTGCCAAATCGGCCTTGCGAGAGATAATGCGGTCATTCCGGCTGCCCCCCGGCAGACGGCGGGAAGTGATCCATCCACCAACCGTTTCATCACGGTCCTCGATCGGCTCCGGCGGCCGGAGGGAACTCGGTCCCTCACCCGGGGCGGCCGGAGGGCCGTATTCTCGAGGAGAAACTTATGAATACCTACAAGATTGCCGTAATCGGCGGGGACGGAACCGGACCGGAAGTCATCCGGGAAGGGATCAAGGTTCTGAAAGTTCTAGAACAGAAAACCGGTTTCCGGTGCGAGTATCACGAGTATGACTTTGGCGGGGAACGCTATCTCCGCACGGGCGAAATACTTCCCGATAGCGCTGTGGACGAACTGCGCCGGCACGACGCGATCTACCTGGGCGCCATCGGCCATCCTGACGTGAAACCCGGCATTCTCGAAAAAGGCATTCTGCTCCGCCTCCGTTTCGAATTGGATCAATACATCAACCTGCGCCCGGTGAAACTTTATCCGGGGGTGTGGACACCGATCAAGGATAAGGGGCCCGAAGACATCGATTTTGTGGTGATCCGTGAAAATAGCGGTGACGTCTACACCGGGGCCGGCGGCAACATCAAAAAAGGAACGCCGCACGAAGTGGCCGTCCAAGAAATGATTTACACCCGTTTCGAAGTGGACCGTTGCCTGAAATACGCGTTTGAATACACCCGCAAACGCAACAAACACAAAACACTCACCCTTTGCGGCAAAACCAACGTTTTGACTTATGTTTTCGACCTCTGGGAACGCGCCTTCCATGAAATGGGCCAGAAAGACTACCCGGACATAAAGCGTGAATACGCCCACGTGGACGCTACCACCATGTGGATGGTCAAGAATCCCGAATGGTTCGATGTGCTGGTCACTGGCAACATGTTCGGCGACATCATTACCGACCTGGGCGCCATGGTGCAAGGCGGTATGGGGGTCGCCGCCGGCGGCAACATCAATCCGGAAGGGGTCTCCATGTTCGAACCCATCGGCGGCTCGGCGCCCAAGTACACCGGCCAAAACGTCATCAATCCCATAGCCTGCATCGCCGCGGGCCAGATGATGCTGGAACACCTCGGTGAAACCCAAGCCGCCGCCATGCTCGACCGGGCATTGGCTGAATTTTTAGGCAGCGGGATCTTGCCAGGCCTCTCCGTGAGCGACATCAAAAAGGCGGGAATGTCCACCTCCAAAATCGGTGACGCTATCGCGGAACGGATTCAAGCCATGGCTGGTTAAGAGATCCTCTCTAGGAGACTTGCCATTCGTGTTCCTTATCCAATCGGATATCCGCCAAGGTGAAACATAATTCTTCACGGGCTACGCACAACTTGAGGAAAGCTGTCTATGGTTTTTCTGCTGTATCCGTGGTGATGGAGTTCATCTCATTCCAGGGCCGCACTCCACGCCGGACAACCTGGCTCCAAACCAACAACCTCCCTTCTCCACCCCCTCTCCCCTGGAAGAGATCCGGAGTGAAGAAAAGCCCTATCACGCCCAGAGTTTTAACCCTGGGCACAATCTATACGTCCTAAAAGATTCGATAGATTTTTAGAAATATTTCGAATTATTTTTCACCCCAAAAATATCCTGGATTTTTTCTGGCGGTTGGCGTAGAATAATTTAGTAGTTAGATCATCAAATATATTTTTATTTTTAATTTTTTTAATCCTTTTTCCTGAAACAACCTACCCGGGGGAGGCACACCCCATCATGCTGCAAGAATTTACCATCCAGTCTTCTCGTCTGGCCGATCCCCGCCGGATTTTCAGACCTTGGCTGATATTCGTACGAGAAAGCGGCCTCTGGATTTATACGAAAGCCCATGTGGAATGTGAATGCAGCCTCACCCGGTGTGTTCATAATCATTATCCCATTATCAAGCGGATCGAATGGGATGAAATCACGGGCGTACGGTCGGCTGAGGGAATTTTGTGGTCGGACATCCTTATCCATACCCTCGATGGTTCGGAGTACTGCGTCAAAGGATTATGGCGCTGGGATGCCGGCAAATTTATCCGGGATATAACCGAACACCTTTTCGAAATCACCCATAACCAACCCCGTCAACTCGACTCCTTGTTGCGTAACAACAACCACACCAGTGAACCTCTGGATTGTTGTGAACTTATGAACAAAAACCCTTCCAACGTCAAAATCATTTATCAAAAAACGAAATAATCCAACGCCCTTGTTCCCCCTCCCGTCCATACCTTATAAACTAACCCAGGGTTTTAATCCTTGGCATCCCCCCCTGGGCACAATCCCGGACGCTATTCAATCCGGGGCTCATGCCCCCCTTTCTCGACCGTAGCTCTGCCCGCGGCCAAATTCCCGAATCCCATTTTCTGTTCCTTGCTTTTTCCCCACCCGGCGAATACGATTTTCACGAATATTTAGCAGTTGGGTTGATTCAGCAGCCAGAATTCGCCAGAACAAGATCCGTGGCGCTTCGTTCGCTCCCGAAACGTGCGGCCGCCGGATGGAATTTTTTTGTCCCCCGCGGCCGATTGTTCATATCAATACCCTCAGGCAGGAGAACCATGAAAATCCGGTTTGGCATCTTGGCCCTAATCATCATGTGGATGGGCAGCGGATGGGCATACGCTTTGGAAAATTCCCAACCGGCCCGGGACGCGGATATTCTGTCCGTTCCCTTGGAAAACGCGTCTCCCCTCACGGAAGAATCCTCCCCCGGCGGGACAGAGCCGGCGGAGGTTGCTCCCCTGGAAACCGGCTCCACTTCGGAAGGGCACACGGTGGAAGAGACCGATTTGGGGGAAATGCTGCCTCTCTGGTCGGGGATTCCCTTTGTGGGCATCCTGCTGTCCATTGCCTTGTGTCCACTCTTTGTCCCTCATTTCTGGCATCATCATTTCGGAAAAGTGTCCGCCTTTTGGGCCGCCGTATTGGCCATTCCTTTTTTATATGCCTATGGCGAATCGGCTTGGGAAGCCATTTTACATATTTACCTCCTGGATTACTTTCCCTTCATCATCCTGTTATGGGCTCTCTATACCGTCTCCGGGGGAATTTTATTGAAAGGACGGTTGCTCGGCACCCCTTTGGTAAACACCGGCCTCCTGGCCCTTGGAACCTTCCTGGCTTCTTGGATGGGAACGACAGGCGCCGCGATGCTGCTCATCCGGCCCTTCCTGCGCGCGAACAAACACCGGAAAAACCGGACCTTCATGGTATGCTTCTTCATTTTTTTGGTCGCCAATATCGGTGGATCGTTGACCCCGCTGGGCGACCCGCCTTTGTTTCTCGGCTTCTTGCATAGCGTTCCGTTCTTTTGGACGATGAACATCCTTCCGCATATGCTGGTCTGTGTGGCGGTCCTGTTGACCGTCTATTTCGTGATGGATTGGTTGATGTACCAAAAAGAGGACAGCGTTCCTTCTTCAGGGGAAAAAGAACCCCTCCGTCTGGTTGGCTCGTACAATTTCATATTCCTGTTGGGAGTGATCGGCGCGGTGCTGATGAGCGGATTGGCCGATTGGGGGCATGTGCCGGTTTTGGGCATCCCCGTGGAGGTGCAGGGACTCGTCCGGGACGCGCTGCTCATCGCGATGGGAGCCTTGTCCCTGATCTTCACCCCCTGGAGCGTCCGCCAGGACAACGAATTCACCTGGCATCCCATCCAGGAAGTGGCCTACTTGTTCGCTGGTATCTTCATGACCATGATCCCTTGCCTGGCAATTCTCAAGGCGGGCGAAGCGGGCGCGGCCGCTTTCCTGACCCGCGCCGTCCAGGAACCCATGCATTATTTCTGGATCACGGGATCGCTCTCCAGTTTTCTGGATAACGCGCCGACCTACCTGACCTTCTTTAGCAGCGCTCTAGGTAAATTCTACGCGGGTATGCCGGAACCCGAGGCGGTCGCCCTCCTGATCCGCGATAATCCCCTCTACCTGGAAGCCATCTCGGCGGGCGCGGTGTTCTTTGGCGCCTTCACCTACATCGGCAACGCCCCCAATTTCATGGTCCGCTCCATCGCGGAAGAAGCGGGAACCCCGATGCCCAGCTTCTTCGGTTACATGTTCCTCTATTCCTGCACCTTGCTGCTCCCCACCTTCGCCCTCGTGACCTGGATCTTCTTCTGGTGATCCGGCACGGTTGATCCACCCCGCGGCGCGCCTATTGACACTCCCCCGCCGCGTGGCCCATACTTCTTCTAAAATCCCTAAGGAGTATGGGCCATGACGCGAGTGGCGGTTGTTCTTTCCGGATGCGGTGTGTTCGACGGCTCCGAAATCCACGAGGCGGTGCTGACTCTGCTTTACCTTGATCAAGCGGGAGTGGAAGTCCGGTGTTTCGCGCCCGACAAGCCGCAATTGCACGTCGTCAATCACTTCACGAAAGAGGTTGTCCCCGGCGAGACGCGCAACGTCTTAGTGGAATCGGCGCGCATCGCCCGCGGAGAAATCCGGCCGCTTCCTGAACTGAAAATGGAGGCCTTCGACGCTGTTATTTTCCCAGGCGGCTTCGGCGCGGCCAAAAACCTGTGCACCTTTGCGGTGGACGAAGCCAATTGCGACATCGACCCGGATATCGCCCGGGTCATCCGGGACGCGGTGCAGAAAGGCAAAGTCGTGGGAACCATCTGCATCTCGCCGGTCCTGGCCGCCCGGGCCTTGCGCGACGATCCCACGCGCCATCCCCGCCTTACCATCGGCACCGACGCGGCCACGGCGGGAGCCTTGCGGGCCATGGGCGCGGAAAACGTGGCGGCCTCGGTCAACGAAATCGTGGTGGATGAACAAAACCGCCTGGTCTCCACCCCCGCCTACATGTTGGGACCGCGTATCTCGAATGTGGCCGCCGGCATCGAAAAACTGGTGAACAAAGTCCTCGAAATGGCCGCCCAACCGGCCTAAGGAATTATTCGCCGTCCTACCCCGGGTTGGCATGAAACCCCACGATTGTTTGGTTCTTTTCTCGATTTCGTGATCAATGACCTCCCAAAATGCTGGAAGGGCCGAGCCGGCGGCACGGTCTCGTAAGGTCACTTGGAAGGCTCATCCGGCAAAGGCAAACTTTACCCTCCCTCTCCCTGGAAGAGGATTGGCGCTAGGGTATGTTTATAAAGCGTGGCCTTGATTTCTGCCTTCATTCCGGAGTGAATGGACTCGATTTTTCTTCCTAAGGATGAAAAAGCCCATGAGCGATACCCTTTCGATCGCGAAAGCCTTCGTGAATTGCGCCTGCTCCAAACTGCTGGAGGAATATTTTCCCAAAATCCTCCAATGTTTGGACACTTTGTCAGATGACGATATTTGGTGGCGGCCGAACCGGGAAAGCAACAGCGTGGGCAATCTCCTGCTGCACCTGGCCGGCAACGTCCGGCAATGGATCGTCCACGGCCTCGGCGGAGAAACGGATATTCGCGACCGGCCCGCCGAGTTCCGGGAACCAGGCCCCATTCCCAAACCCCAATTGCTGGCCCAATTGGAAGACGCGCTGAACGACGCCGTCCGGGTGTTGAAACAATTCGATGTTTCTCAGATCGAGGCGCCCCGGAAAATCCAAGGTTTTGACGTGACCGGCTTGACGGCCCTTTTTCACGTGGTGGAACACTTTTCATACCACCTGGGCCAGATTGCTTACATCACGAAAACGCGCAAAGCGGTCGATCTGAAATTCTACGACCTGTAACGTCAGGAAGGCAGGAAGGGATGAAGGCCGTCATTCACCCGGGGAACGGATGATTTCGCGGATCACATAGGTCTTCTTCTGCTGGCTTTCGTGATATACCCGGGTCATCATTTCCGCCAACAGGCCGATCATGATGATCTGGGCTCCCACCAAGGCGAAAAAAACCGCCAAAAGCAAAAAAGGATTATTGGACGCCTTGTCCCCCTCGAAATATTTCTCATACAACACATCCAGCGCGCACAGGGCGGCCGCGAATTGAAAAAGCATCCCGATCCCCCCGAAGAAATGACTCGGGCGGGTGAGAAAATTGCCCAGCAGGATCAGCAGCGGCAAATCGAGCAGTACCTTGATGATCCGGCTCAACGTGTACTTGGATTTCCCCCGCACCCGCGGATGATGGGTGACCTCCACTTCAGCCGTTCGCGCGCCCATCCAATGGCCTAACACCGTCAAGAACCGGTGCATCTCCCCGTACAACGCGATCCCCCCCAAGGCTTCCCGCCGGTACGCCTTCAGCGTGCACCCATGGTCATGGATCGGAACCCCCGTGATCCGCGCGATGATCCAGTTGGCGATCCGCGAGGGCAGGCGCTTGGTGAACAATGGATCCTGGCGGTGCTTCCGCCACCCGCTGACTATGTCATACCCCTCATCCAACTTGTCCAGGAGCCGGGGAATGTCGCGGGGATCGTTCTGCAGGTCGGCGTCCATCAGGATGACGGCGTTCCCCCGCGCCTGGTCGATCCCGGCGGCGATGGCCGCGGTTTGCCCAAAATTCCGCCGCAAAACCACCACCCGCACGCCGGGATGGCTTTGCGCGATGTTTTTCAACACGGAAAGTGAGCCGTCCTGGCTTCCGTCATCGCAATAAATGATCTCGTAGGAACGGCCCGTGGCCTCCATGGCTTGGCGCAACGCTTCCTGCAAGGGAAGGAGATTGCCCTCCTCATTGTAAACCGGTATAATCACCGACAGTTCCGGGGTGGATGGCATATCGCTCATGATCCTGGACGGATTACTCTACGGCGCGGCGAGAAGCCGGTCAATCCTTCGCGGTAATTCAGGCGGCTATCCATCGCGGCTCCCCTCTTACGGGCTGTTCTAAGCGTTTCGTATCCCGGCGGGAGGAATCAGGCGGTGTCTTGTGTTTTCTCCGGCCGGCGGTACCATATCCACGGCTCGGAGATCGTGAAATCGGCATGGCCACGGGAAAGGTGCAAAACCGGCATGGAAAAAGACCTCAAGGACAATCTCTATGAATTTGAAATATCCCGGTTTCAAGAACTGTTGAAAGACAACCGGGAGTATGCGTTTCAGCGGTACGGGTGGACACTATTCTACAGTTTGCCCCCCGAACAGACCTTCCTCCTCAAAAACGAACTGGGCTGGAAGGGAAATGATCCCTTGGATTATTACAACCTGGGGGCCCTGGAATGTCAAAAAGGCAACCTGAAAGAAGCCTTGAAACACTTCGAAAAGGCTGAAAGCCTGGGCTGCGGGGCGCCGGAACTATTCTTTAACCTCGCCGCCATCCACGAAGAACAACAAGACCGGGCCAAAGCCAAGGCCTATTACCAAAAATACATCGACGCGGCCGAATCCTGGGATGAAATCCCCAAAAGTCTCCAACGCGAACTCGACGAAATTCGCGAATATATCAAAAAATTATAAAATACATATTTTAATTTCAAATTTGTTATTTTCCCATTATCCAACACAGGCTCCATGCTTGCTCCGGGATTGGAGACGGGAATTGAGCATGGCGTCTCCCGGGGAAAGAGGGGAAGGGGGCGAACGAGAGGCGAGTACAGACTTTCGTGGCCTCCCCGCTATGGTACCCGGTTGATTTGCTCTCGTGTGCCAGTCGTACTGAGGACCCAGCGCGGAACCTGCATCCATTCCCTCACGGATACACCTCCCACCCCGCCGCGCGCGACGGGAGATGGCTGTCGAAGACG
>ERZ795045.1832-NODE-1832-length-22500-cov-5.415816_pt1 | contig 22500 bp, 13 predicted proteins | sample MGYA00375129_ERZ795045 | MGnify/ENA primary metagenome ERZ795045 (study PRJEB30174, sample SAMN05720166) | activated sludge metagenome | isolation source: anaerobic digester from wastewater treatment plant | place: Japan | collected 2015-05-15 ...
GAAGCGGACGTAATCCTTAGGGAGGCATAGTGTCCGGGTGCGTTTGAAATTTTCCGGTTCCTTGTTTTTCAGCCAAACTGCCTTGGGCGCGGTGAAGCCGGTCAACGCTGGATTCGAGGCCAGCTCGATCAACCGCCGCTCACCAATGACGCGGGTGATTTCTTCGCACTCGGCTGCCGTCCGGCTGTCGTTCCAGAGGATCGCGGGGCGGACCACTTGGTGTTTCTCGTCGAGAAACACCGATCCGTGCATCTGCCCGGAAAGCCCCAAACCTTTCACTTCGCCCGCCGGCACGCCGCTTTGCTTCAGCACTGCCTGGATCGATTTCACCGTGGCCTGCCACCAGTCTTCCGGATCCTGTTCCGTCCACCCGGGATTGGGCATGTGCAGCGGATATTCGATCGTCGCGCTGGCCAGCGCGTTGCCCGCCTCGTCGAATAAGACTGTCTTGGTCCCTGATGTCCCCACGTCGATGCCGATTAGATAGGCCATGGCTTTCCTCTCGCTGTTTCAGGATTTAGGTTGACAGGGTCTTACCTGTTACCCTGTCCACCCCCGAAGGGAGTCAGGCGGAAGAAACAAACGCATTTCGGCCGCCCTTCCTCCCCTCTTAGGTGTAGAAAATATCAAGGTAAAAACGGATCGGTATTTAAGGAAATCCTTTTCCGCGTTCAAAAAGATTCCACCACCCTCCCCCTCTCCCAGAGGAAAGGGGAGTATAAACGATAAATTATCATAATATGACCGTTCCCCGCAATATCGCCAGAACGGGCAGCCTAGACAGACTTACCAAAAGATCACTCCGTTCCTTCGCCAAACGTCACCGGACCGGCGTGCGTGAACGGCCCGTAATACGCGGGTGTTCCGCTTGGCCGGATGGGAAACACGAAAAAGCGGTACGTATTGCCGAATTGGGGTCCGGTCCGGTAATCCTTGCCGAGATTGGGAGCACCTTCCCTCCATTCCAAGTAATCCGCGGAGGCGGATGCGGTCCGCCCCAGGTATTTCGCGTCTTCCCCATTGACCGACACATACACGTGAAAATCGGCAACCTCCGGATAGGAAAGATTCCAACGGATCACCAGGCCGCGCCGGCCGGCGGGATCGGTATCTTCTCCCCCGCTGAGATCCTCACCGGACTCTATGGAATCCGTCACAATCACCGTACCAGGGGCGAGTGTGGGTGTAGGAACAGGAGTCGGCGACGCCGTGGGCGCGGCCGGCTTATCTTCCAGGAATAAAACCGTGTTTTGCGTATCGATGGCCACCGGCGGACGGCCGGGCAACAAGCCAAACACCACAAAGCGGTACGAATCGCCGAACTGGGGGCCTTCCTGGAAAGGCTCGTTCAGGTAGAGAGATCCTTTCCGCCATTCATAGAACGCCACATCCCCCCGGCCTGTGCGGCCCAGGTAGGTATTCGGCCCTCCGTTCACTTGGACGTATAGATGAAAATCAGTAATGCCCGTTTCCAGAAAATTCCACCGGATGGCCAGCGCCCGGTTGGCTTCGATATCGCGATCCACTGAACCAAGCAGGTTCTGAGTGGATTGCAAGTCATCGGTCACAATGGCGTGGCCTGCTGGAATGAAAATCAGCACCGGCGTGGGGCTGGACGTCGGAGTCGGTGTAGGCAGCGGGGATCCCGGCCCTTGGTAATACACCTCCCCTTCAGCGGCAACCATCACCGGTGATTGATTTTCACGAATACCATAAACCAAAAACCGGTAGGCGTTGTTGAACAGCGGGCCGTCGGAAAACATGCGGACAATCATCGGATTATCCGGCCGCCAATCCAAATAAGTCACCGATCCACTGCCCGGGCGGCCAAGGAAGAACGGAGTCGAGCCGTTCACCTGAACATACACGTGATAATCCACGAATCCGGATCCGTCGATATTCCAACGGATCCCCAGGGCACGGTCTGATGCCTCATCCGAATCGTACGAACCGATCAGGTTCGCTGTGGATTGCAGATCGTCAGTCACCATGACAGTGTTGACGGGGACCGCCACCGCCACTGGAGTCCAGGTCGGCGTAACAGTAGGCGTGGGAGAAAGTGTAGGAGTATAGGTTGGCGTTAAGGTTGGTGTGGGCGTTCGCGTGGGTGTGGCTGCCGCGCTGCTGTCATAGAAAACCGAACCAGCCGTGGCAACCATGATAAAGGGTTTGTTTTCAAATAACGCGAACACCAGGAACGTGTATCGGTTGCCGAATTGCGGTCCGGTCCAATTGAAATGGCTCACCGCTCCGCTGCCGGTACGCCCGAGGAAGATTTGATTCCCCTCGTTGATCTTCACATACACGTGATAATCCACCACACCCTCGGCGGAGATGTTCCACCGTACCGCCAACGCCCGTTGATCCGGCGGATCGAGATCGTAGCCGCCCACCAGGTTTTCTATGGATTGCAGGTCATCTGTGATGATGACCGTGTTGGGCGGTACGTCCACTGGAACCGGGGTGGGAGTCGGAGTTGGTGTATGGGTAGGAGTGAACGTGGCCGTAGGGGTAGGCGTCGGCGTGCGGGTATACGTAGGTGTCGGGGTTGGCGTAGCCGTGGGAGTATTCGTAGCGGTGGGCGTGGGTGTGGCATCCAGCCAAGGCCCCAGGCTCCATATCCGCAATGAGCCATCCCGGCTGCCAGTCAGAAAATGGCGGCCATCCGGAGAAAATGCCGCCGCGGTGACTGTATCCGCGTGTTCCGGAAAAGTATCGATCAACGACACTCTCTCCAGATCCCACAATTGCGCCATACGGCCGCCTCCCATCAATATCCAGGGTTTGACCGGGGAATAGGACACCGCGTTCGATGCGTCATCCCCGGTGGTGATCGTCAACATCGGCGTTCCGTCACTCAGCGCCCAAGTCTGAACGGTTCCGTTTTCCATCGCCGCTACAACCTGGCTGCCATCCGGTGTCACCGTGACCGCGCGAGCCGCCACGCCATTCACCACCAAGGAACGCAGCTCAGTTCCCGTATTGGGATTCCAGATCTTGACATTGCCGTCACGGCCTCCGCTCACCAGCGAAGTTCCATCCGCCGTGACCGCCAACGAGAACACCGGCCCGGTGTGCCCGCGCAATGTCCGGATAACCGTACCGCTGGAGATATCCCACAGGGTTACCACTCCATCTTCGTCACCGGTAACGGCCACGCTGCCGGGAAGAGATGCCACCGCGTTCACTCCCGTATTTAAACCCATGAAAATGCGCTCAGCCACGCCGTTGATTGCATTCCACCAGACAACCAGGCCATCGGCGCCGCCTGTGATCACATGGGTTCCATCGAAAGAAAAAACCACCGAGCGGATTTCTCCGGTATGCGCTCCCCGCAGCCGGAGACGGATCCTACCTTCCGCGGCGTCCCAGACGCACGCTTCCATTCCGCCTCCAGTTACAATCAATCGGCCATCCGGCGCATAGGCCGCGCTGGTTACGGGACGGGAATGGCCTTCCAGGGATCGCGACACCGTGCCGGTTTCGACCGCCCAAAGGATCAGCGCGTCATTCTCTTCCGCGGTCAACAAGGTATCGCCGTTGGGAGAGAAATCCATGGATAAAATCTTGGTGGTTTCACCTCCGAACCTCTGGATCACCTGGCCGGTCGCGAGATCCACCAGTATCGCGCCTCCGGCACCCCCCAGCGCCAGCCCTTTGCCGTCCGGTGTGAAATCCACCGATTCGACAGAACCGCCGCCAAAGGAGGCCTTCATCATCCCGGTGGCGATATCCCATAGTTTCGCCGTTGTGTCCAAACTGCCGGTGGCAATGCGGTTTCCTTCGGGCGCGTAGGCTACCGCGCGCACCGCTCCATTGTGCCCTATGAATGTCCGCTGGAGCGCGCCGTTCTCCGTGTTCCACAACTTAGCCGTATTGTCCCGGCTCCCGGTCAGAATCGTTTTGCCATCCGGTGACGCTGCCACGGCGGTCACCGCACCGTTATGTCCGGACAACGTATAAAGTGTCTGACCAGTCTCTGTGTTCCACACGCGGGCCGTACGGTCTTCGCTCCCCGTGACCAAATGGCTACTCCCCGGTAAAAACGCTACAGCGGTGACCGGTCCGGCATGGCCCCGGAACACGCGCAACGGCTGGCCCGTAGCCACATCCCACAACAGCGCGGTGGCGTCTTGACTCCCGCTCAGCAACAGTGATCCATCCCTCGAAAACGCCAGCGAAGTCACTGAGCCCGTGTGCCCGGTCAACTGACGTACCGGTTCAGTCGAATTCACCGGCCAGAGGATCACATTCGGCCCGCCGGTACTGGCGATGTACCGGCCGTTGGGAGAATAAACCGCCGCGTGCAACGGGCCCAGGCCGAGAATCCGCTCACCGGACGGGCCACTCAAGGCTGGTACCGGCACGGCGCCAGGAAGGGGCGTGGCGGTCGGGGTAGGCGTGGGAGTATATGCCGGTCCAGTGGCGGGCCGGCCATCCGAGAAAAACAACGAGAGCAGGTAATCGCGCACCACCTCGTGCGAGGCGTCTACCGGCCGCTTCACCACGATGTGCAGAATCCCCGCCGTATTCAGGATGAAGCGCACTTCGGGGAATTCCTCGTTCGCGCTTTCCGCCAGTTTCTGTCCGACGCTGTTGTAGATTTCGATTCGCGCGTCACGGTCCACAATGGTGCCCGGGCTGAGCGTGGCGGTGAGTTCCCGCCCCAAGTCCGCGTTGACCACCCGGATACTGTACCAATCCTCCGCGTCGCCGAACGATTCATACATGGTGGTCCCCGACGGATCGAACGAAGACAACGCCCCCAATACTGGTATTCCCACCTGGATGGCCTGACTTTGTTCCCGCCGGTTGTTCGGTTCCACTTCCTGGATCGCTTTACCCAGGGCCAGCCAGGAGTAGTTATTATGTTCTTGGATCGCCTGATCCAGCAATTTCTGGGCACCGGCGTAATTGTACCGCGCGTAATAATGGGCGATGAACGCCTTCTCCGGGGCCGGCAGATCGGGGTACAGCACATTGTAGGGGTATGAATGGCTCATGAATGTATTAAGGAAAAAACTGCTCCAGTTCGACTTCGCGTAATCCTCACCCCCATGCCGGAAGGCGCGGGATTGGGGCGGGAGTCCCTGTACCGATGGCCAGGCTAGCCAATCGATCAGATAATCAGACACCGCGCCGGAAGTGGAACTCATATAGGCGATATCCGGCTCGATCAGACCGATCAAGTGGCCCAGTTCCCGCTGGAAAAAGGCACTGACGGGATAGGCAAACACTTGTTCGGGTTCTGGGGTTTGCGTAGTTTCCTCCACTTCGGCGGCAGAAGGCAACACACGCATGAAGATTTCTTTCGGAAAGACAACTCCGTAAGGATTGCCTGGCGGGCGGCGCAAAATAGCGGTGGGGGCGCCCTCATCGGTCAAAGGCAAAAAAGCCCGGAAATGTCTGAAATCATGCCGGAACTGAAAAATCGTCGAATCACCGCTCCAGGCTCCAAACAAGGTTGCTTGAGATACATATCCGTCCAGATCCGGGGGAAATGGGACTGCCTCCATCACTACATGATGGCTGTTGTCTGTTACTTCCAGAAATTCCAATCCCACATGTGCCAGCGCGGCATTGAACATGGCCACGCAACGCCGCAGTTCATTTTCTAATTCCCGCACTTCCACCGCCGTGTACGCGCCGCTTTGCGCGAACCCCGAAAAGTCGATTTTGTACCGGCACTCGCGCAGGCCGTCGCCATCGCTGTCCGTCCGGTTCTCCGCAATGGGAATATAAAACGAAGGCCACCGGTAGGCGTTTCGCGCGCTCATGCCCGTGGGAACAACCCAGAATTCTGGAACCACCAGCCGGGGATCGGCTGCTGGTTGTTTCCCCGTCGCAGATCGCGAGACTTGTTCTCGCAAGTATTCCGTGGTCCGGGATTGAATGCCGACAGGAAATATTTTCTCCGTAGAAGATGGAACATCCCAATATGGATGCTGGGCGGATACGGTGGGAATTGATCCAAGTGCTGCCCATCCCATCCATCCCAAGCCAACGAGCCACACGAAATAAACACATCCAATTCCGCTTTTCGCGTCCTGTTTCGACATGATGTCACCCTCGTCCCTGGATAATAAACACATCGAGCCCATTTGATTTTTCACCGGTTTGGAAATCAAGTCAAGGGAAATATAATTTGACAAGGGTTAAATATGAGGAAAATCAGCGAGATTGGTTTGTGGATTTCAATTCTTCAATGATTGCGTTTCCCCCCAACTCCCAGATCCGTTCCGCGAGCCGCCGGCCGGTTTCCTCCGGATGATCCAGCCCGGCGGATTCACTTTCCCGCACGCGCCGGGTGCCGTCCAGTGAGGAAACCAAGCCATGGAGGATTAAACAGCCGTTCTCCATCTCCGCATAAGCGGCAATGGGTACTTGGCATCCTCCCTCCAGCGTGGTTAAAAATGCCCGCTCGGCCCACGCGCCCGCCGCCACCGCTTCATTATGGATCGCACGAAGCAAGGTTTGTGTTCTCTCATCCGCGAGGCGGGCCTCAATGGCCAAAGCGCCTTGCGCGGGCGCGGGCAGCATCTCATCAAGGGGCAGAATCCCAGCGATTTGGTCCGTCCATCCCATGCGCCGCAACCCCGCTTCAGCCATGATCATGGCGTCCCAGTTGGATTCGTGATATTTCCGGAGGCGGGTGTTCACATTTCCCCGGAGATCCACCACCGAGGCGTCGGGACGCGCCGCCAGTACTTGCGCCCGCCGCCGTAAACTGCCCGTGGCGATAACGGGATGAGCCGGGAGTTCCTTCAAGCAACGTCCTTCCCGCGCCAGGAGCGCGTCAAAGGGCGAGTCCCGTTCCGGCACGGAGACGATTGCCAGCCTGTCCGGTAACCGCGTGGGCAGGTCTTTGAAACTGTGCACGGCGAAATCGATTTCTTCCGCCAACAACGCGTGTTCGATTTCTTTCGTGAACACGCCCTTCCCCCCCAACTGCACTAAGGGCTTGTCCAAAATCTTGTCGCCGGTCGTGTGAATCACGACGATTTCCACGGCGGCATCTGGACATTTATCTGCCAATAAGGCTTGCACCCGCCGTGCCTGCCACAGGGCCAGGGGGCTGCCTCGCGTACCGAGCCGGAAATGAGATGAGGTATTCATTTACACTACGGGGGACGTGGCCGGATTCGGCCGGGTGGACAGGATTTCCACTTCCTCCACGATTTTGCGCGCCAGGAAGCGGATGAAGTTCGGATCGTCGTTCAAGCAAGGAATATGGTGATAATTCATAATCCCCAGGCCATTCAAAACCGTCTTGCCCTCGAGCTGGGTTTCCGCGTTATCAGCCAGAAACCCAAAGGGATAATAGACATATTGACGAATCCCCCGCTCGAACATGGCTTTGGCCGATTCCTCCAACGTAGGCCGTGTCCATTCACCACCCAAGCGGTGGTTCAGCCACCCGATGCCCACGGCTTGGAACTCCGGCGCCAGCAATTCTTCCAAATCGTCGTACATTTGTTTGGTATCGCAATACCCGGGATCCTGAATACCCGGAGGCGGTGTCATGACCGTACCGTGGCAGCCCAACAACAGCCCGGTTTCCTTTTTTTGCGCGCCGCTGATGCCTCTTCGCGCCATCTGTTCCCGCAGATAATCCGCCGACACGCCTGCCAGTTCCCGGTGACACATCCGAAATGTCACTATGCCCGGCTCGGGCAATGGATGGCCGTTCCTTTCCTGGAATTGGCGGTAATCCCGGAGAGAGATTCCTGTAGTAAAATCAGAAATCGGCAGGTAAAGAGGAACCAGAATCACATTTTCGGTTGAATCCGCCTGAATGGATTCTAAAACATGCCTCAAGGAGGGATCGCGGAATTCATAAGCCACACGCACCCGCCAGTTCCAACCGGCCGGATGGGCGGCTAATTCTTCCCGCAACCGTTGCGCCTGCTGCCGCGTGATGGGCTCGAGAGGAGAACGGTAATTCTTCTCCCGCCAGAGGCGCCTGCGCGTGTAACCCCGGTATGCGCCCAGGAAAGGGACAACCCATTTCGGGATCGGCGCCACCAACCGGGTCAGTTTGTTCAAAATCCGATTCGAATAACTCCACTGTTCCCGGAAGTGGGGGTACTCCGGTTCTCCATAGGTTAAGAGGATCACATCGATGATCATACGGCTACCTTGGGAATACCCGGTTCGTGGGCTTTCAAAATGTTCACCACCTCACGCGCTACACGGCGGGCATTCCGGATGCAATCATTCACCGCAACCCCGTCCAAATAATTCCCGATGCAAAACAGCCCGGGCGTGGAGGCAATTTCCCGTTGCAAGTCTTCGATGTGTTCCACGTGTCCGATCGGATATTGCGGAATCGCCCGCTCCCACCGGAAAATCCGCCGGACCACTGGTTTTCCCTCGGCCCCAACGGTGATTTTTAAATCAGTTTGGATTTGTTGCAACAGTTCTTCATCCTTCAACGCGAACGCTTCGGGGTCCAGGCCACCGCCTATGAAAACCGTGAAGTTCTTATACCCCCCCGGCGCACGGCGGACAAACAGACTCGAACTCCAGATGCTCCCGAGAATCCGCACACCCTGGTTGCGCGGCGCCAGAAAACCGAAACCATTGCATTCGTGCTTCACCGCGTCACGGGAGTACCCCATCCCCACTACGGAAAGTGCATTGTAAGGGATGGTATGAAGATAACCGGAGGACTGATGCAAAATCGGTTCCAAGAGGGCGGAAGCATTGTACGCGGGCACTGCCAGCACCAGAACATCCGCCTCCGCCAGCCTCGGCTGAGCGCCATCGATCATCACCCGGTAGCCGCCCTCCGGCTTGCGTCGAATCTCTGCCACTGGTGAGTTCAAATGCAGGCGGTCTCCTAAAGCCCGGGCCAGGGCTTGGGTCAGGACTTCCATCCCGTCCACCAGGGAACACATGTTTTTGGCCCGCGCCGCGCCTTCGGTGGACGATTCTTTCTGCTCTTTTTTCTTCCGGCGTCCTCGAAACAACATCCCCCGGATGAGACTTCCGTGGTTGCGCTCCAATTCGTAAAACAAGGGGAACGTGGCCCGAAGGCTCAAATGCTCTGGATCTCCCGCATACACGCCGGAGATGAACGGTGTCACCATGTTGTTCAGAATTTCATCACCCAACCGCCGCCGTATGAACGAAGCCAAGCTCTCATCCTCTTTCGAACGGTTCGCTTTCCGGAACATCTCTTTGAGCAAACCACGCTTCGCTTTGCCGCTAAGCAATTCGGTTTTGATCAATCCCCCCGGCCCGATAGGCACTTCCTGCAGTTTGCCATTCAGATAAATGAAGCGGGCGTTGGTGCGCATGGACTGCTTTAGGACTTCGTTTTCCAATTTGAGGTCCCGGCACAAAGCCATCGTGTCGGGAGCGTTGTCCAAAAACGAATTGGGACCTTTTTCGAACAAAAATCCCTCTTCCTGGAGCGTCTCAATCACCCCTCCGGCCCGGTGGTTCTTCTCGAATACCTCCACATCCACTCCTTGTTGCTGAATCCAAAACGCTGCGGACAATCCGGATATGCCTGCTCCAATGATGATTGTTTTTCCCATGAGGTATCCAATCTAATCTTCCAAAGAGTTATCCTAGCGTTTGCCTGAAACCATTCACCCAATCTTCAACAAGACCGATATGAATTTCTAGAGTCTCATCCAATCAGCCAATCGGCTGATCCTGTCAATAGTGTAAACATTTTGGTGATACGTGTCCGACGAGAAGAAATCCGCGGGGCGGGATTTGAATGAAATCCTTTTTTTTGGAATTTTTCAAGCCGATTTTATCTATAAGGTACGCGAAAACACCGGGGCCGCGCGGCCGGCCTTCCGGGCAAAGTTCAGGTACGCATCGAAGATCATGGCCACCGGCCGCACCATGATCTGCCCCAGGCTGGTGACCCGGATCTCCGTGGAGAGGTCGGGACTCACCAGTCCATCCGCGATAAAGGGCTGGAGCCGGGGAAGTTCTTCCGCAAAGTAAGCGTGAAAATCTTCGCCCCACATTTCCTGGAACCGCCGCGTCGAGACCCGCAGGTTGCACATGAGTTCCATGATCACCCAACGCCGGATGCGGTCGTCCCGCGTCAACTCCATGCCCCGCTCGATGGGCAACCGCCCGGCGGTCACCGCGTCGCCGTAAGTCTTCAGTTTCTTCACGTTTTGGACATACAAGGCCGGCAGACTGCTGATCGAGGAGGTCCCGAAAGCGTAGAGATCCGCACCCGCCCTCGTGGTGAAGCCCATGAAGTTGCGTTGTAAGGTTCCCTCCTGCTGCGCCAAGGTCAACTCGTCTGTGGGTTTGGCAAAATGATCCAACCCAATGTACACATATCCGTTTTGGGTAAATCCCTCCACCGCTTCCTTGAAAATAGCGAACCGCTCTTCCGCGTCCGGCAGCCATGTTTCTTGAATCCGCCGCTGGTGGGGGATTTTGGCAGGCAGATGGGCGTAGTTATACAGCGCGATGCGGTCGGGATCAATTTCGTAAACGGTTTCCAGAGTCCACTTGAACGAATCCGCTGTCTGGAATGGCAACCCGTACACCAGGTCGATATTGATACTGTCGAATCCGTATTCCCGGCAAAGATGGATGAACGCACGGGTTGCGTCGATGGACTGGGGACGGTTGATGGCTCTTTGTGTCTCTTCTGAAAAATCCTGCACCCCCATCGAGATACGGTTGAACTGATGTTCCCGCAACACCTGCAAATGTTCCACGTTGGTGACCCGCAGATCCACCTCGATGGACCGTTCGGCCGTCTCTTCAAAGGTAAAATGATCCGCGAACCGGTCCAATAACCGTCCCAGCGAGCCGGGAGAGAGTTGCGTCGGTGTACCCCCGCCTAAGTGGAATTGGTTAACGCGCCGCTTTTTCGAAATTTCGGGAGCGATCAGGTCCACTTCTTTCAACACGAGTTCCACGTAGTTATCGGCCACATCCTGCCGACGGGTGATGATCACGTTGCAGGCGCAATACGAACAGCGCTCCTCGCAGAAGGGGATATGGATATACAACGACAACGGCCGGGAATGCTCCACCGCGTTGGTCACCTGGATATGCCGCCAGTATTCCGCCTCGCCTACACCATCCGTCCATTCGGGGGCGGTGGGATAACTCGTGTAGCGGGGACCACGGCCCGAGTATTTCTGAACCAGCGCCCGTTCCGTCATCCATTCGGGTTTATAATGAACCGTACTCATAGGCTTTTACCGTGTCCACCAGGGCTTGCACACTTTCTACCGGGGTTTGAGGAAGCACGCCGTGGCCGAGATTGAAAATATGGCCCGTCCTGCGTCCGCAATCGTCCAGCAGATCCCGTGTCCGGCGGCTCACCACGTCCGGCGGCGCGTACAAGGCCGTAGGATCTAGGTTGCCCTGCAGGACTGTATCCGCTCCTACCTGGGCCGTCACCTCCGAAAGGGGAATCCGCCAGTCCACACTTAACACCGAAGCCCCGGTGTGTTTCATCTCCTCCAGGAAGGGGGAAGATCCTTTTACATACAGGATCACGGGCGTGCCCTCACTTTGGATGGCTTCGATCACCCGCTTCTGCCAAGGCATTGCGAACCGGCGGTACTCCGTCCGGCCGAGTTCTCCCGCCCATGTATCGAAAATCTGAACGGCATCCGCTCCGGCCTGGATCTGCAGGCGGAGGTATTCGATCACCGTTTCCGTAAGCGTTTCCAGAATCCGCTCGAGCAAATCCGGACGGGCGTAGACCAACTCCTTGATATACCGCAGGTTTTTGCTGGTGACGCCCTCTACCAGATAGCAGGCGAGGGTGAACGGCGCTCCGGCAAAACCCAGGACGGGCGTGTGTTCCCCCACCTGCCGGTGGATTATGGCGATCGAATCGCATACCGGAGGTGATTCATCGAAAGGCCTGCGGCGCAAGGCCCGGATGTCCCGCTCATGCCGCGGCGCGGGAGTGACGACAGGACCTTGCTCATTAAAATCCACCGTCAACCCCAGCTGCTCGAGGGGAATCAGAATGTCGTTGAAAACGATGATGGCGTCCACACCCAGAATCGCGTATGGCTGGATGGAGATTTCGGCCGCGATCTCCGGCAACCGGCACATTTCCAGGAATGTGTACTGTTTTTTGACCTCCATGTATTGTGGGAGGTAACGCCCGGCCTGGCGCATGAGCCACACCGGCGGCCGGTCGATGGGTTTCCGGGCGATCGCTCCGAGAAAACGGGATTTTTCCGTTAAAGGACGAACTAGGGAAAGGGGCGCGCGGATTTCCATTATCGTTCCGTCCGGGCCAATGCTTCTTCAGTTGTCACGTCTTTGGCGGGTGTTTCACGGGCTCCGCATTCCGGCACAAACAATTCCGCCATGCACTGCGGGGCGTTTGGGCAGGTCCGGATGACTTTGTGTTTCCGCATGTTTCGCCTCGGGGCAAGGATGATGCGTTCCGCCAAGCGCTTCATTCGCGCGGCAATGGCCTCTTGTTGCGCGGGCGTCAACTCCGGCATATCCGCTAAGATGTTTTGCAATTCATCCTGATAAATGAAATCGGCGAATCGTCCCAATTCGACCGCCAGCGCGTCGATATGAAACGGCAACGGCCAGGGGCCCAGGCGGTCCAATTCATCCTCGACGATATCGTTGGCAGTCTCAATTTGCGCAAGCCGCTGGAGTTCATTTTCCCGCGCAGCCTCCCGCAGGGAATCCAGGTCAATCAGATGGATTCCCTCCAGATCCGTGATGGCTGGGTCGATATCCGCAGGCAAGGCGATATCCACGAACAATTTCTTTTGGAATGACCAGCGGGGATTGTTTTCCAGCATTTCTTTCGTAATCAAGTAATCTGGGGCAGCGGTGGCGCTGATCACTAAGTCTGATTCCGCGATTACCCGGTCCAGCTCGTCGAAACCGTACACTTTACCGCCGGCTTCGTTTGCTAACTCCAGGCTGCGTTCCAAACTGCGGTTGACAATCCGGAGTTCCTTCACACCGGCCGCCTTTAAATATTTCGATGTCAGTCCACCCATTTTCCCGGCGCCGATCACCGTGGCCACGACGGGTGTCAGGGTTCCAAAAAACTGTTCCGCTTGTTCCACCGCCAGGGCGCTGATTGACAAACGTCCTTTCCCCAGGCCGGTCTCCCGCCGGATCCGTTTGGCCACCGAGAAGGCTTTTTGAAACACCAGATTGAACACCCGGCCGCAGGTACCCAGTTCTCCGGCATGCCGATACGCCTGCTTGACCTGTCCCAGGATCTGGGCATCGCCGATGATCATGGATTCCAGACCCGCGGCCAACTTGAACAGATGCTCCACGGCCGAGGCATCCACAATGACATCCAGACTATCCCGCATTTTTTCCAGGGAAACACCTGCGTGCTTAGCGATATCATGCACAATGGCGTGGGCGGCATCTTTCACCGAACGCACCGCGGCAAAGAACTCTGTCCGGTTGCAGGTGCACAGACCCGCGATTTCTTCGATATCAGGTTGGCTAGCGGCGTGTAGCAAAAACAAATCCAGTTCATCCGGCTCAAACGAAAAGTCCGGCAAATCTCTTAACGACAAATTCTTATGATTGAGTGTAATAACGATGAAATGATCTGGCGTCCCGTTTATGGTTGCATTGGACATCATGCGGCTGGTTTCCCTGGTTCATCATTGATAGCTATATTGGAACACATTCTCCCCTCTCTTGCAAGATTCATTCACACTCGCCCTTCCCTAGAGTCTTTATCATAATTTAGAACATAACATCTTGATTTAAAATGAGTTATTCTAAACTCAAGCCTCATTTCAATGGTGTCGAGTGGGACGGTAATAATACCAAAATGCCGCACTATTCCACCAATTTTGGTGCGGCAATCTTGTCTGATTTAGAAAATAGAGATAATTTATCAAATTAGTATATTTTCATTACCAATCAAAAAAACATCTGTCCTGCAACAGATTTCAGGCCTCGCAAGATGAATCGTAAATAGTAATATATTATAATTATAAATACTGAGATAAACTCGAAACAAATCCCGCTCCCTCTGGGAGAGTGCCTGGGTAAGGGAATCCATTAAAGGGCGCAAGGCATCCTTTATCTGCCATCGTGTTAATAGTTCCCGCAAGATGAATCAGATTAGCAAGGTATCTTTCAATCCATATTACCTTCCGTCATCCTGCCGAATTACGTTGCGCCTTAGTGTCTGACTCGTATAATGACGTCTATTACCTGAAAAGGATTCGGTTATGCTCGAAGCGACTTTCAAGCCTATTCCCGCGCAGCCCTTGAAAAAGGGAATCCAAGTTCATGCCAACCGTCGGCCAAAATCCGCTCCCGGCTGGCGAAGATCGTTCGACATGCTCTGGGCCATCGTCCAGGGAATGGGAATGACCTTGCGGCATCTGTTCCGCAAACCGGTGACTTTCAATTATCCCAACCAAAAACGTCCTCAATCTTCCCGCTTCCGGGGAATCCACCGGTTACAACGGCACGAGGACGGCCTGGAACGGTGCGTGGGATGCGGCCTGTGCGGGGTGGTCTGCCCTTCCAACGCGATCTATTTGGAGGCGGCGGAAAATACCCCTGACCACCGTGTGTCCCATGGGGAACGGTACGCCGCGGTATACCAAATCGATATGCTCCGGTGCATTTTCTGCGGATTTTGTGAGGAAGCCTGCCCGGAAGACGCCGTGATCCTTGGCCCAAACTGGGAATCAGCCAGTAGCGACCGGGGCGATTTCATCTACGACAAACAACGCCTGCTGGTCCCTTTGGAACTGAAGGACGATTTCCGGCCTGGCATGACTTGGCCGGAACGACCGGTGGAAACTGTTCCCACCTCGACCGACCTGCCGGAATATTACCTGTGGAAATTATTAAAGAAAAACTCACAGAACGAAAAACTTCGGCTGAAGAAGTGATTGCACTCCAAAATAAAACAACCCTCTGAACCATTCTGGTAAACTTAAAACTCTCACCCCCGGTGTTTTCTCGCGCCCAGCCACCAAAGGCCCATGCCGATTGCCCCTACCAAGGAAACCATCGCACCGTACCGGAACGAAAGCGGCCGGTAAACCAATTCCACCGTGTGCGGTCCCGGCGGCAACGCGATTCCCCGGAAATAATAATTCACCCGACGGATCGGTTGTTTTACGCCATCCACCCAGGCTTCCCACCCCGGGTAAAACATCTCGCTTACGAAAAGCATCCCCCCTGACTGACTCATTCCCGAAACGCGAATGCGGTTCGGTCCATCATCCAATGCCGCCCAAATAGGTCCCGGTTCCTCCCGCCGCTTTCCGGGTGGCGGGACCGCGAGTTTCAGCATTTCCTCCACCGGATTCACGGGTACGAAACGGATCTCCGATATGTCCAGATCATCCCGCGTCAGCGCGGGACCGCCCGGGTAGCGGGTGAAGACAATAGAATCCCGTTCCCGCCCGCTGGCCTCCACGCAAATCGAGGCCCCTTTTACCGCAAAAAAGGCATGTGAAATCCGTTTACGTGCCTCCGCGTTGCTCAAATCAAAAGTCAAGCGGGACCCCAGTCGATGCAATTCGGACAGCGTTTCCCGGGTCATCAGATCCGTTGCTTCGTCCCGGATGGCCCCCAGGATGTAATATCCCTCCGTCACCGAGGCGATGAACTCCCGCATCGCCCGGTTAACAGGCGACGCTTCACTGATGTCCCCCGACGGCGCGATGGCCGGATCGAAATCGTCCAGTAAATTGAAGACTTCGCTCTTTTCCACTTCCAATGTTTGTGGATTCACGAGAACCAGATTGTAACCTTTCTCATTCCGCGCGAATTCCCGGCCGCCGATCTGAATGCTGGCCCGGTCCTCAGTCTCGTAGGTCACCAGTTTTTTCGGGGCGGAAAAGATCAAGATCTCTTGGGACGGATAAACGGTCCGTGTGGCGTTATGGGGGATTTCGGCCGATTCGTACACTGCGGGGGAGATTTCATAGCGTTTCAACCGGCTGAACAGCCGGAACCATTTGTCCGCGTGATCCCGCGCAGCTACCAATTCCAACCGGGGTTTTGGAGCGACCGCCCCCTCCACGTACAACGAATCTGCCGTCTGGACGACCAACGCCTCGGTGGCGGAAATCACTTCCAAGGCGGAACCGATCGCTCCTCCCTTGCGGCCCACTACCGCGTGCGCCAGCCGGTAAGGGGGAGGCGCGTTCCACTCCGGCATATAGCCGCGCGCGTCCACCGAAGCCCCGATCCCCCGGAGAGCCGTCAGGCCGACCGGTAAGAGCGCGTCCGCCGCGTTGTCCTGGACCGCGGCAAACACCACTTTGCCCTCCGGAATATTCCGAATGAATTCCAACATGCGCAGGTGAGTCAGCCGTTGGGGATCGTCCAAATCTTCCATCAGGTTGAACCGCTCCGCCGCTTCGATTTCACCGGTTAGGGGATCCCCCACCGCGATGTAATACCCCGGTTCCTGCTCTAATCCGGCGAAATGATCTTCCCCGTCCACGATCAGGTAGGCCCCCCGTTTCACTGCTTCCAACGAACAGCTGGCCAGCAGGAACGGCTTGGGAAACAACGTATCGCCAGCGGATCGGCGGGGACTTTTTTCTTGTATACCCCTTCCATCCACCAGAGCCACTTTATCGAAAGGAAACGACTGTAAGGTCAACAAATTACGCTGGTACTCCTCGTTCACATGGATCTGTTCCGGCAACAGCCGCGCCCGCACCTGCAGACCTTCTAGCCGGTACATCCGTTGCGTCACCTTTTGAAACGCCAGTGGCAATCCCTCCATGTCGGTCAGTACGATCCCCACGCCGAACAACCGCAGCATGTTCATGTTGATCCGTTGAGGAAAAGGAAGGTTGGTATCCTCGCGCGCTTCGAGATGGATCCGCGGCGTCAATGGGGATTGCCCGTCCATTTCGGGAAATCCCTGCGCCGCACCGTGATACAGCGTCCGGTCTCCCCCGCCCTGAAAATACACCTTGGTCCGGTAATTCCAGGAAGACTGTTGAATGTGTTGCACTTCCGTGTCCACCAGGTATCCTCCCGCGCCCGGGCCCAACTCAAACGTGCGAAAATGCGTGCCCAAGTCGATCCAGGTCAAGAAAACCGCCAGCCATGCCAGACTCCAATGGGTGATCCGCCCGTTCCGGTAAAGATATTGGAGACTCATGAAGCCCCCGCCGAACATCAGCATGTACAAGTAGACACGCAACAAATCCCGTTGAACATTTATCGTGAATTGCGGATTGTCAGTCACATCGGCGGCCAGATAGACGAGGAACACCATCACCGTGACCACACCGGCCAAGGCGGGCACGATTCGGAAAAACACGGAAAAAAGAGGCCGGCCCTCTTCGGAATCCCCGATCCGCCCGATCTCATCCAGCCCCCGCCCTGCCACCAAGGCGATGGGAAGGCTCGCAAAATAGATCATCCGGCTCGGCGCGCGTACCCAGGCGACGCCGGGGATCATCAAGTAGGTCAGGTCATAGAAAAAAAGATATTCTCCCAATGACAACAACACCGCCGCCAACGCGGCGCCGGACAGGAACCGGAAAAACGAATCGAATCCCCCACGCAGCCAGGCCAAAAGCGCCAGCAGCAAGGGAACCATTCCCCAGTAAAACACTTCGATTTGTGTCCAGAACCGTAGCGATTCCGGCACAACTGCTTCCACCAATTCAATCGGTGGCAACGAAAACTCCGTGCTGCTCCGAAACACGTCTGCTTGCGCCCGTTCGCCCTGCTGGATCAACTCCATCGTGGGAATCCATTGGATGCTGGTCAACGCGAACGCCATTACCACCAACACAATGAACGGCATCGTTCCCGTGACGATCCCCGCGGTCTTTCCCGAAGTCCGTCTCCGCGCCGTTTCCCATGCCGCGTACAGAAACCGGGCGCCTAGAAACATGGTGCAATACAACGCGGACTGCGGATGTCCAGCGAGATAGGCCAACGCCAGAAGACATGTCAGCCGGAATACATGCTTCTCGTTCTTTTCCTGGATCCATCGTTCCGCCGCCAACACCAGCCAGGGCAGCCAGGCCAGGGTGAAGATCATATTGGTGTGTTTTTTGTGCGCGCAGTGAAAACCGCAAAACGTAAAGGCCACCGCCGCCAGCATCGCCCCGCGGGTCGACAATCCGGCATACCGCGCCAGCCGGTACGTGCCTACTCCCGAAAGCAGCAAATGCAACAACACCATCCATTCCACCACCCAAAAGGCGGTTTCCGGTGAACCCGTGAAGGGAAGCAGAAGCCAATTGAAGGGATAGAAGAAGCCCGCTTCGCAATTCGCCAAACCCGGCCAACCTCCGAACTGGGAGGGGTCCCACAAAGGAATATGCCCGGCCAATACTGAACGGTACAATCCCACACGGGTAGGATAATCCTTGATCAGGATGTCATCAGTGAAATGCATCCGGTCCGCGGGCGAAGGGATCCAGATCCGCCACCAAAACAACATCACCGCCACCGCCAGCAGCAGGACGGCCCCGTAATATTCCCGCCGGTTCTCAAAGGAATGGTCTCGCGATGCCTGAATCATACACATTCCAGTATGTACATGAATTTTTTAATCTACTACAGGACGCTCCAAAACGCCATCAGAATACCAGAATCGCCCTTTCCGGGCTATGACCGGATCGCGGACTGATTCGTTTTTGCCATGGATACGCATCCGTTTGAAAGGAAAAACCTGGACTGCGGGAACCCGCGTTATTAGTTAGGGACTTGATCCAACCCTTGCGGTCAGGCTCGGAAGATAACTCAACCGATCCTACAATAGAAAATCATGACTACTACTTGCTTATACCTCCGCGAAGACACCATCGCCGCGCCTTCCACGCCCCCCGGCAAAGGCGCGGTGGCCGTGATCCGCGTCAGCGGTCCGGACGCCATCGCCCTGTGTGAACGGATCTTCCGTTCCCACGGCCCCCGCCTGAGCGCCCATCCCCGGCGCATGATGTATGGAACGCTGGAAGATCCCGCCACGCGCGAGCCGGTGGACAATGGGCTGTGCGTGGCGTTCCCCGCCCCCCGCTCGTACACGGGCGAGAATATGGCGGAGATTCACACCCACGGCAGCGAGGCCGTCGTCCGCCAACTGCTCGAAATCCTGTACCGCGAGGGGGCGCGGCCGGCGGAACCGGGGGAATTCACCTTCCGGGCGGTGCGTAACGGCAAGATGGACCTGGCGCAGGCGGAAGGGGTGGCCACCCTGATCGAAAGCCGCACGCGGCTGGCGCGGGCGATGTCGCTGCGCGTGCTGGAAGGGGCGTTTTCACGCGACCTGGCGCGGATCAAGGACGCGGTGGTGTCGGCGCTGGTGGAAATCGAGACGCAAATCGAGTTTCCCGGTGAAGCGGAAGACGCGGCCGTGGGGCATCAACTGCGTGAACGGATGCAGGCCATCCAGGCGCAGGCCGAGGTGTTGCGTAGGCGCTCGGTGCGGGAGCAACGCTTCGCGCAGGGCATCGTCGTGGTGTTGGCCGGCCGGCCCAATGTGGGGAAATCGAGCCTCTTCAACCGCCTGCTGGGGCGCGAGCGGGCCATCGTCACGCCGCATCCGGGGACCACGCGCGACAGCCTCGAAGGGACCATCGAACTGCAAGGCCGTCCCGTGACCCTGGTGGACACGGCGGGGTTGCGGGAAACACGGGAGGAGATCGAGGCCATCGGCGTGCGGCGCTCGCGCGAACTGCTCTCCACGTCGCACATCGTGCTCTACATCTGCGAAGCGGCGGACGGCTTGTTGCCCGAAGACCGCGCGGTGCTGGAGGAACTGAAAACCCGCTCCACTGAAACGCGGGTAGTGATCGTAATTAACAAATGCGATATCGCCGGGAAGGCTTGGATGCCACCCGTCTTGGATTTCATCAACGATACCCCGGTGGCGCGCGCCTCGGCGGTGGCGGAGGGCGGCACGGACGAGCTGCTGGCGGTGCTGGAGCGCGAGGTCTCCCGCCTGCTGCCCGGCGAGGCGGATTCGGCCTATCTGGTCAGCGCGCGGCAGGAAAATCTCCTTTCCACCCTGATGGAGCGGATCGCGCAAGCCTTCCTCGTTTTGAAAAACAACTCGCCTCTGGAACTGGCCGCCGTGGACCTGCGCGCGGCCCTGCAAGCCATCGCCGAACTCGACGGCACCCACACCGCCCCGGATATCCTGGAGACGATCTTCGCGCGGTTTTGCATTGGGAAATAACTTAACATTGTTATATTTACTTTACGGATTGCATGATTTCTTCGGCTTTATCACCCAGAATTTCTCTTTTCAAATATTCCGCGCAGCCACGGATTCGCCGACCGATCGATTGATCGACTAGCGCCATTTTCCCGGAATCCACGTTGACTAAATAACAACTCCGTTCGTCAATCAATTCACTAACAAGTAAGCAATGAGTCGATTTTATCCAACCAACGCCACATAAATGCGAAGAATCCTTCAATATCGAAGGGGTTTCAATGCGCATATTATCCCGGGTCCGCCATACCGAAAATTCTCCTCCACCTTCATATGGATCATTATAATAATACAAGCCATCCCAGGAAAAATAAATGCCTCGATACGATGTCTTGTTCAATGTCTTGTCAACGGGGTTAAACGAATAGACTCGTTGTTTGTTGTTATAGGTATCCAAGTAAATCGTATTGTCATGCCTTGCCCAGAACAAATCATAGGCTACGAGAGGAATGATGATTTTTGATCGTTTTTTTAAATCATACACAAAAATTTCCTTGCAGGTATATTCCGATCCTTCTTCCGTGCGCTCACCACAAATGGTCACCAATTTATGCTCAAACGGGCTCCATTCATATCGGCGCGCATCGGCTATTTCATCAACTGGATTATGATTCAAATCCATGATAATGAGTTTCTGCCCTGTATCACCCTGCCATTGATTTGAGTCAGGATTCAAAAGATCGCCATGCTGAATGAAGGAAAAATAGTTTTTATCATAGGACCAACTCAGATCACTGAGTGAAGTAGCGGAATAAATGGACTTGGCCGCCATTTGGTCTTTTCCCAACAGAACAACGGAATTCTTCCCGGATTCCTTCACGATAACGATATCAAGATTACCGGCTGCGCCATACGCCAAATTACATAAAAAAAGAACAGATACAAACCATAAGACTAAACGAGTTTTTTGTAAATATTGATTCATGGCATCACTCCTTTTTACATAATTAAGATTATTTAATTCCAACCGCTCGGATTGGTAAACCGTATATGCATATGATCCTTATGTGTTGAGCTATAGTTGGTATTAATTTTCGAACTTGATAAATTGGCATCCGCGCAAGTAAAAATTATGTCAATTTTCCCTGTATCTATAAATAGATCAATTAAATCCTGAGTTCTTGTTTGATCATAATTACTTGAAGGTAATTGCAACGGCCCTTCTGTACTATCCTTTCGCACATACCTGATATCAAAATCCAAAACATTTTGATGCGAACTATGACCGATATCACCACCCTCTTGTGCACTGATAACATTTATTTGTATTCGCGGTCCATCCGGATTACTGGAATGCCATACCTCTGCAAGAGAATACAATACATCTCTAATTTTGTTTCCACTATACTTATAATTTGCATTACTGCCAGAATACACAACACCAGTCGAATCATAAATAATCACAGAGTTAACCATCGAACCATCATTAGGTGTACCTCTGTGTTCTGTATCTGGCGTCGGTGTCGGTGTGGGGCCGCCACAAGCCTGAGCTATCTTAGCGCCATCCAATTCCATATTAGCGAGCATAATGGCTCCCAATACAAACGCGACTAACAAAATCCGAAAAAAGCAATTTGAATTGCCCCATCATCCTTCGATCCATGTTCAATTTTATTTCTATCAACAAGTTCTTTAAAGCCCCTTTTTCGATCATCCATGACACTCCCCTCCATCAATCTTTCCCTTTACTGATTTTTACATTTATTTCCCCGCCTTGAGGCGAATGACTTCATCGATCTTGGCCTCGATTTCTTTCCGGTATCCGGCATGGGAGCCTTTTTCCCGAAGGGGGATTTGGTCGAGCGCGTCCTGCAGGTGTTCCAGCACCTCATCGTAGTTCTTTTTCTTCAACGCCGTCTCCGCCAGAACCACGCGGATATGCGCGATCAGCATTTCATTATCAGCTTGCCGCAATATTTCGTTCAACAATCGAATGCTTTCCTCGGACTTCCCATCATGATAACCCAGGTAAAGCGCGTGATTCATCATGCAATTCTGCCCCGCCAGAGTGTTAGGATATTTTTCGGCCACCATGCGGGCGACTTGCACGGACGCGTCGAAATCCCCGCTCCAGGCCAGGCCCATCTGCTGCATGTCATAGATTTCCGCCTTGTTATTGTCGGTCAGTTTCTTTTGGGTTTCTTCGTTCTGAAACCACGGACTGTGAATAACGAATGAGGCGAATTCGTCCATTTTCTTGCGGTTTTCCAGGATCATTTCAATATCCCGGGCCAGGCGCAGGGCCGAAGCGATGATTTTGGAATCTTTCCCCTCATTGCGCGCGATGAATTCCAGAAACGCGGCCTCGGCGG
>ERZ795045.1856-NODE-1856-length-22348-cov-6.371327_pt1 | contig 22348 bp, 18 predicted proteins | sample MGYA00375129_ERZ795045 | MGnify/ENA primary metagenome ERZ795045 (study PRJEB30174, sample SAMN05720166) | activated sludge metagenome | isolation source: anaerobic digester from wastewater treatment plant | place: Japan | collected 2015-05-15 ...
CACATCCGCCTGCGCGGCAACCTCATCGGAAGATCGTGGACTACGAATGACCATTGGCTATCTCCTCTATTCCGAGCAACTCGCGCACCGCCGCCGAACACCGGTCCCAGCCCCACCCATCCGGAGGCGAGCATTCCAGCGTGGCCGGCGCGGTGCATCCCGTCTCCTGGTAGATGCGCGCGAACTCCCCCCAATCGATGGCACCGCAGCCGGGGAGCAGATGCTGGTCTTCGGCACCATCATTGTCATGGAGATGGATCATCACCGCGCGTGGCAGGAGCGCCCCCGCCGTCGCGGGCAGGTGACCCGCCAGATGCGCATGACCCGTATCAAAGCAGATCCCCACGCAGGGCGACCCGATGGCATCGAGCGTATCGAGGAGCTCTCCTGCCGCGCTTCCCGGGTAACCGGGCGGCAGATTCTCCAGCGCGAGCACGACGCCCGCCATTCGGGCCACTGGCTCCAAAGCACACAGGCTTTCCCGCGCCAGGAGCAGCCGTTGCGCCAGGCGGTCGTTGCACGGCCCATGTCCCGCGTGGACCACGAGATAGCGCGCTCCCACTTGCCTCGCCACGTTGATGGCATCCACGTAGCAGGCGATGGTCACCTCGCGAACCCGCGACTCCAGGCTGGCCAGATCGGCTTGTTCGCCAAATGGGGCGTGCAAGGCCACGGCACGGATACCGGTATCGGCCAGCACCTGGCGGACAGCCGCCACCTGGGCGGCATCCTTCGCATCGAAGTAGTCGGGGTTCCCCAGGCCCCACTCGACGCGGGTCACGCCCTGCGCCGCCATCGCGGGCAACGCCTCCAGGAGACTCTGATGGGTATCTGACGCCCAAGCCGGAAAGACGAGATCCATCTCAGAACTCCGTCGTTCCAGAAAACTCGAAGCGCTCCAGTTTGAGCGCGGGCACGCAGGCCCAGCCCACGTCCACCAACTTGCGCTCGCGCCCGATGGCGGTGGCGCTCGCCAGAGCATCGAGGATCGACTGGGTGAAGCGGAGGTTCTTCACCGGATAGGCAATCTGCCCGTTCTCGATCCAGAAGGTGCCATCGCGCGTCATCCCCGTCAACACGGTCTTGGTCGGATGCACCAGGTTCGTGTAGTGGAACCGGGTGATGAGCACCCCGCGCTCGGTAGCACGGATCATCGTATCGAGATCGGAATCGCCCGGTTCGAGAAAGAGGTTCTGGGGGTACGGCCCCCAGACGCCCGACCCGCCCGTGGCGTGCCCGGTGGACTGCTTCCCTTCGCGGTGGGCCGTATAGGAATCGTAGACGACGGCGTTGGCGCATCCCTTCACGATCAGATCCACCCGCTGCTTGGCGACGCCCTCCGCATCAAAGGGAACGGGGAGGCCGGCCCGGTCCAAGCCGTCATCAAAGAGGGTGATCTTCTCTCCCGTGATCTGCTCGCCGAAGCGGTCATTCATGAAGCTACGCCGCTCTTGAACACTGAGCGCGCCGAGGCCGGCCCATGCCAAGCCGGCGATCAGCTCGGACACGGCATATGGCTTCAAAATCACCGGATAGACTCCCGGGGCGAGCTCTCGGGGAGAGACGCTCCGCGCGCACACCATCGCGGCCTCGTGCGCGACGGCGCTCGGATCGATGGCACCCACATCCTGCGCGAGGGCGCTTGCATACCCGAAGCCGCCCGGCTCCTTGCTCATCACCGTGGAGAGCATCGCTCCGGTGCTCGCGCAATAGGCTTCCACCCCCAGGGAGTTCACGACGGCATGCTCGCGCTCCCAGGTAGAGAAGGCTCCGCTGGCGATAGCACCCCACGATCCGGCCGTATCGACAACTACCCGCACGGCCTGGGCGCGGTCGTCCGGCGTGAAGCTCGCCGTGCGCTCGCGCCAGATGTCCAGGGCGGGCACGCGCGTCGGCCCCGGCAGCGAGACAAAGTCGGGGTTCTCCTCCTGGGCCAGGGTCACGGCCCGGGCGCGCTCAGCCAGCCGACGGATCCCCTCGCTATCCGTGGCGTTGCTGGCCACGTAGCCAACCCGCTTCCCGATCACAGCACGGATGCCGAGGACGGCGTCGCGCTCCGCCACGTTCTGGTGGATGGCCGAATTGGCAAACCGGGTGAGGGCTTCCTCGCTGGTGACGAGGGAGACCTGCACCTGGTCCGCCTTGGTCAGCTCCATCGCGTGGTAGACGATCTCCAGTGCTGCGTGTCGTCCCAGCATGCTCTCACCTCATCACGCCAACGCGCACGCCGCGGAAGCGCGCCGCCGAGGCCCCATGGCCCACGTGGGCCACCTGGCACGGCTCGCCCTTCCCGCAGTTCGGAATCCCCCAAACGCGCCATTCCTCCCGGCGCGCGACGGCATCACATGCGCGCCAAAACTGATAGGTGATCCCGGTGTAGGTCGGGTTCTTCAGGAGGCGGCCCAGGCGGCCGTTCCGGATCTCCCAGGCGGCCTCGGTGCCAAACTGGAAGTTGAGGCGCTTGTCGTCGATGCTCCACGACCGGTTGGTCGACAGGAGAAGCCCCTCCTGCGTCTCCTCGATCATCTCGTCCAGCGACCAGTCGCCCGGCTCCAGGTTGATATTGGTCATCCGGATGAGCGGGATGCGGTTCCATCCATCGGCGCGCATGGCACCGCTGCTCGTCCGGCCGATACGCGCCGCCGTCTCGCGCGATGAGAGGTAGCCGCGGAAGATCCCCTCCTCCACCAGCGGCACGCGCTGCGCCGGCACCCCTTCATCATCGTAGGCGAAGCTCCCCAGTCCCCCCTCAATCGTGGCATCGGCGACTAGCGTGACCGCGTCCGAGCCGTACTGGAAGGTATCCAGCTTGTCCGTCGTCAGGAAGGATGTGCCTGCGTAAGAGGCTTCGGTGCCGAAGACGCGGTCCAGCTCCACGGGGTGGCCGCACGATTCGTGGATCTGGAGCGCGAGTTGCTGGCCTTCCAGGATGAGATCGGTTACTCCCGAGGGGCACTGTGGGGCATCAAGGAGCGCGGCGGCCTCCTGGCCGGCGGTCTCGGCGCCTTGCTCCAGGTCGAGGCTCTCGATGAACTCATAGCCAGCGGCGGCGAAATCACCCCCAAAGGCCGCCGGGTAGGAGCGGGTCTGGGCCTCGCCGCTCTCGGTGGCGGTCGCGGCCACACCGGCGCCGCTCTCCGTCTTCACCTGCTCGAGATAGGCTCCCTCCGTGCTGGCAAACGTCTTCTCCTCGCGGAAGAAAGCCATGCGTGCCTCGGAGACGGTGACGCGCGGCTCGCGGCGCAGGGCGGCATCGGCATCCAGGAGAAGGGAGATCTTCTCCTCGAGCGGCACCTCGAAGGGGTCCTTCCGGCACGGCATTTCGAAGCGCCCGCGCGCCGGCTCGACAGGGGCCAGGTCTACCTCTTCGCGCTGCACCAGAGCGCTCGCGCGGGCAATCCGTGTGGCCAGCTCCGCGACGCGTTCCATCTCGTCGGCATCCACCTGCCGGCTGCTGGCAAATCCCCACGCGCCATCGACGACGACACGCACCCCAAAGCCGGTGCTCTCACCCGCTTCAACCGCCTCAACGTGCCCGTTTTTGACCAGGATCTCCTCAGTCGTACGCCGGACCACGCGGACATCGGCATAGGAAGCCCCCGCCTGCCGGGCCCGATCCAGCGCGCGCTGTGTCAAATCCTCCATCGGCGCCTCCCCTCGCTATGAGAACGCACCTGGGTCTCTTCCCACCCAGGGCGCATTATAACATACGCTCAGATTTGGGGCAAACGCTTCTTGTCGGCGTGCTCGCGGGCGGCTGTAACTGCCGGATCCGGGCCAATCAGGCCGTTCGCGCCGGCGCGAACGGGATCTCTCACGCTCTTCGGGAACGCCTCGCCGGGTAGCTCGTCTTGTATAGTGACAAGGGATGTGTGCGGCGCCGAGAGACACAGACCAGATCGGGAGACACGCGCGAGATGCCCGAATCCGAAGAGACCACCGTCCGGCGCGCGCAGGCAGGCGACCGGGATGCGTTCCGGTGCCTCTTCGAACGCTACCAGAATCAAGTGTACGGCTATGTGCGCCGGATGGTGAGCGAGGAGAATCTCGCCGCTGACCTTGCGCAGGATGCCTTCGTGCGCGCCTACGAGGCGCTGCCACGTCTGAAGGCGCCGGGAGCGTTCAGAGGCTGGCTCTTCCAGATCGCCGCCAATCGAGTGCGCGACCATTGGAAGCGGCCTTGCCGGGATGCGCTCAGCCTGGACGCGCCAGCTGCTGAAACGGGCGGCGAACTGGCCGTCCCAGACCCGGGCCCCGGCCCGGAGCGCCTCGCCGTCCGTGAGCAGATGCGCACCTCGGTGGCGGAGGCGCTCGCGAAGCTGCCGCCGGAGCGCCGCGAAGTGGTGGTGCTGCATCACTTGAATGGCCTCGACGTGCGTACGATTGCAGCGATGTTGGGAGTGCCGGAGGGCACCGTGAAATCGCGGCTTGGACGCGCCCGGGCCGATCTGCGGCAATTGCTGGCCGAATGGATGGAGGAATAGAAGATGGCGGAGTCCCGACAGGAGAGCGGCGCCTCGCGCTGCGACCGAGTCCGGGAGTGGCTGCCGGAATTCGACTATGGCGGGCCTGGCCTCTGGCAGCGGTGGCAGGTGGCGCGGCACCTGAAGCGCTGCCCGGAGTGCGCGCGAGAGTTGGAGACGCTCCGGCGCGCGGTGGCCCTGATCGAGTCCATTCCCGAGGTCTCCCCGCCGGCGGACTTGTGGGAGCGCGTCGCGGGCGAGCTCCGGCGCGAGGGGCAGTCCGCTTCCTCCACGCGAGTGATGCGCCAGTTGCCAGCGCTCACCGCCGCTGCCGTGCTCGCCGCCTCGGCAGGCCTCTTCGTATGGCACCGTCCCGAGCCGGCGGTGGCGCCCCAGCCGATGGCCAGCTATGTGCGATCCCACCTGGCGCTTTCGAGCTCGCAACCATTCGCCCCGAGCGCCGGGCTTGATGCGCTGGTCCTGATCAGCGCCGGAGAGGACGCGCCATGAGGTCCATCGCGCTCTTCCTGATAGCCCTTGCGATTGCCGCGCCGGCGCAGGCCGCGCCCTCCATCGAGCAGCTGGTGGAGCGCGCCTTCCGCCACCCGCGCTCCGTGGCCCACACCGGTACGGTACGCGTCACGCTCAGCGGCCCGCCTCGCTCGACGGCATCGGTCCGCGTCTTTTGCGACGGTCATGGCCGGGAACGACGCGAGCACCTGGACGGCCCGGCACGCGGGCTCACCATCCTCACCGATGGCCAGAGCTCCTGGCAGCGGCCTTCGCCCGCGGCGCGCTGGACCGCCCTCCAGATTCCCCCCGCCACCTCGTCTTGGGATCGCCTCCGGCGCAACTATCGTTTTCGCCGCCAGGGCGAGGAGCGGATCGCCGGCCGGAAAGCGGCCGTCATCGCCATCGACCCGGTCCACCCGGGAAACCCGCGCCAGGTCCTCTGGCTCGACATGGCGACGGCGCTCGTGTTGCGCGCCGATAGCTACACCTATGCCGGCGACCTGGCGATGACCACGCACTACACCACCTTCGTGCCCAAAGCACCGCCCGCCCGCGCCCTCAAAGCCCCCGACCCGAATGAGATCGCCCCGACCTCCACCGCGGAGTGGTGGAAGGAATGCGCCTCGGAGAAGGAGCTGCGCCAGGAGGCCGGAACCTCCGTTTCGCTGCCCAGCCGGCTCCCTCCAGGCTACGCGCTCGTCGCCTACTACCTGCGCGGGTGCCGCCGTGGTGGAACGCTCCCCGTTGTCCGCTACGACGATGGCCTAAACGCGCTCACGCTTTTCATCACGCCCGGGCCCGGTGGCCGGCGCCGCATCGGCCGGGGATGGGGCTGGGGGCGGGACCGGAACGCAAGCGCGCTTAGCCAGGTGGCCGGCCAGCAGGTGGCGCGCGTCGCGCACGAGGGCTATACCTACATCCTGGTTGGCGATCACGATCCAGATGGGCTGGAGGCAACGCTGCGCTCCATCCGGTAGAGCGCGGCCAATGTGGGAGATCATCCGGTCTCTGCGCCCGGCTCGCGGCCGGCACCGCGGCTGCGTTTACCTCTCCGAGACGCCGGGAATGAACCCGGCGAGGGTGCTGGCGAGAGAGGGCACGCCCATGAAGGGCCGATCCCGCCGAACGCGGCGAGCGCAGTGCGCGCCCCAACTCCAGACGGGATGCCGCCGGCACTCCACCACGGGGCATCGCCCCCCAGGGGAGGACGAGAATGGCCACGGTAGATGCCGTTGAAGTCATGGAAGAGATCGTCACGGAAGAGCCGATGCGCAACCACAACCACGACCTGATCCAGGTGCTGAGCGAAAAGCTGGATGGCGTGGTCCGGTATCCCGTCTACCATGAGGACACGGTAGACGAGTGCGAGGTATGCATGCGCATCTGGGAGCAGATCAAGCAGGATGACATGAGGCACGTCGAGATGCTTCGTGACGAGATCATCCGGCACGCCAAAGAGGGTACCTTCGACTGAGACGCTGACGGTTTCAATCCCGGCGCGCGACGGTGCCATGCCGCCCCCGCGCGTCGGGTTTCCACTTCCGGCCGCTCTCGCTCTTGCAGGAACGCGCCTGATTGAGGAGAAATCTTCCCTCGGGAGCGTATCTGGGATTCCGAGATAAGGAATTCGGAGTGCTAGCGCGGCCCCCTCGTGTATCGCGCGGGTGAACACCGGTTCCGCGCCCGTCGTGCGCGTCCACCGTCGCCCCTCGGGGATCTCCCCGACGCTTGTTGCCTGCACTTGCACTCTGATAGCCCTGGAGTTGTATGGAAAAGATCGTCAGTATATCCCTGGGCTCCCCCTCGCGCGACTTCACCGTTGAAGTGGATCTCCTCGGGAGACGCCTCGCGGTCCAACGCCGCGGAGTGGGTGGCTCCTATCACGACTATTTCCGTGCCCTCGCCGAGGCGGATGCCGATCCGGAGGTGCGCGCCATCGGCCTCGGGGGGATCAATCGCTACCTCCTCACCAACGCGAATAAGCACGAGTTCAGCATGGCGCGCAAGATGGTCGCCACCGTTCGCACCAAGCCGGTCGTGGATGGCTGCGGCCTGAAGACTAGCCTGGAGCCCTACCTTGTCCACCGCCTCCAGGAGGAGGGCGTGGTCGATTTCTCGCGAAGCCGGGTGCTCATGGTCGCGGCCACGGACCGCTGGGGCATGGCGCGAGCGCTTCGCGAGACCGCCCGCGAGACGGTCTTCGGCGACCTGATGTTCGGGCTCGATCTCCCGATCCCGCTCGGCTGGAACGTGCTCTGCCCGCTCGCCGCGCTGCTCGTGCCGGTGATCACCCGCTGTGTGCCCTTCAAGTGGCTCTACCCCACCGGTGAGACCAAAGTGAAGCCGAAGTACGGCAATTGGTATGCATGGGCCGATGTGGTCGCCGGCGATTGGAAGTTCATCCAGCGCTGCCTTCCCGTGGGCCCCGAAGCGCTGCGAGGCAAGACGATCCTGACGAACACCGTGACGAGCAAGGATGTGGAGCTCCTCCGCTCGCGTGGCGCTGCGCTGCTTGTGACGACCACCCCAAACCTCTCCGGGCGGTCCTTCGGAACCAACGTGATTGAGGCCGTCGTCATCACCCTGGCCGGGAAGCGCCCCGAAGAGATGACACCCCAGGAGTACCTGGATGTATTGCGCGCGCTGGGCTGGGACCGGCCCCGCGTGGAGCATCTCAATGGGTGAGCTTCCCCATCTGCCGTTGCCCCACCCCCTGGCCCGGCAGCGTGCGTTTCACGTGATGGCGAAGCCCATCGGCCCCCGGTGCAACCTGCGCTGCGCCTACTGCTTCTATCTGGAGAAAGACCACCTCTACCCGGGCGAGCGCTCCTTCCGAATGTCGGATGAGACGTTGGAGAGCTTCATCCGCCAATACATCGAGGCGCAGGAAGTGCCCGAGGTAAGCTTCGCCTGGCAGGGTGGCGAGCCTACGCTGCTCGGCATCGAGTTCTTCCGCCGCGTCGTCGAGCTGCAGCGGAAGTACCTGCCTCCGGGAATGCGCCTGATCAACGCGCTACAGACCAACGGCACGCTCCTCGACGCGGAGTGGTGCCGCTTCCTGCGCGAGAACAACTTCCTGGTGGGCATCAGCATCGACGGCCCGCGCGAGCTTCACGACCACTTTCGCCAGGACGCGAAGGGCGGTCCGTCATTTGAGCACACCCTCCGGGGCCTCCGCCTGATGCGCGAGCACGGCGTGGAGTTCAACGTCCTCTGCGTCGTCAACCGCGTCAACAGCCAGCATCCTCTGGAATGCTACCGCTTCTTCAAAGAGGAGGGCGTCCGGTTCATCCAGTTCATCCCGATTGTGGAGCGCCTGGCGGAAGAGGCCCCGTGCCTCGGGGCGGCACCATCCACGCGTGACGTATCCGAAGCCTCGGTTCTCCCGGAAGAGTACGGCCGTTTCCTGTGCGAGATCTACGACGAGTGGGTGCGTAACGACGTGGGGAAGGTCTACATCCAGACGTTTGAGGTCGCTTTCAGCGCCTGGCTGGGCCATCGCGCCGGGCTGTGCGCCTTCGAGCCAACGTGTGGCACGGCGCTCGCCCTGGAGCACAACGGCGATCTCTACTCGTGCGACCACTACGTCTATCCCGAGTATTACCTCGGGAACGTGATGGAACAACCCCTCGTCGAGCTGGTCGAGAGCGCCTTCCAACGCGAGTTTGGCGCGAGCAAGCGCAACGCCCTCCCCCGCGTCTGTCGCGAGTGCGAGGTCCGCTTCCTCTGCAACGGTTGCTGCCCGAAGAACCGCTTCCTTCGCACCCCGGATGGCGAAGAGGGCCTGAACTACCTGTGCGCCGGACTGAAGCGCTTCTTCACCCACATCGGGCCCACGATGGAGTGGATGGCGAGGGCGTTCTCCCAGGGCCGCCCGCCCGCGGGGATCATGGACGCGCTGAGGAAGGGAGGCCCCGGCGTTGCCGGGGCCACGCATGCCGCGCGAAAGCCGGACCGGCCCGGGCGTAGCGGCACCATCGGGCGCAACTCCCCCTGCCCCTGCGGGAGCGGGAAGAAGTACAAGCGCTGCTGCGGCGCCTGAGCAGCGCCCGGGTCGCGTTACGAAGTCAGTCCTTGCTGAAGTTAAGGGCGTTGGAGCCGTTGTTATAGAGCGTTGAGTAATTCATCGCCTTCACATGCCCGTCCGCGAAGGCCACGTTGCCGACTCCATTGTGCCGCGCGCAGAAGTTGAGCCACACCTGGGTATTCGTGGTCCACGTAGTGCTCTTGCTCCCGTCGGATGGGTCGCCATTGGCGTCGCGGTTGCCCCTGGATGGCCTGAAGAGCCACCACGCGCCCATATACGTGTTTGGCGTCTGGTCCGCCAGTAACACCGCATCCGCCGGACGCTGGATGGTGGCCAGTGAGGCGCCAAAGAACACCTCGGCGTAGCCATAGCTGCGCTCCCCGTTGTAGTTCAAGGTCGATGTGGCCCGCTGGCTGGGGCAGTCGAACACCTTCACGTTCTTCACGTAAGGCGCGATGATCTGGATGAAGCTCTGTGAGCGTTCATGGCGTTCGACGCAGAGCGTCTCATCATAATCCTGGGCGTACATCAGCATGGATGTCGCCAGCTGCTTCAGGTTGGATTGACACGTCGACTTGCGCGCGTTCTCTCGGGCGCGCGCGAAGACCGGGAAGAGAATCGCCGCGAGTATGGCGATAATCGCGATAACGACTAGGAGCTCGATCAGGGTGAAGCCCCTCTTGGCTGCGCTTCCACGAGATGCGAGTAACATTCGCCAGCTCCTTTCGAGTAAGAATAGTCCCTACTCACCGTAGCGGCGAGAGACGCCTCCACCATTCACGGTTTCGCGCCACCCGCTGCTTGCGAAACTCTACCACACACGCCCGCGCCTGTCAATCGCCTATGCGTGTCGCCTGAGATTCCGACATAAGGAGAAGGCCGACCGCACGCGCGGAGCTCGAAGCTCCGCGCTGCTTTCCGGCAAAGCTCTTCGGGGCTTCTCCTCCCAGCTACCGCCGTTTTGAGACATCTGGGAGTATCCCCAACCCAGCTCGGCAGGGCTTCGCTCGCAAGCAGCGCGGTGATTTATCGCCGCGCGCTGGGTTGCGCACTGCCCCCGTGGCTTCGGATTCCTTATATCTTCCTATGTCGGAATCCCAGGCGCCGTCGCGGCCGGAAGCCGGTTCCTCGACCCGGTAGCCCCCTGGCCATCAGCGCGGCACGCGCCGGAAGAGCCGGGTGGATGCCGGCGCGAGCTCCAGGTTCACAATCCCATCCGTTGCTTCCAGCATCTCGCCGGTCGTCAGGTCGACCAGGCGCTCCGGACCGGGCAGGCGCACGCGCTTCTTGCCGCCCGCGCGCGTGTGGAGCAGGAGGAGCGACCGGTTGGCCAGGAGCACATCCTCCGGGTCGTCCAGGTAGCGGTGAACGCCGGCCTGCTCCAGGAGCGCTGCCAGGAAGTGGCGCGAGACGAAGGGGAGGCTCACGACCACGGAGGTCCACCCATCAAAGCGCCGCTCCGCCACCACCCCATACCGGCGCCCGGCGTGGGGGATCTGCCCGAGCACTGTCGCCTTCGGGTCGGTCACGGCAAAGAGCGGGCCTTCCACGAGATCTGGGTCGCCCAGAGTGGCTACCTCTTCCGTGCGAACGGTTCCCTTTTGGGCGAGGAGATCGCCGATGGCCAGGGCGTAGTCCGTGCCCGGCTGGAGGTCGGCGACCAGCTTGATGGCGCGGATCGGGAATTGAGGCTTCTCGGCGCGCTCCTGAGCATAGGATGCGAGGTTGAAATCGGCCAGCGGGAAGGAGAGCGTCTGCCACGCCGAGCGCTCGACCACCACTCGCGGGCCGCTCCAGGGAATCCCGCGGGCATCCACCAGATCGATTCGGAAGGAGAAGGGGCCTCTCAGGGTGCGCACGCGCAGACCAAGGGCATCACACGCCGGGAGCGGCGCCGTGCAGTGGATATCGGTCCACGACGGGCCCTTTCCGCGGAAGCGCCACACGATGGCGTCTTCCTCCTTGCGGAGCGAGTGGTGCTCATACTCCTTCGCCATCGTCTGCTCCGAGCGCGGGTTTACCCAGCTCGCCGCGGCCAGCGCGCCGGGAAGCGGCTCCTCGACCTGCACCTTCACCGTGCTCCGTGTGCTTCGGGGCAGCCTGGCCGCCAGCGGGTGGCGCGGTTCCGTGATCTCGGCCACCATCCGCGTCTGGACCGGCACCATCTCCATCGTCAAGCCCGTCAGCGCTTCGAGGCCCTCTGTCGTGGCGCCGCGTGGGGTGAGGAAGCCATTGCCATACAGCCACACCGCCGTCCGGCCCTTTTGCCGGACCACCCGCGTAATCCGCTCGCGCTCGGCATCATCCAGGTAGAAGCAGTTAAGGAAGATGTAGACGCGATAGTCGGGAAGCCCGGGGCGCTCCAGATCATCCAACAGGATCGTATCGAAGGGGGCACCCACGCGGAACAGCTCCGTGTAGACGCCGGTGATCAGCCGGTAGCCCAGAGTGGGCGGATACCCCAGGTAGTACATGCTCTCTGGGTCGCAGACGAGCGCGACCTGGCTGACGGAGGTGCCGTCCCACTCCTTGGCCTGGGCACCCAGCGCGCGCAGGCGGTCAATCTCTGCCAGCACCTCGGGATGGTCGAACCACCCTTTATTGCGCCCGGCGCCGAAGTCGACCCACCAGAGCCCGCTCCCACGGATGAGGGCATGCCCTGCCTCGCGCCGGATCGCCGCGATCGTCTCTTCGAGCGAGCGCGCCTGGATGATCCGGTCATCGGCCAGATGGGTGCGCGTGTCCGCCTCGTAGAGATGCAGCTTGCCATGAAGCCGCAGGCTTTCCATCACCGTGCGGATCTGGCCGTCGCCCCCCATCGCGCGCGCCTGCGTGTGATAGCCGTAGGGCGAGGTGAGGAAATCGACGAGTGGCGATTGCAGGATCTCGCCGAGGAGGATGTGCCACCCCTCTGGGGGATAGCCCATGCCGAAGTGATAGCCGTACCAGGCGCCGGTGAGCGCGCGCCCTTTCGTCTCCTCTTTCACGATGCGGCAGTAGGCGAGGAGGCAATCGGCCACCACGCGCTGGTGACACCGGTAGTAATCGATGACTCGCCGGTCGGTGCCGCCCGGGTCGCGGAAGATGAGGCGCGCGGCGCGGAGGCGCTCTTCGCGGCCAGGCACCCGAGCGTCCTCAAAGCGCGCGCCCGGATCCTTCCAGGCGATGCGCAACGCACCCTCGTTCCTGTAGGTCTCGCGCAGCCAGGCGCGAAACCGGCGGGTCATTGCCGGGCCTGTATCGGGCATATCCCGGGCCATGCCGTAGTAATGCCACTCGCAATAGACGCCGTAGTTGGGCTGATAGCCAATGATCCGCCGGCCCCAGGGCACCCCTTCCAGGTGGCGCAGCGCCACGCGCACCGCCTCGCCCGTGTCGCGCATCCACGTTTCGGAAGCCATCGAGGCGGCCTCGAAGCGCGCGATCTGGTCCTGGCCTCTCTCCGCCGGGCCGGTGGCATAGCCCACCCACTCCTCCTTATGGGCGTCGAGCCACCATCGAGGGGCATCCAGACGGAGCCCCAGGAGGATGCGCGCCTCCGGGTCTACAATGAGGATCTTCCGGAGGAGCTGGTCCCAGGGCGCAAAATCGTACTCTCCGGGCGCTTTCCAGACGGCATCGAGCCGGGCAACCACGTGGTAAAGATGGATGCCCGCGTCGCGGAACTGGCGGACGAGCGCCGCACCCTGGGGCGTGTTCGGGTCGAGATCACGCGGGCTGTAGAGCACGGGTGGCACATCCCGGCCATCCACCTCCAGAACGGGCCAGCCGCGCTGGTAAGCCACCTTCGCCCGCGAACGCGGCGTCTTCTCCAGGAAGGCCAGGGCCGCCTTCTCCTCCTGCTCCTCGCGAAGGATCCGCTCCTCGCGCGCCTGCCGCTCGGCGGGAGTGGCGCACGCCTCGGCGCCGTAGCCCAGGGCATACCACGGTGACATGAAAGCGTCGCCGATCTCTCTGGCGGCCACCCAGGCGGAGTCGTCAAACCCGTTCCGGTTCCACCCTTCCGGGCCCTCGCGAGAGACCCGCCAGCTGGCATCGGTGACGACGCGCACCACCCTGCCCGATGCCAGGGTCACCTCCAGGGCGGCAATCACTCCCCCGGGGCCGGTGACGTTCTGGACGCGTACGGCGAGCAGGTTCTCCCCCGCGCGCAGGAGCGGCAGCGCCTCGTAGCGATTGCGCTCTTCGGCCACCTTCGGCACCGGCTCGCCGTTGAGGAACGCCTCGAAACGGTCATCCGCCACGAGCGTGAAACTAGCCGCCACGGGCGCCTCCGGGAGCGTGAACGCCTTGCGGAAGAAGCGCCACTGGTTCGCGCCTTCAATCGCCGCCTGCTCCGGGTACCACAGCCACCGCGCGGCGGACTCCATCGCGGCCGCGGAGCACGGTGATGGCACCACCAGGAAGGCAAGGAGCGCCAGCCACCGTCGGGCGGGCCGGCGTCGCTGGCCGGCGGTGATCCGAAAGCCGAAGGCAAAACGACTGAGTGACATCCTCTTCTCCTCGTTGGCGTCTGCAAAGAGAGCGGGCCGCCATCCCCAGGGATCCAGGTCTCCGTTTATACTCTCACCCTTCCGCAAACGCCCCTCAAGATCCTGTGCGGGCTTGCGCGGCAAGAGTAGATAGGGGCAGCGCGCTCTGGTATAATGGGGCGGGAGGTTGAAGAGGCGATGCAAAGATCGGAGTGGGAGCGCGTGCCTCGCATGAAGCTGGCACACCTGCCGACGCCGCTCGAGCCCGCGCCGCGGTTGGGAGAAGCGATCGGCCTGCGCCACCTGTGGGTGAAGCGCGACGATCTTACGGGCCTGGCCGCCGGCGGCAACAAGGCGCGCAAGCTGGAGTATCTGATGGCTGAGGCCCAGGCGTTGGGCGCCACCACCGTCATCACCTTCGGCGCGATCCAGTCGAACCACGCCTGCATGACGGCAGCCGCGGCCGCGCGCCTGGGGATGTCCGCCGTGCTCGTTCTCAATGGCGCGGAGCCCGAAGATCCGCAGGGCAACCTTCTCTTGGACCGGCTGCTTGGAGCGCGCGTCCTCTTCGTGCCGGAGGGTGATCGGGCGCGAAAGGCCGCGGCGAACGCGGAGGCCGAGCGCCTCCGCGAGCGTGGCGAACGCCCGTACGTGATTCCGACCGGCGGCTCCACACCCCTCGGCAGCCTTGGCTACGCGCTGGCAGTGCAAGAGCTGGCCGAGCAGTCGGAGGCGCTGGGGATTCGCTTCCGGCGCCTCTTCGTGGCCAGTGGGTCGGGCGGCACGCACGCCGGGCTCCACCTGGGCGCGCGCGCGTTCCTGCCGGATTTGCAGGTGATGGGAGTCGCCGTTGGCGAGGAGGTGGAGTGGCTGCGCAGCAAGGTGCTGGCGTGCGCGGCCGGCGCGGCGGAGGCGTTCGGGATCGCGCCAGCGCCCACCGCGGAAGAGATCACGCTTCTGGGTGAATACGCGGCTCCGGGATATGGCGTGCCCGGCCCGGCGGCACTGGAGGCAATGCGCCTCGCCGCGCGCACGGAGGGCCTCTTCGTCGATCCCGTCTATACGGCGAAGGCGCTATCGGCTTTGATCGACCACGCGCGTACTGGCCGTCTCGACCCGGAAGAGCCAGTCCTCTTCTGGCACACGGGAGGCCTGCCCGGGCTCTTCGCCAATCCTGCCTTCTGCCTGGAGGAGGCGTAGGGGGCAACACCTCTTGTAGGGCAGACGCCGCCGGGCAGAGGGTTGACGTGCCTGAACACCGCTGCTATAATACGAGTGCTGGCGTTACACGCGCCGCTCCCAGGTTTCACCTCGTCTGGCCGCCTGCATCGCCTGCGGGAGCCTGGCGTGGAAATCGGAGGACGCTCATATGTATCGGTCTCTGTTCATCGCTCTCCTCTTGGCGTTCCCTGCCGTTGCCACTGCCCAGAGCAACACGGCTTCCCCTGCGGCTGTCACCGTGGACTCCGCGGGATGGCTGGCGATTGGTGGCGTCTCCATCATCCAGCTTCGCGATAAGTCGGTTTGCAATTCGCTGAGCGATCGCTCGAGCCGCATCATGTCTCGCATGGTGAACGCACTCGAGAAGATTCACAAGAAGGGCCGCTTCCACGACATCAACGTGGCGGTGCTCCCACCCCGGCCCGGAGAGCCCTCGGGCGAGCCCTGGATCGCCGTCGAAGGCGAGCTGGTGATGAAGGTGACTTTCGAGGACGCGGCCGCGAACGATCAGAAGCCAGATAAGTTGGCGGCTGCCTACGCGGAGCAGTTCCGCAAGGCGTTGCGCCGCATCTACACGCCCTAAAAGCAGGATGGTTTCTCTCAGCGCGGCCCGCCACCACGGCAGGCCGCGCTGTTTCTTTGTAGCATCCTGACATAGAGATCTCCCTTATCGGTAGGAACCGGCACCCCGCCGCCGAAGGATGAATTGGGGTTGTGTGCGCCTCGCTCCCGGCCCCATACGCGGTGAAAGGACAATCACGTGCTCAAAGGCAAACGCATTCTGATCATGGGTCTGCTCGACACGCGGAGCTTCGCCTGGGCGGTTGGTAGCCACGCGGTGGAACTCGGCGCGGAGGTCATCTACACCGTTCAGAATGAGCGCTTCCGTGACGTGCTTCTGCGCCGCTCGTTCAAGCGAGAGGGTCTGAACGTCGACGACTACAACATCCTCCCCTGCGACGTGACCGATGACGACCAGATTGCGGCGCTCTTTGAGCGCACGGGCCCGCTGAACGGTTTGGTGCACAGCATCGGGTATGCCCGCCCTGAAACGTGCCTCTCCGAGAACCTGGGCGATGCCCCCCGGGAGGATGTGCTCAAGGCGTTCGAGATCAGCGCGGCGTCGCTGGCATTTGTCGCCCGCGAAGCCCAGAAAGTGCTCACACCGGGCTCTGCAATCGTCACTCTCTCCTTCAATTCGCAGCAGGTTTTCCCAAACTATAACTGGATGGGGATCTGCAAGGCAGCCCTGGAGGCCGTCGCCAAGCATCTGGCGCGGGATCTGGGTCCCCTTGGGATCCGCGTGAACTGCGTGAGCGCCGGCCCCCAGGCCACCATGGCGTCCACGCATATCCCGGGCTTCCAGGCGATCGGCGATGCCTGGCTCCAGCGCTCGCCCCTCGCCTGGGATCTGAATGAGGACCGACACGCCGTGGCGGATGGCGTCCTCTTCTTGCTCAGCGACATGGCACGCCGCATCACCGGCGAGGTGCTCTACGTGGACAGCGGCTTCCACATCATGGGTCTGGAGCGCCAGCCGGCCAAGAAGAGCGACTCCTGACCCCAGGCACGCCGTCACTGACGGCCTCCATGGAGTAAGCCTGCGCTCGTCGGCTTGCCCCACCTTCCAGAGGCAGAGAGCCGCCCCCACCCTGGGGCCGCTCTCTGCCTCGAACCCGCGCGCGAGCAGAAACTTCCCCACCTGCCACTTCCTGTGTAACAGCCATCCAGTGGGCGGCTCACGCCTCCTCTAGGTAGCCATCTTGAATCCGGAGCACCCGGTCCGCCTCTCGGGCGAGACGGTCATCATGGGTTACCATGACGAAGGCGATCCCCAGCTCGCGGTTCATCGAGCGCATCAGGTCGTACACCTGCTTGCCGCTGATGCTATCGAGGTTTCCGGTGGGTTCGTCGGCGAGAACCAAGCGCGGCTCGTTCGCCAGGGCCCGTACTACCGCGGTGCGCTGTTGCTCGCCGCCGGAAAGCGCCGGCGGGCGGTTGCCCAAACGATGGCCCAGGCCGACGCGGCGCAGCAGTTCGGTCACGCGCTCCACATCTTCCGGATCCGGCACGCCCTTGCGAATCAGGATTGGCATCAGGGCGTTCTCCAGGCAGGTGAACTCATCGAGCAGGTAATGGTACTGGAAGATGAAACCGATCTTGCAGTTGCGTAGGTTGGCCAGGTCGTCGCTTTCCAGCTCCTGGAACGGCACTCCCTCCAGGGCCACGGTCCCCTCGGTGGGCCGGTCGAGGGCGCCGAGGATGTTGAGGAGCGTCGATTTGCCGGAGCCGGATTGGCCCACCACGGCCACGAATTCGCCGGCCCGGATGGTCAGATCAATCCCGTGGAGCACCTCGACCGGTTCGACGCCGCCATAGACTTTGCGGATCCCCTTCGCCTCGATGATCGGCTCAGCCACCCCGGATCACCTCCACCGGATCGAGACGGGCCGCGCGCCTGGCCGGAAAGACGCTGGCGAGAATCGTGATCGCGATGGCGGCGCCCATCGTGCCGAGGACGGTCTGCCACCGGACGACGCCAGGGAGGAGCGGCTCCGGCACCTGGCCGGGGCGCACGCCAACTTGGGGGATCTGCCGCGCCGCCAGAATCAGGGCGATCCCGAGCGCCGCGCCTACCGTGGCCCCGAGGAGGGCCACGCCCAAGCCCTCCAAGGTGAAGACTCGGAGGATCTGGCGCTCGCGCGCGCCCATCGCCTTCAAGATGCCAATCTCGCGCGAGCGCTTCAAGACGCTGACGATCAGCACGCTGGCGATGGCGAAGCCAGCCGCGATCAGGCTGAACGCCGAGATGAGAAACGCAGTTGCGGATTGCGCGCGCAGGCCGCTCAACGCCTGGGGGTTCTCTCGCATCCAGCTATCCGCCTCCAACCCCAGCGAAGCGATCACCTGATCGGCGACCTCGTTGGCGGCAAAGAGGTCATCCAGCGCCAGGGAGATCGTCGTCACGGCGGTTCCCGTGGCGAAGAGACGCTGTGCCGCGCGAAGAGTGACAAAGGCCCAGGATGCATCGATCCCCTCCTGACCGGTATCGAAGATGCCGGCGACGGTGAAGGTCTGTTCGATTCCGCGGCTGGAGGTGATCCGGGCGCGGTCGCCCAGGGCGAGCCCCATCTCCTCGGCGAGGCGGTAGCCGATGACGACCTCCTCAGTGGCAAGGCCCAGATAGCGACCGTCGATGAGATCCTCCGTGAGGCGGATGATGCGGTTGTGCGCGTCCGGATCCGCCCCGAGGATGCGCACGCCGGTCACCTTCTCGCCGCGAGTCAGCGTGCCCTGCCCCTCCACCGCCGCCGAGGTGGCGCGCACGTGCGGAAAACTGCTGAGAGCGCGGTTGAAGTCGCGCCACTGCCGGATCTCCTCGCGCTGCTGTGCCCGGCGCTCCACCCGCGTGATCACCTCGTCCTCCGAACGCCCGGTCACCTGTGCAAGAGTGCGTGGCTCTGGCTCCGGGGCGGTCACCGTCACGTGCGCGATCGACCCGGTGAGAATCCCAAGCCAGCGCTCCTGCACGCCATAGATCAGGCCGCTCACGAAGATGACGAGGGTGACCGCGATGGCGACGCCGGCCATGATCAAGACGGTCTGCCATCCCCCCGCGCGCAGATGCCGGATCGCGAGCTGTAGCTCGAACCCCATGCCATCCCTCCCCGACGGCATCGGCCCCGTGGGTCGTTACTCCCCACGGATGAGAGGCCGCGCCCGCTGCCCCGCCTGAACGCTGGTCGATTGGATCACGACGTATTCGCTCTCGCGCAGCCCGCCCAGGATGACCGCCTTCTCGCCTCCGACCTGGCCCAGAACAACCCGGCGCTCCTTGACAATCCCATTCTCGACCACCAGGACGAGCGCGCGGTCGCCCCGGCGCAGGATTGCGGTCGTGGGCACCACAAGCCGCTGTTGGCGCTGGGCCACGATGATGTTGGCATCCACCGTCAGCCCGGAGCGCAACCATCCGGGAGTGGAGAGTGGCTGGACCACCACTTCCACGGTGCCCCGCTGGGGGTCCGCGCGCGCCCCGACGCGCGCGACACGGCCAGAGAACGAGCGATCCGGATAGGCATCCGCGGTCAGGACAACCTGTTGGCCCGCGCGGATAAGCGACAGGTTCCGCTCATCTATCTCCACGCGCACCTCTGGATTCTGGATCTGGGTGAGGCGCAGGATCGGCTGCCCCGGGCCGACCGCCGATCCGGGCTCGTTGAGCACCTCGGTGACCACGCCGGAAAAGGGGGCCTTCACCTGAACGGCATCGAGCACTGCCTGCGCGGCGTCGCGCGCGCGAATCGCCTCTTGCAGGCGGCGCGCCGCCACTGCGAGCTCCTCCGGGCGCGGGCGCGAGGTGAGGGTTTCCAGTTGCGCCCGGCCAGCCGCGCGCGTCTGCGCCAGCGCCTCGCGCGCAGCTGCCACCTCGGCGCGCTGCTGGGCGATCGTCTCGGCACGGGCCGGCTCTCGGATCGCGCGTAGCCTGGCTCGGGCGGCCTCGAGCGCCTCCTCGGCGGTCTGAAGCGCTGCCCGAGCCTGTTGGAGCTCGGCTTCGCGAGTCACCGCCAGGAGACGCCGCTGCCGTGTGACATCCACCTCGGCCAGCTCCCGTTCCGCGTTCGCGTGCTCCAACGCCTCGCGCGCCGTGCGCACAGCCGCGCGCCTCTCTTCCACCTGGATACGCGGCACGGCACCTTGCTGATAGAGCCGCTCGTAGCGCGCCTGATCGCGCTCCGCCTCCTCCAGGGCAATCCGCGCACGCTCAACGCCCGTCTCCGCGGCGCGAAGGGTGGCCTGCGCCTGCTCCAGTGCCGCGCGCGCCGTATCATCCGATCGGGCGAGCGCCTCCGCCTGCTCTACATCGCGGCGCGCCTGCGCGACACGCGCCTCCGCTTCGCGCACCTGGGCCTGCGCTTCCTGCCGCTGGGCCGCGGTGCCCCCCGCCAGCAGCTCCCGCAACCGCTCTTCCGCGCGCATCAGCCGCGCCTGCGCCTCCGCCACCCGCGCCTGCACCTCCGCGCGCGCCTGCTCGATCTCCGAAGCAGGAGTGCCCCGCTGCACCTCCAGCAGCTGCGCCTCCGCCGTGGCAACCGCCGCGCGTGCCTGCTCCAGCCGGGCGCGAGGCACCTCGTCTTCCAGCACGGCGACCACCTGGCCGGGAGAGACCCGCTCTCCCTCTTCCACCCGGAGCTCCGCCAGGCGGCCCGCCTGCTCGGGGGCTATCAGGCTTTCCCGGGCCCCGGCCACTCGACCCGTCGCCGCGATCGACTCGACCACGGGCTCCACCTGTGGGAGTACGACGGCCACTCCCTCTGGGCGCAAGCGCCAGACAATCGCCGCAGCGATGATTGCCACGGCGACCACAGCGACGGCAGTCCACTTCACCCGCCGCGCGCGTTGTCCCTCCGTTGCAGTTCTCACTCCGGCGCTCCCACACGGCGATCTGATGGAGAAACGCTCCGGCGCGTCCGCATCACTGCTGAAGCTCCACCGGCTGGTACGTTCCCATCGCCGTGACACGCCAACCGTCGGCCACCTGCAGCCTCCACAGACCAGAATCCGGATGCCCGGCTGCTGGCGTGGAGGAAGCAGAGACGTCGGAAGAGTGGCTCGTCTTTCGGAGCGGCAGGAGATCGGGCAATCGTGTCAAAGCTCCGCTAAAGGCAATCCGGTTCAGACCGCATCTGCCGGGTCCTCACTTTCCGATGGGGCGCCCCGCGCACTGGAGTCTGTTGCCGGCGCGCGCCGCGATCGGATCTCTGGCCGCTGGCGGTAGCAAGTCACTCGCCCTACCCGGCGGGTGCACCGCGAAGGAGGGTCCAAAATGCGTCGCTCGAGACTCGGTCTCATCTCTTCCGCGTTGGCCGTGAAGTGGCAGTTCCTCTCGCCCCGGCTTGCCGGTCGGGCCCAGGCTATCTGCCTGACCCTGGTGCTCCTTGCGCCAGGCGCCGCGACCGCCCTCGCCGCCGAGGCGGAGGTTGCCGTGGACGACTCCGGCGTTCGCTCGCGCGTCTCCACCAGCCAGGGGCATGCAGGGCATCGGTGGGATGAGCGAACGTTCAACCTCAATTCGGGAGCCGCGCGCTATGCCTTCCGCTACTCCGCGTGCGTGGATCCTTCGCATGGCGACTCGCGGCCCGCAGGAGAGGGCACCCTCGGCATGCCGGTGCCTTCGAGTACCAACTGGTATCATAGCGGCTTCCTCTTCCTCTCCATCAACGGCAAAGAGGCGACCGCCTTCCCGCTCAGCGACAGCCGGGTGCTGGAGAAGGGCGCTCGTGGCTCCTTCCAGATGGTGTTCGAGCACCCCGATGCCGTCGTCGGACTGCGCGCCCTGATGCTCCCCGGCGCCAACCACGTCCTCATGGACCTCACCTGGACGCCCCGGACGCCGGGCGCGGTGAAGAGCGCCTCTCTGAAGGCGATCTGCTATCCCAGCTTCTTCACTTCGTGGCACAAGCGCAAAGGCGACCGCCACTGCATGACCCCCCGCATCGATGAGCGCGAGCCGAAGACGTTGGAGCTCGATCCCGCCGCGGATGGCTACCTCTACTACTACGACACCATCTTCGATGTGGCCCGCGGTGAGGGCGACGGGCCGTGTGCGCTGATCTTTACCCCCGAAGGGGTGCAGAGCGGCCAGGTCAACATCGGCAACTATGCCGTGATCACCACCCTGACGCTCAAGCCGGACGCCGGGCGGGTCCGCCTGGCCTTCTACGATTTCACCGGCAAGAAGAACGCAGAAGCAGAAGCCTACCTCAAAGCGCACGGGCTTGAGGATCGGGCCCGCTTGGCGGAGATGGACTTCCGCCCGGAAGGGGTGCGCACTCTCCAGGTGGCGCAGCTCGAAGCGGACGCCGCCAAGTGCCTCGCCGATGCCGGCGAGGATGGCAAGCCGTTCCAGCCGAAAGTCACGGATCTCCTGACCAAGGTGAAGGAGCTGAAAGCGAAGGCAGACGTGAACGACTGGCGCGCCGAGGCCGAGCTCGCGGGCCTGCTGCTCGACTCTCAGGATCTCTTCTGGAAGCTGCGTATCGCCGCGCTCCTGAACGCGCCTTAGAGTGGCCCCTCCGCGCGAGTGTCGCTGCCAGACCTGGAGCGATGGCCTGCCCGCTGCTCCTTGACGCGGCCGGCGGAAGAGCCGGCCGTGTCATGCAGTAGGCGGCTCCAGTTGGGGAAATCGCGGTTGAAGCGGAGAGAGTCGTAGCTGCCGTAGAACTCGCCCAGCCGGGGGAGATAGATGGAGAGCCCGTGTGAATTCATCACCGCGGGGAGGTTGTGTCGCTCGTAGAGCACGGGTCCGCCACTCTCTCCGGGGATGCCCTGCATCACCGCGTCTGCCGCCTGGCGCACGCCGTCATCCGAAAAAGCCGCCCGCGCGTTGCGCGTGAAATCGAACAGGTCACGGTAGTAAGCAAACGCGTAGGCCTGAGAGGTTGCGAGCGCCTGGAAGTACGCCTCCTCCTGCGATGGCAGGACGCTGCGGATAGAGGCCGCGAGCGCATCCACCCGCGCGCACAGCTCCGGCAGCCGGGCGGTCTCGATCAGCGACTGCGTCACCCCATAGTTCGGGTAGGCCTCGACGTGCGCATCGACAATCACGCGCCCCAGATCGGCGGGGGTCATCTCGGGGTCTGCCACCAGGC
>ERZ795045.1861-NODE-1861-length-22336-cov-6.032090_pt1 | contig 22336 bp, 17 predicted proteins | sample MGYA00375129_ERZ795045 | MGnify/ENA primary metagenome ERZ795045 (study PRJEB30174, sample SAMN05720166) | activated sludge metagenome | isolation source: anaerobic digester from wastewater treatment plant | place: Japan | collected 2015-05-15 ...
CGGAGCTTCGAGCTCCGCGCGTGCGGGCAGCCTTCTCCTTATCTCGGAATCCCAGAGCCGCTGCGCACGCCTTGACATCCCCCCGGCCGCTATGCTACGGTGAAAGAGGAGTCATCGTTCACGATTGCATGAGTACAGGGCCTGGCAGGGAGGTTGGCCGATGCGCTCTCCCGTCTCCCCTCCCCACATCCCGTGCCGTTCCCCCTAGATCCGTGGGCGGTGGGAGCAGCGCGCGACCAGATCCACTCTGAGCATCTCGCTTCCATTCGCTCGCAACTCCTCTCCCCGGCGCCGGCGGAGTGGAGACAAGGAGAAGTCGGGGAAAAGCGGGCGGCCCAGGCATCCACGTGCTCGTGAATTCGGAACTCCCACGAAAGGCACTGGAGGGATGGGCACACGTGCTTGATGCCAGGAGTTCGCGAGAGGAGGTATCGGCTTCCTCATGGGAGGGGCTCCTCAGCGCGTTGCGTCGGGGAGAGCACGAGAGAGCGCGTGCCCTGGCATCCCGCATCGACCAGGAGATATGCGCTCGCAGTGGAGAGAGCCGGGCGCACACGCGCCGGCGCGCGCTTCGACTGGCGCTCGATCTCGCTGACGCGGCGGTGCAAGGGGGAGTTCCGGCGGAACGCGCCGATGCGGCGGTGTTACGCGCGGCGGGCGAGATCGTCGCCTGCACGGAAGACGATCTGGGAGGGGCCATGCGCCGGCTGCTGGATGCCCTGCTCCTTGCCCCTACGGCTCCGGGGCAAAGCGCCGCCCGAGCCGTTCGACAGGCGGTGGAGTATATCCAGCGGAACTTCCGGCGCAGTCTGACGCTGCCCGAGGTCGCCCGACACGTGCGCCTGAGTCCTGCCTACTTCAGCGTGATTTTCAAGCGGGAGCGTGGCATCGGCTTTGTCCGCTTCCTGAGAGAGCTGCGCCTGGCCGAGGCAAGGCGGCTGCTCCGCGAGACAGGGGACACCGTGGAGGCGATCGCGAACGCCGTCGGGTATGACGACGTCCACTATTTCTCACGCGTCTTCACGCGCGAGATGGGCGTGCCACCAGGGAGATACCGGGAGCAGTATCAGGAGAGCGCGGCGAGAGAATGACCTGCGCCCCGTTCACCTACCACGGAACTGGGTCAGCGCGGGGTGGCCGGTAATCTCGGCGAGGAGCCGCCAAGCTTCCTCGCAGCGTGGCGTCTCCATCAGGGGCACGAAGCCGAAGTCGAGGTAGATCTTCACGGCTTTCCAGCTGGTTGTCTGCGTGGTGAGATAGGCCCGGGTGTGCAGCTCCGCCAGGCGGTGCATCGCCGCGCCGACCAGAGGTTTCGCGAGCTTCCTGCCCTGAAACTCGGGGTGGACCGCGACCCAGTGCAGCCGGCCATAGCGCGCGCCGCGGAAGTTGGGATGGTACCACGCCGTCGCGGTACCGATGACGCGCCCGGCGTCCGTCTCCAGGAAGAAGCAGCGCTCTTCCATCTCCGCGAGAGCCCCGCCGAACTCCTCCAGAAAGCGCGCAAGCGCCCGCTCGGAACTCTGGAACTCGCCCGCCGCGCTCTCCACTTCAGCCCAGTGGGACTCTTCGCCCTGCCGGTAGCACCGGATCCGATAGCCGGCGGGAAGCGGGAAGGAGGGCAGGCCCTCCAGGTCCGCGCGGATCATGATGACGGGAATACGCTCCATCGCCTCGCTCCCTCACCGAGAATCGGGAGTGACGTACCGGCGCGCCCTCACTCGGAGGAGGATGCCGGCTCGTCCGCAGTAGTTGGCAAGAGGTGAACGCGCACCTTCTCGGCAGCCTCTCGGCCGACGGCATGTGAAACCTCGCCGACGCGCAAGGTGAGCGGCCCGTTGAAGGGAGCCTGGTGCGTGAGGCGCACGCGCACCCCGGGGCGCAGCCCGAGCGTGGCGAGATAGCCTAGAAGATCGCTCCGCTCGTCGCTGACGTAGGCGATCTCGACCTCTTCGCCCAGCGAGACCTCCGTGAGGGGGCAGGTGTGATCCGGGCTTTCCAGGTCGATCTGCCGGCCATGCGGGCAGGTGGTGGGATTGCCCAAGAGCGTGGCCAGCCGCTCGTCCACCTCCTCGTCAACGTAGTGCTCGAGTTGGCAGGCGAGCTCATCCGCCTTCTCCCAGGGAAGACCAAGGATATCGGTCATCAGCCGCTCGAGGAGGGCATGACGCCGGACCATGCGCATCGCTATCTCACGGCCGCGCTCGGTGAGGGTAATCCCCTGGTAAGGCTGATATTCGATCAGGCTTGCTGCCGACAGGCGCTTGAGCATCGCCGTCACCGAGGCCGGGGAGACCTTCAGGGTCCGTGCAAGGTCCAGCGGATTGACCGTGCTCTTCTCCTTCGAAAGCCGGTAGATCCACTCCAGATACTCCTCATTCCCCGCCGTCACGGCGAACTGTTCAGCCACAGCAGCTCCCTTCCTCAAAGGCGATTATACGGCGGGCTGCGTGGTTTGTCAAATGGAATGAGGCAGGAAGCCACTTTCAGCGTTCATCCGGCTCGTTGGGAAGAATCGGTTGCGGATCGGGGGGCCGCATCCCGCGCTCGCGCGTCTCTCCCGGCCAGTTCGACGGTTCGGTATCTCCCCCGGGGCTCTCCGGCCCTCCGCCTACCGGCTTCTCCGGTCGCCACGCCTTCTCTCGCTCTCGCGGCTCTTCGCGCTTCTCCATCGGTCAACCTCCACCAGGAGGCGCGCCCCGGGGCCTTCTGGATACACGCCAAGAACCATCCAGGCCCGGCGCGTCCTTTCCACGCATCCCGAGGCTGTTGCCCCTGATGGAGACCTATTGCCAGACACGCGGGAATCCAAACGATGCCCGCGCCTACTCGCATTTCTGGATCAGTGGCGATTCCAAGGATTGGTCCCCCGGGCCCCCGCCTCACAAGGCTCTCATGCAGGCGACGCGCCCGGTGCCCTGCGTGTTGAAATGGTTACGCACGCAGCTGCAGCACGTGCCCTTATTGCCGCACGGTTCGTAGGTGCAGATACAGAAGTCGAGGTTGCGCGAAAGGTTGGTGGTGCATTTCACTGCCTGGAGGGAGAGCGCCATCGTCTCTGGAGCGCGCTTTGCCCCCCGCATGCAGGAGACCAGACTCTTGTTGCCGGCGTGCCTTTGCAAGCATTCGCAGCAGATGCCATGGTTTGCGCATGTCGTATTCGTGCAGGGGCACATCTGCGTGTTGATCTCGTAGTTTGGACAGTTTTCCCTCGCAGTAGGCATGGCACTTATCTCCTCGTGGAAGGCTGGGTGACAACGCTCGCACCGGCAAGCGCCGGTGTCCACTACGCGGTTCGGTAGCAGCCGCCCGAACTCCTACCAGCCCCCGACACCGTCTGCCTGCGGAGCGAGAAGGCCCGAACGCCCCTCGCGGCGAATCCTTTTCCGGCGCGAAATCCGCGCCAGAACGGTGAATGGGAGAGAAGATGTCAATCGAGGCGCGGCTGTCAAAGCTCCAGTCGCTGGTGGAAGAGACGTTTCTTCTCTGGGATCAGGTGCGCATCGGCTGGTCCTGGAGGCACTACTACCTGAATCACACGCTGCGCGTGCGTGCCCTGGCTCTAGAGCTGGGGAAGCACGAAGGTGCCGACCCGGATGTCGTCGCCTTCGCTGCCACGCTCCATGATATCACTAAGCGGTATGACGGCAACGTCATCATGGGCCCGGATGGCAAGCGACTGGTCGACAAAAACGGCTACTGGATGACGGAGACGCTCCAGCCGACGCGCGAGAACCGCGTGACGCGGCTCTACGACGCGCTGGGTCTCGCCGGCCAGCCCCACCACTATTCCGGCGCCGTGCTTGCCGAGCATCTCCTGACCGAGGAGGGCTTCTCTCCGGAGTTTGCCGCTTCCGTCGCCGCCGTCATCCGGGCGCATGTGGCCCCGCAGACTGCCTCTCCGGAGGAGCGTGAGGCCCTCTACCGGGCTCCCGAGGCACGCGTGCTCAGCGACGCCGACCTGATCGATGCCAATCTCGGCCTGGTCGCCTTCTATCGCAACATCCAGATTCACGCCGGCCGGATGCTCCAGCAGACGGGCTGCGTGGATCCTGGCGCTTACATCGAGGTCGTCGAGCGCTGGGTCAATAGCAAGGATTCGTTTCTAGAGAGCCTGCTCACTCCTTCAGGGCGCGAGGTGGCAGCGCAACGCCAGGCGCGCAACCGCCAGCTGGTGGAGTGGATCGCCGAAGAACGCGCGCTGGGGCCAGTGGCATGGGAGTATGGTCTACTCGGAGTGATCGCGTTTCTCCTTGAGGATAGCTATGATCCCTGTCTGACCAGAGCTCTCCGACTTCTAGAAGAGCTATGGCTCCCCAATCGGCAGGCGCGTCTCTCGAACGATGGCTCCTCTCCACACGCGAGGGCGCTCCTGGTGCGTTCCGATCAGTTCCGGAACCTGCTTCACGAGGAGGTTGCGGGGCGCCTCTAAGCACCGGCGCCCGGATGCTCTTAGGTGAGAGGGTTAGGATAAGAGCCGTGGCGGCGGGGGCACCTCCCGTGGGAGACGTCCCCGCCGCGCCGCTTTTCTAGACGCGCGAATGGCACTTCTGGCCGTTGCGGGCCGCCCGGCGCTCTTTCACCAGGGCAAGGAAGCTAGCCAGGCGGCTTTCGCGCCCGCTATCGGCGAATCCGTCGTAGTCGAGAGTGAGGAAGGGAATGCCGCCATAGCGCCGGCGCAAAGCGCGGGAGATGGCCTGAACGCTGATGCCCGGCATGCAGTTGAACGGGATCGCGCTGACAATGCCATCAGCGCCGCGGTGGACGAAATCCACCGCCTTCCCCATGCTACAGATCGCCTCGCCGCCAAAGGAGCGGTGGATGAACTCCTCGCCACGATCGATCAGTGTGCCGGGGGTCATCTCGTCGTAGCCCTCCAGATAGGGAAGCGCCGCTTCCCAGAGGAGGTGCTCATCATGCACAGCGAGCCAATCCTGAAGGCCGCAGAGCGCCCAACGCCGGAACGCATCGCCGCTGCGGGTATCGCGGTATTCATCGCCCGCGAGCTCGTGCTTGATGCGATTGGCATAGCCGAGGAACTCGGTGAGCGGCGCCAACCACACCTCCACCCCTCCCCGCTCCAGCCGACGGATGAGATCCTGGTTGGAGCGGTCGTGCAGACGGACATAGAACTCGCCAATGACACCGACCAAGGGCCGCTCTTCCTCACGGCGCGGGATTCGGGCAAACTCTTCCTGCGCGCGCCGGAGGAGATCCCGGAAGCGCTTCAGGTGCCGCCCCGAGAGGATGGAAAGCTTCCCTGTGAGGCTCTCGACCAGATCGCGATGCGGCTTGATCTCAGCGCACAGCTCTTCGAGTAGCCGGTTGAAGAGGGCGTCTGCCTCGCCAGGGTTCTTCTCGTAGGGGCGGGTGCGCAGGAGCATCTTCTCCAACAAGTCATGCGTCACCAGGCTATCCCACGCCACCAGCGAGGAGGAGGTGCTTAGGCCGCCACCGACATAGCGCGCCCCCACGGTCGCGATATCCACCTGGGGGAGATTCTCCTTATCGAGGATACGGCGCTGGAGCAGAGAGTACATGCCGTAGCGGCATGGGCCCGCGGCATTGCCCTGGAAGAAGGCCTCTTGCTCCGGCTTGAAATCCGGCTGGCGAATGCGGTAAAGGATATCCTCGGTGGTGTATAGCGCCGGCACGCACACATCCTCGGGGATCGCTGCGCGCGCCAGGTTGAGGGCCGGATCGGGCGAGCGCGGGAGCACGCGTGCATCGATGCCATAGGCGCGGAAGGTGGCAGCGAGCACTCGCGCGGCAGCGCAGGCGTCCGGAATCCAGAGCGTTCTCCCCTCCAGCGAGTTCGGATGGATCGAATCGGTGGTGAAAGGAACGAACGGCTCGGGAGTACGCGGCGCACGCACGGTATCGGCAAAGGCCTCGATGCGAGTGATCACGCCCGCATCCGCCGTGTGCTCATCCAGCTGCATGACGTAGCACGGCTCGTTGAGCTCGTCGCGCAGGAACTGGTTGCCGAAGGAATCGGGGCCGCAGCCGAAGTAGGTCAGGACGACGGCACGCAGTCGAGGATCCTTCCGGATGATGCGCGCGGCAGCGATCCGGTTCTGGATCTGGCGCGAGTAGAGGCCTTCCCACGCATCAGCCGCCTTCGCTTGCGGCAACGGCAGGAAGTCCTGGGGGATCGCCAGGATGCCCAGATCCTGGATCTTCTTGCCGATGTGCATATTGACGGCGGGATCGTGGAGCGTGTAGGGCCGGCCCAACACGACAAAGGCCGTCGCATCAGCCGGGAGTGACCGGAGGATCTCCTCGCCGCGCGCGGCGACACGCCGCCGGAAGCGAGAGAGCGTATCCAGAGCCGTATCAAGGGCGCGGCGTATATCGCCCGCTGAGATGGGTGGCAGTGGCGGAGCCGGCCTGGTCCTCTCCGAACCCCGCTCCCGTGGCACCTGGCCATCGCGCCTGGCATACTCGGACGACGGCTGCTGCATCTGGCGGATCATCCCCCCAAGAGCGCGTAGCAGGTGGCGACGACCCCGGTCAAAGTAAAGCCGCGGGGTGAGTACCTGGGGTTCGGCTTTGCCCAGCTGCAGGGCCGCATCGATGAACTCCGGGAGCACCTGGATATAGGGGCATGTCTGACTCTCGCAGAACTCCTCATCAAGGTACTCGGCACGCAGCACCGCCGGCAGGAAGAGATAGTCCACCCCCTTCTTCAGGAGGTCCACCACGTGCCCATGCGCGACCTTCATCGGGAAGCAGGGCTCGGCGGCGACGCACTGCACGCCATCACGGATGATCTGCTTGTTGGTCGCATCGGAAGGCACGACCTCGAAGCCCAGCTCGGTGAAGAACGCCTGGTAGAAGGGGAAGTACTCGTTGAACATCCCCCCGCGAGGGATGCCGACCCGGGGCGCGCCTTTTGGCGCCTTGCCCGTGTAGGTGTTGAAGAGCATCTCCTCGCGCTCGGCAAAGAGATCGGGCAGCTGTGAATGGAGCTGGCGCTTCTGCTGGCCGCTATACTTCTCGCACCGGTCGTTGTAGAAGTACTTCTGGCCTCCCTCCATCTGGAAGGTGTTGACGTCACAACGATTGGCGCAGCTCCGGCATTCAAAGGAAGAGACGGTATAGCGCGCATCGACCACGGCCTCGAAACCGCGGAAAGTGCCCTCCGCGGGCGCTTCCTGGTAGGCGATGCACGCGGCGCCGATTGCGCCCGTGAGGTGCGGGTAGGGCGGAACGACAACGCGCCGGCCGAGCATCGTCTCGTAAGCGGCCACCATGCCGCGGTTGAAGGCGACGGCGCCCTGGAAAGCCACTACCTTGCCGATGGGGCGATTGCCGACGTTCTTGTTGAGGTAGTTGCGCACCGAAGCCAGGCAGATAGCGGCAGCGAGATCCTCGACCGGCACGTTATTCTGCCGGTAGTGATGCGCGGCCGACTCCGAGAAAACGGTACATTGCCAGTCCAACTCCGGCGGGTTCTTGCCGGCGAGGGCGCGGCTGCCAAACTCCTCCAGGGGAATGCCGAGGTTGGCTGCCTGCTTCTCCAGAAAGGCGCCCGTGCCCGCGGCGCACGCCCTATTCATCTCGAAGTCAACGATAACTCCATTCTCAAAGCGGATATACTTGGAGTCCTGCCCGCCAATCTCGAAGACGGAGTCGACATCCGGGATGAACGCGAGAGCACCATGTGCCTGCGCTGTGATCTCATTCTTGATCAGCTCGGCGCCAATGTAATCAGCGGTGAGGTAGCGGCCAGAACCGGTGGTGGCCGCAACGACGCGCCCGATGGAATAGCCACGCTCGCGGACCTGCGCCTGGATCTGGGCAAGGGTGTCGCGCACTGCGGCGAGCGGGTCGCCATTGGTGCGCCGGTAGTAGGCGGCAAGCACGTGTGTCTGCCCATCGATCCGGGTAATGAGCGCCGCCTTGGTACTCACGGAGCCGATATCGACGCCCAGAGCCGCCAGCGGGATCTCGCACGCCGGAAGCTGCTGGGCGGGCGGCTGAAGGATCTCCGATCGCTCGAGCGTCAGACGGGGTGCGACGGGATAGGAGATCGGCTGGGCCAGCCGGGCATCCAGAAGCCGGCACGCCTCGTCCAGATCGACGATGGCGTCCGCGCGCAGCGCCGCGCCGATTGCGTTCAGGTAGCGCGCATCCTCCGGAACGAAGAGCGCGTCCTCTTCCACTCCGAGTTCAATCCGAAGGTACTTGATGACGGCTGGGTTGAGGGCGACGCCACCGACGACGGCGACTTTGGGCCGAATCGCGATGCCCTTGACCATGGCCGCGCGATAGTTTCGGCAGATCGCCTGGTGGATTCCCGCAGCGATGCGCTCGCGCGGAGTTCCCTTCTGATAGAGGTGGACGATGTCGGACTCGGTAAAGACGCTACAGCGCCCAGAGAGAGTTGCGGGCGGCTCGGTCTCGGCCGCGACCTGCGCGAACTCCTCGATGGAGCCATAGTTGAGGCGCTTGCGCATATGCTCCAGGAAGGAGCCGGAACCAGCCGCGCATTTGTGGCCGAGGTTACTCTCCTCAATGCGGAGTCTGCCCGTCAGCTCATCGGGCGCCAGGGTCAGGAACCGTTGCGATTCCATCCCCATCTCGACGATGGAACGCACAGCCGGATAGCGGGCGCTGCAGGCTGCAGCGAGAGTGACCGAATCGTCGAGCGCTTCGATGCCCAGGGCCTGGCAGAGCGCGCGCCCAGCAGTACCCGTGACTCCCAGACGGATCTTGGACGACGAAACGCGGTCGCGTAGGGCTTGCAGAACTTCCCTGGCAGTATGCAGCGGTCGGCTGCCAACAGGCAAGAGAGCAACGGTCTCCACCGCCCCGTCCTCATGGACGAGGACCGCCTTGATGGCGCTGGAACCGCCATCAACGCCGGCGGCATATTTCATAGTGCATCCTCCTGGCTCACCTCAGCTGATGGCCTCAGGCGCGGGGCAGAACAGGAGAAGTGACGCGCCCGGGCCTCTCTCTATCGCCTATTCGCCCCCCTTCCGCTGGACTCCTGCCGCTTCCCCTTCAAGCGGTCGTTGTGCAAGCGCATCCGTGGAAGGAGAAGGGATGGCCCATGAGGAGGGGCAGAGCGAGAACGGCGTACAGGCGCGGGCGACAAGGAGGAGTCATGCGAAAGCGGCGGCAGTCAGGAAGCGCAGGGACTGCCGCCGCCGGAAGGGAACGGCGTGCTACTTATGGAGCTCTTTCAGCTCGCCGGTTTCCATATAGTGGACACGCTCGCCAATATTGGTGATGTGATCGGCCATGCGCTCCAGGTAGCGCGCGACGAGGATGAGCCACACCGCCTGGTGAGCAATGCTTGGGTCTTTCTCTATATAGCCGATCAGCTCGTCGTGGAGCTGACGGTTGAGGGCATCAACGGCATCATCGACCTGAATGACGCCGCGGATCCGCTCGATGTCACGATTGACAAAGCTCTCGAGGACATCGCGGAGCATCTCCTGGACAAGCTGGCCCATACGCGGGATATCGACCAGGGGTTTGAAGAGCGGGCGCTCCGCGAGCTTTGCTGCCGTCTTCGCCACGTCCACCGCATAGTCACCAACGCGCTCAATGTCGGTGATGATTTTAAGGGTCGCGGCAATCGTGCGAAGGTCTCGCGCCATCGGCTGCTGCAAAGCGATCAGCTGGAGGCACTCGTTCTCAATGTTCAAGTTGTACTCGTCTACGACGTCATCGAATTGATCCAGCTTCTCGCCCGCAGTGACATCACCATGGCGCAGTGCCTCGACGGCACGCGCCACCATCTCTTCGACTGCTGCGCCCATGCGGAGGACGTTATCGAGGAGATCGCTGAGGTGATCCTCGAAGGTCCGCCGCACACCACGCGCTACTTCAGGCTGCATGCCAAGCCCCTCCTCGTCCAGCGGAATGCGTGTCGCAGTTTACCCAAACCGACCTGTCACATAATCCTCCGTGCGCTTGTCACGCGGAGTGGTGAAGATCTCAAAGGACGGCCCGAACTCGATCATCTCCCCATTCAAAAAGAACCCAGTTTCATCCGAAACGCGAGCCGCTTGCTGCATGTTGTGCGTGACGATGACGATGGTGTAGTTTTCACGGAGGCTCCGCATCAACTCCTCGACATGCAGCGTCGAGATCGGGTCGAGAGCCGAGCACGGCTCATCCATGAGGACGACCTCCGAGTCGACCGCAAGAACACGCGCGATGCAGAGCCGCTGTTGCTGCCCCAGGGACAGCGCGAGCGCCGACTCGCGAAGCTTGTCCTTGACCTCATCCCAGAGAGCAGCGCGCACCAGGCTTGTCTCGACGATCTCCGCGAGGCGATGCTTATCACGAACCCCGTGGGTTCGCGGACCATACGCGACGTTGTCGAAGATCGACATGGGGAACGGGTTCGGACGCTGAAACACCATGCCGACACGCTTTCGCAGGTCGACAACGTCCATCTTTGGCCCGTAGATATCCTCCCCGTCAATCTCCACTTTGCCCTGAACCTGAACATTGGTGATGAGGTCGTTCATGCGGTTGAGAGTCCGCAGAAACGTTGACTTTCCACATCCCGATGGTCCGATCAAGGCGGTGATCGCCTTTTCGCGGATATCGAGGGTGACTCCTTTCAGAGCATGAAACCTTCCGTAGAAAAGATTCAGCCCGCGCACGCCAATCTTGACCTCGCCCTGCAAAGCGCGGGTCTCGTTGGGGCGCTGGAAGATCGGTCTGGGTTCTGTCATCGTGGCTTCCATAGGTGGTCCTTCACCACAGATGCGCACTGCGAGCGTGCGCTCGGGTCAGGGAGGTAACCGTGGTTATCCCGAGTCTCACCTTAGACAGGACACACGGGGCACCCTTTTGGCTCCTGGACGATACATCCGGGACCTGGGTCGAGACGATCCGCCGGAGGGGCCTGCCTGCACCCTCGCCTAGTCGAGGCGAGACGCCGGAGGAGCCTGCCTGCACCCTCGCCTGGTCGAGGCGAGACGCCGATAGAGGGAGCGCTGTGACCGCAATCGAAGTCACTGCCACCGCTCTGGCCGGACGGTAGCACCCCGCCATAAGAGGCGGCCTCAGCATAAGCGCGCCGCACCGGTCCATCACGGCTCCTATTCAGGACGCTCTTCTCCCTCGAGGCGAGTGGTCCGCAACCGTAAAGAGCCCCGCTCTCTGCCCGGCCTCGCCAGAGGCGTCGTTCGCCCGTGTTTCATCATACCACGCCGACATTAATAGAAGCTTAGCCGCACCTTAACACCACCTTAAATGCGCCGGCCTTCGACCAGGCTCATCCCCCGGCACACGCGCTGAGTATTTCTTGATTCCCTGCCGCAGACGCCCATGTTCCCCCGTCTGCGTCGCGCCAGGCTGCCAATGACCCGGGGCGCGGCCTGGATCTGCATATCGCGGTACCGGGCGACTGGCGGAAACCCTCGGCGGCAATCGCTTCAGACCGTCGCATCCTGTAGCGATGCCGCATTTCTGTGTGCAGCGCCTGGAAGGGTGGCATGCACGCCGTTCCCACTGTCATCCGGACAGCATCGGCCCAATGCGTTTTCTCTTCGGGTCACGCGACAGCACCACCCACTGCCCCCTTGCATGGCATCGCTCATCTCGCCTGCAGGGTTCTTCTGACCTCACACAGGAGGTTCGTGACGGAGTGACGAACCTGGTCAATACCGCCTGGCCAATGGCTGGGGCATCGTGCCCCGACCGCATTGACGTGATGGCCTGGCACAGCCCTCGGAACCCGATCCGCACGTTCGCTTCCCGTTCCGCGCAAGGCGATCGGGCATGGGCCGTGCAGGTGAGAGAGAGAAGGGAGTGTGGTATGCGTAAAGCGGCAAAACCAGGTGCGGGTTCTCGACAACGATCACGGCATGGCGGTGGTGGCCGCCGGCAGGTCGAGGTCCCCACGCGTTATTGCTCCCGGTGTGGACAGCAGATGGAGGTCGTACGTGCGGTACCCGGCGAGCCGAGTTGGCGCGCGCAGTTTCGCTGCACCAATCCGGAATGTGGAAAGTAGCATCCTTGATTCTTGCCCGTTCGTGTGATCGCAAGCCTCGCGGGTGCCGATGACTGGTAGTCGCGAATGGGCCAGGCGACAGCGATTGTTGGTCCATGACACCTTCCGCGGATGCGCACTCTAAGTGTGCGCAGCGATCGCGGGCGATGGGTGAACCCGGGTTCACCCATCGCTGTGCGGGCGTCCCCCTCTCCCCCTGGCGGTCACTCCACCCACTGCCCTGATCCCGACTCTTCTCCCCACCGGCTTCTCCCATCCCGAGCCATTCCATCTCCCAGGATCCCGTCGCGCGCGCGCTTCTTATGCGCGATGTATCAGGCCCGCGTTGCCGCGCGCCACTGGCACACTACTGTTTGCCATTCGGCGGACTCCTCTTGCTCCGGCCTGTGGCACCCTGTCTCGGAGAAAGCCCGCGTTGCCCCGCTGTCATGTGATGATCGCTTTTCAGGACACTTCTGACACAGCCTCTGGCCGCACGAACCCCCCGATCGCCATTGCGCCCCCGAGGAGATCACCTCGACACCGGCTCCATGGATACGCAGCCGGCGCTTGGCCTCCCTCCGGACCCTCGAAAGCCCCCTCTTCTGGCCCGTTTTTCGGGCGTCCCTCGTTTTCCAAAGCCCCAGTCAGGCCCCCTCGTCCGCCCGATTGCCCCAAAAAGCCCCTCTTTCAGGCAGGTTTCACCCCTCACAGGCCTTTCTGACGCCCTTAGAGCTCCAAAAACGCGCTCGTTTCACGTGGAACGGGCCCGAATCACGCCCGCACGCCCCTCTCCCCGCCGCTCCGTACCCCTCACGAGGCAGTACGACGCTATAGAATGCACTCGTTGACCCACGATCCAGCTTCCTGCCCCACGCGACGCGCACGCGCGCACGCTAAGCCCTATGCGTACGCTTTCGGATTCAGCGTATACGATGCCGCGTGTTCCATCAGCAGAGGATGCCGGCTGCAAAGACACGCCTGGCCAAAGGAGCCGATGCATCCTGCGGCACCCGGCGCTGGGACGACAAACGAATCCCTCTCTCCCTGCCCCCGTGTTCCAGACCCGGCGGTGAGCGCGTAGATCGCCCAAATCCGCCGGAGCTCTAGAAGAAGCGTCTCCTGCATCCCTGCATCTCACACCGCGATCGGCACTCCACCGGAAGACCCGGATCACTTCACAGGGAGAAGGTCGCAAGCAGATGCCGTGCGCCAGTTGCCGTATCGCACTGCTACAGGAGATCCTTCGGGGAACGCGGCGGCTACGTCTGCTCGCAAGCGCCTGGGTTCGATGGGTGTGCCACCACTACGGCATTGAAGTCAGCCGCTATCTTCCGGACGTCCCGATGGCACGGTCAGGGAGACAGAGGGGCATGGCCATGCCTACTCAACCTGAGGACTGAAGAGCAAAGCCGGCGCATGGGCCGGCCGGGGGCAAATGAGGTGACAGGCAAGGAGGCTTCAAGCAGCATCCGCTGCCGGCGCGCTATCCCTCTCGCGAGGTGGGGGCAACACGCCGGCGGAGGAGATCAGCCGCCTGAATGAGCGAATCTAGTTCGCTCTCCAGGTTACGCGCGGCCTCGGGGGTGAGCGTACCCATCGGGAATCCGGCCAGCGCGCGGCGCATCTCAGCAAGCGCCTGGACCAAAGCCGCGGTATCGCCGGGCGTGGTGGCGGCGCTGGGAGCTGCCACGACCGGCTCATCCCCGCGCGCACGAACGGAGTCGATGAGGTCGTCAATCCGATCCCGCAAGGAGGCGCGAGCCCGGTCGGGGTCTCCCCCATCCTCTTCCAGAGTGAACCCGGGTTCACCCCCTACGCGCTTCACCACCTCCGCCGTCTGCGCCGCGGTCAGCCGGAACTCTGCTACCGCCTCCGCGAGCAGGCTCAGGACCTCGGCATTCTTCACCTGCGACAGCAGCCGGCCATGCTTCGCCGAAAGCCGCCCCTCGCGCACCAGCGCCTGAACGCTCTCCGGAAGTTTCGTCAACGACACGAGGTGGAGGACATGCCGCCGGGTCACCCCTAGGCGCTGCCCGATCTCCTCCCACGTCTGCCCGGTGAGCTGTTTGAGGGCAACCAACCCCTCCGCGCGCTCCATCTCATTCAGGTCATCCCGCTGGATATTCTCCATGAGCGAGACCACCCGGGCGTCGACGTCATCGATCTCCAGGACGAGCGCGGGCACGGTGGTCAGACCCGCCTCGAGGGCAGCCCGGTATCGCCGCTCCCCCGCGATAATCTGATAGCGACCGCCCTCACTGGCCCGCACCAGGATCGGCTCGAGCACGCCCTGCGCGCGCACGCTCTCCACCAGCTCCGCCATCTTCTCCGTGCGGAAGTCCCGGCGCACCTGCCACGGACCCGGCTCCACATGGTCGATCGCCAGAATACGCGCGTTCTCAAGGGCAGCCGCCCCCATCGCGCGGGTGTCCTGAGCCACCTCCATCCACTCCTGGCGCTCTCGCACCCGCGGCGCCTGTCCCAACCCGAAATCAAAGACCGGCTTCTTGGCCACTCAGGACCTCCCGTGCGAGCTGGCGATACGCCTGAGCAGGCGGCGAGCTCGACGCCGACTTGAGCACCGGCACGCCACGCGCCGAAGCCTCGATCACCTTCGTATTCTGGCGGATCATCACGCGGAACACTTTATCGCCAAACATCCCTCGCAACGCCTCGATCGCCTGATTCGAGATCCGCGTGCGCACATCCACCATCGTCAGGAGAATTCCCAGGATCTCCAGCTGCGGGTTCAGCTTCTCCCGCACCAGGCCGATCGTCTCGATCAACAGCTGCATCCCCTTCATGCTCAGGTAATGCGCCTGAACCGGGATGATCACCCGCTGCGAGGCTGCGAGCGCGTTTACCGTGAGAACCCCCAGGCTGGGCGGACAGTCGATCAGAATGTAGTCGTAATCGGCCTGAACCTCGCGCAGCTTATCGCGCAGGATCTGCTCCCGCCCAATTGTCCCACCGAGGCGCTGCTCTGCCACCGACAAGTTGATGTCCGCCGGCGCCAGGGCCAGTCCCTCGGAGATCGGGGTGATGATGCGAGGAAAGCCGACTGAGGGCTCCGCCAACACGTTGAAGGTGCTCGCATCCAGGTCATCGGGGTTGAGACCGAGGCTCAGGGCCAGGTGCGCCTGTGGATCGAGGTCGATGAGCAGCACGCGCTGATGCGCCTCGGCGAGCGCCGCCCCCAGGTTGACGGTCGTTGTGGTCTTTGCCACGCCGCCCTTCTGATTCGCGATGGAAATGATCTTCGCCATGGTCTATCCGGCCTCACCTTGCTGTCGCGAGTGCTGCGGCGGAGCGCTGGGTGGAACTCCATCCGAGGATTTCCGCAGCGGACTGTGGCACCTCCAGTATAGCATAACCCTCCGCACCGTAGCAAGGGCACGCGCCGCACCATCACCCCTGCTGGCAACGCAGAGCCTCTCCACCACAGGCAAATGCGGCATAGCGGGATGGCAAAAAGGAGAGATACAGCGGTCGCCCACGTGGTGTGGGAACTACCGTGGTTGAAAGTGGACGTGGATGCACGGAGACCCGAACACGCGGGCAGGATGTGCACCCTCATCGGAAGGCGCGGGCGTGGCGAAGGGCCCCTGGCATGGCCCTTCGCCACCTCTTCATCACCGCGCGGCTCACCCGCGCGCTCGCTCAGATGTCGTAGTAGAGGGCAAACTCATGCGGGTGCGGGCGCAGCGCAACCTGTTCCACCTCGCGCTTGCGCTTGAAATCGATCCAGGCCCGAATTGCGTCTTCTGTAAAGACATCGCCTTTGAGGAGGAAGTCGTGGTCGGCTTCCAGCGCATCCAGCGCATCCGCGAGGCTGGCGGGCGTGCTCTCCACCGCCGCCTTCTCCTCTGGCGGCAGATCATACAGATCCTTATCGATCGGCTCGGGCGGCATGATGCGGTTTTGGATACCATCCAGGCCGGCCATGAGGAGCGCCGCAAAGCACAGGTAGGGGTTGCTGGAGGGATCCGGCGGTCGGAACTCAATCCGCTTTGCATTCGGGCTCTTGCTGTAGACCGGGATCCGCACGCACGCCGACCGGTTCCGCTGGCTGTAGATCAGATTGATCGGCGCCTCGTAGCCGGGCACCAGCCGGCGGTACGAGTTCGTAGTTGGCGCCGCAAACGCCAGAATACTCGGCGCGTGCTTCAGCAACCCGCCGATGTAATAGATGGCGATCTCACTCAGGCCGGCATACCCGCGCTCGTCCCAGAAGAGGTTCCTCCCATCCTTCCACAGCGATTGATGCACGTGCATCCCCGAACCATTGTCCTGGAACAGCGGCTTCGGCATGAAGGTGACTGTGCGGTTGTTCCGGCGCGCCACGTTCTTCACCACGTACTTGAACTTCATCAGCTTGTCGGCGGTCGCCAGCAGCGTATCATACCGGACGTCGATCTCGGCCTGCCCGGCAGTCGCCACCTCGTGGTGATGCAACTCCGTCTCGATGCCGGCCTTCTCCAGCTCGAGCATCATCTCGGTGCGCAGGTCCATGAACTGGTCCATGGGCGGCACCGGGAAGTAGCCCTCCTTGTAACGAATCTTGTAGCCAAGGTTCGGCCGCTCGTCTCGCCCGGTGTTCCACGCGGCCTCGGAGGAATCGACCGCGTAGAAAGCAGAGTGCGTCGTGCTGTCGAAGCGCACGTCATCGAAGATGTAGAACTCCGCCTCCGGCCCGAAGTAGGCCGTATCCGCGATCCCGGTGCTGCCTAGATACTCCTCCGCCCGGCGCGCGATATAGCGCGGATCGCGCGTATAGGGCTGCCGCGTGATCGGATCATGGACATCACACAGGATGTTGAGCGTCGGCTCCTGGGTGAACGCATCCACGAACGCCGTCCGCGCATCCGGGATCAAGATCATATCCGACTCATGGATCTCCTTGAAGCCGCGGATGGATGAACCATCAAAGCCGATGCCATTCTCGAAAAGCTCCTCGGTGAGGTGGCGGACCGGGATCGAGAAATGCTGCCAGATCCCAGGCAGATCCACAAATCGGAAGTCGACCACCCGGATGCCGTTCCCCCTCGCGAACGCAATCACCTCGCCTGGTGTCTTCAATGTCTGCTCTCCTCTACTGGCGCCGCCCCACAGAGCGACCCTTGTCACGAACCGATCCTGCCGGCAGCCAGCGCCTTCCTCGGTGCTGGCTGCCAGCGAATGCCAACCTTCTTGGGGCGCTCCGCGAGTCGCCCCACCCGCCGCCGATATCACCTTCCCCAAGAGCCACCCTGCCGGTCTCCCTCTGCGGTGTGCCCTTGCACAGGAGAAGCGCCGTGCGCCGGCTGTCACCTTTATCTTACCAGTGCCGTGTTACTGGCGTGTTAACGAGCGGTAACCAGGTTGTTACAATGTGGGGGCGGGCACCTCCTTGCGAAGCTCACAATCGCGGTGGGAGGGGTTTCGTCTAAATTGTAGAAAATGCAGTGGAACTAGATCACGCGCGCGGGTGTTACAATAGTAGCAACCCGTGCTCCAGGTCTCGGTGACCCAGGTGGGTTCGGGGCGCCGCGCCCTGGCCACGTGCGGGCATCCCGCCGCGTCGCAAGCGGTGCCGCTAGCCAGCCACGCCCATCAGGCAAAGGCGCCCATAGCACCTCACCTGAAGAGCGATCTGCTGCTGGGAACGCTGTCCTCTACCGGACGGAGCTATTCCTGACTTTCGGGTGCCCGGCGCACCCGTATTGCATTATCAGAAGGAGGATTGACATGCGGAAGATGACTGAAGAGAACCTGAAGGCGGCCTTCGCCGGCGAGAGCCAGGCACACATGAAGTATTTGAACTACGCGGAGAAGGCAAAGCGCGAGGGCCTGGAGAACGTGGCACGCCTCTTTGCCGCCGCGTCCTACGCGGAGCAGGTCCACGCATCCGCCCACCTGCGTGTGCTCGAGGGCATCGGCAGCACCGCGGAGAACCTGGCGGATGCCGCCTCTGGTGAGGGGTTTGAGTCTGACGAGATGTATCCCGCCTACATCGCTGTGGCCGAGGCTCAGGGCGAGAAGAGCGCCAACCGCGTCTTCAGCGCTGCCCTGGAGGCCGAGAAGGTGCACCGCGCCCTCTACCTGCGCGCCAAGGAGTCCGTGGACGCCGGCCGCGACGCCGAGATCGGCCCGATCTGGGTTTGCTCCGTCTGCGGCTTCACCGGCGAGGGCGACGCCCCCGACAACTGCCCGGTGTGCAAGGCGGTGAAGGACCGGTTCAACATCTTCTAACCGATGCACGCAGATGCTGCGCGGGGCGAGACACCAGGGGCTCGCCTCGCGCCCCTGCCCCATTGCCCCCTGATCACCTGGTGGGCACGATAGCCGGGAGCCGCGACGCCACTCGCGTTGCATCCATCCCCTTCGCAGCGAAGCCCCGGCGATTCCACGGCCCCCTGACGCTCCATTCCAGCGGCAGGAGCACGACGCGCGAAGCGAGGTGCCAGATGAAACGAGTGTGGATCGATACCCACATCCACGTGAGTGACCTCGGGCCAGATGGCCAGCGCCGCGAGCGCATGCTGGAGCATCTTCTCGACGTCCTCGACCGCTGCGATGCCGACCTGCGCTTCATTATCAGCTGCGACACTCCCTACTTCTCTGCGATGACCCGCGACCCGGACGCGATTCTGGCAGGCAACCGCTTTATCTACGAGCTGGTGCGCCAGGCGCCGGGCCGGCTCTTTGGGAGCTGCATGGTCAACCCCCACTTCCAAAAAGAGTCGCTGCGCGCCATGCAGATCTGCTTCGAGGAGTGGGGCTTCGTCATGCTCGGCGAGATGCTCCAGTACAGCATGAACTACCGTATGGAGAGCGACCTCGTGGAGCCACTCCTCCGCCTCGCCGCCCGCTATGATGTTCCGGTCCAGGTGCACCTCGGCACCTACTGGACCCGCAACAGCCGAGATCGCTCCACCGACGGTCTGGATCATATCCGCGGCCTGATCCAGGCGGCCGAGCGCGTTCCAGAAGCGAAGTATATCCTGGCGCACGCCATCGGCTGCGGGCCCACGCCGGACTATATCCCCTGGGCCAACATGTTCCTGGACACCCTGGCCGGCTTCTTCCCGAGCTTTCCCGACAACTTCTGGGTAGAGATCCGCGACTTCCATTGTCCGGCGCTGGCGCGCACGCTTGCCGAGGTGCCCGCGACCCGCATCCTCGCCGGCACCGACTGGACGAACCGCGTCGGCCCTCCGTTCCAGGCATACGGCACGATGTTCGGCGTGAGCGAGAGCGAGAATCCCTTCCCGCCGCGCGTCTCTTCCTTTGTCGAGTTCCTCCGGAAGGCCGGGGCCTCGGAAGAGGTGATCGACCGTATCGGTTCGCGCAACGCCACCGAGCTGTTCCGCCTGCCAGCTACGGCGTAACGCTCGCCCCCAGGGCGAGCGTCCTTTGAACAGGCGATTTGCCGCCAGGCATCCGTCGTCACTCCTGCCCGACGCGGGTAACGGTCCTGCTCGTCACGCAGGCGCTTCCCCCTCCTGCACGCCGGCTCATGGCAGGGAATCGGGCGCGCCGTCGGGAACGTGAAACCGACCCGGCAACGTCGAAAGGAGAACGGCGGGGCGAAGGCGTGACGGGGCGCCTGGGCCGCCCGGCGCGCGGTGCCTCTCATTGGGCCGCTTGCTCGCCCGCGTCTCCCCCCTTGGAAGCCGGTATCCCTGAGCACGGAAGGACGCGGATGGAGATGGAGATCGATCTGACGAAGCCTGGCGAGTTCGTCGTCGGGTGCAATTACTGGGCCTCGCACGCAGGCACGCGCATGTGGGCCGAATGGGACCCGGAGGTCGTGGAACGCGACTTCCGCCTCCTCAGCGACGCCGGACTGCAGCTCCTGCGCGTCTTTCCCCTCTGGCCCGATTTCCAGCCGATCCACCTCCTGCGCGGTGGGGGCGGGCGTCCGGTCGAGTTCCGACATGGGGAGGACCCTCTTCCGGATGATCCCCTCGGGCAGGCAGGCCTCTCGCATCAGGCGATGGAGCAATTCGCCACCTTCCTGGACCTGGCGGAGAAGTATCGCCTGAAGCTCCTCGTCGGTTTGCTCACGGGGTGGATGTCTGGTCGCCTGCACCTTCCCCCGGCGCTCGAGGGCCTGAACGTCCTCACCGATCCCGTCGCCATCCAATGGGAGCTGCGCTTCATTCGCGAGTTCGTCGGCCGGTTCAAGACGCACCCCGCCATTGTCGGCTGGGACCTGGGGAATGAGTGCAACTGCATGGCCAGCGCCACCCGAGAGCAGGCCTACGTCTGGGCGGCTACCATCGCCAATGCTATCCGCGCCGCCGATCCCACGCGCCCCGTGGTCTCCGGGATGCACGGCCTCTCTCCCACCGGCGCATGGCGCATCACGGATCAGGCGGAGCTCACCGATCTCCTCTGCACCCACCCCTACCCGATCTTCACGCCGCACTGCGACCAGGACCCGGTGAACACCATCCGCACCATCCTGCACAGCACCGCGGAGTCGCGCTACTACGCCGATATCGGGGGGAAACCGTGCCTGTGCCAGGAGATCGGCACCCTGGGCCCCGTAATTGCCAGCGAGAAGATCGCCGCCGACTACATCCGCTCCTGCCTCTTCTCGCTCTGGGCGAATGACTGCCACGGCCTCGTCTGGTGGTGCGCGAACGAGCAAACGGAGCTGGCGCACGCCCCCTATGATTGGCATGCCGTCGAGCGTGAGCTGGGTCTCCTGCGCGTCGATGGCTCTCCCAAGCCGGTCCTGAATACGATCACCGACTTCCGCCGCTTCCTCGACCGGCTTCCCTTCCGCGAGCTGCCCCCGCGCGCCCGCGAGGCGGTCTGCATCCTCACCGAGGATCAGGATCACTGGGGAGTCGCCTACAGCACCTTTATCCTGGCGAAGCAGGCGGGGTTCGATCTCGAGTTCCAGTACGCTTCGCAGCCGATCCGCGAGGCCCCGCTCTACCTGCTCCCTTGCCTGAGCGGAGCCGGGATGATCTCGCGCCGCCGCTTGCACGAGCTCCTGGCCAAAGTGGAGGCCGGCGCCACGCTCTACATCTCGCTCGACACCGGGCTACCCAGCAGCTTCGAGCCGATCACCGGGCTGGAGCCGCAGACACGCGAGCGCCGGCGCGAGACCGACGCAATCACGCTCTCTGGGCTGCCGGACGCCCCCAAGATCCCCTGCGGCGGGGCGTTCAAGGTGCGTTTCGCGCCAACGCGCGCCGAGGTCCTCGGGCACGAGCCGGATGGCAACCCGGCCTTTAGCGTGGCGAGCTACGGCAAGGGAAAGGTCTATTTCCTTGGCGTACCGATGGAGATGCTCCTGACGCGAACACCGGGCAGCTTCCACACCCCAGACGCGCCCCCGTGCTGGCAGGTCTACCGGCATGTCGCTGCGGACGCACTCGCCGGCCGCGCCGTGCGCAAGCAGCATCCACTCGTCGCCGTTACCGAGCACCCCTTCAGCGCCACAGAGCGCCTGATCATCGCGATCAACCTTTCGCCCGAGGTGGTGCGCGAGGAGCTTTCGCTTGCCCCCGGCTGGCGTGTCGGCGCGATCCACTATGGGCAGGTGTCGGCTGATGGCGCATGCGCCCTCCCGGTGAACGACGCCGCTGTCTTCACCGTAACGCGGTAGCCCGTATTCGCCCTGGTCCTGCCCGGCGCTGGCGAGGCCACGGCGCCGGGCAGCCGCCGGGCCATCCGAGACGATCCTCCCCGGCAGGCACTGCCTGCTGTGGCGGCGAAGAGAGTGACAACACGGTACGAGGTACCAGGGTGATACTGCCTCTCTCAGGTCTGGAGGAATAAACGCGATGGATACACTCAGATACGGTTTTGTCGGTGCCGGCACAATCGCCCGCGTGCATGCGGAGCGGCTGGCGCAACGCAGTGATGTGGTTCTGGCCGCGATCGCGGATCCCTCGGAAGCGGCGCTGGCGCAGACTGCCGACCGCTTCAGCATTCCTGGCCGCTATACCGATTACCGCACCATGGTCGAGAAGGAGTCGCTCGACGTCGTGGTGGTGTGCGTGCCCAACGCCTACCATGCCGAGGCGACACTGGCCGCGTTGAAGGCAGGCTGCCACGTGCTTTGCGAGAAGCCGCCTGCGCTGAACGCCCAGCAGGCGGAGGAGATGGCCGCCGCGGCCGCCCAGCGCAACCTGCGCCTCATGTACGGCCTGAACATGCGCTTCCAGGCCGAAACCGAGACGGCGCTCCGCTACCTGAAGACCGGCCGGCTGGGCGAGGTGTACCATGCCACCGTGCAGATGTGGCGCCGGCGCGGCATCCCCGGCCTCGGCTCCTGGTTCACCACCAAGGCGGTCTCCGGTGGCGGTGCCCTGATCGACATCGGCGTGCATATCCTCGATCTGACCCATTTCCTGATGGGCCAGCCCA
>ERZ795045.1862-NODE-1862-length-22315-cov-7.874079_pt1 | contig 22315 bp, 21 predicted proteins | sample MGYA00375129_ERZ795045 | MGnify/ENA primary metagenome ERZ795045 (study PRJEB30174, sample SAMN05720166) | activated sludge metagenome | isolation source: anaerobic digester from wastewater treatment plant | place: Japan | collected 2015-05-15 ...
TTTTTCATTGATTTTTATCAAAAGCTGGTTAACTTAGACTCTGGCTTTTAAAGCTTTCTGTGTGATTAAGATCTTTAAGAAAATTTTTTCTATAATTTTTTAAACTCACAGAATGATAAAAATAGATAAATTTAAAAAAGAGGTTTTTATGAGGAAAGGAATTTATTTTATAGTCTTTTTTCTGTTTCTCTGTCTCTTGGGTTTTGCCAGTGAAGCAGAGATTAAAGCTCACTATGAACTTTCAAGATTTTTGCCACCAGATGTTTGTGGAGGATGCCATAGTGATATTTTCACTCAGTGGAAAGGCTCTCTCCATCAGCTTTCCTTAAAGGATAAGATTTTTTTAGCAGTTGCAAAGGATGGTCTAAAGGGGATCAAAATCGATGATGAGCTTTTAGAGGCAGAGAGCTGCCAAAAGTGTCATACTCCTGTGGGTTACCTCAGTGGATATCCCCTAAGAACTTCTGATGATATAAAAAAGATTCAGGAGCCTGCAACTCAAGGAGTCCAGTGCGATTATTGTCATTCAATTACAGGAGCCTATGCTATTTATAATGCAAAGTATAAAATGGATCCAGGAAATGGATATTCAGATCCAGGGATAAAAAGAGGTCCTTTTAATGATTCAAAGGCTGATTTCCATAAAACAGAGTTTTCAAGTTTTCACACAAAATCAGAAATTTGTGGAACATGTCATAATGTTAAGCACGTGGTATATGGAACATGGCTTGAGACAACTTATGAGGAGTGGAGTGCAAGTCCTTATAAAAATCAGGGGATTCAATGTCAGGATTGTCACATGTATCAAAGACCTGGCCATCCTGCTACAGGTTCAACAAAGAGAGAAAAAAATCCAGGAATAGCTGCCTATGGAGGACCTCAAAGAGATCATATCTTTACACATTACTTTGTTGGTGGCAATAGTGTAATCCCTGCAACAGAAAAGGACAATATCCGTGTTAAAATGGCAGAGGATAGACTGCAAAATGCTGTAACAATGTCCATTGAGGAAAAAATGAAGGACAATAGCATTGTCATAAAGCTTTTAAATAATGGTGCAGGTCATGAGGTGCCCACAGGTGTGTCCAATATAAGGCAGGTATGGCTCAAGGTTATTGTGAAGGATTCAACAGGGAAAGTGGTTTATTCATCAGGAGTGCCAGATAAAAAGGGATACATTGATAGCAGGGCAATAATCTTTGGAACTGTCTTTGGAGATGGCAATGGCAATAGGGTAGATAATTTAGCTAAGGCAAAGGAGATCCTCTTTGACAAAAGACTCAAGCCAATGAAAGAACATTTTGAGCATATAACAATAAAAAGCGATGATACAAAATTTACTGTGGAGGCGGAGCTTATCTATAGCATTATATCTCAAAAAACTGCAGATAGCCTTAAAGAGCTTAAAGGATTAAAGATAAAACCTGTAGTAATGACTCAGGCAAAGGCTACAGTTATTCGTTGATGTATTTCAATTTTGACTCTGACTGGCTGTTAAAGTCAGAGTCAAAAATTTATCTTCCAGAGAGGATCATCATTCTTGAGGTGCTTATAGCAATTAGCTTGTTTTCTGGGTTATAGGCCTTTCCTTCAAATATTATAAAGCTTTTTGTCTTTTTCACAACCTCAGCTTCGCAAATTATCTCCTTTTCCTCCGGTGAAATGGAGCGTATAAAAGTTACATTAAGGTCAAGACTTGTTGTTGGCGCCTTTGTCTCAAGATAAGAAAAAGGACCAAAGGTGTTGTCAAAATAGGCAGAGATCATCCCTCCCAGAAGAAATCCCGCGGGGTTTGTAAATCTCTCTTCCACAGGGAATGCTATTTTTATGCTTGAACCTTCGTGATATTCAAGAATTCTACCTTTCATCTCCACAAAGCAATTGGGAGGCACATTTAGTTTATCTCCACCCTGCATAAGCTGGTTGATGTTATTAAAAAGAGCATTGGGATCGCGGTTCATAAATACCTCTTTTGTATTAAGGTCAAAAAATTTTAGATGTTTTTGGCTATGGACTTAATTTTTCACTGAAAATTTTATAGTCAAGAAAAATTATAGATAATGTTTTTATTTGTCATTTGCTAAAGCATTCTATAATAGAACAACTTTAGCTTTTAGAAAGGAAAAATTTATTGACCTTTGGTGATTTATTAAGAATTTTTTTCTATAAATCCCCTTAGCGTTGTCATTACCTCTTCTATGTGGCCTGCAACTTTTACCTTTTCCCAGATCTTTTTAATCTTACCATCAGGATCAATTAAAAATGTAGAGCGGACCACTCCAAAGTATTCTTTTCCATACATTTGCTTTTTTTGCCACACTCCATATTTTTGCAAAACCTCCTTGCTTTCATCGCTTAAGAGCCTTACAGCAAGGGAGTGATTGCTTATAAATTTCTGGTGGCTCTTGCATGAGTCAGGGCTTATACCAACAACCTCTGCATTAAGTTCTCTAAATTGCGGCAGGCTCGCTGTAAAGTCTAAGGCCTCTGTTGTGCATCCGCTTGTATTATCCTTTGGATAAAAGTATAGCACAAGCCATTTGCCCTTATAGTCTGCAAGAGATACAGTGTTACCATCAGCATCTGGCAGCTTAAATGCTGGTGCTTTTATTCCTTCTTTTAAGTTTTTTTCTGTCATGGGTAACTCCTTTTATTTATTGATATTAATAACTTAGCTAATTTTTCTAAAAAAGGGATAGAAAAAATTTTTTTTCTTTTATTTTTTTGCAGAAAAATTTTTATGAGACAAAGGGTGCTTATGCTGAATAAAAAAATTACCTTAGAGACTATTAAAGAGAATGAAAGGGAAATTCTCTCTATTTATAAAAAGATAAAGCCAGAGATCGAAAAACGCCTTGATGACTTTAAAAAGATCTGGGAAAGTGGAGATAATAATGATTTGTTCGTTGAGCTTGCTTTTTGCCTCTTTACTCCTCAGTCCAGTGCAAAGCAATGCTGGAGAGCTGTTAATCTTTTGCTGGAGAGGGATTTGCTATTTGATGGACATTGGGAGGATATAGCAGCTGCAATAAACATGGTGCGTTTTCGCAATAACAAAGCAAAGTATTTAACTGAAGCAAGAAACAACTTCCTTTGTGGCAACAGCATAAAAGACTGCCTTTGCACCTGTTCCTCATCAATTGAAAAGAGAGATTGGCTTGTAAAAAATGTCAAGGGCATGGGCTATAAAGAAGCCAGCCATTTTTTAAGAAACATTGGCCTTGGGCAGGATCTGGCCATACTTGATAGGCATATATTAAAGAATATGCTTTTACTTGGAGTGATTGAATCTCTCCCAAAAACCCTTAGCAGAAAGACCTACCTTGAACTTGAAGAGAGATTACGGCAATACTCTACAAAGATCAGAATACCACTTGATCATCTTGATTTTGTATTGTGGTATAGAGAGGCAGGGGAGGTCTTTAAGTGATATCTTTTTATATATGGTGATGATATGACAGGTGATGATCTTTCTTTATTTGCAGATAGCAGCATTATCCCCCTTGCTGAGAGATGCAGGCCTCAAAGTATTGATGATTATATTGGCCAGGAGCACTTAACAGGCAAGGGTAAAATTATAAGAAGTGCAATTGACAGTGGCAGAGTTTTTTCTATGATCCTATGGGGAGATCCAGGCACAGGGAAAACTACTCTTGCCAAGATAATTGCCTCTTCCTGCGGGATGGAATATCATTATCTCAGTGCAGTATCCTCAGGAGTTGCAGATGTCCGTAAGGTTATTGCCGAGGGTGAAAAGAATAAAAGGCTGGGCAGGCAGACTCTTCTCTTCCTTGATGAAATTCACAGATTCAATAAAGCTCAGCAGGATGCTGTATTGGGTGCAGTTGAGGCAGGGGACATAGTCTTGATAGGAGCTACTACTGAAAATCCTTCTTTCAGTGTTATTTCACCTCTTCTGTCTCGTGCAAGAGTGCTTAAACTTCATAAGCTTTCGGATAATGCTTTGTCTAAAATTCTTGATAATGCAGTTGCAAGGGATAAAATACTCAAGCAGGGGAATATAACCTTTGATGATGAAGCAAGGAATTTGCTTATAAATCTTGGCAATGGTGATGCTCGGAGAATGCTCAATATCCTTGAGGTTGCCTTTGTCCTTTCTGGAGATGGTTATGTTAAAGCAGAAGATGTCCATGAGGCTTTCAAGAATACTACAATATATTATGATCGCAAAGGGGATCGTCATTATGATACTATTTCTGCTTTTATTAAATCTTTAAGAGGGTCAGATCCTGATGCTGCTTTGTATTACATGGCAAGGATGATTATAGCAGGAGAGGATCCTGAATTTATTGCAAGACGTATGGTTATTTTTGCCTCTGAGGATATTGGCAATGCTTCTCCAGTTGCCTTAAATATCGCAGTTTCTACTCTTTTGGCAGTTCAAAATATTGGCATGCCAGAGTCAGAGATAATTCTCTCTCAATGTGCAGCCTTTCTTGCCTCATCGCCCAAGAGCAATGCTTCTTATATGGCTATTGCAAAAGCAAAGGATGCTGCCATGAAAGGGGATTACGAGATTCCTCTCCATATAAGGAATGCTCCCACATCTCTTATGGAAAAAATGGGATATTCAAAGGGATATAAATATCCCCATGATTATAAAGAGAATTTTGTTTACGAAAATTATTTTCCAAAAGAGCTTATAGGTGCAAAATTTTATGATCCCACTGAAAATGGAAGTGAAAAGGCAATTCGTGATAGGCTAAAGAGACTCTGGCCCGAGAGATATAAGGAATAAAATTTGCATTGATGCATAATTTTATAAAAAAAACTTGATCACCATGTATAGAGTAAATAATTGGATTAATTTTTTTCATGAGGTAGATATGCCAGAACTTACTGGAGCACAAAAACGAAAACTTAAATCTCATGCTCATCATCTTAAGCCAGTTGTTCAGATAGGACAAAAAGGTCTTACTCAGGAGTTAATTAAGGCTGTTGATAAGGCTTTACTTGATCATGAGCTTATTAAAGTTAAATTTGTTGATTTTAAAGATGAAAAACGGGAGCTTTCTCTTGCTGTAAGTGAGTCCACAGGTGCTTCTCTTGTGACTTTAATCGGTAACATAGCTGTTTTATATAGAGAAAATCCAGAGCTTGAGTCTTCTATTGGTAGAAGTCTTTAGGCGAACTTTACTTTGCAAATACATAAAAAGGGAGTATAGACAATGAAAAAGTACAATGTTGTTATTGTTGGTGCACTTGGTGCCGTTGGCAATGAATTCAGGAAGATATTATTGCAAAGGAAGTTCCCAATTAACAAGATTAAATTTGTGGATTTAGTTGATGTGGGATCTGTTGTTGATTTTGGCGACATGAAGGTTACAGTTGAGGCTCCTTCTGCTGATACTTTTAAGGGCTATGATATTGCTCTTTTTTCAGCAGGGGCTGATGTAAGCCTTCAGATTGCAAGGGATGCAGCCAAAGATGGATGTATTGTCATAGACAACAGCTCTGCATGGAGAATGGATCCAGAAGTCCCACTGGTTGTGCCAGAGGTTAACCCTGATGATGTAAAATGGCACAAGGGAATTATTGCAAACCCCAATTGCTCAACCATACAGATGCTTTTGCCCTTAAAGCATATTCACGATGCTGCAAAAATTAAAAGAATTGTTGTTAGCACATATCAGGCTGTTTCTGGCACAGGGCTTAAGGCAATTGAGGAATGTCTAAAACAGGCAGCAGAGGTTTCCAGAGGTGAAAGTGTATCAAAGGTTAGCGTTTATCCTCATCAGATAGCCTTTAATGCTCTTCCTCACATTGACGTTTTTTTAGATAACGGCTATACAAAAGAAGAGATGAAGATGGTCAATGAAACACGAAAGATAATGGGAGACAATTCTATCAAGGTAAGTGCAACTGCTGTAAGAATTCCAGTTATTTATGGACATTCAGAATCAATAAATATTGAAACAGAGAAAAAGATCACTGCAGATGAAGTGAGAAAGTTGCTTCAAGGAAAACCAGGAATTACAGTTGTGGATAATCCTGCAAAAAATGAATATCCAATGCCTATTTATGCAGCAGGTAAGGATGATGTCTTTGTAGGGAGAATTAGAGAGGATGAATCAATTGAAAATGGAATAAATATGTGGGTTGTTTCTGATAATATAAGAAAAGGAGCAGCTTTAAATACTATACAGATTGCAGAATTGCTCATAGAAAAAGGGCTTATTTGATTTAAAGCTTTTTTCCTTATAAAAGCCCTCCGTAATTTTCACGGGGGGCTTTTAGTTATTGGGCAGATTTTTTGTAATTTATTTATTGTTAAATAGATTGACTTTATCTGCCGAAGTTATATATTATCGACTAATCATGGGTATGATATGAAGAAAATAATTTTTTATTTTGATCCTACAGTTCAAAGTATTCTGGTGAAAAAGAAGAATGCCTCAGGAGAGGTGAAAACTGTTTTATCATCAAAACATAATTTTTTTGCAGAAAATGAAATTGTTGCCCGTGTTGTTGATATAAATGATGAGTCAGAGATAGCCAGATATATTGATGATGGCTATGATTATTATAAACTGGTTGATTATTTCTCCATTAGCCTTGGAAGAGGGGTGAGGTTTGATGAAAGTCTAAAAGCCTATGTTTCATCTTATTATGGCTTTGTTGTTTTAAAAGATGGGAAAATACAACTGCTTTCTCCTCTGTCTTATTCCAAAGATAAACTCTATGCATATTACTATGTATATCCTTCAAAGTTTAATTCATTTCCCTCATATAAAGAGATAGTGGAAGTTCTACATGTAGAAAATGTAGTTTATACTGTCTCCCAGGAGAGGTATGAAAAACAGATAAATTCTTTATCAAAGGAAAATCCTCAACTTTCCCGTGTCATTGTAGCAGAGGGTAAAGCTCCAGTCAATGGCTATGATGAATATTTTGAGCCCCTTATAACTCTGGAAAAAAAGGTCGGAAAGGTTCTGTCAGATGGAAGGATTGATTATAAGGAGCAGGAGTCTATTATTCAGGTGCAAAAAAATCAGGAGATCTTAAAACGAATACCTGGAGTCAAATCTCAAGACGGCTTTGATGTTTTTGGAGATAAGATTGCTGCTGTTAAAGAAGACAAGGGAGGACTTAAAAAGGGAGATAATATTGTCCAGTCAGGATTTGACGATACTATTTATATTGCGGCAATAGATGGATGTATAAACATTCAAAATAATAAAGTAAGCGTCCTTCCTATGGCAGTAATTCCTGGGGATGTGGATTTAGATTCAGGTAATATTCAGTTTAATGGTTCTGTAAAGGTTCTTGGATCTGTAAAGCCCGGATTTAAGGTTCATGCAGATGGAGATGTTTTTATAGAGGGTGATGTTGACAATGCCTACATATATTCAGGTGGGAACATTTCTGTAAAGATGGGAGTTGTTGGCAAAGATGGCACACGGCTTATAGCAAAGGGTGATGTTTTTGCTAAATTTATTCAAAATTCAAAAATTGAAGCAGGAGGCAATGTAGTTGTTGCTGATTCCATTATTAACTGTGATGTTTTGAGTTACAACACAATAGAGGTTACAGGGAAAAATGGAAAGATTATAGGCGGAAAATTGGTAGCGCTATACGAAATTAAATCCGCCACAATAGGAACTCAGACGGAAACTCCTACGACTCTCACTGTAGGTAGAAATTTTGCTGTTGAAGAAGAGCTCAACAAAAAACGTGGGGAGATTAAAATTGCCCGTGAACGTATTGAAGAAATAACTACTACAATGAAGATGCAATTTGGAGAGGAACTCTTTAAGAATGTAAAAGAATATCTAAAAATACTTCCTCCTCAGAAAAAACAAAAATGTCTTGTGTTTATCAATGATCTTAACAAAGCCAATGCTGCTTTGCAAAAATTGATTGAAGAATCATGGGGGATTGAAGAGCGGCTAAAATTGGAAAGGGAGCCTTTTATTATAGTTAAGGGAAGAATTTTTCCTGGAACGATTCTTAATATTAAAAAAAGCGTAAGAAAAATAGACACGCCAATTGATAATGCAAAGTTTTATGAAGATCCAGAAGAAAAGGCTATAAGATTTATATCTGCAATCTAAAATTTTTATTTTTGATAATTAATAATGCTTTCACTTCTATTAAATATTCTTGACCATTCCACATAATATTAGTTTTTTATGTTTAAATTTAGCATCACAGGAGAATCTATGTCTCAGGAATATAGATATGAAAAGTGGCGCATTGGCAAGGCCACAGAGCTTACAGGTATTGATTATTTAAGATACAGATTTTGGGAAATTCTACCAGGTGCCTTTTCCTGGGCAACAATTATTATTGCTGTTGTTGCTTCATATTTTTGGCCCTTTTATGCAGCAGTTTTCATCATTGCCTTTGATGTCTTCTGGCTTTTAAAAACAGCATATCTCTCTATTCATCTAAAGGAAAACTGGAAGAGATTGAAGGAACACATGAATACAGATTGGGTAGAAAAGCTTAAAAATTTTAAATACGAGCACATCTATCACATGATAATGCTTCCTTTTTATAAAGAGGATGAGTCAATAGTAGAAAAAACTCTTCTGGCCTTGCTTGAGTCTGAATACAATCCAAAGAAATTTATAGTTGTCCTTGCTGCAGAGGAAAGAGCTGGGCAGGAGCCTCTTGTGATTGCATCCAATATGAAAAAGAAATATGGCAAAAGGTTTGGTCATTTTTTAGTTACAGTTCATCCTGATGGAATAGAAGGAGAAATTGCAGGTAAGGGTTCCAATATAGCTTATGCTGCAGAGAGAGCAAGAATTGAGGTTTTGGATAAATACAAAATTCCATATCATGAGGTTTTAGTATCTGCCTTTGATATAGACACAATCGTTTATAAGCAATATTTTGCATGTTTGACATGGATGTTTTTGGCCAATGAAAAGCCCTATAATACGTCATTTCAGCCTGTGCCAGTATTTAATAACAATATATTTGAGGCACCTGCTGTCTCACGAGTTGTTGCCTTTTCTGGAACTTTCTGGCAGATGGTTCAGCAGGAGAGGCAAAAGAGACTTGCCACCTTTAGCTCTCACTCAATTCCTTTTAGCACCCTATATGCTGTTGGCTACTGGCAGAGCAATATGGTCAGTGAGGATTCAAGGATCTTCTGGAACTGCTACATGAAGTTTAATGGAGATTATATTGTAACTCCAATGTCTTATCCAATTTCCATGGATGCAAATCTGGCTCCTACATTCTGGCAAACAATGAAAAATATATATAAGCAGCAAAGAAGATGGGCCTATGGTGTGGAAAACTTTGCCTACATAATGTTTAACTTTTCTAAAAACAAGATAATCTCACCTCTTGAAAAGCTAAGGATTTTCCTTATAAATCTTGATGGATATTGGTCTCTGGCAACAAATCCAATTTTAATATTTATACTTGGATGGATGCCGATTGTTCTTGGAGGACGGGAGTTTAACACAACAGTGCTGAGTTTTAATTTACCATATATTACCCGTGATATTATGATGATCACCATGAGCAATCTTATATTATCATCAATGGTTGCAGTGAGCCTTATGCCGTCGATACCAGAGAATACAAAGAAAACAAAAAAGATTTATCATATAGTGCAGTGGCTTCTTGTTCCTGTTACCATTACAGTTTTTGGCGCAATACCAGCTCTTGATGCACAGACACGGCTTATGTTTGGGAAATATATGGGCTTTTGGGTAACTCCAAAACACAGATCTATGGAGGGCTGAGATGACTACCAGAAAACAGTTAATGTATATGGGACTTTTTTTTCTTATCTTTGTAATTGTAATTCCAGCCATAGTTTTGTATTCACTGGGATATAGAATTGGTGATAATTTTGGACTTGTAAAAACTGGAGGCCTTTATTTTGTAAATGATGAGTCTGATGTGAAGGTTTTTTTAAACGATAAGTTAAAGAAAGAGTCTGGTTTTATAGAAAAGGATATTCTTATACAAAATTTAAAACCAGGAAACTATCATGCAGAAGTTAAAAAAGAAGGCTACAGATTGTGGGAAAAGTGGGTAAAGGTAAGTCCCGAAAAGGTAGAGGTGCTTTATCCTTTACTTATTAAAGAAAAACTGGAAATAACAGAGATCCCAAGGTATGAAAATATTGCTGCAGCGAAAAAGAAAAAGATTAATGAGGAATATGCTGATGTCTTAAAGCTCTTTGAGAAAAAAAAGAAGCCTTCAAAAAAAGCCTTTTTCACCTGGACAGATCCTGAAGAAAAAAAGCTTCGCTTAAGTGAGGATCGCAAGTTAAGAGATAAGGTGTTTTTATACAGGAACAATAACAACATATATGTGCGATGGATAGGCAAAGAAGAAAAACTTCCATTTTTTATTAATTCCATGAAGCCTAAATTGATTTTTAACCCAAAGACCCCCTTTAGATCTTTTGACTTTTTCCCTGGTAGAAATGATTCTTTTATAGTTCATCTTTCTGATGGATCCCTTTTGGCCTGTGAAATAGATAACAGGTTTGGAAATCAGAATTTCTACAAAATAGTCAAATACTGCGACAGGTATATTATTGATGATGAAGAGCTATATTATTTTATTGGCTCAAAACTGTTTGTTATTGATTTTGGAAATTAACTTTTTTATTCCATTTGTATCTAAGTAGTTATAGGTTAAAGAATATTTGTGGAGTAAATGGAGTTATTTAAATGAGAAATTCCTATTTTTTCTTTGTATTTATATCAATAGTAATAGCTGTCTATAGTCTTTTAAATTATTATTTTATTGTTCGCTATAGAAATATTATCCCTTCAGCTTTTATACCTGCGATGCTACTTCGATTATTAGTGGCAACCCTTGTTATAGCTCCAATTGCAACGATCTTTTTTAGTTATCGAGGTATTCATCCATGGGCATCTATTACAGGCTTTACAGGGTATAGCTGGCTTGCTTTTTTATTTCTCTTTCTGGTAATAAATGGATTTGCAGATATTGCTTTGTTTATAGCAGGGAAGTTCGGTTTTTCTGCTAATACAGTTGCAAAAGAGGTTTTAATATTTACAATGAGCTCAAGCTTTTTGATTCTCCTCTATGGATTTGTAGAGGCTTCCAATATAAGGCTTGAGAGGCTTGTTATTGAAACAACAAAGTCTGGTATGGACAGAGAGAGAATAAAAATAATGCAGATTTCTGATGTTCACTTTAGCCCAACTATTGGAGTAGAAAAGGCCCTCAAAATAAAAGATATTGCAGATAAAGAAAAACCAGATATACTAATCTCAACAGGGGATTTACTGGATCGTTCTATCAGAAATGGCAATGACGTTATAGATGTTATGAAAAGCATAAGAGCACCCTTGGGAAAGTTTGCAATCACAGGGAATCATGAGTTCATCACAGGTATCGAAGAGAGCACCTCCTTTATTGAGAAGTGCGGTTTTACTTTAATAAGAAATACCTATGTGCTTGCAGGAGGGATCAACCTTGTTGGAGTGGATGATCCAACAGCATATAGATATGGGGCTTATACTCCAGTAAATGAGGCAGCTATATTAAGGTCATCATCCAATGATCTGTACACAATATTTTTAAAGCATCAGCCTCGAATTCTTGATGAAACCATTGGTCTTTTTGATTTGCAGCTTTCAGGTCATACTCATGCAGGGCAGATATTCCCTTTTTCTATTCTTGTAAAGCTGGCTTTTCCCAATATATGTGGATATTACAATCTGGGCAAAGGCAGTTCCCTTTATGTAAGCAGAGGCACAGGAACCTGGGGACCCCCAGTAAGGTTTTTAGCATCTCCTGAGATAACAATTATAGAAATTGTGAGGAAATGAAGTTTTTTAAAAAACATAAACCTGTTGCAAAATAGAATATGCACTGTTGATCTGCTTCATCATTTCTTCATTGCCACTGTCTTTATCTGGGTGGAATTTAAAAGCAAGCTCTCTATATCTTGCTGCTATCTTTTTTCTTGTGGGCTTTGATATTGCAAATAGATCAAGAGCCCTATCTACTTCCTTTTTGTGCAGTAAATAAAAATTTAATCCCTTTTGTGTGTTCTGTAGAATTTCTGACTCTCCAAAGTTTATATTTTCAGGGTCAAGGTAAAATTCAAACATTGGATCAAAGGATGGGCATAGGGGAGAGAGTAGCTCATGTTCACTGCAAAAAAATGAAGGAGTCTCTTTATAGCAAAAGGAGCCTTCCTCTGGATTGTAAAACTGACAGAATCCTTTTTCAGGAATAGGCAAAAGCCTGATCCTTAATGGATCAATATAAAGAAAAAGGCCTTTTGGTGCCACTTTAATTTTTAGACTGTAGAGTGCATGAAATATTGAAAAATGTCTCTCATAAAGGGAATATGGAAAGCTATCTTCTTTTAGAAGGGGGGTGAATTTTTTTATCAGTTCATATTCACTTATTGAGCTTTCCCTTTCGCTGAGAAAAATAAAAAGTTCTTCTGAGTCAATTTGTATAAGTTCCATAAAATTATTGTTGTAAAATCTATGTGCTCCTGTATAGTTATATATAATAAAATGGAAAATATAGTAAAGCTTTTTTTAAAATAACAATGACCACTATAAAGTGAAATTTTAAAAGGAGATTGTTTATGTATAAAATACTTCATCTTGAAACAAGCATGCTTTACCAGACTGTGATAAGAGAAATTTGTGTGGAAATTAGCGCTATCTATATCAATGCTACAAAAGCCTCAGAGGCTTTTGAAATACTTCAGAGAGAAAAAATATCCCTTATACTTACAGCTATGGAACTTGAAAGCGGCAGTGCAATAGATTTTATCAAATCTCTTAATGAATCGCAATTCAGAGATATACCTGTGGTGGTCTTTACAGGAAACGACTCCCTTGAGGATAGGAAGAGAATGTATGAGCTTGGTATAGTGGATTATATACTAAAGACCTCAGACAAAGAAGTAATAAAACAAAATCTTTCAATATTTAGAAAAGAAGATCCTGTTGCCCTTAGAATGAGAGAGCTGACCTATGCAGTTGTTGATGATAATAAGATGGATCGAAAAATTATAAGCAGAATATTTTCGATGCACGACATAAAAAAAGCAGATTTTTTTGATTCAGAGCAAATGCTGCTTAATTCAGATATGCATTATGATGTATATGTAATAGACCTTGTATTAAAGGAAACCCTTGGTGATAAGGTAATATCCGCTTTAAGAAAGAAAAATTTAGATAGCGTAATAATTGCGGTGTCAGGAATTGATAATGTCAAAACAATATCCAGGGTTTTGTCTATTGGAGCTGATGATTACATAACAAAGCCCTTTAACTACGATCTGTTTTTTACAAGGCTTAAGACGAATATAAGAAATTTTTTACTTATGCGAGAACTCAAGGTTAAGACAGAGCTCCTTGAGAGGATTTCAATAACAGATCCTCTTACAGAGTTATTCAACAGGCGCCATATTTTTGACAGGCTTAATCAGGAATGCGAAAAATTTAAGAGATATGGTCTCACCTTTACTGCTGTGATGCTTGATATTGATGGCTTTAAATCAATCAATGATTCCTATGGGCATCAGGTGGGTGATATGGTTATAAGGATGGTATCTGATGCAATTAAAAAATCCATAAGGAACGTAGACATAGCCGGCAGATATGGTGGAGAGGAATTTTTGATTATACTTCCAGAGATAGATGGCAAGGGTGGATTTGTTGCTGCAGAACGAATACGAAAGTCTATTGAAAGCATAAAGATTGAGGAAAGTAATATTAAAGTTACCATAAGCGGTGGAGTGGCAGAGTTTGCTGGAGAGCCAATTGATGATTTCATAAAAAAGATAGACTCAATGCTATATCTGGCAAAGAAAAATGGAAAAAATAGAATTGAATCTGCAGCCTTATAGTTTTATTTTTTTAAGGCACGGTATTGACCTGTAAATTTTGAAAGCAGGTAGAAAAATCGTATAAAGAGCGGATCTTTGGCGTCAATCTTTTTTATAACTGAGTCGATCATCTGCTCATTGTAACGAAGAAAGGGCATTGAACTGTGGGCAAGGAGTAAATATTCAGGTTTGATCTTTTTTATCATGGAAAGAGATTCTTTCATCATCTCAGGGAAAAGCACAGGGACAGGTGGTAAAAATTTACTGTTATTGTCAATGATTGAGTCTGCAATATAAATTATTGAGTTTTTTTCATTGTAGAGCATAATGTTGTGGCCTGTGTGCCCTGGAGCATTTATTGCCTGCCAGTCGTTAAAAAATGGAAGCCTGGAGTTATTGCTGAGGATAAAGTCTGGATTTAATTTTCTTTTATAATAAAGCCATTTTATGCCAGATTTCATTTGCGTTGCCATAAAGGTTGATTGCAATGTGTCTGATATGTGCTGCAATGCGCCTCCAAATCCTGAATACCACAGATCTATGCTTTCAGGCGCTGCGATGGCTATTGAAAATTTCTTTCGCATTAAATGAGCAGCTCCAGCGTGATCAGGGTGGCAGTGAGTAACTGCTATGAGCCGTAAATCAGACATAGATCTATTTATGTCTTTTGTAATGAATCCCTCTAAGCTATCTACATCTGGCCTTGAGGCTCCATCAAGCATTAGCAATCCATCGCTATATTCAACTATGTAATTGTTTTGAACATAACCTTTGTGAAGGTGAAGTGTGCAATCTTTGAATTTAAGAAAAGCTTTTGCGTTATTGGATTTTGTAGAGGAGCTGTATTTTGAGGATATATCTTTTAGATTCATTGGTTATCTACTGTTAAAAATATTGATTTTTTATATAAAATGGCAACTAAAGTTAACAAAATATATTATAAAGTCAACTAACATTATGATTTATATTCAAAAATATTATTAAATATAAGATTAATTTTGTTAAATTATATACTGAATTTGTTTTATGTTTTATTTGAGAAATTCTGATAAATTGAGATGCTTTTGCTAAAAAAAGAAAAGCCGCCTCACTCTTTGTTGAGGCGGCCTCTATATTCGGGGTGACTGGATTTGAACCAGCGACCACATGACCCCCAGTCATGTGCGCTACCTGGCTGCGCCACACCCCGTATAATGAACATATAAATCAAGGGAGCTCTTCTTGTAAAGAAAAAATATATACCTTATATAAAAATTTTAAAGCATTTGTATTGTCTTTTAAGAGTTGTTATTCTGGAAAAAATCTTTTATTTTTTTTGCTTTCCTTTCTCCTAGTCCATCAATTGTCATGAGCTCAGAAATTTCTGCTGTTGCAATATTTTCTATGGATTTGAACTTTTGTAATAGAGCCATTTTGTTTTTGTGACTTAGATCTGGAATATTGTCAAGTTTGGAAGACGTTAAATCTGTATCTCTTAATTTTCTGTGATATGTGATTGCAAACCTGTGAGACTCATCTCTTATTTGCTGTATAAGTTTTAAGGCATTGCTGTTTTCCTTTAACCTGAGGGGAGCCTTTTTGGGGTGAGTATATATCTCTTCAAATTTTTTTGCTATTGAGATGATTTTCAGATCTAAGTTAAAATTCTCAGCAGCTTCAATTGCGCGGCTTAGTTGAGTTGGCCCTCCATCAATAACAATGAGATCTGGAAAAGGGAGATTTTCATTTACAAGGTGCTGAATCCTTCTTGAAAGTGCTTCATGGATCATTCCTGGATCATTTGCGCCTTCATAGCCTCTGATTTTAAATCTTCGGTAAGATTTTTTATCTGGGAGACCAAGCCTGAATTGCACCATCGATGCCACCGGGAATTTTCCCTGTATATTAGAAATATCAAAGCAGACTATAACCTCAGGGATAGCTTCAAGTCCCAGTATCTCTGCAAGCTCTTCCAGCGCAGCAATTGGCTCCAGGGAGGAATTTCTCTCTGCAGCAAGTATGTCAATGTTTTTTCTTATCATCCGCATGATGGAATGATCCTCTGAGCTTTTTGGATGGCCTATTATTATCTTTTTTTGTGAAATTTCACAGAGGTGTTGTTCTATAAGTTTTTGGTCAGAGATTTTATTTTCTATCACTATTGTTTCTGGAATATCTTTTTCTTTATAATACTCTACAATAAATGATTGTATAATATCCTCATCTGTGCTGTATTGAGCATTGTCAAAGAGAGAGAGTTTTCTTCCATTTAGAATCCCTCTTCTGAATTCAAAGACAATTACAATGGCTTCACTTCCAAAAATCCCGCAGGATATAAAATCCACATTTGAAATTTTTTGAATATCTACTTTCTGAGTCATTGAGGTTTTTTGAATGTCGAATATAATATCCCTTATGGCTGCTGCTTTTTCGTATTCAAAATTTTTTGAATAGTCAGACATTTTTTTATTAAGACGCTCAACTACAGGTTCTGTATTTCCTTCCAGAAATTCAATGGCATTGTCCACAAGGGATCTGTATTCATCTCTGGAGATTTTATTCTGGCAAACCCCGCAGCATTTTTTTATTTGATAGTTCAGGCATGGACGTTCACCTTTTTTTAGAGGAATTTCTCTGTTGCAGCGTTTTAGCTTAAAGATATTGTTTATCATATTGGCAGTATTCTTTGCTGCTCTTGCATCAGTAAATGGGCCAAAAACCTTTTCTGTAGTTTTGTCTATGGTTCTTGTATACAAAACTCGTGGATAATCTTCGTTTATTGTGACTTTTATATAAGGGTAGCGCTTGTCATCTTTTAAACGTATATTAAATTTAGGCTTATGCTTCTTTATGAGGTTGCTCTCAAGTATCAAAGCCTCTATCTCTGATTCTGTTACTATGTATTCAATTGAAGAGATATTTTTAACCAGAACTGATGTTTTTGGATCCTTATCTTTATTGCTAAAATATGAAGAGACCCTTTTTCTTAGAGAATTAGCTTTCCCTATATAAATTATATTTCCAGAGTTATCCAGCATGATATACACACCTGGCTCATCTGGAAATCCTGAGATTATTTCTTTTAAATTAGATTCCTCTTTCATAATTTTTCCTTAAATTTTAAGTTATTTTAGTTGCTTTTTATTGTAAAGTTATTATTTTTAATTTAAATTTTTAGCCCATTTGGGCTTTTTTGCTTGACTTTTTTGACCGTAAAATATGTAATTTTTTAAGGTCTTTAGTATTTTTGGGCTACTTGACAGGATAGGTAAATTAACTATTTTCTACCCGGGTAAAGTGGTTTTGCTTCTAAGCAAAAGAGGAGTTTAGCCATGAATAGCATAAGTGCCTCGGGGAAAAATTTTCTGCTTCGATACGTTGACCCCTCTATGATTTTTTTGGTAAAAAGAGGTCAACAACTGGTCTTTGTTGGTTATATGTTCATCATAGCAGAGACTTTTGTGGCAATAAGACTTGGACTCACTCAAATCAAGGTGGAGCAAATAGCCTTTCTCTCATTTTTCTCTATCTCTGTGTCACTTTTTCTTATATTATTTCTGGAATTTAAAAAGGTCTTGTTGCTATGGCATGAGTATTTTGTTTTTGCTGTAGATCTCATAGCTTATCTTGTGTTTTTTATATTGTGGTCATACTGGCTTGAGGATATGAGATTTCTTGGTCTTATTAGCTCACTCATTGCAATTGGCATCTGTCATTCTTATGCAAGCTTTGGTCAGTCTCTGAGCTTGTCTCTTTTGACTTTGCTTTCCTATGGAAGCCTCTCTTATGTTGCAATTGTCCTTAATGGTCAGAGTGGCTCCTTTGTGAGAGAACTATTTTTTGCATTCTGTCTGATACCTGCCTTTATACTTTGCGCAATTACTTCCAAGGCAGTGGACACTCACAAGAGAAGATTAAAAAAAGCAAGACAGGAGCTTGAAAGGAAAAATGAAGCTTTATTTGAACTCAATGAGACTCTGAAATTTGAACAGGCACTTACAGAGGCAGAGATGGAGCTTGCCCATGACATTCAGTGTGCCCTTTTGCCATCAAAGTCCCCGGATGTAAGGGATTGGGATATTGCTTTTTATTCACGTCCAAAATCTGCAGTTTCTGGTGATTTCTATGATTTTTATAGCTCCAATGGAACTCTTGATGGTCTTGCGCTTTTTGATGTATCAGGCCATGGAGTAGCACCTGCACTTGTGACTATACTACTTAAGCCTTTGCTTTTTAAAAATTTTAACAGGTTTAATGATAATCCTGTGAAGATTTTTGAACAGAGCAATAAAGAGGTTCTGGAGGATCTTGAAGATGTTAATATATACATTACAGGGGTATTGCTTAAAATAAAAGGAAATGAGGTTGAGTATTTGAATGCGGGTCATCCAGATATCCTTTACCTTAAAGACAATGGTAAGGTCGAAACAATTATAGATGAGGGTAATAGCTTCAAAGGCAGGCCACTGGGAATAGGGGATGTTCTTGATTATTCATCTTTTACTTTTAATGTCAACAACAATGAGATGCTTCTGCTTTATACTGATGGTCTTATAGAGAGTAGAAATAGTGGTGGAAAGCAATTTGGCAGCGAAAATTTGACTTTATCTTTTTCAAAGTGCTATGGTATGTCTGCATCGGATTCCTTGAATTTTATTCTTGAGGAGTTTTATTCCTTTCTTGGAAATTCGCAGCCTATTGATGATATTACAGTGATAATTGCAAAGAAACTTTAGCCTATTTTTATTATGGTATTTCGATTTGTGAGTTTTCAATTATCGATTTCGCAAGCTGAGGCGGGGTGTTATCTAAGAAATCTCTCAAATCTTCTCTATGCTCAAAGGGACGCTTGAGAATAATCTGTGAAGCTCTTTCTTTGCCAATGCCAGGTATAAATTCAAATGATTTTGCAGGGGCCTTGTTTACATTGAAAGGAACTGGCAAAGCAGAGAGAGACCTTTCTCTGTGCCCAGTAATTATGACATCCTGAAAAGATTTAAACTGAAATTCCCCAGGGATTTTTACTGTGATGGAATAGCTTGCAATTTGCTTTGCAAGAGAGTAACCCTCTCTTATTTCAAGGACAAAATTATCCCTGAGAATTGTGCCTGTTGGGTAAATCTGGCGCAGCATCAAATTATCAATCTCATCACGGATTTTATCACGGTAGTATTCAAATCTTTTTGTAATGCCATTGGTGATTTTGTATTTTTCTGAGTAAATTGGAGTATCGGGATAGGGCTGCAATTTTCTTATATTTATCCGCTTAACAAGTAAACCTTCCTCTGCTATTCTGGCAAGATAATCATAGTTAATTCTAAATGTATCCATGGTTTCACCTTTAAGTCCATGGATGAGATTTATGCCAGGAAGCAATGCTGGTATTCCATCAACTCGAAAGCCGCATATATCGTTTACCATCCTCACAGCCATCACAGCCTGTTCAGGTGTAACCTTAAGAGAGTTAAGCTTAACTACCTCTTTATCAAAGGATTCAATTCCAAAGGGGAGTGTATCCCCTGGAGTTACAGCTTTTGCTATTGTTTCAAGAATTCTTGAGGAATGCTCAGGCCAGTTTACAATGGATCCAGGATTTGCATTATCGACATTCAGTATTTTGATTTTTCCTGAATCTTTTCTATGCTGAAGTTCAGAGAAAAGTTCCATAACTGCAGAAGGTTCAGGCTGAGGAAATCCGTTGCGATAGACCTTGAGATTGCTGCCAAACTGAATAATATCCGGTTGCCTGCCTATGCGAAAGCGAGTTGCCCCTGCAGAAATAAGAGAGTCAACCTCTTTAATAATATCTTCTGTTTTGCGAAATTCAATTATTTTTATAAGGCCCTCAGAGCAAAAGGAACAATGACTTTCACGGGGGCATCCTCTGCCTGTTTCAATTTCACAAATTATATCCGGGAACCATGGATGCTTTTTAATTATCTCTGCCCCGGCAACAGACCATTGAGCAATTTCTTCGGTTGTTCTTGGCAGATCGATTGGTTCACCTTTTATGAGTGTAAAGGCAAATTTTTCTATATCATTTTTTATTGTTACAACATTACCAAGCCCACTGTCAACTGCACGGTTGATGAGACCGCCAATTGCAATTTTAACCTTTTTGTTTTGTCTTATGATTTTGTTGATCTCAGTCAGAGTGCCTATCCTGGCACCAAGATATTTTCCTGGCACAACAGCGCCACCTGTAAGAAATACGTGTTCATAGTCATCGCTAAGAGAAAAGTTGTTGTTTCTTAAGTGGTCAATTGTCTGATAATCAATAGACTCTGGCGATAAACCAGCAGAAATAAGAGCTCCATATATATACCTTGGGTATGGAGAAATAAATGGCGGCACCCCAAGACATGCAGGTTCATCAACATAGCAATCCAGTATTAAATATCGTTTCATAGTCTTTTTAGTGCTGTTTCAATATCATTGTGCATATAACTTTGTATTTTTTCTTCAAGTTCAAGAATGAAGGATTTATTCTTGAGTATCAGTTCCTTTGCTTTATCTGTAATTCCATATCTCTCAACAAGATCGGCAACTCTTTCGTCCACAGAAACTATTTTATCATGCATAACCCTTTTGTCTGCATAATAAACAATCTCTTTTTCAGATAAAGGCATTTCTCTCTTGTAATCATTAAAGACTACATGGTTTTCTACAATATCAGCTATAGTATCAAATCCCATCCTGCGTAGCATCTGGCCACCTAAGAGGTCATGTCTCATCTCTTTATGAATAATTGCATGAGTTTTTGCTATATCGTGCAAAAGTGCTGCTGCAATTAACAAATCTTTATTAATTAAAGTCTGATCCACAAGATTGTTATAAATGGCAACTGAAACATTTTTCACTTGAATGGAATGATCCACTATATTAGGAAACATTCCAGAATTACGTATTATGAGAAAACATTCCTCTTCACTGGGATATTTTATAGAATTGTTCATATTACGCTGTCTTTGCTTTTATATATCATGCCTTTAAAAAGTCTATCAAGATTTTATTTTTTTTAAATTAAAATTAAAAATTATTCCTAAACTATAGTTTAGGAATTAAAGAATGGGCATTTATTATCGATCAAATAGTTTCAGAGCATCTCTGACAACTCAGAAAAAATTTTCAAAAAAAGCGAGGAGACATAATATTGAAGCATCTTAATTGAAATAGCGCTGTTTTTCCATGATAGGGGCTAAAATGAATAAGAATCGAACACTCTTTTAACAACCTTTGCGGATACGGAATTTGTATCCGTCCTGATAACCCCATTTTAAAAAAAGCGAAAGGGTGGGATGAGTTTACGGCTACGGCAAAAACGCCGCCTGTTGTGGACAAACCAATATCCGCAATTGCGTTTTACTCACTTGACAAAATGTATATCATGATATATATTATACATGAGAGGTATTTATAATGCGAAGTGCAAAACTTTTTATAAATGGTAGAAGCCAGGCGGTTCGTTTACCAAAAGAATTTCAATTTTCCGGCAGTGATGTACTTATTCAAAAAGTTGGTGATGCCTTAATTCTTCTCCCTCATGATAAATCCTGGGAAGTCTTTCTCCATGGATTAAATAATTTCACTGATGATTTCATGAAAGAAGGCCGTGACCAGGGGGAAAATCACAAAAGAGAAGATTTCTGATGTATTTACTCGATACGAATATTTGTATTTATATCATAAAGAAGAAGCCATCTGACGTTTTAAAGACATTAAAAAAAAAGTCAAAAAATGATATCTATATATCATCAATAACAATTGCTGAATTGGAATATGGAGTTGCGAAAAGTCAATTCCCAGAAAAAAACAAGATAGCCTTAATTGAGTTTTTATCTATATTTAACATTTTACCCTTTGATGACACTGATGCTGTTAATTTTGGAATAATAAAATTAGAATTAGAAAAGAAAGGAAAAATAATTGGGCCAATTGATTTATTATTAGCAGCTCAGGCAAAAACAAAAAAATTAATCCTTGTTACTAATAATGTAAAAGAATTTGAAAGAATAGAAGGACTGAAAATAGAGAATTGGGTGAAAAAATAAAAAAACGCAACTGCGGATAGCAAGTAACCGTCACATCATCCCACCTTACCAGGAATTTTTAGATGTAGTAGTTTTTCTCTGAAAATTATTTTCGGGAAAACCATGGAAGTGCGCATTCGCAAAAATGGAGAAAAAGAAGCGCTGTGGAAAAGACGCATGCAGGCTTGAGCGCAAAGTGGTCTGAGCGAAAAACATTTTGCAAAAGAGAAGGCATCGTGCTTTCAATCTTTCGGTACTGGAAAGCAAACTTGCGGGAAAAAGAGTGCAGCTTCGTGGAGCTTGTGGAAAAAGAAACGCCGATACCTCCATCAGCACCGCTGGTTCTTGCCCTTGATGGCCGTGGCTTATTCGCTATCTTCAGCATGGTTTTTTCCGATAGACAATAATGCGGTGGAAAATGCCATTCGTCCTTTTGTAGTGGGTCGCAAGAACTGGCTATTTTCAGGAAGTCTGGGTG
>ERZ795045.1868-NODE-1868-length-22259-cov-4.312917_pt1 | contig 22259 bp, 17 predicted proteins | sample MGYA00375129_ERZ795045 | MGnify/ENA primary metagenome ERZ795045 (study PRJEB30174, sample SAMN05720166) | activated sludge metagenome | isolation source: anaerobic digester from wastewater treatment plant | place: Japan | collected 2015-05-15 ...
GATAGTGTGTTGCAGTGAGAGTACTACTTTTTTGCCGGTATTCACTTGTTTGCCTCCTCAAATCGAGTCTCTCCGGACTCGTTTATTTGGTGAGAAATATGCTTACACAACTGTAGCACAAAGGCATGCCCGCAGCAAGCGACATGATGTGGAAATCGATAAAGTTATCGAGCTAATCGCAGATCTCCAAGAAGGTGTGTTGCTTCAGTTTCTGCTGCCCGATGGCGTCGCGCTCAAGTGCCTTATCCTCTCTATTTCGCCCCCTCGTCCATCATTATAAGGAAGCTGCGAACAGGCACATAATTGGCTATGGAATTGCCTGAGCCGAGAGCCCAACCTCTGGGCATGCACCTGTCTATCGTGGTTCGCACGTAGCTTCTGAGGTCTGCTTCGTCCAAACGGCACAGTTTGTCAATGTCTATTCCCCCGAGGACCCCCACCCGGTGCCCATACTCGTCCTTGAAGTCGGCAACAGGCATGATTTCGTCTTGGAAGGAGTGTATTGCATCTATACCTACATCGTCGATGAGGTCGTCTATCACGTTCTGCAAGTTTCCGCAGGAATGGAGCCAGTATACCTGCCCGCGTTCGTGGGCCAGCTCGGCATAGCGCTTGTGCCAGGGGAAGACGAGCTTGCGCAGATGTGTGGGGGAGAGGAATGTCGAGGTCTTAAACCCCAGGTCATCTCCTTGGAAGATGCCAGCGACATTGTCTATTGTGACTGCGTTGCGGTAGAAATCGAACAGCATCTGTCCGACACGAAGAAACACGGCTTCTACGAGCTCCGGATCTTCATACAGCATCATGCTCATGCCTTCGAATCCCAGCATGTATTCTGACGATATCTCGAATACACCGCTCGAGGGGCAGACTAACATCTTCATCCCTTCGGGCAAGTTTTTTGCAACGAATTCGTAGGCCGAAAAGTCCATGTCCTCCACAGTTTGCCAGGGATACTCCTCAAAGTCGGCCCAGGAGGCTATTTCACCGATTCCCTGTTCGATCCAGCCCCGTTCTCCTCTCGAAAGGGCTGCAGTGTCTTCGGCTATTCGGTGCTTGGCCCGTGGTATCTCTAGGCCGCCAGCGACACGAATGTAGTCATACCCCATCTTATACCAATACTCTATCTGCTGGCGCCAATACTCTTCAAAGTCGTCTTCTGGGGAGGGGACGGGGGTGAGCCCCATGTAGTCCGCGAGGATTGCCTCAACTATCTCGCGGTCGGCGAAGAGTTCAGCATAGTGAACTCGGTTTGCGTCCCGCTTTCCCTCAAGCACTTGTCGGAATCCTTCAAAATCGGGTTTGGGATCGGAAAAGGGCACTGCAAATTGGTGGGTCATGTTCGTATCCCTCCTCAGACGAAATGGGCAGATGGGCCCGCCCTCTGGCGTCTGTCTGGATCTGGCGCCGGGCGGGCCCCGTCAGCTCATATTGAATCATGTCTCTAGCAACCAGTTGCTTTATACTGCATCTTGCGGCGCGTGGCCGCCGACTTTTACTCCTACTTGAGCTCGGCTATGTTCTGCTCGATGATCTTTACTGCATCAGCAAGGGCTGCCTCTACACTCTTGTCTCCGCGCAGGGCGATCTCGATTGCGTTGTTCATCGGTACCCATACAGGATTCATTTCCGGTATGTCCGGCAGGATCGATCCGAAGTTCGCCTGCGCGCCATAGCCTGCGACTTCAGGCATCACCTTGACATCAGGCATTTCGAGAACGTCGAGTCGCGGAGGGATGCCCTCGGCGGCCTTGAAGGACTTGTACATTGCTTCCTTCGTTGTAAGATAAGCAATGAGCTTCGCAGCCTCTGCTTTGTGCTGGCTGTAGGAGCTCACGTGCCACCACTTGAGGCTCACAAACGGCGCCGGATACGTGCCATTGTCGAGCCTCGGAATGGGCGCCACTCCATAATCGATGCCAGCCTGCTTGATTCCGGGCAGAGCCCAGGAGCCGTCGATGATGGCGGCTGCCTTTCCCTCACTGAACTTGGCAGGAGCAACCACGTGGTCGGTGCCGACAGGGATGAGCCCTTCGTCTCTGAGCGTCTTGAGCAGCTTGATCGCTTTCACAGATCCTGGGTTGGCAAGTCCGATATCCTTCGTGTTCCATCCTGATTTAGTGGGGGCAAAGACATACCCGCCATAGCCCGCCATTATCGCATAAGTGAAGTAGAAGTTCTCCAGGGGCCACAAGATTCCGAACATGCCCTTCTTTTGCAAGTCGCGGGACCTGGCGATCATCTCGTCAAAGGTTTTGGGTGCTTCAGGCCAGATCTTTTTGTTGTAGATCATTGCCACACTGGAAATGTCGTACGGCACGCCGTACAGTTTGCCATCGAAGGTGGCTGCATCAACGCCTACTTTCATGAAGTTGGACAGATCGAAGACCTTGGGATCGACTGGGGCCACGGTCCCTGTGACCACTAACATGCCCAGCTGGCCAGAAAGACAGCAGAACACATCTGGCCCTTTGCCCATCGGCCCGGCCAACTGCACTTTGTTGGCGGTTTCGAGAACGCCTACGGGTTCAACCTTCACGGGAATGCCCGTCTGTTTGCTCCACTGGGCTGCAAGAGGCTCTATGGTTCCCATTTTTTGTGGCTCACACCATACTACAAGGGGATCTGCCGCCATCGACGGGATGATGGCGAGAGATAGAATCAATGCGCCACAAACGACGGCGAGAAGCCCACGCTTAACCTTCATTCTACCTTTCCTCCTTTATGGTTTTGGATCTCAAAGATATTTGAGCCAACAATTCGCGTCCCTGCTTGGGGGAAGCAGGTCAATCTGATTCGATACACTGCGTCGGCTATGTCATGCCTACTTTATCGCTCCCCGGGTGAGGCCTGAGACGATGTATTTCTCTGCCGAGAGGAACACGATGACGATCGGGACTGCCGTCAACACCGACACTGCGGAGAATATTGGCCAGTCCGTAGCGAATTGCGATACCGTTAGGCTCCTCATTCCCATTGCCAGTGTCCACTTGCTTCCTGAAGTTATCACCACCTGTGCAAGCAGATACTCAGCGTATGGTCCGAGGAAATTGATGAGTCCGACGACGTAGAGGATTGGTTTGGCCAACGGCAAGAGAATTCTGGTGAACGCCTGAAACTTCGTGGCTCCGTCGATCATCGCAGACTCCTCAATTTCCACGGGTACTGAGTCAAAATAGCCTTTGAGCAGCCAGATGGAGAAGGGTATTGCACCCCCAGCGTAAAGGATTATCAATCCCAGATGGGTATCTATTAGCCCAGCCCAGCCCAGAAGGGTGTAGAGGGCGACAATCGCCATGAACCCAGGAAACATTTGGCATATCATGAACCCTATCAGGGTTTGGCGTCTGCCCGGAAAGCGCATGCGCGAAAAGGCATACGCGGCAGGTGTTGTCAGAACGAGCGTCAACAATGCGCTGACAACGGATATCTTGAGCGTGTTGAAAAACCAGCGGCTGAAGTTGACGTTGGGGTCGGTGAATATCTTCCTGTAGTTTGCCAATGTGGGATTAGATGGGATCAAGCTTGATCCCACAAGCCCGGCTGTGGGTTTGAATGAGCACGACAGAACCCAGAGAAGGGGGTAGAGCACTATGATGCAGGCTATGATGAGCCCTGCATATATCAGAACCGTGCCCACAGTGCGCTTTGCCTTTCTCGCGTTCTTCCCTGTAGCTGTGTTTGCGGACATCTGATTCGCCTCCCCTCATTCTTCCTCTCTGAGCTGGCGCAGCACGCCGGAGAGTCTGAAATTGATCAAGCTGAAGACAACTACGAATATGAAGACCAATACTGCGAGTGCGGACGCAATCGACCATTGGAGTTGCTGGAAACCAAGATCGTAGACCCATGTCATGAGTATGTCGGTGGCTCCTGCGCCTTTGCTTCCCGCCACTGCAGGCCCGCCGCCGGTCAAAAGGTATATGATGCCGAAGTTGTTAAAGTTGCCTGCCAGTGTGAGAACTAGTATCGGAGCAACTACCGACATGAGCAGGGGGAAGGTTATCTTGCTAAACGATTGCCAAGGTGATGCTCCGTCGACCGTGGCTGCCTCGTAAATCTCCTCCGGGATGCTTTGGAGTGCGGCTGATATCACCGACAGGTTAAATGGAGTCGATATCCATACATGGGTCAGCACCACGCTCACCCGAGCCCATGTGCGATCTTGAAACCACGGCACGGCCTTGAGCCCGATGTTTTTCAGGATTTCGTTTATCGGGCCAAACGTCGTATTGAACAGGCCGAAGAACACCATGATCGATACTGTGGCGGGAACTGCCCACGGAAGCATCAGTATGGTGCGAAAGGCGCCTTTGAATCGTATGTGTCGGTTCTCGAGCATGAGGGATAGGGCTAGCCCGCAGAGGAACGCGAGAACCGTGCCCAATAGCGCGTAGACTATGTTCCATACAAGGACCATGTCGAGCTGGTCTTTCCACAGAGATCCGGGCTTGAGCAGTCTGCGAAAATTCTCGAGGCCAATCCAATCGAATCTGCCTGCGGGAGGGCAATGGTACAGATTGTAATTTGTGAAAGCGAGCGCAATCCCGAACGCAAGGGGTATCACGATTACGAAGAAGGCCACCAAGAGCGAGGGCGCGATGTACAAATAGGGCGCTATCGTGCCAGCGGGGGTCCGGTATTCGGGGTGTATGCGCTGCATGTCGTCGGGGAGCGCATGGCGTTTTCTGATGGATGATGCGGTTCTCACAGCGTCTACGATATTTGCTATGTGAAACCATGCGTAGATAGCAACAACGAATGCTGCAATGATCCCTGCCAGAAGGATGTGCCTCGAATCAACGAACCTTCCTACAGGGTTGAGAGTTACGAGCCCATAGAGAGGGTCGCGTAGCACGGTGAAAAGGAGCACGAGAAAGACGGCCTCCACCGCCATATAGGCAATACCCTTCCTGCGCTGTCCGTTGTATGCCTGCCCAGCGCCGGCTAGCAGGGCCGAGAGGATCCCGGCCACTTGAGGATGTGGGTTAGCTGTGGCCATTGAGAAGTCCCTCCGTATGCTTTGAACTTGAAATGACAGGGCAAGCTGATAAGTTGAACGGCGTTGGGGCTTGGGCAACGGTGTTTCACATGGGCTATGGTTGTAGATGCCTTTGCCTTTTGTGGACCTTGTGTGTTGTGGCTGTTCCTTTCGACGATGATGCCCCGGTAACCTCTAATAACCGATCAACATTGCTTCTGTTTCGCCCTGAATATGTCAACCGCATGTCGCGCTTCTTCTGCGTTTTCAGTTACCACAGAAAAAACGATGCGGGTTTGTCGAGACAGATCGTAGTAGTCGACGGCCTCCTGTGGCGAGGCGTCAACTGCTATCACAGGAACATCAGGTGATTTGCCGAATAATTCAGGATTCTTATCCATCAGGTCAGCGAGGATTTCCACCGGGCGTCGGGTGTTTGGATCGGCGACGATCTGGATCTGCCGCACTCTCTTGAGCTTCAGAAACTCGGGGACTACATGTGGCCCGGCTGAATGGCAATGCACCTCGCCTATGCCAAAGGAGTCAAAGAGCCTCTGCGTGTAAGGCGCCCCATATTGTGCGTAATGGCTTGGAGAGATGAGGCTCGAGATATCTTCGGAAACTGCAACCCTATTGGGTCCGCAATGCCATGCCGAAAGCTCATGGACCACGTCCGGCGCAAAGATCTCGGCCGCTTGAGCCCTTGCAAACCATTCTGTTGCTGATAGAGCAAATTCCATCAAGTTGTGGACGAACTGGGGGTCTTCGTAGAAATCCATGTAGATGGCTTCGCCCCTGAGGGCCCAGGCAAGGTCGAGGGGGGAATAGTAACCGCGGCCAAGCGGAATTCGGTAAGGCGCTATCTTGCGAACCATGTAACGGGTAGCCTCGTTAAGCTTTCTGAACCACTTATTGTTAGGATCAAGGCAAAGCGTTTCAAGATCAGACTTTTCGTTGATAACAGGAGCAGCCCAGCTCGTATCCTCGCCAAACTCTATCTCGCCGGCTACGAAGGCGCTGAACTCCCCGATGCCCATGTAGGGGACGACCGACAATATCCAGTCGTCTTCGATCCCGAGGCGGATCTCCATTAGCTGTGCCTGATACTCGAGATAATCGTCGAGATATGATTGCATGTCGTGCTCGAAGTCGTACTGGTTTAGGGCAGGTCCGCGAAGGGTCAGCACTGAGGGGAAGGTGTATATCAGCGCCTGGGGTGCTCCAGGCTCCAGGCTGAAAAAATCGCGAACCCGGTTTATGCAGTCATGGAGGTCGGGTTTGTAGTACGAGATGTCGTGAAACATGTGAACACCCCGCTTGTAATGGCTTAAGATCGTGCTCAGGAAGACATGTCTCCTTATCGGTTACTTAGTAGTCATGACACCAACTACTATAATAATATTCGTATACATCCCCGATGTCAATATCGCCAATTAGGAGGCAGCGTCTGTAACCTGAGCATGTATGTGGAATCATGAGCCGAAATGGAAGAATATCCATGAAAATCTGTATTGGCCTTAGAAAATGAATTCCGCTTCGAGCCCCCTGTTTTCCAGAGAAGCTTTCTCTGAAAGCTCAATAGCTGCAACGGGATTTCTTGCCCACTCAGGAGTGATGATCAGAGGCAGATCCATAAGCACATGGTCTGCAAGGTTTCGATAGTATTTTTCAGCCAGCCTGTCGAAGTAATCAGGAATACTGCAAGGCGGAATAATCGGATATTCAACTCTCGTAAGCCTGTTGTTCACGTATGTATTGACGATTGCAGGTTTCTCCCAATCCCAACTTTCTATGACGGCTGCTCCCCGGGTTCCAAGTACAACCCACAAGGGCTTTGGTGCCGCGCAGAGATTTGATTGAACAACCTGCATCTCCAGACCGGATTCGAATTTTACATATGCTCTCCAGTAGTCTTCGACGTTAACATGATGCCAAGCTTTCTTGAGACGGTTGCCATAAACAAAAGCTTTGCGACTTCGGCAGTCTTGTCCCCAATTGTACGCAGCTATCTGGAACGCTTTTTCAAATTGGTGAACTCCCATATCGTACAGCAAACCCCCGGAAACTTCCTTCTGACTTCGCCAACCTGGATATGGCATTTGATATGAGACCATATTGCACTCAACGGAGTACACTTCGCCGATCAAGCCTAGGTCCATAATCTGCCTGAGCGTGACGATATCCGAATCCCAGTGGCGGTTATGGAAGACGGAGAGAACTACATCCCTGCATTGGGCAGCTTCTATCATCTGATCAACTTCAGCTGTTGTTATCGCAAAAGGTTTCTCCGATACTACATGGAGCCCGCTCTCTATCAAAGCCAACACAACCTCGGCATGCGCATTGGGGGGGACTGCAACTACTGCGGCATCAACAAGGCTGCTTTGGGCCATTTCCGAGGCATCCGTAAATGTGGGGATATCACCGAGCTCATTTTTGGCCGCTCGTAGGCGGGCAGGGTCTTTATCGCATATAGCTGTTGTTATCAACCCTGTAGTATTGTTGATGCTATCTGCATGATACTTGCCCATTCCATATAGGGGTCCATAACCAACAATGCCAAAACGAATTGTTTCGTCGCTTATCTTGCCAATAACATACATAAGACCCTTGATAATCAGTTCTTGAAACTGTGGAACGTTGAAAGCTCTCTCATCATGTCCTAGTGCAGTATAAAGCACTTTCCCTTTTCCGTAGTCGCGAACATAGCCCAGGATCTCTTGTGCTTGATGCCAGCTACCATACATGAATGGCTTTAGCGCTTCTTCGGCATGCGGCTTAAGCATGTAGAATTCGTCATGAATGACAAAGCTTTTATCAGCTCTAGGGATAACGGCATCAGCTTCTTTGCTGTAAGTGACGGTGATATCCGTCATCGGACCATGCTCTCTAAACTGAGCGCCGATCATTTCCATATAGCCTTTATTATTGGTCCAAGAATCGGCAGCCGAGTGGATACCTACGATGCCGCCACCACTTCGAACATAAGTGAGCAGGCCGTTTTCCTGTTTGGCGGTTAGCTCACCGCCCTGAGTATAGACTATGACGGCACTGTAATTTGACAAATCTAGGAACTTATCTCGATCCTCAGTGATTTCAACTGTAAATATCCCTGTTTGCTCCAAAAAGTCTTTTGCTATGCTGCTGCATAGGTGAAACGGGTGAAATCCTCCACCGGTCATCATAAGTATTTTTTCCATATAGCATACTCCTTCCGAAGATACTGCGGCCTTCTGCTAGGACTAAGCGGGTAGTTAGGCCCGATGCGCCGGCATCTATTTTTGCTGCTCTGACGGATTTACAGATGCCAGCGCATCGGGCGGGTTGTGTCAAATTCTGTTCGGTAACTGCCCGGCTCTATTTGAGCTCAGCTATGTTTTGTCTGATGATCTCAACCGCATCGGAAAGAGCTGCTTCCACACTCTTATCGCCGCGTATTGCGATCTCAAGTGCGCTGTCCATCGGTGCCCATACGGGATTGACTTCCGGTATGTCAGGTAGTATCGAACCGTAGTTGGCTTGCGCGCCGTAGCCTGCCACTTCAGGCATCGACTTTACATCGGGCATCTGGAGGACGTCAAGCCGCGGAGGGATACCTTCAGCGGCCTTGAAGGACTTATACATGGCTTCCTTAGTTGTTAGATAGGAGATGAGGTTTGCAGCATCAGTCTTGCGCTGGCTATACGAGCTTATGTGCCACCATTTCAGGCTTACAAACGGCGCTGGATACTTGTCATTGTCAAGCTTTGGAAGCGGAGCTACACCGTAATCGATACCGGCCTGCTTGATTCCGGGCAGTGCCCAGGAGCCATCGATGATGGCTGCAGCGTTGCCTTCACTGAATCTTGCAGGGGCCACGACGTGGTCGGTTCCGACCGGGATGATCCCTTCATCTCTGAGCGTCTTCAGAAGCTTGATGGCTTTAACAGAGCCTGGGTTGGCAAGGCCAATGTCTTTCGTATCCCATCCGGACTCGGTGGGCGCAAAGATGTACCCGCCGTATCCTGCCATTATTGCATAGGAGAAGTAGAAGCTTTCCATTGGCCACAGGATTCCGAATTTGCCCTTTTTCCGAAGCTCGCGGGATCTGTCGATCATCTCGTTGAAGGTTTTGGGCGGTTCAGGCCAAATCTTCTTGTTGTATATCATTGCTACGGTGGAGATGTCGTAGGGCACTCCGTACAGCTTGCCGTTGAATGTGGCAGCATCGACGCTTACCTTCATGAAGTTGGACAGATCGAAGGTTTTAGGGTTGACTGGGGCAACTGTTCCTGTGACGACTAACATGCCGAGCGAACCCGAAACGCTGCAGAACACGTCAGGCCCTTTGCCCATTGGCCCAGCTAACTGCACCTTGTTGGCGGTTTCCAGGACGCCAACGGGTTCAACCTTCACTGGTATGCCTGTCTTTTTGCTCCACTGATCAGCAAGGGGTTCGATAGTTCCCATCTTCTGCGGCTCGCACCAGACTACCAAGGGATCTGCGGCCATAGACGGGATGATGGCGAGTGATAGAATCAACGCACTCCAAACGACGGAGAGAAACAGACGTTTAACCTTCATGCTAACTTTCCTCCTCTGTGGTTTCAGTATTGAGTGAAACTCGTAACCACGCCCGTGGGTGGCAAGTGCGCCAGTATGGCTTGCTCGCAGCAACAAATTGGCTTTATCAGATTGCGCCCCGCATGAGAACGGAGACAATGTGTTTTCGGTCGACAAAAACAGGATGATGAGTTGAGATATGATTTCATGTCGTGCTCGAAATTGCACCGGTTGAGGATCGGTCCGAAAAGGGCTAGCAGTGAAGGAAAGGTGTATATTAGTGTCGGGTACCCAGCTGAAACCATTGTGGATCCGATCCATATACTTGCTCGAATCGGGCTTTGCAACAACAGATCCCGTGGAGCATGAGAGCATTCCGCTTGCTCGGACCTGAGTTTGAGCCAGGGATTATGCCGCCTACGGATTTAAGCTGCATGGATGCCTAGTAGTCATCCTAACGACTACTATAATAATATTAGCATATCCATTCGATGTCAATAGTACCATTGAAAACCCGAAGGCTGTAATAGAAAGGCATGTCTGTCACGGCGGCCTGAACTGGAGGGATTGTATGAAAGTCTGCGATTGCCATTGCCATGTCGGCGAATTCTATGACCAGATAAACAAGAAACATGTCTCGTATTCCCCTGCCGAGCTCGTTAAATGCATGCATGAGGCGGACGTCGATCTCGCGATTGTATCGAATATCTCAGCTGTTGACGCTCCTATGCAGGCTAATTTCGAGTTGGCTGAGTGGGTCGAAGAGTATCGGGAGTTGGTGCCAATTGCGTGGACTACTCCTGAAGTGACGAAGGTAGGTGAAGTGCGACAACTTTTTGCGTTGGGGTTTCGCGGTCTGAAGTTTCATCCGACTGCAGGAGGGTATCGGGCCGATTCGAACGAGGTTGACAGGTATCTCCGAATCTGTGCCCAAGAGGGAAAACCAGCTCTGTTTCACTGTGCTGCTGACGAGTCCTCTGCGCCCGAACGCTACATGGCACTTGCTGAACGCAATCCCGATGTGTGGATCATACTTGCCCACATGAACCTATTTGGACCTGCGGAAGCAGCCATCCGTGTGGCTGAGGCCTACCCTAACATCTGCCTCGATACAAGCTGGGCTAGGCCTGAAGATGTGAAGGATGCGATTTTGCGGATCGGGGCTGAGAGGGTTCTTTGGGGGACAGACGCTCCGCTTGGCGGGGAATGCCACTACAGGCGGGACCGGGTCAGGGCTGCGCTCGAGTCGAAACTGGACGAAGGCGAACTCAAGTCAGTGATGTGGGGGAATGCAGCAAGATTGTTCTCGCTATAAGTACATTTGCCAGTTTCCGAGCGTTCTTAAGAGGCGTCGCCTTATTGTGGATAACCGGGTGTCCAATTGTCGTCACCTGCCTGGGCAGGCTGGTAATAGGTGAGAAAATTTGAGATAGGGTAAGGTCACTGATCGGCACTGATTCGAATTAGCATCAAAGGATTATGTTTGCGCATCTGTTTTTGTGAGGACATGTATCGCACATGTTGAATCTTGTGAGATGGTCGGGGAGGCTTGGCCCTAATGGCAAGACCAACGAAGTCGATTTGAGCGGCATCATCAAGAGTGAATCGCTGAGGGTTACGCCAATGGCGTCGGCGTCAAGCAGAGAGAAGAGGGCCGACTGCGCATCTAAAGGCATAGCCTCGCATCCGGGCGCTATACGAGGACCTGTCTCCATTCCGCATTCGTCTGCGCGCTGGGCGCAGGTTTGGCGGATACGCGATGCAAGGCGTTGGAGGGAGATAGTCCCCATGGCATCGAGGACGATTCCCGCAAGCGGGTCGCCAGTGTCGAACTCCGCTTTCACTTGGCGCTCGAGGAGGGGCCCTATGGTAGCTATCGCTAGCATCACATGGCTTGCACCTTCGAACAGCAGGCCACTGCAGGGGATGAACGCGTTGCTATTCTCGGCGATTGAGTCAAGGAAGATGCCTTTGTCGGCTATGGAGGCTATCGGGAGAGTCGTGGCCACTACGCGCGGGACGACGAGGCCGTCGATGACGGCCCTGTTAGCCTCATCGATGGCGGCTAGCGTGGCTAACAAGGCGACATCGTTGCTAATATCCGGAGGCAGGCAGTTGTCAGCCTCGAGCTTGACGATTACGTCGGACATTCCCAAGGACCTGAGGACATCCTCCGCAGGAACCGGTTCGGGTTTTAAAGTCAGTACCGTCTGTTTCAAGAGGAAATCATCCATTCGATCGATGCCTCCGTCTGTTCTGCAGGGCTCGTGTGAGCGCTTGGCTCTACCCTGAGCCCCAGCTGTTATCCTCTGGAAAGAAGCATGGAGTCGGTGAATGCCTCCATAAATAGGGGGCTGGCTCCGAGTTCCACATGCTCGATCGTTTTTGCCAGGTTTTGCGCCTCCCTGTATGCTTTAGCGCTTACCAATGCTGAAATTACGCCTTGGCCTGCGGCGTTTCCCAAAGAGACCAGACGGGCATCGCCCGCATCAGGAAGCAAACCGATGGCAGTGGCGGCTTCGGTATCAAGATAGGTTCCGAAAGCTCCGGCAAGGACTATCTGCGAAAGCTCTTCCGCTTCTATCCCGATTTCTGCAAGAAGTATTTCGACTCCTGCCCTAATGGCGGCCTTGGCCAACTGCAGCTCGCGCACATCGCGCTGGGTCAGGACTACATCTGGGCCTTGTGACCCCGATTTGGCCAACACGAATTGGAGGCCGGCTTGGTCCTTGATAAGGCGGCTTCTAAGAGGACTTCCCGGATCAACTCTGTCCGGGTCGAAAGCCCCTGTTTCCGAGATCATCCCGGCTTCGCGAAGGACTGCGATGAGGCTTATCAATCCCGAACCACATATCCCCCGAGGGCTCGCGTCTCCGATTACTTGGCACTCGATGTCATCTTTGCCCATGCGCACACCGTCTATTGCCCCCGGGGCCGCGATCATTCCACAGGATATGTTGACTCCCTCGAAGGCGGGCCCTGCAGCAGTCGAGCACGCGAGGATTCTTCCGTTCGCTGCGAGCATGATCTCGCCGTTTGTGCCTATATCGATAGCAAGTGTCGGGGCTGAGCTCTCACTCATGCCTGAAACGAGTGCCACCGCCAGAGCGTCGGATCCTACGAACCCGGCGATGTTGGGCAAAAAGAAGAACTTGCCTCTGGGATTGGCGCACGCAAGGCCTACTTCCGCAGGCGAGCATGGGGCGGATTCCAGAACTGCCGGAGCGTAAGGAAGCCTTGCCAGCCTACTCGGGGAGATACCGCAGAACAGATGGTGCATGCATGTGTTCCCGACGGCCCCCACTAAGTAGACGTCGTCAGGCGACGCGTCTGCGTCAGCCAAAAGGTCGTTGGCAAGCTCGTTCACGGCCTCGATGACCTCTAGCCTTAAAGTCTCAAGCCCCTCTTTCGACTGCGAGTAGGCGATGCGGGAGATCAGGTCGGCGCCGTGGGCGGTCTGCGGGTTGACGGTTCCTTTGACGCCGATTACGGTGTTTGTCGCCAAGTTCACCAAGTACCCCACTAAGGTGGTAGTGCCGATGTCCAGCGCGATGCCGAGAGGATGCCGCCCGCCACTTTCACCACGCCGTGTTGGCTTGGCTGTCGCAGCGAAAACATCTGCCAGTTTTCCGTCGATGAAGACGCCGGTCAGGGCGATGCCGTTGTCGGCGCAGGGGACGATGGATGAGGAGGATGTGCCTGCCGACTGAGCAGGACTCGTGGCTTCGGCCATTGCTTCTCCGACAGACTGGGCAAGTTTGAGGGTCGGGATTGAGGCTGGCTCTGGGCACTCAGATAAAATCCCGTCGGCGATTTGGCAATACTTTGGCAACCCAAAAGCTAGTGAGATCCGCTCCCAGTCTGAACGGGCAGAAGACGTAGGGTCAATGGATACGGTTTTCGCTTCAACGCGCGCATCGGCTGACTCAACCTGATTGTCCAGCCATTTGCTGTCCGTCAGTATGGAGGCGTTTTGATTGCCCGGCGCGACTCGGGACAAGACGGTTATATCCGCATCCCCCAAGATAGTAGCCTGGCAGGCGAGCCTCGCGCCTGAGGCGATTTCGTTGGCCGAAAGATGCGCGAGCTCGATCTCGGTGGGCGCGGATATTCCGAGCCCTCCTTCAACTACGACCTTGCACTTGCCGCAGACGCCCCGACCCGCGCAGGGCGCGTATACGTGCACACCTGCACGACCGAGCGCCGAGGAGATAGTATCCCCGGGGTTAGCTGGAATCTTCATCTTTTCCGTAGACAGGATAATAGAGGCCAATTTCTATCGTCTTCCTTCACTCATGAATGCGTCGATGTTTTCGTGGGGCGTCTCATACGGCAGATCGCATCCGGTACTCAAAATGAAGTTCTCGACGCCTGACATTGTATCGAGGAGTTCGCGAACGGCTTGCGCGACCCCGGCTGCATCTCGATACAGCATAACTCCGACAGGGTCCACATTCCCGATGAGAACGACATCAGGATCTACAACGCCTGCAGCTGCACGCATGTTCACAGGAGCATCGAGGCTCAGCCCGTGGGCTCCGGTAGCGCACATCTCGCGAAGGATGTGCGTTGTGTCTCCGCATATGTGAAGAACCATCATGTCGGCCATGCCAGGCGCTTCGAACACCTCCCGGACGTACGTGCCGCAGAATGTGGCGAACGACCGGGGAGAGAGGAATGTGGCAGTAGGCTCGAGCACTACTATCATATCTGCTCCCGCCTCGGTGAGCGCGCGTGAATAGCGGATGCATATGTCCTGGGCGAACCTGACTATTTCATGGACCAATTCGGGATCGGTGATGGTCGCCATTGCAATATCGGATGCGCCCATGAGCAATCCCGCCAGGGTGAACGGTCCGGCCACGTAAGCCGCACACGGCACGGATATGCTTCTCTTCATCAGCTCCATGGTCTTGATGTAACCTGCAAGCCTTGCGTCGTCAAGCGGGTCGAGGACGCGAAGCGCGTCAAGGTCGGACACTTCCCGGATTGGGTGTTCCTCTACAGAAGGCGACTCGTAGAGAGGGTATCTCACCGGCAAACCAAGCGCGCCTGCTTCAAGCGACAGGTCCATCATGAAGAAAACTGCGTCGGGAGCGAACCGCGCCGCGATTCTATCCATGGTTTTGGCATGGAGCGCGGGATTGAATTCGTTCTGCTTGAGTGAGGAGCCAGTCAGCTTTGCTCCGGGGTAGCCCAAGAGCGGGGCGACGAGCCTTCGTTTGCCTGACATTGCCAGTTCTATCAGTTTCATGATCGTGTCCCCCTATGCGGAGATCAGCCGGCGGCCGAGATCCACTGCCGAGCTTGCGTCTGCTGCGTAACCATCTGCTTTTATCTCCCTGGCATAGTGGTCTGTGACCGGCGCGCCGCCCACGATCACCTTTACCTGGTCCCTGATCCCCGCTTCCTCCAGCGCATCGATCGTGGTCTTCATAGCTGGCATAGTCGTTGTCAGCAGGGCTGACATCCCTAGTATATCAGGCCGTTCGTTTCTGACTGCGTCCACAAATGCGTCCGCGGAAACGTCGACCCCAAGATCTACGACTTCGAAGCCTGCTCCCTCAAACATCATCTTGACCAGATTTTTGCCGATGTCATGAAGGTCTCCTTTGACTGTACCTATTACGACTTTGCCCTCAGACGGCGCTCCGGTCTCAACGAGCACGGGCCTGATCACGTTGAGACCTGCGGTCATGGCTCTGGCAGCCACCATAACTTCAGGAACGTAAATCTCGTTGTTCTTGAACTTGACGCCAACCACACTCATGGCGGCGATCAATCCTTCGTTTAGGATCTCAGTTGCGCTTCGGCCTTCTGCAAGGGCCTGCTCTGCAAGGGCCTTTACCTTGGGCGCATTTCCACTTTCCAAAGCTTCTCTCATTTCTAAGTAATCATGCAATGCCCTAACCCCCTTGTGTCAGATAGTTCACCAACTCCCATTTTAGAGGAATGGCAAATGAAGTCCATGGACGGTCTTGTGGTTTCATGGATTATCCTGCTGAAATCATGCTTTGGCGATAGGCTGTTGGCGAGATTCCTTCCATCCGCTTGAACGAGCGGCTGAAATGGGCGGGGTCTTGAAACCCCACTGCGGCAGAAACCTGTGCCACTGTGAGCTGCGGCATGGCCAGGAGGTGTTTGGCTTCGCTAATGCGGAGGGCTGTGAGGCAGTCCATTACCGACATGCCTGTTTCCTCCTTAAAGAGATGGCTCAGATGGGAGGGGCTGATATGGACTGATGATGCTATGTCGGCCAAAGACAGTTTGGAAGCGAGGTTGCTTTGCATGAACCTAATGGCCTCCTGTACTTGCCCTGAGGGCAAATCAGGAGTATCTTGGACGGCATCCATGAACTCGTCCATTACCCGCACGATCCAGAAACACACCTCTTCGAAAGTCTCGCAACGGGACAGATCTCCGATGGACTGGTAGTTGAGGCCGAGTATTCGTTCGGGGTCGGCGCCTGCTTCCACTGCGGCGCGGGCGAGGAAGACGGCAAGTTCGAGGAGACGGGCTTTGATGATGTCCGGGCGGTCAGGTTGACTCAGGAAAATATCGGCCAGGATCTCATTGAGCATCCGCTTTGCCTCCGTTCGCTGCCCGCTTCGGACTGCCGATAGGAGCTCTCTTTCTTGCTGAGGCGAATAGAGGCCGCGGATGGAAAACTGCTCTTCAATGCGCTTGCGTTCCTGGATGGCTTCGCCGAGGAGCCGCTGTTGCCTGTATATCTCGTTTCTCTGTTCGAGTGCTAGGTCCTCGGAGCGCACTATATAAGTGGATACTGCGAAGAGCAGTTCCGCAGCGGCCTGGACGCGGCGGGTTGTTACCTGCTCAAGCTGGGTAATGGCGGCTTCAAGTTGAGGAAGAGGAATATCAAGATCGCGGAGGCGTTCGACGGAATCGCGAATCAGATATTCGTCTGGCTCCCACATGATGACCTGCCCGCAGATGACCGCGCCTAGCAGGGTACCGTCGCTCACCAGCGGCGCGGCCCAGCAGACGAGCCCGGCATGGCACTGGAAGACGTAGAGATCTCCGAGGTATGCGGCTTGCCTTGCGGCATATGCATACGACCTCGAACAGCGATTACGGCCTTCCTCGGAGGAACGGACCAGGCGGCAGAAGGCGCAGTCTTCCCATGTCCGGGAGGCTATGGCTGGCGCCCCGGTGGCTTTTACGATGCGCGCCGCTATCCCCGTGGCTTCTTTGAAGGATCGGAGGACGCGGGTGAGCGCGCCATCGGCCAAGATGTCGTCGAGACAGGTCACTTGCTCAAACCTCCGTTTCTCAGTTCAACGTTCTGCGGCTCCCGTGCAATCTCCTTGAACGAAAGAAGAATAGCGGGAATGCGGAAGACCAATGCATGATTGTATGCGAAAATGCTGGCAAACCGGGTCCGCCACATAGATTCTCCATCCTTCTCGGATGGCTTCGTGGCGATTGCGTCGAAGTCGTTGACATTGCGTCCGCGCGGCCAGTAGAATGATAGTAGTAGTCAATATTACTACTACCCCATTTTTCGTCTGGAGGCAAGAGCAAATTGGCTGGACTTGTTGAAACCCTGCAGGACATGGGCTTGTCCCTTAATGAAGCCAAAGCGTATCAAGCGCTTCTGCGCTATGGCGCTGCCAACGGTTATGAAGTGAGCAAGCGGTCGGGGATCACGAGGTCTGTCGTTTATGGCGTCCTCGACAGGCTTCTCGAGAAAGGATTCGTTCTGCAAGTCGATTCCGATCCGGTGATGTACGCTCCGTTGCCCCCTTCTCAGCTGTTGAAGGAATACAGGGAACTCTATGATAGAAACCTCGACAACCTGGAACGTTCTCTCAAACAGATGGAGTCCGGCGTGTCGGAGGAAAGTTACATACTGGGCGTGGCCGGATATGAGGACACTATCCGCAAGGCCCGTGAGCTTATCCGCGGGACGAAGCATGAGGTCGTTGTCTCTGCTTGGGGGAGCGACTGTGTTCCTCTCAAGGAGGAGCTGGAGGCTGCGGAGGGCGCGGGACGAACCGTGATCATATTCTGCCACACGAAGGTTCCATTCTCGGTAGGAACCATATACGAGTATGGGCTTGCAGAGGACATCATCAAGGAGAAATGGCCGAACCGGCGCATTATTGTGGCAACCGATTGCAGGAATGTGCTGGTGGGTGATATCAGGCATGATGAGAACCTTGGTATTGTAACGACAAATCCTATGATTGTGCAGATGGCAGTCGAACACGTGATCCTTGACATCCTCCATTTAGCACAGCTCAAGGCAGGGATCGGGGATCTTGCCGAGCAAATTCAGAGCGGTGCAGATTACCTCAGGGTCATAGAAGATCAGCATGCCAAGCTCGATCTTGGTGGGGCGGTGCTGCCCACGCCGGTTCCATTGCCATCTGACTGAGCAGACCTCGATAAGTTTGGGTCTGCATTGCCCGCAATTCAGAGCCTAGCCGCCCGGTTAGGCCAAGATACTTCTCGCGAATTATATTCAGTCTGCTTGACCGGCACCTGGTCCTGCGGGGGACAGGGTGAAGCATCGCGGAGGTGTAGATGGGCCAAATGAACTGCACTACTATGGACATCCCCGATGACCTTGTGGCACGGGCCAAAAGGGATCTTGCTGATGTGTGGGAAGGAAGAAGCATAGAGCCTGTGATCCTACTTGCCCCGGAGGATCCAGCGCTTCCCGACTACTCGGTGGCCGAGAGGATGGAAGATCCGGAAAAGGATCTGGAATACCAGTTGGCTTCCGCTCATTGGGATCTCGCCTGCCTTCGGGCAGGCTTTTGCAATATTCCATCGATATGGCCGTACATGGGCGTGGGCGTAATCCCCTCAGCATACGGTTGCGAGATAAGGATAACTCCCGGAGAAGACCCGTGGACCATCCCTATCACAGATGACCCCGACGATGTGTATCGGCTGAAAAAGCCTGACCTGGCGCGATCGGGACTTGCCGCCAAGGTGCTCGATAGGATCGGCTATTTCTCCGAGATGACCGGGGGCACTGTGCCGATTAGGCTCACAGACGTGCAATCTCCTATGGATACTGCGACTCAGATCCTAAATTACGAGGAACTGCTAATAGCGATGTACACCGCTCCTGATGCAGTTCACTTCCTTCTCGAAATGGTGACCGATTCACTGATCGAGTTCGTCCGGATGCAGGAAGCGAGGGCGGTCAATTTCTTCGGCCATACCCATGTCAACCTTTGGCGGCCACGAGGCATCTATGTGAGCGACGACGTGACAGCCGTGGTATCGCCCCAGCATTACCGCGAGTTCATGAAAGCCCCTAACGAGCGTCTCTCCCGCGCTTTCGGAGGCATATCCATCCATTGCTGCAGGGGGTACGAGCAAAATCTCATGGAAGTGGCGAACCTCGAGGGCTTCATGAGCTTTGACGCTGATAGCCACTACAACAGCATCGATTCCATAGGAAGCGCTCTGACTGCTGTGGACGGCTGCCCAAATTGGGGCGGGGCGGGCGAGGAAAAGCCGTTGCGTGAAGACGAGAGGCGATCCAGGGGCATTTGGCATGCTTGGGCAGAGAATGCAGATGAAGCCATCTACAGGGTCCGGGCTGCCCGGCGCTGGGGATTCGGGATAATTCTCATGCTCAAGTGCGGCGGCGTGGCGGAAGGCGTGGAGGCTGCCAGGGAGATTCATCGGGCCACAGAGGGAGGAGTGTGGTTGACTGATGAGGATTGACCCCCTTTGTTTGGGGCAGCGTCGGCCGAGCCTGTATTCTAGCTCGTTGATCTAAGGATCTGTTTGCATGGGCGCGTCCAGTCTTCGGAGGCAGTGGGCAAGATGCAAGATCGAGCAGAGCGAGGCATGCTGCCCCAAACACTCAAAATGGGCGGCTATCGCCATATCAAGAACTCGTCAGATGGGCCGTAAAGCCCTTGGCTTGGGTTCGTATTCGGATACCAGAGAATGTCGAATCATGAAGATGCGGGCAGGGCTTGTGGAATCCCCTTTCGCAGGGAGAAGGTAAACCTTCGAGGTGGCTATGGCAGCAAGATCCTAGCCAGCGACCGGCTAAGATGACATAGAGGTCCCGGCAAACTGGCAGCTTCACGTGTGCGATGCGCCTATTTGCACCAACCCTTTCAAGAACAATCCCCTTCTGTCTCGGCTGAGTCGGATTGCCATGTTAAGGCCGCAAAGAGGGCCTTCTGGCGGGCATAGTGCATATACATGGAAAACACAGCACAGACTGGCAAGGACTTTGTTAGCGACCTATGCAAATCTCCGGGCGATACGGGAGAGATGGTCCATCGCGTTCGCAGAAGTGATTATTGTTAATGTGCAGGAATTCTATGACTGGCATAGAACTATACTGCTAAAAGAGGATTATACAAGCTTCGAATGGTCTCGGAAATTACCGGAAACAAGGGATGAGCAAACGGAATTGATTGTGATCTTTGTTTAGAAGCTAAATTATAGTGAAGATTTCATGAGGGAGCACGGACAATGATTAAGAAGAAAATACGCAAGGATGACGGCAGATATCTCATATATTACTCGTTCCCCCTAAACGACGGGAAAGGCGGGGATGAGTATCTAGCTATTCGGGGAGATGATGAGGGAGGGGTGACGGACAGTGTCGGAGATGCGGTGGAACCCTGTGCTCAAGCAATGGGTCATAACTGCAACCCACAGGCAGGAAAGGACGTATAAGCCTCCCGAAGACTTCTGTCCGTTGTGCCCTACACGGGATACATCATTTCCGACGGAAGTGCCTGATTATAGCTACGAGATTGTGGTTTTTGAAAACAAGTTCCCTTCTTTCCGGCATGTTCCGCCTGAACCGGCAGTGGAAGGCACCGGCGTCCTCAGAGTCCAACCCGCACAAGGCATTTGCGAAGTAGTCCTCTACACAGACGAACATCACACCACATTTGCAGACCTCGATATTGACCACATCACAAACCTTATTGAAGTATGGACAGACCGATATAGCGAGCTCGGATCGATCGATTACGTAGATTATGTCCTCATATTCGAGAACAAGGGGGATGCTGTAGGAGTGACCCTCCATCATCCCCATGGGCAGATCTATGCGTTCCCATATATCCCGCCGATCCCTGCGAAAGAGCTCGAGTCGGCCAAAGAGTACCGCGACGCTACCGGAAGGTGCCTTTTTTGCGACATTCTTGAGCAGGAGCTTGATGACGGGAGGCGGGTGGTCGCCGGCAACTCGCATTTCGCGGCTGTCGTGCCTTTCTACGCCCGATATCCATATGAGGTCCACGTTACATCGAAAAGCCACAGGTCATGCTTGCCCGATCTTGACGGCGATGAGAGGAGATCGCTTGCTGAAATCTTGAAATCAGTGACGCGCGGTTATGATCGCCTCTTTGGATTCTCCCTTCCTTACATGATGATCATGCACCAAGCTCCGACCGCCAAGGGCGATTGGAGCCATTGCCATTTCCATATAGAGTTCTACCCCCTTCATCGAACTGCCACGAAAATCAAATACCTGGCGGGTTGCGAGTCGGGAGGGGGCACTTTCATAAACGACACGCTTCCAGAGGAGACAGCTGAAGAACTGCGTACAGCTATCGAACGCGCAACTTCTGCTGATGCGGCTTTGGCTTGTTCTTGTGAGACGACGGAAGGAGGCGTCAGAGGGGGCGGAGCTGGTGACGGTAGATAGCGGGTGGCTTCTGGACCAGTTCCGGCAAGAGTTCGGTGAGTCTGCAGACGGCGAGGTTCATATCGCCCGGGCGCCTGGAAGGGTAAACCTCATCGGTGAACATACTGATTATTCAGGCGGATTTGTGTTACCCGTGGCCATAGGACACGATGTCGCCATCGCGTTCAGGGCGCGCACCGACAGGAATGTGAGCCTCTATTCGTGCGATTATCATCAAAGGACCCGGTTTTCGCTGGACGAAATCCTTCCTTCGGCAGATGCCCGGTGGAGCAACTACTTCCGAGGGGTAGCATGGGCTCTTGAGGGATGCGAATACAAGGGAAAAGTGGAACTGAAGTTCTCGGGCAACGAGGGCGAGCTCAGGCTTTGCGGACTTGATGCAGTCATATCAGGCGATGTGCCCGAAGGGGCGGGGCTCAGTTCATCGGCGGCTTTCGAGGTGGCTTCCGCCATTTCCCTTCTTGCTGCGGCAGGAATCGATGTTGCCCTTATAAACGCTACCCAATCCCGATGCGGACTCGAGCTTAGGCGTTGGATAGCCTTGGCCTGCCAGCACGCTGAAAACAGCTTTGTAGGGGTTAACTGCGGAATCATGGACCAGATGGCATCCTGCATGGGACGGGCGGATCACGCAGTCTACTTGGATTGCAGAAACCTCCGGCATGAAGAGGTAGAACTGGGGCTCGGCCGGGCCGAGGCGGCACTGGTAATCTACGACACGGGCATAAGGCGCGGGCTCGTCGACTCAGAGTACAATCACCGGAGGCAAGAGGTAGAGCTGGGCACAAGGATGATATCGGGGGCATTGAGGCGCGACGACATCCGGACCCTTCGAGATATCGACATTGCCCTATTTGACGAGATAAAGGGGATTCTCCCCTCTATAGTGGCCCGCCGCTGCGAACACGTGATAGCCGAGAACGAGAGAGTTCAAGGCGGCGTGGAAGCGCTAAGACGGGGTGATCTGAGAGCTTTCGGAGATCTGATGTGGCAGTCTCACGAGAGTCTGAGGGATTTGTATGGGGTTAGCTGTCCCGAACTGGACATGGCGGTTGAAATTGCCTGGAAGAC
>ERZ795045.1872-NODE-1872-length-22246-cov-5.257221_pt1 | contig 22246 bp, 18 predicted proteins | sample MGYA00375129_ERZ795045 | MGnify/ENA primary metagenome ERZ795045 (study PRJEB30174, sample SAMN05720166) | activated sludge metagenome | isolation source: anaerobic digester from wastewater treatment plant | place: Japan | collected 2015-05-15 ...
CCACCCCCCCTGCCTTGGGCCTGAGGAGATGCGTGAACGGCGAGTTCTGTCTCGCGTGCTTGTCCTGACGGAACCTCGTCCCCTCGACGAAGTTGAAGATGGAGACGGGCATCCCCTTGAACTTCTCGCACGACTTCTTCGCGATCTCGAGGTCCTTCCCTTTGAGCTTCGGCCTTCGGCGTATCTCCTCGGGCGTGCATCTCCGCATGACCGGGAAATCCACGGCCCAGAACGCCTGCCCCACGATCGGCAGCCAGAGGAGCTCCCTCTTCACGAAGAACTTGAAGTCGGGGATCTTGCGATAGAAGAGCCGGATGAGCACCATGATGTCCACCCACGTCTGGTGGTTGACCACGAGCATGCATGAGCCCGGCACATGTACGGAGTCGAGCCCCCTGACGAGCCATTTCGTCTTTCGGGACATGGCCTGCGGCAGGTCGAGGAAATAGAGCCACACGTCCGCCACCCTGTGGAGCAGCCAGGTGCAGCGCCTCCTCCACGCCTCCACCGGGACGACCCACTTGAGCAGCGCCACCGTGTAGAACGGGACGGTCAGCATGAACGTGTCGGCGACGAAGAGCAGCATGGAGAGGATTCCCCTCAGCTGTGCACCCACGAGTCGCAGTAATCGTACCATGTCCTTTTCCTGGAATGCGCAAGGTGTCTTTGAGAACGCTAGGGCCTGCGAGCCTTCGATGCCTCCCAGATCTCGTCCATTTCCTGGATGGTCATCTCGTCGAGAGCCTTCTTGCGCCTGGCCGCCTCGCGCTCGATGAGCCGGAATCTCTCCCGGAACTTCGACATGCTCGAGCGGAGCGCAGCCTCGGGATCGACGGAGCACAGCCTGGCGCAGTTGATCACCGAGAAGAGCAGGTCTCCAATCTCCTCCTTGATCCCTGCACGGTCCTGCCTCGAGATCGCATCTTCGAGCTCTGCGATCTCTTCTCTCAACTTCTCGATCACCCCCGAGGCGTCCTCCCAGTCGAACCCCACCCTGGAGGCCGCGGACTGCATCTTCCGGGCCGCCATGAGTGCGCACATGGATCTCGGGATGCCGTCGAGGATCGATTCTGTTGCCGTGGCCCCCTTCTCTTCCTTCTTCAATGCCTCCCAGTTTCTTGCCACCTCCATGGGGGTGGACGCCTCTGCCCCGCCGAAGACATGAGGGTGCCGGTGCACGAGCTTCGCCGAAAGGCCCTCGATGACGTCCTTGAGGGTAAACTCACCCTTGTCCCTCGCGATCAGGCTGTGGAAGATCACCTGGAGCAGAAGATCTCCGAGCTCCTCGCGCATGTGAGGCGCATCCCCCGACGCTATGGCATCGAGGAGCTCGTATGCCTCCTCCACCGCGCACCCGGCTATGGACTCATGGTCCTGGGCCGCATCCCACGGGCAGCCCCCTGGCGCCCTGAGCACCTCGAAGAGATGTACCAGATCGTCGAATTCCTTCATGTTGAGCGTCTCCTCCCGCCGAGTGGGAATCATGACACAACACCGCCTCGTTCCTCAACCCATTTGAGCTCGACGGGCTCCTTCCCGTTCACGCCCTCGATCTCTGACGGCAAAGGGGCAGATCCACGCCCAGACAGGGTCGCCCCTGGCATGCCGTTCCTTCCCGCACGCAGGAGATCCTCGATCACCACAGGCGGCATGCCTGAACGCTGGTTGCGAGAGACGAAGCCCGCATCACCACCGCACATCGGCGGCGTGCATGGCTGCCCGGAACGAGGATCCCGACCCGATTTCCTTGAACAGTGCCCCCTCAGCCGTCCGCTGCGGTGAAGGAGACTGCCGGCTGGGGTCCCCTGGAGGGGAGTACGTCAAAGCTTTCCTGCGGAACGCCGTCGAGGGCTGCGAAGTCTGCCGGTTCGGTGGCCGGCAGGGACTTCCCAGGCGAAAGAACGCTCTCCCGGCCCACTCGGTTCGCAGAGCGCACCAGGTAAGACAGGCTCATGAGCAAGAATCCGGCAGCCAGGATGAAGAGGCTCGCGGACAGGCGGGCACCCGTCACCCTGGACATCTCGTCGCCGTCGATGTCGATGGGGATCATCCCGGCCTCGATCACCCACACGCCCGGCCCGTACTGCCCGAGACCCCGGGTGGGGGTCGCCTGCGTGCATCCCACGAAGAGAGGCTCTTCGAGAAAGGCGGGCATCGAGGCGGTCTCCTCTATGCAGCGGTCGAAGAAGGTCACCAGGTGAAGCCTCCCCGAGGCCTCGGCCGCAATCGGGGATGCTGAGGCTTCACAAGGAAGCACCAGGAAGCACGAGAAAGCCGCAGACATGAAGATCACGAGTCTCGCCACGATCATCCTGACCATCATGAACACCAATCCGTCCGTCATGTACCCATCACCATGGCCTGTGACCACCACCCTTGAGGGATAGCGGCCGTGACCGACCTTGTTGCATGCTCCTCACGCACCAATACGGAGAGAACCCGACTTCCCCATCTTCAACGAATCAACCGGCAAACAATCTGAACGGTCAACTCGACAAGGCAGAGGTCTCCGATCGTGTAATATAATTGCAAAAATCAGGCCCGCAAGAGGGCACTGGGGAATGGGGAATGAAACAGGATCACGAGCGTTTCACTACACGTTCTTGAGACCCCCCATCAACCACGGCCGCTCCCATGGGCAGCCATGCGTGTGGGTAATTTTTTACTTCTTTGGCAAATCTTTTCCTCTTTCTCTTCAGGGTTCGATGGCGGAATCGGGGCATTCGGGCAGCACCGTGGCGATGTGCCCACGGGCGCAGGGTCGCTCGATCACCTTCATGGATCTCCACTTCCCCGCCAAAAACCTCATGTAGAAGACCAGGCCGAGGAGGCTCACGTAGGCGGTGGCCGTCACCCACGCCGCCAAGACACCCATACCCAGCACCGCGATCATAACGAACGTGGGGACGACCAAGACACCCGCGGAGAGGAGCACGATGGCGATCATGACGAACCTGGTGTCGCCCGCACCCTTGAGCGCAGAGGAGAAGACGACATTCATGGTGTCGAAGACGCTGTAGACGGCCACGAACCTGAGGAGGGTCTTGGTGAGATTCTCGATCTGAGGGAAGAGCTCCGCCTGTGACCCGTGTGCGAAGGGGGCCGTGAAGATCGAAGGGAAGAACACGTAGAGCGCCGCCACGGTGATCATGTAGGCCGATGTTATGGCGAAGCCCGCGTAGGTGCTGCGCTGTGCGACATCAGGCCTGCCGCCTCCGATGTACCTTCCGACGAGCACGCTCACCGCGATACCCACGCCTATCATGGGCATGAACGCGATCGTGTTGATGTTGAACGCGATGTTCGTGGCGGCCAGGCTCACCGTCCCCAACCTGCCCACGATGAGCACGAAGCAGGCGAAGCCGGCCATGTCCAGGAAGAACTGAATCCCCGAGGGTGCGCCGAACCTCACGAGCCTCTTGAACAGTTCCGGGTCGAAACGCCATCCTTCCAAGACAGCGTAGCGCTTTCTCAAGGCACCGAAGGACATCAGGGATGCGTAAGAGGCCATGGAGAACACGCCGGAGGCGACCGTCGCGAGGGCGGCCCCCTTGATGCCCATCTCCGGCAGACCGATCCTGCCGAAGATCATCCCGTAGTCGAGCACGAGGTTCAGCGCGGTGGCAGACACCGTGATCCACATGACCGTCACCGTACGGCCCAGCCCCGTGAACAACCCCGACAGGGCGGCCGATGCGATGGCAGGGAACGAACCGGCGCACAGGTAACGGAAGTAGACGACCTCGTTCGCCCTCACCGCCTCCTCGTGGCCCACCATGGCGAAGATCACGTCTGCGGGTGGGACCATGGCCAGCAGCACCAAGCCGCCAACCACCGAGACGTACAACCCCTGCCATGTCACGGGCCCCACCCTGTGGTGCATGCCGGCGCCGTCGTACTGGGCGACGAACGTGCTCACGTACCCGGCGGTGCCGACGAAGAAGCTCATCAGCGTGAAGTTCAGCATGCCCGCGGGCATGGCCGCCGCTATCGCCTGCGGCGAGTACCATGCGAGGAACATCCTGTCCACGAAGTGCTGGACTGCCCATGAAGAGGTGCTGAGAATGAGGGGAAGGGCAAGGGTCAGCACTTCCGCGTACCCGCCTTCCCTTATCCTCGAGTCGCCCGCACGGCGAGTCATTCATCACCGCCCATGTGTGTTTGGGTGAACCATGCATGCATATCACGGCATGACGGCCCCCAGTCAAGCCCGTCCATGGGAAAAGCCCCGGGCGCACCCATGCATGGCAGGCACGTATCGGGTTTTCCGCAAAGACGCCTTGCCATGAGAGAGAGGTATCGTCTAATGAAGAGTGAGCGAAGCATCGAACAGCACGATGCAGGCTTGCACGAAAGGGGGACGAGCCATGGCGGTGCATTACGAACAGGTGGAACAGGCACTCGAAAAGACACGCGGCGCCCTGAGGAGAGACGGCGGCGACGTGGAGCTCGTGGACGTCTCGCCGGACGGGATCGTCCAGGTGAGGCTCAAGGGTGCCTGCAGCGGGTGTCCCATGGCCACCTTAACCATAAAGTCCCTGATAGAGCGCGTGCTCCTCAAGGAGGTCCCGGGCGTCAGGGAAGTCAGGGCCGTCCCATGAACGGGGGCTGCCGACAACAAGACCGCACCTTGGCGCTCTGCCCGGCAGCCCTCCCGGTCACGATCCACGCCCTGCCGGCAGGCTGTGCCCTGGCCGCGCCGGCAGGAACTCCGGCCCCATGCCGCGCCCCGGCCGGTGACGGTCAGGCCCTGGATGGACCTCATGGCCGCAAGCGAAGCCGGCAATCCTGACACCTTGGGCGTGCACACGCTCGCGGTACCCCTGCCCGGGTTCGAGGACCTCGGGTGTTCCAACGCGTATGTCCTCGGTACCGGCCCGGTCACCCTCATCGACACTGCCCCCAAGTTCCCCGGCTCTCTGTTCACCTTGGAGAGGCAGCTGGCCTCTCTCGGATACTCGTGGTCCGACGTGGAGCGCATCATACTGACGCACGGCCACATAGACCATTTCGGCCTCGTTGGTTCCATCCGCGAGGCCTCGTCGCGCAGGATTTCCTGCCACATCCACGGCGAAGACGCTTGGAGGCTGTCACCCGGCCACCTCTCCTCGGGCATGTTCACGGAAGAGGCGGTGCGCTTCTACGAGCAGGCAGGCATCCCCGCCCATGTCCTTGACCGCATGAGGAGACGGTTCGTCTTCTTCCGCGCCTTGTGCGACCCCATAGAAGACATCCTGCCCATGTCCGACGGCGACACCTTCAGCGGGCTGGGGTTCGAGCTCAGGGTGATCCACACCCCAGGCCACTCGCCCGGGTGTTGCTGCCTCTACGAACCGCACAGAAAGATCCTCTTCTGAGGGGACCACCTCCTCAAGCACATAACACCCAACCCATTCCACGAGGTGAATCGTTCTCTCCTCGCAGACCCTTCCTACAAGAGCCTCGAGGCGTACCTGTCCTCGCTCGGGCGGGTCTTAGGCCTGGATGTCAACCTCGCCCTGCCGGGCCACGGGCCGCCCATAGAAGACATACAAGGACTGATAGAAGGCTATCGGGAACACCACCGGGCCCGGACGGAGGAAGTGGCAAGGGCGCTCGGGAAAGGGCCGAAAACCGTCTACGAGCTGTCGTTCGACGTGTTCCCGTCACTGAACGAAAGCGAGGTATCGCTCGCGGTCTCGGAGATCGTGGTGCACCTCGAGCCACTCCTGGAGTCGGGACGGGCACGCATCGTGGATACGGGCCCCCCAATCCTCTACGCAGGGTCCTGACGGAACGCGCCCCGATGGAGCAGTAGACGGCGCCGTTGTCGCGGGAGCCGGTCGGCCGTAAACGCAGGCGCTTGACAAACCGGACCCTGCCGTTCAAAGACGTGGGTACCGGGAGATACCGGTCTTATGCCCGGGTCCCCCCGTGCCGGGGATTGACCGCAAGACGACAGGACAAGGCATGGTGAAGGCTGGATGAAACACACCCACATCGACACGTCCCTCATCATCGAGTCCATGATCGAGCCGCAAAGCCGGGTGCTCGATCTCGGCTGCGGCGACGGGTCGCTCTTGAGCTCGCTGATCGCCCGCAAGCGGGTGGAGGGGACCGGGGTCGAGATATCCCATGACATGGTGGCCAGCTGCCTCGCGAAAGGGCTGTGCGTCTTCCAGGCGGATATCGACAAGGGGCTGTCCCACTGGGAGGACGCGACGTTCGACTACGTGATACTCAAGTCCACCCTCGAGGTCATACACAGGCCGTACGAGCTCATCTTGGAGATGCTCAGGGTGGGCAGGCACGCCCTTGTGACCGTCTCCAACTTCGGGTACCTGGCCAACAGGATCCACACCCTCCTCACAGGAAGGATGACGCCCCGGATACGCGCCTTCTCTCCCTGGTACGAAACGTCGGTGATACGATACGTGTGCATGGACGAATTCTTCGAAGCCTTGCGTCGATCCGGTGTCAGGATATCGGAAGCGAGGTACGTGACCCCGTTCGGTTCGGTGAGCCGAAAGAAACCGCTGTTCGCCAACCTGTTCGTCGTGGAGGCGGTGTTTCTCCTCACGAGGACGCCATGAACCCGCAAGGCCCCGTCAAGACTCAGATCCTCAAGGTCCCCAGGCCTTTCAGGCTGGAGTCGGGGGACACCCTCGAAGGCCTGACGATCGCCTACGAGGCCTACGGCGAGCTGAGCCCGTCGGGGGACAACGCCGTTCTCATCGAGCACGCCCTGTCCGGCGACGCGCACGCCGCCTTCTATCACGAGGGTGCGAGAAAACCCGGCTGGTGGGATCCCATGATCGGCCCGGGCAAGGCCTTCGATACAAACAGGTATTTCGTGGTGTGCTCGAACGTCATCGGCGGCTGCAGCGGGACCACGGGCCCCTCGTCTTTGAACCCGGCGACTGGACGGCCCTACGGCCTCACCTTCCCCCCCGTCACCATCCGGGACATGGTGGAGGTTCAGCGGCTCCTCCTTGCCCACCTGGGCGTCAAGAGGCTCAGGTGTGTGGCAGGCGGGTCCATGGGCGGCATGCAGACCATGCAGCTCTTCGCGGATTATCCCTTTTTCGCCGACTCCTTCGTGTGCATCGCCTCGACCATGCGTCACTCGGCGCAGCAGATCGCCTTCAACGAGGTGGGCAGGAGGGCCATCATGGCGGACCCGCGGTGGAACGGCGGGAACTACTACGGCGACGTGCCCCCCGAGGGGGGCCTGTCGGTTGCCAGGATGATAGGCCACATCACCTACCTCTCCGAACGGATGATGCAGGAGAAGTTCGGCAGGGCCCGCAAGGGCAAGGACCACACCGTGGTGTTCAGACCTTCCTTCGAGGTGGAACACTACCTTGACTACCAGGGTGTGTCATTCGTCAGGCGCTTCGACGCAAACAGCTACCTCTACATCACGAGCGCCATAGACAACTTCGACCTGGTCTCCTCGATCAGCCAGGTAGGCAGGTTCAGGGGTGAAGGCCGAGCCCGGGGCACCGCGAGGGACGCGATGAAGGCCAAGAAGGGGCTCGTCGTGGCGTTCACCTCCGACTGGCTGTACCCGCCTTCGCAGTCCAGGGAGATTGCGCGCTTCTTTTCCGGGCTTGGCGTGGCGGTCTCGTATGCGGAGATCGCCACCGACCACGGTCACGACGCATTCCTCACCGACACCGAGGCCCAGTCGCGTCTCGTCGGTAACTTCCTCGCCTCCCTCCCGGCTTGACAGCGTTCAGTGTAGACTTTTTTACACACAAGCGATTGACCTCGGGAACTCCCCCGACATCCTCCATGCTTGACATGCTGCACGGTGCTGCACCCTCGGCCCATCGCCACCCGGCGAGACTCCCCGTGGATCCCCCCCACCGCAGGTGGTGCGTGATGCCCTGTTGCCTTGAATGACGGGGAAGGAGCGTCCACGTGGGCAGACCATAAAGTCGGCCCTTCAATGAATCGATACGAGTATATCATGACGGGATCCCTGCTCGTGTACCAGGTCGACTACCTGATGTTCGTTGCGTCGTTCCTGCTGGCGCTGGGTTCGATCGTGTGCCTCGTATCCTACCTGGACAAGATAAAGCGCACCGTCTGGGCGTTCATGGGGCTGTTCTGCATGTGCAACGCCCTGTTCTGGTTTCTCTGCCTCCTGACCCTGAGCATGGAGGGGGTCACTCTCGCATTCGAGATCCTCAGGTGGTCCGTCTTCACGCTGTCTTTCCTGGCACTGGGAGAACTCGCCAGGCGTACAGAGGCCTTCGAGGGCGGCATCCACGCCAGGGTGAAGCTGATCACCCCCTTGGTGCTTGCAGGTGCCATTGGGCTGTTCTTCGGGTCAGAGGCCTTCAAGGTGTTCCTGCACATCGGCGTGGCGGTCCCCTTGGGCCTGTGGGCGTCTCTGCGCATCTGGAAGGAGAGGCGGGACGGCAAGGCATACGGCATCACATCGATCGCGACCGCATGCTTCGTCGTCGTTGCCTGCCTCGTTTCGCTGGTCGGCTTCAGTGGGGCGATGCACCGGGGTGGGACCCACTCCGGTTCCCTGTCGGCCATGCTGCTGACGCTTGACCTCTTCTCGTTGTGCCTCCTGGTCTCCATCATCTTCTCGTCGAGGTCGAGGAGGGACATCCCTTCGAACGCGAAGGAGGCCGGATTGTGGCTGTGGGTCATTCTCGGCGTGTTCCTCGTGGGGGGCGGCGCATTCAGCGCGTGGGTCGGTTTCAAGGCCGATGCGTCCCTGCGAGCAGAGGTGATCACCCAGGCGCGTATAGCGTCCCAGGCCATAGACCCCCTCTCCGTGATGGATCTCACGGGCACCGAGTCTGACATCTCCTCTCCCATCTACCAGTACATCAAGCGCAAGCTCGTTGCCGTCAGGCAGGCCAACCCGTTCTTCCGTTTCGTGTACCTGATGGGCAGGAAGGGATCGGTGGTCTACTTCATCGCCGACTCCGAACCGCCCGAATCGAAGGACTACTCCCCGCCCGGCCAGGTGTACGAGCATGACGTCTCTTCCGAGTTCCTCAAGACGTTCGATCAGGGCCTCGAGATCACCGAAGGCCCGACGACCGACCGGTGGGGTACGTGGGTAAGCGCATCGATACCTGTTCGAGACCCTCTCTCAGGCAGGGTGGTGGCGATCCTGGGCGCAGACGTGGACGCGAGGGACTGGTCCAGGAAGATCTTCGAGGCGAAGAGACAGCCCATCCTCGGTGTCATGCTCGTGACCATGCTGACCGTGGTCTTCATGCTCGAGAGGAGGCGTGAGGCGATCGTCTCGGCGAGGGTCCAGAGCTCGGAAAGGCGGTTGAACTATGCCCTCGAGGCGGCGAGCGAGGGAATCTGGGACTGGGACATCAAGACAGGGGAGACCTTCTACAGCCCCCACTGGGTTGCGTCCCTCGGGTTCTCCAGGGGCGAGATGCCGCCCCTGGCCGTGCTGAGGGAAACCCTCATCCACCAGGACGATCTGGAAAAGGCCAGAAGGTCTCTGAGCGACCACCTCTCGGGCAAGTCCGAGTTTCACGAGTGCGAGTTCAGGACCAGGAAGAAAGACGGCGGCTTCATATACACCCTGGAGCGCGGCAAGGTGGTGGAACGGGACGAGCTTGGAGAGCCCGTGCGCATGGTCGGCACGTTCACGGACATCACGCAGCGCAAGGAGATGGAGAAAGACCTGCGGATCAAGGACGAGCAGTACCGCCAGCTCGTCGAGCACGCCGGGGACATCATCGTGAGCACGGACAACCAGGGCATCATCACCTTCATCAACCCGGCATGCGAAAAACTTTTAGGGTACACCACCGAGGAAATGCTCGGCCGTCACTATATCGACTTCGTGAGGCCCGAGTCCCGGAAGGAGGTGTCGAGGGTCACGGGGCGACAGTTCGTCAAGAAGGTCCCCAGGATCTACTCCGAGATACCCCTGGTAACCAAGGACGGAAGGGAGGTGTGGACAGGCCAGAACATCTCCCTGCTCATGGACGGGGACACGGTCACCGGGTTTCATGCCATATCGCGGGACATCACGGAACGGAGACTCGCCGAGCTTGCGCTGAAAAAGAGCGAGGAACAATACCGGCACCTGGTCGAGAACGCGGCGGACGTCATCTTCGAGACGGACGCCGGTGGATACATAACCTTCGTGAACCCTGCGGGCGAACGATTCTCCGGGTACACCAGGGAGGAGTTCGTCGGCAGGCACTATTCCGAATTCCTCAGGGAGGATTTCAAGCAGGCAACCGAGAAGGCCACAGGCAGGCAGTTCGTGAAGCGGATCCCGAGCATCTATCTCGAGGTGCCCATCATACGCAAGGACGGCCGCGTCGTCTGGATGGGCGAGAGCATCCAGCTCATCACCGACCATGCCGACAGGGTCACGGGCTTCCACGTCATCGCCCGCGACATCACGGAGAGGAAGCTGATCGAGGACGCACTCAGAGAGAGCGAGGAACGCCTTCACGCGGTGTTCGACCATGTCCAGGCAGGGATCGTCCTCATCGACCCCGAGAACCACACGGTGGTGAGTGCAAACAGGATGGCCGCAAGGATGTGCGGCCACGACACGGACGAGATGCAGGGCAAGGTGTGCCACGAGTTCCTGTGCCCGGCCGAGGCGGGACACTGCCCCGTGACCGACCACGGCGAGAGGATCGAGAACATGGAAAAGATCCTGCTGACCCGAGACGGCAGGAGGATCCCCATCCTCAAGACCGTGATACCCATCCAGATCTCGGGGAAGGAGTTCCTCCTCGAGAGCTTCGTGGACATCTCGGACCGCAAGCGCGCCGAGGAGGCCCTGTTGAAGTCGAACGAGGAGCTCGAGAAGACGAACAGGCTCCTCGAGGAGGCGAACAGGGTCAGCCTCGAGATGTCGGTCAAGGCCGAGATGGCGAGCCAGGCCAAGAGCCTCTTTCTGGCCAACATGAGCCACGAGATACGCACCCCCATGAACGCGGTCATTGGCATGAGCGAACTCCTCATGGCCACGGACCTGTCGCCCGAGCAATCCATGTACGTGGGCATCATCAACAAGAGCGCGGACGCCCTCGTGGAACTCATCAACGACATCCTCGACTTCTCCAAGATAGAGGCCGACAAGGTGGAGCTCGAACACATCGACTTCGATCTGAGATCCATGCTCGAGGACCTCGTCGATCTGCTCTCCATCAGGGCGTCCGAAAGGGGTATCGAGCTCAACTTCCTCATCGACAGGGATGTCCCTGTCATGCTCGTGGGAGACCCGGGGAGGCTGAGGCAGGTCCTCACGAACCTCGTGGGCAACGCCGTGAAGTTCACCCACGAAGGAGAGGTCTTCATCCACGTTCAGCTCGGGGAAAGATCCGGCGACGAGGTGACGCTCAGGTTCTCGGTGCACGACACGGGGATCGGCATCCCGCGCGACAAGATAGGGGGTCTCTTCGAGGCCTTCACGCAGGTCGACTCGTCGAGCACCCGGAAGTACGGCGGCACCGGCCTGGGGCTCTCCATATCGAAGAGACTGGTGGAACTCATGGGGGGGACGATCCAGGTGGAATCGAAGGAGAACGAGGGCTCCACCTTCTCCTTCACGGCGGTCTTCGGTGTACGTGCCTGGGACCATCCCGAGCGGGTCAGACACGTGGAAGGCCTCACGGGGAGACACGTGCTCGTCGTGGACGACAACGCCACGAACCGGGTGGTGCTCGCCCTGTCGCTCGAGTCCTGGGGCGTGCGCCACGAGGAGGCATCGTCAGGGGGAGAGGCCCTCGCCAAGATCGAGCATGCCAAGAAGAACCATGACCCGTTCTCGATCGCCATCCTTGACGCCTTCATGGCGGACATGTCGGGAGAAGAACTCGGCAACCGAATAAGGAGCGATCCAGACATGCATGAAACCCGCCTCGTCATGCTCTCTTCCCTTGCCCAGAGGGGGGAGGCGGCGCGATTGGCCAGTATCGGGTTCGACGCGTACCTCACCAAGCCCGTCAAGCAGTCGCAACTCTTCGACTGCCTGAGAACCGTGCTGGGTCTGGCTTCCCTCGGAGACAAGACGAGCGCCCCCCAGAAGCTCGTCACCCGCCACAGCCTCTCCGAGAACAGGCCGAGATCGCTCAGCATCCTGCTCGTCGAGGACAACCCCACCAACCAGATGGTCGCGCTCGGCATCCTCAAGAACCTCGGATACAAGGCCGAGGTCGCATCAAACGGCCTCGAGGCGGTCAGGGCCCTTCAGGAAAAGACATACGACCTGGTGTTCATGGACTGCCAGATGCCCGTGATGGACGGCTTCACGGCCACGGCAAGGATCAGGGACCCTTCTTCCGGCGTGATCGACCACCGGGTGCCCATCATCGCCATGACCGCCCACGCCATGAACGAAGACAGGCAGCGATGCCTCGACGCGGGCATGGACGATTACGTCTCCAAGCCCATTAGGACCGCCGAACTGGCCGACGTGTTGACGAGGTGGGAGACCAGGATCCTGGGTGACTCCATGCCACCCACACCGGGCGCAACCGAAGTGGGTGCAGCGTCTGCACACCGGGATGCCGAGGAGACGGTCCCGGTCGAGCCCGTCGGGGAACTGCCGGTCTTCGATGTAGACCGCCTCCTCGAGCGTCTCTCCGGGGATGCCGAGCTCGCGAGATCGGTCGTCGAGACCTTCATCGCCGGGTTCCCGAACATGCTCGGAGCGCTGGAAAGCGCCGCCCTTCGGGGCGACAGCCAGTCGGTCAGGCTCCACGCTCACAGCATTAAGGGGGCAGCGGCAAACGCGGGGGCGAGGTCGGTCCAGGAGGTCTCGTTCAGGGTGGAGACGGCCGGCAGCCAAGGCGATGTGGCCCTGGCGTCCAACCTGACCGAAGACCTCAAAAAACAGTTTGAACTTTTCAGGATGACTGCCGAAGAGTTAGGGTGGTTACCATACAATACAAGGGGTGTCAGTGCATGAGGATACTGATCGTCGAAGACGAACAAACAAACAGGATGATCCTGGACAGAATCCTCACCTCCTACGGCGAGGTAACTCTCTGCGAGGACGGGCAAGAGGCCCTCGACGCCTTCACGAAGGCACACTCCGACGGCTACCCCTACGACCTGGTCTGCATGGACTTCATGCTTCCCAACATGGACGGCCGCGACACCGTGGCGCGCATCAGGGACATGGAGTCATCCATGGGGATCGCGATGCCGAACAAGGTCAAGATCCTCATGATCACGGGCCTGAGCTCCCTCGAATCAGAGTACGGGGATATCTCCTCCTTGAGCGACGCCGTCCTCCAGAAACCGTTCAAGAAGAGCGAGGTCGAGGAGATCGTGGAGCGGATGGGGTTCGCGAAAAAGGGCTCGTGACCGATCGCCACGGTCGACCGGCACCGCCTTCGACACAGACACGGCCCGCTTCCAGCGCCGGGACCGACGCGGGTCATTTCCTCCGGGGCCGGCGCATCACCTCCTGTTCCTAGACACAGGTCCCGCCCGACGACAACAAATCGTGCAGGCAAGGACACGCGCATCAAGACGATCACCGTCCGAGGAGGTTGGAGGCGGGTCGTCACGTGTCGCCCGCCGTCACGGCACCGTCTCGGTGTCGGTCTTTGTGCGCTCCCCGTTGATAGACGGCCCCATCGCTCGATGCACCTTCATGGCGCAGTCTCGCGGATGCGGTGACCCTGCCCGCTCGAGGTTCAGAGGCCTGCCTTTCCCGAAAGCACCTTCACGGACCCTGACGGTATGAAGAGGGGATGTTCCCACGGCCGTTGGGACGCAGACAGCCCCTCGTGGAGTGAAACGTCTCCTGTCGTGCCGCACTGTCACGCCCTGCAGCACGACCGGAGACGTTTGGGATGAGTACGGCTCGCGCCCTTTACTTGCCCTTGTTCACCGCTTCCTTCAGGGCCTTGCCGGCCTTGAAACGGGGAACCTTGCTCGCCTTGATCTTGATCTTCTTGCCGGTCCTCGGGTTGACCCCGTCCCTGGCCGCACGCTTTGCGACCTCGAACGTCCCGAAGCCGACCAGGGTGACCTTGTCGCCCTTCTTCAGCGCGGCCTTGATCGCGCCGAGAATGGCCTCGACCGCCTCGGCGGACGCCACCTTGGACTTGCCCGTCTTCTGAGCGATTGCATTCACCAGATCCGACTTTGTCATACGCTATCCCCCTCTGAAACGTTTATTTTCTTGCTTGAGCGACCATGAGATCGCGACAAGCAAGGTGCAAACACAATCTTCGGCAATTCAACTATAAATCATTAAGTATTTTTTGTAACTGCAACAGCAGGTCGATGCAAACGCTCATCTGGCCTACATCCAAGCGGATGATGCATGGTCGGATCATGGCGCCTTCAACTCCGCATTGTCGATGAGCCTCGTGGACCCGATCCTTACGGCAAGCGCGATGACAGCCCTGTCGTCGATGGTCCCCACGGGCTCGACGGTGTCCGGGTCGACGATCTCCACGTAGTCCACGCTTGCGGAAGGCGCCTCTCCTATGAGGTCGAGGGCGGCCTTCTTTATGCGAGAGGTGTCGCGCTCCCCCTGCCCCACGAGTTCCTTCGCCCTGTCTATCGCCTTCTTGAGCACCAGGGCTTCCATGCGCTGCTGGGGCGTCAGGTAGGTGTTCCTCGAGCTCATCGCGAGCCCGTCGCTCTCCCTGACCGTCGGGTGGGCCACGACCTGCACGTCCATGTCGAGGTCCCTCACCATACGGCGGATGACCACGAGCTGCTGGTAGTCCTTCTCTCCGAACACGGCCACATCCGGCATGCAGATGTTGAAGAGCTTGGCCACCACGGTGGCCACACCCCTGAAGTGCCCGGGCCTCGAAGCCCCGCACAGGTGCCTGGTGACGCCCTCGACATCCACGTAGGTGGAGTACGACGCGGGGTACATCTCCTCGACGCTCGGGTAGAAGATGCATTCCACGCCGACGTCCTCGCAGAGGCGCCTGTCGCGCTCGAAGTCGCGGGGATACCTGGCGAGGTCCTCGCTGGGGCCGAACTGTGTCGGGTTGACGAAGATGCTCGCGAAGAGGTGCCGGGCGAGAGTTCGCCCCTTGCGCATGAGTTCGAGGTGTCCTTCGTGGAGGTATCCCATGGTGGGCACGAGGCAGATGGTTTCGCGCCTGTCCTTTATGGCCCTGGCGTATTCCTTCATGCCTCGCACCGTGGTGATCACGTCCATCCGGCCCCCTCCACCCTAGCCCTTGAAGCAGTGCTCCTCGGAAGGGAACGCCCTGCTCCTCACCTCGCGGGCGTACGTGGTCACTGCGTCCTTGATGGAGTCGAAGAGCTCGGCATACCTCTTGACGAACTTCGGCTTGAACTCCTTGCTCATGCCGAGAAGATCCTGGATGACCAGGACCTGCCCGTCGCATGCAGGTCCGGCTCCAATGCCGATGGTGGGCACGACCAGCGACCTGGTCACCTCCTCGGCGAGGGACGTGGGCACGCACTCGAGGACGATGGAGAAGACACCGGCGTCTTCCAGGGCGAGGGCGTCCTCCTTGAGCCTCTGGGCGGCCGCTTCGGACCTCCCCTGGACCTTGTACCCGCCGAAGGCGTGCACCGACTGCGGGGTGAGCCCAAGGTGGCCCATCACGGGGATATCGGCCTTGACGATGGCCCTCACCTGGTCGATGACGCGCATGCCGCCCTCGACCTTCACGGCCTGGGCACACCCTTCCTGGATCAGCCTCCCGGCGTTGACCACCGCGTCGTGGACGCCTGCCTGGTAGGAAAGGAACGGCATGTCGGCGACGACGAGGGCCTTCGGCTTCACCCTCGTGACGCAGAGGGTGTGGTAGACCATCATGTCCATGGAGACGCCCAGGGTGTTTTCGAGGCCGGCCATGACCATGCCGGCGGAATCGCCCACGAGGATGATGTCGACGTCAGCCTCGTCAACGATCCGCGCCATGGTCGCGTCGTAGGAGGTGACCATCACGACGGGCTCTTTGCCCTTCTTGGCGAGGATGTCGAGGACCGTGACTGGCTTTCTCATTCCCCCTCTTCCCTGAACATAGATTACACGTCAATCTTCAGGCGATCAAGTCTTTTTCTCCCGCTGACCACGGATCTTCAAGATGGGGGTGCCCCTTTCCCCACCTCCCAAGCGGTTTCCGAGTGCCGAGCCCGCCTCGAAGGCGGGTCTGAAAGGGGCTCGAGCACGCGGCCGCGTCGTGGCGGAATCGGGGAGACCGGCTCCACGCCTCGATCGCGAGGCCACGCCCAAGAAACCCGTGCCGGCCCCCCTGTCGTGCATCGAGCGGCTCCCGGCCGGTTCCGCCGACGGAATGGATGACCCTCTCCCGCCCCCCCGTGCATCTGCGCCCGCTCATGGGGCAGCCACCTCGTACCATGCCGGTCACCCTCTCCTGGCTGTCCCCAAGCGCCGATCCACCGCGCGGCCATGCCGCCCACACGGGCCGGGTGCTGATCGCCGTCATCGAGGCCGACGGAGAAGACCCCCCCCTTCCCACAGCGGCCGTTCAGGGGGTGTCTTCGTCCACGGACACGCCCTCGAGTCTCCTGAGTCTTACCGGTTCCGGGGCCTTTTTCTTCATCAGCTTCAGATTGAGGACCTCCACGAACACCGAGAACGCCATGGCGAAGTAGATATAACCGCGGGGTATGTGAACCGAGAGCCCGTCGGCGACGAGCGCGACCCCGATGAGCAGCAGGAAGCTCAGGGCCAGCATCTTGATGGTGGGATGCCGTTCCACGAACAGTATTACCGCACCGGAGAGGAACATCATGAAAAGGACGGCGATCACGATCGCCGCAACCATGATCCAGAGCTCGCGCGCAAGCCCTATGGCCGTGATCACCGAGTCGAGGGAAAAGACGATATCGAGCACTGCGATCTGCAGGACGACCGCTGCGAAACCGGCCCCCGCCCCTTTCGGCTCGGCATGCGGGGATGCCCCCTCCAGGTTCTCGTGGATCTCGAAGGTGGCCTTCGCGAGCAGGAAGATGCCGCCGCCCAACAGGATCAGGTCACGGGCGGAAAAGGCATGCCCGGCAAGCGAGAAGAGGGGCCTGGTGAGCCTCATCATGGCGCTCAGGAAGAAGAGGAGGAGTATCCGCGTGACCATGGCGAGGCCGAGACCGAAGACGCGGGCGCTCTTGCGCCTCTGGGCAGGGAGCTTCTCGACCATGATCGAGAGGAAGACGATGTTGTCTACGCCGAGGACGATCTCGATGGAGGCGAGCGTGACGAGCGACGCCAGCGTCTCGAGGCTCAGGACGGCATCCATGGCGGCGCTCCCCTTACAGGTTCTCGAGCCAGTGCAGGGTGACCCCAAGGATGCGCGCGAAGACCTGTTCCCCGGTGAGCGCCGAGTCCTTCGGCACCTTGAAGGAGTGGTCGGCCCCTTCGATGACCTCGAGGCTCCACGGGGCGTTCACGCGCCCGAGCACGTCTCTCAGTATGCCCGTGTCGCAGAACGGGTCGGAGGAACCGGCGAAGAAGAGCATGGGCGCCTGCACGCGGTGCAGGGGCGCATCCCTGAGGATATCCTTCTTTCCGGGCGGGTGCAGGGGGTACCCGAAGAAGACGAGGCCCGTCGGGTCTATGAGGCCTGCCGCGGACGCCTGGAGCGCGACCCTGCCGCCCAGGGACTTGCCTGCAGCAACGATGCGCGCGCACTGGTAGAGCGGGTGATCCCTGAAGTAGGAGAACACGCTCATCCATGATGCCATGAGCGCCTCGTCGCTGTCGGGGTTCCTCCTGCCGCGGTCCCTGAAGGGGAAATTGAACCTGACCGTGAGGTACCCCGAGTTCTCGAGGAGGTGCGCCATGTGCACGAGGAGGGGATGGAACATGTCGTTGCCCGCCCCGTGAGCCAGGATCACGGCCGGCTTCGTCCCGCTCTGGTAGTCGTCGGGCATGCTGACAAGCGTCGTGATCTTCTCGCCGTACTGACCGGGTACGAACACATACTCATCCGCCGCCATCCTGGCACCTCCCTTCGCGTTTTCCCGACCCATCCCGGAGGGTGATCAGGCCGCGTGAATCTCCTTCAATCACACATGGGCATGCCTTGTCAAAAGCTCAGGCCGGGCGTGCGCAGGTTCCGCACGGTCTCGCCGCGGCCCGTACCCGGAGGACAGTGCGCTTCGGCGCACCCTGGGAAAACTTACGCGTCTTCGACTCGAGCGGGCGTCCGGCGATGGCCCCGCGGCCGTCCAGGACACACGCAGAAGGCAGAGACGATCATCCTTCCCTGCCTGGAGACCCTCGGGCAGCCGTCGTGCCCGGCCGGCCTTGCCGCAGGCGAGACGTTTTGCCTGAACCTTGAGACACCACCGGGTTTCGTGTATTAGACAGAGCCATGAACCGGCGACTCACATCGGCCAGGCCCCGGGGGGCCTTGTCATGAGCCTGCTCCTAGCGGGGGACGTGGGCGGCACGAAGACCACGCTCGCATGCTACCGTGCCGGTCGAGACCACCTGGAACTGCTCAGGAGGGCCTCCTTCCCCTCACGCTCGTTCAGCTGCCTGAAAGAGGTGCTCGACGCATTCATGGAGGGTTTCGACGCCCCGCTCGACGCCGCCGTGCTCGGGGTGGCGGGTCCCGTCGTGGATGGGACCGCGACCATCACGAACCTCCCATGGAAGGTCGATGAACGCGAGCTCGCGGTCATCCTCAAGACCGCCCGCACCTCCGTGGTCAACGACCTCGTCGCCGTTTCCTACGGCATCCTCGATCTTTCCGCAGGAGACCTGTTCACCTTGAACGACGTCCCCAGGGACCCGAGGGGGCCCATCGCGGTGATCGCGCCGGGCACAGGGCTGGGCGAGGCCTACCTGACGTGGGACGGCGCGTCCTACAGGGCCCACCCTTCAGAGGGCGGGCACGCGGACTTCGCGCCTACGGACGAAACCCAGATATCGCTCCTGAGGTGGATGCTCCGCCGCCACGATCACGTGAGCGTGGAGCGCGTCTGCTCCGGGAGCGGCATCCCCAACCTCTACGCCTTCCTGAAGGAGCAGGGCGCGCACGAGGAGCCCGAGCGGCTGGCGCTCCGGCTCGGGGAAGCCCCCGACCCGGCCGTGGTCATCCGCGAGAACGCGCAGGACCCTGTCGAGGGTTGCGACCTGTCGAGGGCGGCCATGGAGCTGTTCGTGAAGATCCTCGGGGCAGAGGCCGGCAACCTCGCGCTCAAGCTCCTGCCCACCGGGGGGCTGTTCCTCGCCGGGGGGTTGCCGCCCAGGATCATCCCCATGCTCGAGACCGGCGCCTTCATGGAGGCGTTCACCTCGAAGGGCCGCCTGAGCGCCTGGGTGAAACGCATACCGGTGCTCGTGGCGCTCGACCTGGACGTAGGCCTGAAGGGTGCGGCGCGCTACGGCAAGACCATGCTCCTCGAACGTTGAAACCGGAGGTATTCCCGAGTGAACACCACCCAAGACATTCACGCCCGTGCAATCGACACCATCCGTTTCCTGGCCGCAGACATGATACAGCAGGCCGAGTCGGGACACCCGGGGCTGCCTCTCGGGGCGGCTCCCATGGCGTACGTCCTGTGGAGCAAGTATCTCAAGCACAACCCGGCGAACCCGAGGTGGGTGGACAGGGACCGCTTCGTGCTCTCCGCAGGCCACGGCTCGGCACTGCTCTATGCGCTCCTTCACCTGACCGGCTACGACCTTCCCATGGAGGAGCTGAAACGTTTCCGCCAGTGGAAGAGCAGGACACCCGGACACCCTGAGACCACCCTCACCCCGGGCGTCGAGATGACCACCGGCCCCCTGGGACAGGGCATCGCGAGCGCCGTGGGCATGGCGCTGGCGGAGGCTCACCTCGCCTCCGTGTTCAACCGGCCCGGGCACGAGATCGTGGACCACTACACCTATGTCCTGGCCGCGGACGGCGACCTCATGGAGGGGGTCTCCTACGAGGCCTGCTCGCTGGCGGGTCACCTGCGCCTGGGCAAGCTCATCGTCCTCTACGACAGCAACAGGATCTCGCTGGCGGGCTCCACCGAGCTGTGCTTCACCGAGGACGTGGAGAAGCGGTTCGAGGCCTGCGGCTGGCACACCCAGACCGTCGTGGACGGGAACGACCTTGCCGCCATCGACATCGCCCTCATGGCCGCACGCGAGGAACGTTCCATGCCCTCCCTCATCATCGTCCGCACGACCATCGGCTTCGGCGCGCCGACCAAGCAGGGTTCCCACAAGGTCCACGGCTCGCCCCTCGGCGTCGACGAGCTAAGGCGCGCCAAGGAAAACCGCGGCTTCGACCCGCAAAAGACCTTCCACGTGCCCGAAGACGTGAGAAGACACCTCGGCTCGGCCCTGGAAACCGGGAAACGCTCCGAGTCGGAATGGCAACAGGCCTTCTTCAGGTACAACAGGTCCTACCCGGACCTTGCGGACCAGTTCAAGATGCGCATGGCAGGCGAGCTCCCCCGGGGATGGGACGAGGGCATGGCCGAGCTGTCCACGGGTACGAAGCCCGTCTCCACGAGGAAGGCGTCCGAGGCGGTGCTCCAGGTCCTGTCGAAAAACATCCCTGCCCTCGTCGGGGGGTCCGCCGACCTCAACCCATCCACCCTGACGTGGATGAAAGAGTGTGGAGACTTCCAGGCAGCCACCGCCTGCCCTGAGGGCACGCAGGGAGCGGTCGGCTCGTGCTGGGGGCGCGAGGGGAGGAACATCCATTACGGTGTGCGCGAGCACGCCATGGCCGCGATGTCCACGGGCATGTCCCTGCACGGGGGGATCATCCCCTACTGCTCCACGTTCCTCACCTTCTCCGATTACATGAAACCGGCCATCAGGCTCGCCTGCCTGTGTCACGCCCGGGTGGTGTACGTGTTCACCCACGACAGCATAGGGGTCGGTGAAGACGGGCCGACGCACCAGCCTGTCGAACACCTCATGGGGCTCAGGGGCACACCGAACCTCGCCGTCATCAGGCCCGCTGACGCCGCCGAGACGGCCTACGCATGGAAGGTGGCGCTCGGGCGCACCGAGGGACCGACCGCGTTGATTTTGACCCGCCAGGACGTGCCCGCCATCGACCGGTCCGTCTGCGCGAGCGCCAGGGGGCTCGAGAGCGGCGGTTACATCCTGTGGGAGTCCGGTTCCAAGATCCTCGAACTCATCCTCATAGCCACCGGCTCGGAGCTGGGCATAGCGCTGGACGCCGCACGAGAGCTCGCCAGGCGTAAGCTGTCCGTCAGGGTGGTGTCCATGCCGTGCTGGGAGATCTTCGACGCCCAGTGCAAGGAATACCGGGACAAGGTGCTGCCTCCCGAGGTCAGGGCCAGGGTCGCGGTCGAGGCCGGGCTGAGGCTCGGGTGGGAGCACTACGTGGGGCTCGAGGGCGCGGTGGTCGGCCTCGACGGCTTCGGGGCGAGCGCGCCGGCAAGCGTCCTCTTCAAGGAGTTCGGCGTCACCCTCGACGCCGTCGTGGATGTTTCCCTGGGTCTGGTCAAGAAACGGAAGAAAAGGTGACAACGGGGGTGGCGCCATGAGCAGGCTACACGAACTCGCCAGGGTCGGGCAGTCGGTTTGGTTCGACTACATACAGCGGTCTCTCATCTCGAGCGGTGAGCTCTCCAGGCTCATACGCGAGGGGGTGAGGGGCATAACGAGCAACCCCGCCATCTTCGAGAAGGCCATCACCCAGAGCGGCGACTACGACGTGGAGATCGCCGTGCTCGCCAGGGAAGGCAAGGACGTCCTCGAGATCTACGAGTCGCTCGTGATGAAGGACATCGCACTGGCCTGCGACGTCTTCATGGAGCTCTACGCGGAGTCGAGGGGCGTCGACGGCTACGTGAGCGTCGAGGTCTCCCCCCACATCGCCTACGACGCCGACTCCACGGTGAGGGAGGCATCCCGTATCTTCGAGCTCCTGGCCAAGCCCAACGTGATGATAAAGGTCCCTGCCACGAAGGAGGGCCTCACCGCCATCGAAGAGCTCACTGCTCGAGGGGTGAACGTGAACGCGACCCTCATCTTCTCGGTGAAACGGTACGAGGAGGTGGCGCGGGCCCACCTCAGGGGGCTCCAGAGGAGGCTCGATGGCGGGCTGCCCCTCGATTCCACGGCGTCGGTCGCCTCGTTCTTCGTGAGCAGGATCGACACCGCCGTGGACGCCGAGCTCGACCGCATGGGCATGAAAGGCCTCCAGGGAAAGGCCGCCATAGCGAGCGCCCGCCTGGCCTATGCGCGTTTCAAGGAACTGTTCTCGGGTGGTCCGTGGGATCGCCTCGCATCGCGTGGCGCCAGGGTCCAGAGGCCGCTGTGGGCGAGCACCGGAACCAAGAA